>Ga0210402_10001929_pt1 | contig 20754 bp, 36 predicted proteins | sample IncBWC7MmetaG_FD_161055 | JGI IMG/M metagenome (GOLD analysis project Ga0210402, IMG submission 161055) | Forest soil microbial communities from Barre Woods Harvard Forest LTER site, Petersham, Massachusetts, United States - Inc-BW-C-7-M | ecosystem: Environmental > Terrestrial > Soil >... | reverse complement strand
CTGTCACAGTCACTGTGAGTATGGCCGTAGGTGATGAGGACGGTTTTGCTGTCGTTGATATCATCGATGGCACCGTCTACGATGACGACAATGATCGCGTGCCTGGTATCAAGATTCTAGTGGATCGTAGCGATAACGAGTAACCCCGCACGCCAAGACGCCCCGGACGTTGCCTAGGCATCCGGGGCGCTGAGGGAATCGAACCCTCGCGGTATACGATCCTCTAAACCTACGGCCAGATAGGCGGGCCACCTACATCCACGCACCCGAAACCAGGCAGCCATATGTCATACGGCGGGCATTTCGGGTGAACGTGGTAGAACCAGGGCAGCAAATGAAACACGATATGCGGCCACATCTACTTGCTCACTCGTTCCTTGCGCGGCTGACGGTCCACAGCCGCCCAGATAATCCTGACGTTACCCGACTTCTCGCCCCTGGAATCGATATGCGGCTTAGCCGGAGACCGGAGCACCCGGAGACCCAGATGCGTACCGGCCTTGCGGAGATACTCGCGGGTCACTGCGGCGTGCTCAGGGCTGACGATGTACTGGTGGCGGTGCTTGCCTTTCATAAGGCTGATCTTCGGCTTGCCGTCCGCGTGCCACGCATCACGAGCTGCCTGCACGTCGGCATCAACCTTAGCCTGCTGGGCTGACCGCTTCGTGTCGGTCACCCCGGCGATGGTCTCGGTCTCGGGGACGCCTGTCAGGGACGCGAGCTGCTCAAGCGGAGCGTCAGGTAGCTTGACTCGCTCGGGGGCAGTCGGCGTAGATGTTGCCGGGGTCGGGGCAGGAGCACCAGGGCCAGTCACACCCGGTCGGGATAGACCGGGGACTGGCGGCACTGGCGGTTTGGTCTGGCTGGGGCTGGTCATTCACTTTCGCCTCTCTTGGCTGGGATGGAATGTGCTCCCCGGCCCTGACACCAGACTGGTTAGGTAGGCCGGGGGCACACAATGAGTGTATCAGATGATGATGAGTGACCGCATCGATTCCGGGGCACGATTCAGCAGAGCCGTCATGTCCGAGACCATCGCCTTAAGGTCATCCACGGTCCACGGCTGGACGGTGCCGTTTTCGAGGTCTGCGGCGATGGCGCGGAGCTGGCGAACCTTGTGGGGGAGCATGCCGATTGCGTATCCGGCGAATTCGGTGAAATCAAACGGCGGCTTGCAAACGTTGCACTGGCAGACTGTTGCGTGTACTTCACCGGGAATGGTCTCTGGCTGCTGGCTGGTGTTTTCGCTCATGGTTTTATTGTAGTGCCTCTCTGGGCGGTACGTCAATACCTTTCGCTGTTAGTGATGCTGTGAGCTGGTCTATTCTTGCGTTCTGTGTGTCACTCAGGTTGTTCGCCAGTGTGTGGACTTCTTCTACCCGGCTGGCGACGTTAGCAACGTTAGTTGTCGTGGCTTTCTGTGCCAGTCTCAGTTTCAGGTATCCGATGTAGGCTAGTCCTAGTGTGACTGCCGCGCCGATAGCAGTCGTTATGACGGTAGTTTCAGCCGTTGTCATGCCACTCTCTTTCTTGATCCGAAACCGAAATGAACTAGCGCCGCGTCATCCCACACGCTGTAATCGACTTGCGTTCCCAGCCAGGGAATGTCATTAATGTACTGGTGACCGAGCGCACCAGACACACCAGAGGGAAGGTCGTTCCAGTCAGCTATCCAGTACCCATCACCGGGAGGATTGTTCCTGGTGACACCGGCACTGCCGTAATCGACCGGGCCGAAACCCAGGTTGTAAAGCATGGAGTCAAACGCTCCGCACCAGGCTTTGTCTATGGCGGTTTCCATATCCCGGACAATATAACGCCGGTTACTCGCGTGCGCTTTCCAACCCAGACTGATAGCCGCGTTCGCTGCCGCGACGGCTTGCTGGCGAGGGTTAGCGTTCAGGTCCGGTACCCAGATACCGCACTGGCGCAAGTGTCCGAACCGCTGCCACTCTTGTAGTGTCCAGACATGCGGGGTCCGGTTGACCGGGCCGAGGTAGCCGAGTACCGCTGACACGTTCGGCGGTGCCGAACTGGGCGGGGAAGCTGCGTCGATGCTACGGAACATGACGTATCCGTTCTATGGCTTGCAGAGAACACCCTGACAGGGCGGACAGTTGTTCATAGGTCCGCATGTAATCGGCGGGCAGTTGTGGTGACAGTGGTGCAGTCGGTGATGATGTACGCCACTGCCGGATAGGGCGAGAACAATGGAGGCGGCGACGGCTGCTAGCTTGATAAGCATGACGATCCTTCCGGGTAGGTTTCTGTTAGAGGCTAGTCTAGCAGAACGCTGGCGTTAATGTATACGTCAATGCCGGTCGCGCCGGGATTCGGGTTAACCTGGACGTTACCGGTTGTCAGGAACGAGCAGAAACCGGCCGAGACCGCGCCAGCGTTATTTACCACGCATGGGAAACGTTGTGTTGTCGCTGAGGGACGCCAGCCAGTAGCGATGTTGAAAGCGTTAGCGGCTGGTGTCGCGGAAGTAGTGTGCATAGTGCCGACAATATGCAGGTAACCATCGTTACCCATTTCGTAAGTCATGCCTTGAGCACTGCCAGAATTTGGCCCATCTGCCCAGCCTGCACCGAATGCACCTAGTCCTCCGACTGAGTGCAATGTTTCCGGGTTTGTTGTCAGCGGGGCATTCGGGACCATGAAACCTGTTGATTGCAGGAAAGCGAAAGCCGGATGAATTGCTCCGTTACCAGCCTCTAGGGTTATGCTACCAGGATTTTGCACCGTCAAATTTGTGCCGTCTGTCAGCAGAGACAATGCTGTACTTGAATAAGGTCCGCCAGCGCCGCTAGCTGTCCGTATAGATATGCCATTACCTTGCAATGTGGCAGCGAAAAACGTTCCGCCACTGTTAGTGTATGCAACCCGGCCGGGCAGGTAAGCATTTCCGTAAGTGTCGAAACCGCCAGTCGGAGAGTCGGAGAATATGAGATTACCGAAACCAGGTGAAGGGTTATATCCGAAGATGCCGTTACCGGCTGAGGCACTGACAATCAGGGTCTTGATCAAGAGTGTTACAAGCTGAAAGTATGACAGACCGCCGGGAATCACTGCCAGGTTGGCACTAGCTCCGGGTAGAACGGCTGCGAACCAGTTACGCTGGCCGTTAAGGACTACGGTTGCACCTGGCCCAAGCGGAACATATTGTGTCTGGTCAGTGACACTGACCTGGCTATCGTTAGACAGAAAAACAGTATTGTTCGCATCGAGATTGACCAGCAGTGTCTCTATACCATCATTCTCAGCACACAGTACGCCTGTCGGTGCGTTACTAGACGGACCGGTAAGTTTAATAGTCTGCGGCTGCAACTATGCGGCTTTCTGAGACTTAGCTAGCTGCTTCTGTTGTTTTTTCGCTGCTCGCATGTTCGCATGCACCCGGCCGATCATCGGTATCTTCTTACTGATGTACCAGCCAGCTCCGGCTGATGCTATGGCGCACAAGCCTATTCCGCTGGCGAAACCTTCCCCGTATGAAAGCCAGTTCATGACGGTCTCACCTCTCTCGCTATGCCCCGGCCCAGAGCAGACTCCGGCGCGGCCACGTCCAAAGCTACCCTACCACCGGCCTTAGCCACCGGGGCGAACAAGAGAATAATTCCGACAATAATCAGGATACCGCCGAACACGATTAGCGCGAGTCTTTCCATCAGGTCCGCGAAATCCGGGACACCAAACAATTGCAATATGCCGTTAGCGAAAGCATTAAACCAGTCAGACGGGTTAAACGGGTTGAAAATGGAAACAGTCTGCGCTGGCGTGCTTGTGTCCGTGCTAGCCGGTGCAGGTCCTGGAAGTGCCCCGGTTGCTTTCGCCGCTGTCGTCGTTGTACCGCTGCTAGTTGCCATTACCAGGGCCACCGGGCCTTATACCGTTTCCTGAGCGTAGCAACACAATACAAGATGATGCCGAGTGCTCCGGCCATTATCAGGAGCACGCCCCAGACTGGTATCCGCTGCACGGTTAGCCTGCCGAGCCGAAAATAGCGGCAAACAGATTATCCTGCCCGAGTATGCTATCGTCCTGGTCATCATCTTTAGACGGGTGGGCTATCTGGAATTCGTACCCGACAACAAAAACAATACTGATAAGAATGCTGGCCCAGAGTGCCCAGTTACCTTTCTCACGCCTGGACACTGCCCAGCCAGTGCCGACAACAATCGCCGTCGCCGCTATCTCACCCGCACGAATACGTTTAATGTTACCGTGCTTAGCTTCTTGTTCGTGAAAGAACGGGCTGGCGACTGTGAACCATGACGGGCAGAAACCAGCGAATACGCCGCTGGCCTCGCCGATCAGGAGTATAAGTATGGTTGGGTCCACTGGTCACCTATCTGAAATACTGCTTGCGGATAGCGCCACGGATAACTCTCGGCTTAGACGCCGGAACGCCACGCTTAGGTGCTGCCCTCCGAGCCGGTGCAGGTCTCCGAGCCGGAACATGGTAGGAAACAAGCACAGCCTTATGCACTGTCGGCTTAGGTCTCGCTTTCGGTTTCGCTGCCCCGGCCCTGGTATGCGTGTTCAGCTTAGCCAGGTTCTGCAAGCCTTTCAGTTCAGCCGGTGTAATCAACGGTATTTTCGGCGTACCCGGTGCACCAGGTCCGCCATATGTTGTGGCGTTCGGGTGAGCTGTGAACCATTTAACCCAGTTAGCATAACCACCAGGGAAATTGTTTGTCACGGTAGAATGCGCCGCAATCGATTTAGTTTTAGACGTGAAACCACCCTTGGCTGCCTGAGCGAAAATAGCTTCAGCGTTAGCGACACGCTGTGACCACTGACTACCGCCCGGCTGACACCCGACACAACCCTCAATCTTACTAGCCCACTGCCCTGCAACTTCACCGGCCGTACTACCGCTAATATTGTGTGTCTTGAAAAGAGTGGCTATGGCGTTAATCTGGTTGTTAAAATCTTTCTTTGGGTTGCCGGTTACCAGTCCAGGGCCGACACCGCCAGCTCCAAGCCCGCCACTATTCCACTGAATCAGTCCGTACGAGGTTGTACCACCGCTGTCTGGTGCCGCGACTTCTACGCGGAAACTAGATTCGTTCTGAATGTTGCCCATGATCCCGGCAGCCTGAAACGGCTTAAGACCCTTGGCGATCAGCGCGTTATATACAGTGGCAACAGACGGGCCAGTTACAGACTGTCCGGCCGGTGGCAGGGCACCGCCAGTGATACCGACGATGGGCAGTCCGATGCGCGTACTGGTTCCGCCTGGCTCGCTTTCGTTAGCGCGAGGGTTAGCCTTAGTCGGTTTCTTGGCTACTGGCGGTGCTGTGCCGCCTGTTGTTGTCGGTCCCGTGGTGCCAGTCCCGGTAACACTGCCAGTGCTGCCAGTCGGGATAGTTGTACTGACACCTGGACTAGTTGTGCTCGTGGCCGGAGTTGGTAGAGGGTTACCTTGCAATGCACTGGTCAGGTTAACGGGCGAGAATCCGCCTGGTGTCGGGATCACGCCACCTGGTGTCTGTCCGTACTGATGCCCAGCCGTCCCGATAGTGCTGGTAGTCTTGCGCTTAAACAGCACATATAGCAGTGCGATACCGAGAATGGCGGCGCCTATCCACAGCCATTCTGTCTTGCTCTTTTTCCTGGCAGTCTCCGTTGGCATCGTTATCTCATTGGCGGTATGCGGAACGCCGGACCAGTCGGACCATGCAAACCAGAGTTGAATCCGGTGTTACCCATTCCGATGCGCTGGTTAGCGTTGTTCACCTGACCTTTAGCGGCAGCCATGCGCATAGCCGGTGCATTGATTACCCGAGCTGTAACCGACGCGAAAGCTTCATCAGTTTTCTTGTCCTTTTTCGGAGGCACCTTGACCTTCGGCTTGGGCTTGGGCTTGGGCTTTGGCTTGGGAACTGGCTTAGGAGCTGGAGCACCGGCCGGACCAGGGGGGCCAGCCGGGCCAGCCGGTCCGGTAGCACCAGGCGTGCTCGTGCTGCCACTACCGCTAGTTGATCCGCCACCGTAGCCCAGTGCCTGCAAGTCACCAGGCGAACCGTACGGCAGTCCGGTCGCCGGGTCAATGCTGCTCGCTGTGGTGCTGGAATTGCTGTTAGAACGGGACACGAAAAAGAATACGAGCACAGCGACGACAGCCAGTCCGCCGATCACATACCATTTGTTTTTACCCAGTTTACCACCGGGCATTTTCTCGTTCTTTTCGTCACCCTTAATCAGGTCAGGCATCGGCTCATCCCGTCATCGGGTTTACGTATGATGGTGCGGCTATCTTCCCTGGCCCACCAGGGTTAGCGGGCTGTGACCCCGGCCCGGACTGGTACATGCTGAACACGCTCAACGGGTCAGGTCCGCGCTTGTGAAATCCTCCAGCATTCTGGCCGACACGCCGGTAACCAGGCATCTGCGGCACCACAGCATAGAGATAACCTTCACCCGCATAGTTGTGAATCTTGCCGCTGGCGATATGGTCACGCAGACCGTTGCCGATCTGGACTTCTTGCGCACCGGATGCACCGACGAAACGACGGAACTGACGTGGCGTGTAATCCATGTCAGACTCAGGTGCCTGACGGTTACGGTTCCGCTGCTCTAGCCCGTTATATGATTCCATCGGATAAGCTGCGACACCGCCGATAGTGTCAGCACCAGTACCCCAGCGATCATCGATCCGCCCAGCCGCGAAACCTTCAGTACTCGGTCCGCCCATGTAGTAGGGGCGTAGCTTGTGCATGCCGGTTTGCTGATGTGCTTGCCAGCCGTCGTTAGTGGCTTTGAAAGGCCACACGACTATTGCCCGGCCTTAATGTTCCCGGCCTCTAGCGTCGTGCCGATACCGCTGATCCCGGTGAAGATGGTTCCGGCTGCCTTGCTGAATCCGGTTGCGTGTGTCATCACGGCAACGAAAATGAATCCCACAAAGATTAGCGTGAGGATTCCCCATATCTTGTTAGCACTACCCATCAGAGTCTCCCGCTAAGTGTCGTGAGAACAGCCGTATTAGTTATCAGGGCAATGAGAAGAAAACCGCCCATCAGTGCGACAATGATACGCCCCAGACCGTCAGACATTCCGGCGATAATAGCCAGCAGACCGACGCCGATCAGTTCCACGGTCAGCGTGACAACCACATCATGCCCCGTATTCGGTGCACTCAGTTTAGTTGTCGCCATTACATTGCCTGCACGTTCTGTGTTGTGCCGCCAGTTGTTGGGCTGGTTGTCATAATGCTTGTGGTTGTTACCCGGCTAGCTCCGGTGAAAATCACTGGCTTGATAACAGGTTTCCACGCCTTATAGACGGTGAGCAGTATCATGAACAAGCCCAGCCACAGCACTATCACGCTGTACTTGTTCACTGCCCTGCCGCCTGGTTCGCTGTCGGTGTCGGCAGCGTGCCCGGCGTAGTCGGTGCCGTAGCTGCGTTGTTCAGGTTATTGCCGAAAGCCTGAGCACCACTAGCGATACCTGAACCGCCAAACGGTGCCGCTGTATGGCCGGTGAGGGCAGCCACAAGCGTATGCTGACTGCCTTTCACTCCGACAATAACCAGCAGAATACCGAGGGCAGTAATGAGAATGCCCCAGGGATTCTTCATGGTTAGCTCGCAGTAACGGAAACCGAGCCGCTAGCCGTGGCACCAGTCGAGTCGGTCACGGTAACGGCAAACGTCGCCGTACCGGCCGCGATAGCAGCACCACTGATAGACCCGTCAGCGTTCAGGGTCAGCCCGTTGAGACTGTTCGGGCTGGCGCTGAAAGCGTACGGAGGTGTCCCGCCAGTAGCGGAAACCTGACCGCTGTACGGGTTACCCACTGACGCGGCAGGTAGCGCGGCACTCGACACGGCGAGACCGCTGCCACTGACAGTGAACAGCTCGGCCTGGAGTGCGGCAGCGGCAGCCTCAAACGCTGCCGTGTTGAGCTGTGCGCCAGACTCAGCCTGGAGTGCCGCTGTTGCCTCAGTCATAAGGGCTGTTACAGCATCGATATCTGCTTGTGTAAGCACTTCGTCCTCTTCTGTTTCTAGAGTGATAATGATTTTCATGCCGGACTGAAACCAGCCTTAGCTGGCTCACGATTACCGCTGACATAACCAGACGGGTCAGCACGGTAAGCACCAGGATCAGCCTTTGGCTGACTGACAGCGTCTCTTGCCTGGTTCTGCTCAGCCTGAGACCAGGTAGGCGCGATCACCAGGCCAGGTCCGCCTGCATGATCCGGGATAGTGGAGAACGCCGTACCAGCCGCACTGGCCCTGAGTGCATCCAGGTCTTTACGATGCCGCTCTTCCTGCTCCGCGAGCAGTGCGCGTACCTCTTGCTCTGTCATTCCCATTGTTTACCTCTTGTATACGACGAAATGGAGGATAGCGAGACCGCCGATCAGGAAACCCAGGCCCCACCACAACGGGCTCTTGGTCGGGTGGAACGGGTTTCCGCCTGGCCCGGCCGCAGTCGGGAACGGGTACGTACCAGTAGCACCATAAGCCACTGGTGACATCGACGCTGCAAGACCAGGACTAGGCAGAACCGGAGGCACGTTGTAAACCCCCTGCCGCTGCCACATTCCCGGCCCGGTGTATGCCTGACCGAATATCAGCGGATCGTATGGTGCTTTTTCTGCGATGTTAACGAGCTGACCGTTAACAACAGCAGAACCGTAGCCGATCACTGGACACTCACCGGCACGAGCAATTCCACGCCGACGACAGCGTAAGTGCTGGCACCAGGTGCGGACATTTCCAGGTGAATGTGCGTGTTGGCGTTGGTGAGCGTGTTCAGCGCCATAGCATTTGACAGGTTCTCAGCCGGACGTGCCGCAGCCAGATCCCACACGACAAAGCCCTGCGGCGGCAAGAATCCGTGCTGCTCAATGAAACGCTTCTGCATCGCGGGAACGTCGTCATCGAACCGGGGCAGGTTAGACCCGTACAAGAGCTGGCACTTAGTCATGTTGGCGATGTTGTAATATCCGCCTACGTTGTTCGCGCCTAGCGACGGGTCGAAAATCCGGACCCATGTCGAAAGTACCTGGCCGTATTCCTGAATGGGAATATCAACCTTGGACACCGCGCCGATAGGGTAGCGCTTGCTAGCGCGCCGGTACTGCCAGTTAAACACTGGCGGCAGCTCGGCCGGGTTATCCGATGCGAAGATGCCGTAACGCCGGTAGTTCTGAGTAACAGACCCGGTAAGCACCGTGGAGGTAAGAGCAGCGGTAGCTGCGATCGGCCCCTGGTCATACGTCGCCGCGACAACAGACGCGATGTTATACTGGGGTGCGATAACCCTTTCGCCACCGCCCATGTACTGCGGACTGACAAACGCTGGCATTGGTGCGACAACACCCTGAGCATTCGGCAGGAGACTGCCGTCAATTGCCAGGTCCCAGTATTCGTCTAGGTAGATACCGGCTGGTATCTCCAGGATAAACGGGTAACTGGTCAGGGTGTACGGTGATGTGACCGTGGCAGGTAGTACGTTACCGACCAGGTTAGCCTGGGGGATGATCGGGTTAGCGTAACCAGTTGTCGGTGCAGGGTTTACTTGCAGCAAGTCTTGCTGGTTCCGCTGGCCGCGCATCCTCATCGGCCGGTACATCTGAAAGAAAGCCAGATCAAAACCTGACTCGACTTCCACCGGCGTGTACTGACCCTGCAACTTAAGTCGCACGGTCTGCATCAGGTTATATGGTGCCTCGGGCGAGTATGCGATGGTGCCGACTGAGAAGGTAAGAGCCGTGGTATAGAACGTCTCAACTTCCCACCAGAAAACAATATCAGTTTTCTGGAATGAGGCTGGCGGGTTGAATGGCGACTGGGCAGCGGACTGCATTGTCGTAACAACGTTTTGCAGGTTCTCGAACTGCTCAACACGCTCAGTGTAGCCGGGCAGTCCGTAGAGTGCTCCGACCGGGATTTCCTGGACTTGCGCGGTCATTCCCCTAGCCTCTCAGTCCTAGACCCTGCTTGATCCCGGACACGCCACCATGTGAATTGTAGTTGTGCCATAGGAAAAGCACAGCCACGAGCACGAGCGCCACCACTAGCCAGTGCTTAAGTTTCACTGCATAACACCACCCTTCAGGAGACCGAGCGGACCTGTCCACCCGACTGTTGCGAAAAACCAGGACAGAACTGCTGCGAGACCGAAAACGCCCAGCGTTACCGCAAACAGCAGTACGATAGGCTGGTCAAAAGACTTAGCAGGCAACGGAATAACACTCCTAACTTACTGCTAGTTGCGATAGGTACGAGTCCGGATATTCACACCGGCAGAACACTGGCTCGGACATGAGACCGCCGGGGAGTTTTTTCCACTGCCGGAACGTGAAACGTTCTTTCGGCGATTCGGCATCGTGTATACCACAGAGCCTCAGCTCGTGCATGTCACTATCATCGGTGAGAGTGAATAGCGTGGCGCGACTGAGTACGGTTCGGATGAGAGGAGGAATACCTTTAATCCGATGCGCACCAAGCTGTATACCAATTTCACGTTCGCCACCGGCACGAGCAGCTCTGTAGAAAACGTCATTCTTGGGCATGATCCCGAAAGTGTTTCTGCCATAGAAGTCAAGTACCTCATCAACAGTGATGCGTCGTTCACGGTGCCCTATCTGGGCTTTCGTGAAAGCGTTGAGCAGGACGAGCATTCGCCGCCAGTCTGCTTCCTCCCCTGACTGCATGATGGCTATTTCACCGGGCCGCTGAAACAAGCCACGGAAAGGATGAGGGGAATACAAATCGACTAGCACGCTGTTGGGGACTACCGGGCCTTTGGCCCATGACTTGTAACGGTAGGCGGCGGCGCGTCGTTTCCGAGTTTCCCAGACACGTTCAGTCTCGGCACGGAAACGTGGCTTACTATCCACGAGCACTTGCATGGCTGTTGGCCGGTGCTCCTGAACGTACCGTAGTGTCCAGTCCTGATAGGAGGATTTACCGGCGCGGCTGGTCCCGGCGACTAGCTCACGTTCGCCGGGATCAGCTACCAGGTCATCAAAGTCAGTCACTCAAGGCCAGTGTCTCACTCTCGGTAAGTTCTTTCTCGGTCTCTTCCGCTGCTCCCCAGAGTGCGGCGTGAATGTCCCCGGTGTTGTAAAGCCAGTTCCTCAGCGTGTCCGGGAGGATAGTCTCATCCCCGCTACCGCACCATTCAATCAGGCGGCCGAAATACCCGAAATACAACGCTATCTTGACTTCAGCGTTTGCTTTCTCGTTAGCATCGGCCAGCTCGTCTAGCACCTCTTCCATGATGGAATGCATGAGCCAGCCATACTTTTTCGTGCGCTCGCTGCCGTTAGCACTGGTGTAATCGGATAGCTGCTGAAAAACGAGACGCAGCCGGGCAATAACCGGAGGGTCAGCCAGAGCCAGGGCTGAAGTAGGAGACGTCTCCAAGCCGGACTGGTCCGGGCTGGTAGCCATTAGCCTCTGACGGTTCACCCTGTCGAGTACGCCCATCCTCTTGCCTTTCCCGCTGTGCTCGTGCTGGCCTGGTTCTGTGCTTGCCGTTGTATTTCGCTGCTATCCGGTTAACCCGGCTGACCCACATACCCAGAGCCCAGACTGATTCGATAGTCCCGGCAGCCGCGATAATCGTACGGCCATGCTTACGGGTAAACTTAACCTTATTCGCCAGTTCAGAAAACGGCCGCGCTATCGCATCACGCTCAGCATCTTTCAACTGGATGCGTGCAACTTCACGGTCTGAGAGTATATCTTCGTCTACACCCTCGAAAGCGTGAGCTATATACCAGTCACTGCCAGCACGCAAAACTATGCGACTGAAAAAATCCTGCCATTCGTCTATCTTGGGCGGACCAGTTCTCGGCTCATCGTCAGTGACTTTGCGCTCACCAGGACCGGAAGAGCGCAACCGGCTAACCTTGATATCTCCCGGCTGTTCCGGTTCATCAACTATCTCAGCGTCAAAAACTTCACCGGGATCACTGGGCGTCAGGTCACTGACATCTGGTGCCCCTGGCTTTGACCACCATTCGTAACCAGCGTCTGGCAAATCCTCAGTGACCAAAGGCATGTCGTCTGGGCTGCTCACTAGTCTCACCACCTGACGGTGTGCTTGTGCTGGCTGTTACGGGTACTGTTTCCGCCTCGGTCTGGACAGCGGCAGCTAGTGCCTGTTCCCTGGCTGACTCTTTCGCTTCGAGTGCTGCTAGCCGATCTTCGAGTGACAGTGAATGCTGGGCAGCGGCTACCGCTACCTCGCCAGCATCGCTAGCCGTTTCCTGGGCTGTAACGGCTGTATCGACGGCAACGCTGGCGGTTTCCTGGGCTGTGACAGCGGCATCAACAGCGACAGAGGCAACTTCTCCGGCTACTTCGGCTGTCTGCTCGGCATCGGTCGCGGCGAACGCTGCCGCTTCTGCCATAGCCTCCGATGTTTCGGCTAGCTGCTCTATCCGTTCCTGTTCCTGAACGGCATCTACTGCTGCCGCTGCCCCGGTCGCTGCTGCCTCTGATAGTTCAGTCATCATGGCCGCCTGTAGGGCACGTCGGCGTGGCCCATTAGCTCAAGGTTCCAGGGTCCGGCAACGGGAGAGCTAATCTGGCGGAGGTCATCCTGGTTAAGCCGGATAGCTACCGGGGAGATGACGAGTATGCCTGTTTGCGGGAGGGATAGCGGCCAGTTCCGGCCGCCGAGCTGGAGCGTGAACGGCACTGATCCTTGCCACGGTACGAGGGTTATCTGACCGGCTATTGTTGCTGTTGCTTCTGCTGCGATTGCCTGAATGGCGACTAGCTGCCCAGCGGTAAGGTAATACAGTTGTGGCTGCTGGGGATATGTGCCGACTGCGATTGGCTGAATTGCGACAGCGAGAGTCTGAATGGCGCCTAGGGTTAGCTTGTAGTTATTGGGCGTTGTAGCTGTCGCACCCTGAACTTCTGCGGTCCATTCAATCTGGTAAAGGCCAGTAGCCGGTGCTGCAACGCTGGTGATGAAAGCGTTAATGCCAGGTGTTGCTACTGATCCTTCACTTTCGGTGCTTGACGCTGCACCGGCAGACGGTCCGGTAACTATAATGGATTCGACACGCTCAGTTGTAAAGTAACTGGCTTGCAGTGCCAGGAGTGTGCCGGATTCGACGGCACCGCTTGTGTCCTGCGACTGGTCGAATTCGCGGCTAGTGTCGAGTACCTGATCGTTAAGACGGTCAAGGGTGAACCACAGCCGATGAAGTACGCCGTTAATCCATTCCGGGGAAAGCGGCGGGCCGGGTATGTCTTTTACGGTGTCGAGAGTGCCGGGGCGAACTGCGGCGAGACGCCCGTACTCAAGCTGACGCTGGCGGTCTCCGTGCTGCATCGCAGCTCCGAAACCCGGCCCTGGCATCCGGTCAGCCACGCACCCTCTCTTTCTGACAGTGGCCGGGGGCACTAGTACCGGACGTTCCCGTCTGCCTTAATCCGTTGACCCGATACCCCCGGCCGCTGTACTAGCCAGCCAGCAACAACTAGCTAAGATCATCCTACCTCATTGGTGCAGGTCAGGCCATCTTTCCGCCCGTTTCCCTTGTGATCATGAACTGGAAGGACTAGGGTTGGGTCATGACCTCCCGGCCAGCCTGGCCCCCCGTTACCGGCTGTGACCAGTGTACTACTCGCGGTAATACATGCAAGATGCACCGTCTGCGGTACGCCCGTCACGGCTCATTCGACGCCCGGCCAGGCGGACCGAAACCAGGTCCGCGACCATACCGGCGAAAGGAACAGCAGAATGCCGAACCAGCCAGCAGTGAAAGAAGGAACAGTAATCGCTAACGGTGCCACCGGCACCGTGCAGTCATTCTCCGAGTACATGATAGCTCGTGCCGGTGAGGAAAAAGAGACAGCCGGAGCTGGCGCATTTGACAGCCAGCTAGCATCCATGATATCAGCCCAAACTGAGGCTGAGGTCTGGGCTGCCGACGAGTCCGGCACCATTCAGGGACGTGACCTGATCGGCTGTGAGGTACGCATTCACGACCTGACTTCCCACGAGTCCACAAATGAGGAATTCGAGGGTAACGGCTTTTTCGTCACCTGCAACGCTACGCTGCTAGCCGGACCCAAGAACGTGCTCACAGCCCAGGGTCTCACTGTCGGGCAGGATTTCGTACTCTCCACCGGGGCAATCCTGATCATCGGAAAGATTCGCTGGTACGAGTCAAAAAACAAGCTGCCGTTCGATGGCCTGATTGTCAAGGCTGGCCGCGCTATCAAGCTAGCCCGTATTCCTGAACGGGCTGTGCAGGCTGGCTGATCCTAACAGCATCCCCCGGCTGTGGACAGTCACAGTGGTTCACCGTTCCCGGTAAGTACGAGAGTGCTTGCCGGGACGGTGAACCATGCCAGCATCGGAAGATGAATACCGCGATCATTACGAGAATATCGTCGGCTCTGACCAGTATTTTGACCAGTTCTACGAAATGTTCTCAGAGACCGGCGTACCCGTCGATATGGTCGATGATGAGACTGAGCTGGCCTGGTTTGATGATTTCGTGGCAGCCTGGTATCCCGACCCGGAAATATCTAAAGAGCAGTGGGACAGGTGGAGAGAAGCGTTTTACGATGAGACAGGAACCGGACCAGAGGATATCGACTGGGAACTGTGGCGAGAAGTCATCGAAGCAGAATCGCCCTGAGTTTAACCGGGTACAGCATACGACCTGGTGCGGCCGGTTCCCGCCCTACTACACGCATTTCACTAGTGAGTGTAACCAGGTGGACCGGGCTGTCTATGATTTCTGGCACAGAGTGCTGGGAATACTTAGTGGCGACCGAGACAATATCAAAATCGATGACTGATCTTATGTGCATTGACACAGCCTACGCCCAGGCATGCCAGAAACGAGCCGAGAGAACGCGGGAACGCCAGCGACGCTACGAGCAACGCAACCCTCAGCGTCAGTCCGTACGGCGCGGTAAGCGTGCGGATAAATATTTCATTATGTGGGATGGTGAGGCACCCCAGGACACCGGCTATTCCCTGTTTGGCAGCTCGGAAGGTCACGAGGTTTGCAATCCGCACCTGTCTACGGAGGATTGTCTTGACCTGTTGCTTGATGCTAAGCGGGAGCATCCGAACGGTATCATGGTCATGTTCGGTTCCCGGTACGATTTTGATGAGATTTGCCGCGCCAGTATGCCCGCTACGCGGCTGGCTATGCTTAAGTGGAATGGTCACGTTCACTGGCACGGATACCGAATTCAGCAGGCAGAAAGCAAGTTCTTTAAAGTAAGCAAGGATGGCACCAGTGTCACCATCTATGAAATCGCGTCATGGTTCCATAAGAAATATACTTCAGCGTTGCGTGACTACGGTTTTGATGCTGACTGCTGGCATGAGCATAAGGCATGTAAAGAAAAATGCATCTGCACTTGTGACATATGCCGGATGGAATCTGACAAAAACCGCCGGGGCGAATTCACATGGTCTGAAATCGGCGAAATCCGCGATTACATGCGGCAGGAACTAAAATATGGCCCGTTGCTCATGGATAAGGTCCGCACGATCTGTCATGACGCTGGTTTCCGGCCGCAGTCCTGGTACGGCCCTTCCGCTCTTGCACTTGAGGCTTTAAGGAATAACCATGTACGTAAGGCTATGGCGGAGACCCCGGAGGCTGTCCGAACTGCTGCCCAGTACGCTTATGCAGGTGGCCGTTTCGAAAGCTTTCGCGGAGGCAGACTCGGTGCCGGTTACGCTGCTGATAAAAATTCAGCGTATATGGCCGCTGCCATCGAATTGCCGAATCTGGCTAACGGTGAATGGCGTCACAGCACCAGTAGTGTCTATGAGCCCGGAAAGTTTGCTGTCTACCATATATTTTATCAAGCGCCGGTATCCGGACACGATCCTCTCAGACCGTATCCGCTGTTTCGCAGGTACGCAAATGGAAATGTCGCGTGGCCACGTCGCGTTGACGGCTGGTACTGGTCCCCGGAAGCCGAGCTAGTTAAAGATGATCCGTATGCTACTTTTCTGGAGGCGTGGATTTTCGATGAATCATCGTGTGAGAGACCTTTTAGCTTTGTACGCGATTTGTACAATCGTCGTCTCGTTCTCAAGAACCTTGGCCCGGATAATCCTAGCCGGGAAGCGCAAAAAGCACTTAAATGGTGTCTGGCAAGCATCTACGGACAGCTCGCCCGACGAGTCGGATACGACAAACGGCACAACACTGCCCCGCGATATCACCAACTCGAATGGGCCGGATACATCACCAGCAGGTGCCGAGCCGACATGTACCGTGTCGCGTACCAGGCTTACACCAGAGGCACCCTGGTTTCGATAGACACCGACTCTGTAACATCACTCGCGCCGATTGAGGTGGATTATGGCGACGGTCTCGGACAATGGGAATCTTCCACATTCGACGGTGGACTGTTTTTCCAGTCCGGCGTATATCTCACGTATGACTACGGTACTGGCGGCGAGAAAGTCTGGAAGGATAGCAAGGCTAGGGGCATGGAGCAACGGCGGGGTAAGCCAGCCATTACGCCTGACCTCCTGGAAAGAGCTATTGACACTGGAGCAGCGATCCGGCTAGCACCGAAACGAAACTACACGACAGTAAGGATGGCACTCGCCGGTAACCTAGCTAGTGCGGGTGAATGGCGTGATCGTATCATGACCTTGCATTTCGGCGGGGACGGCAAACGCTACCACAACGCGAAATGGTGCCACGCTACGTGCCCCGGTGATGGTTCGCATGTTTTCCTGCCCCGTTCCCAGGTGACACCAGATATTATGACCAGCCAACAATCAGTCCGGCATGAGCTGCCCTGGATTGACGGTAAACGTAACCGGCCGCTTGATAAGGAACTGGCTACGGATACTTTCTGGTTTGACCCGTCCCGGATTGACAGTGATGATGCGTGGCTAGCCGCGCTAGTGAGGGAACATGACTTGGCGAGAGTACCTGAAATGGTGCCTGATCCTGACAGCATTCATGTTTCCCCCCTACCTGCTTCTATTCTGGCTGGTTCTGAGATAGATGATGTTTCCGTGTATGCCGCCATGCCAGCAATGCAGGACAGCCGGACAATGCTCAAAACCAGCGACAGCAGTTCCGGCCGGGGAACTGGTGAACATCTCGGACGGCTGGTTTCCGAACCGGGAGAAACCAATCCGGGCGAAATGCGGATGCATGATCCCCTGGCCCGTCATCCGGATACTGGGCAAGCCGGAAAGCATTTACTGTGACCGCCACGGTTACACGACAATAACCGAGACCACTATCAAGGCGAGAAAGAAAGCCGATGCCAGAGACACCAGTCAGCAATTCGATATACCTCCATTCTAAAATCACGGTCACACTGAAAGTCGGCGCATGGTACTGGCTACTTGGTGTTCTCGCCTCACAACTAAACAATGGTGAGAACGACATACTAGATAGCATGTACGAGCAGATCATGGAGCAAACCGATGTCTGACCATCACTGCCCTGATTATGAGGGATATTCAGCTAGTTTTTACTGCAAACCAGAATTTTCATGTAATCTCTGGGAAACTAAAAACCAATGAATGACCGTATCTATGTCCGGCTGATACTGGCGTTCATTGTCGTGTGCTGTATGGGTATCGCCGCGATTTTGTTGTTTGCGCCGAAAGCTCACCCGGTGCCACCTTGCTCGCAGCATCCGGCCGGGGTTTGCGTGGACCGATGATAGCAGCGGCAGCGGCAGTTATCTCTCTCGGCTCTGGCATGAGCTTGTTTCTCTGGCTGCTCTGGTTCACCAGTGACGAGCAGAAAGACAAGCGACAGTTGAGACGTGATATCGATGAGTGGACTGAGGCTAACGCTGTGACAACCGACACGCGCCGCTGGACCCTGGAATGCGGCTGTATTATCGTCTGTGACTGTTTCCATTTCATCGGTGAGAGAGTACACTGTAAACAGCACTCCTGGCAGGTAATCAGGCAGTGGAACAAGCATATTGAGAGGGTGACCACAGTTGGCGACGTACCGGATAATCCTGCCCAAGCCCCCTAAGGGTGAGCACTGGTGCGGGACATGTGCCATGATGTACAGCGCAGCCCACATGCGGCAGTCCGGGATGCAGGAAGAGATAGAGCGTGTAGCTAAGCTAGAGCAGCCGATAGCGGATATCGCCCCCGAGCGTGTCTCCCACCCGAGAGGGGTACCGCTGCTAGACGTGGCAATTGCGTTCGCACCGTCTGTGCTGCTCCAAACACCCCATTGGGTTTGCTGGACACATATCCTCGGTGCCCTGCCTGGTGACCGTCAGGCCATGCCCCAGCCATCCAGCCTCATGATGGGCTCGGCCGGGTACAACACGAAACGGAACGAGTCATGACAGCTAAGTCTCTAATCCAGTTTGAGACACCTAAAGAAGGTGTTAAAGTCAAATGCGAGTGCGGTAACACATCATTCACACTTGCGCTTCACTCAAGGCTAGACGGAACAATGATAACTCGCACCGCTACCTGCACCGCATGCGGGCACACAGAATCGATAGACCCATGATACCGCTGATCGTCTGGAGCACGCTCGCGTGCATGCTCGCCGCCATGACCGTCTACACCCTGACCCTGATCGATCACCCGGACGATCCCTGGTGGCTGCCACTCGCCGCGCCGTACCTGATCACCTGGTGTTACCTGCACAACACGCGGCGACGTGAATGGGCGGGAATAATGGCATGAAAGCCCAAGAGCGAGCACTGTTCATAATCGTGCTAGCCGATCTTGTCTACTGCCTGTACCGAGTATTCAGAAAGGAACCAGAGCAATGCCAGAGCCAGCAATGCAAGCCAACCCCGAAGTAGAAGCAGCATGGCAGGAATACCTCGCCGAAACGAAACAAGAAGAGGAGCTGTACGCTTCTACGGTGGATAACGCGGGTATTCTCCGTAACGAGTCTGTCAGCCACGCCATAGACGTGTATCACGCGGCTGTGGCTGAGGCTGACCGGATTTACGGTGAGGCACAGACTCATGCATGGCAGTCGTATCACGCGGCGACGGCTGAGGCACGGTCACGGCGTGACGACCGGACGACAGCAGCTCGGCACAGCCTGACTATGGATCAGGTAATCACCAGCATAGCTCGCACTGAGGCTGATACTGCCTGGGGACCAATCGAACCAGAGTCAGCCGATGTGTGAAAAAATCACAATCCAGCTATGGACTAACGACAGCACAGAGCTACTGGTCATGTCTGACCCAGAAAACGCTATCAGCGTAGCCAGGGCACTCTCTCATCGTGCCAGTTACCGCCTGGTCAGAGTTATGACTGAATCTAACTTGATCCTGGCCGAGTTTACCGGCTGGATTATCTGGAAACCAGAATCAGCGCACGTAAACGATAAAGCGCATGAGACATGCGATATTTGCCTGGCCATGTTCCCTGAAACGCTAGGTGCAGTCGATGCGTGAGGTAGTTGCCGTCCGGTACGTATGCGATATCTGCGGCAACGTGGAAATCGGCACAACAGACGGCAGTCCGCAAGGGTGGCTGGACCGTGGCGATGTCATCCTGCAATTCCCGGCCACGACAGCACCGACAATACCGCCAGTGGATCATATCTGCACCGACTGCGCAGATAATAAGTGTCTTACAAGTATCATCGTGCAAGTGTACGGGAAGGTCAGCCAGCAATGACAGCCATTAAGGTAATCGGCATAATAGTTTGCTGGGACACTACGGCCCGAACCCCCCGGAGGTAGGACTCATGGGACTAACAGTCTCTGAAATCAGCCTACGCGCAGCCAATGACTTCGTTGCGCTGCACCACAGGCACAACGTCCCTGTGCGAGGTCACAAGTTCAGCCTTGGCGCGTATGACAGCGCCGGTCGGTTGTGCGGCGTTGCTATCGTCGCGCGACCAGTGGCTAGGCCTTGGGATGCGCTCAAGTGGCGCTGCGAGGTTCGCAGGACCGCTACCGACGGCACTCGCAACGCGAACAGCGTCCTGTATGGCGCGACGCGCAGGGAAGCGTACAGGCGCGGCTATCGCAGTGTGGTCACCTACACGCGCGATGATGAGCCGGGTACGTCGCTCAAGGCTGCGGGATGGTATCCCGTTGGCCACCGTAAGCCGCGTGCCGGTTGGGACGCCCCGAGTAGGCCGCGCACGGAGGTGGGCGGTGAGAACATCGGCAAGACGGTATGGGAAGCATGGTGACGTCCGTGTTCTACCAGCGCGCACAATGTGTGCGCTATTCGCTCTCGGTTTTACTACTGTCGTCATCGTTCTAGCCAACGTGAACTTCTAGGAAAGCCGGGCCAGCAATGACAGACAGGACACCGATCATACCAGTAGAGCAGTCCAGAGCACTATTCGAGTTTAAGCGTGTCTGGCGTGACCTCATGCCACAACTCCGGGCAACGAAAGATAGCCATGAACGCAAAGCAGGGCGTTTGTGCGATATCTGGTCTATTCCGATATTGAGCACTCCTAACGGTGCTGCGATATATCCGTGGACACGCAATGCCTTTATCGCTGGTTACATGGCAGCGACAGAGGCATATCAGGTAGACGCCGATACCATTCTCGCAGCTCAGAATGTGCTAACCGTTCTGGAGGATATTAACCATATTCTCCAGAGCAGGATAACTAAATAATAACTGAATAGTTCGCTCCGAATGGCTCACCGGCCGACACTGGTGGGCCATTCTTTTATGCACAAACTTAAACGTTTCAGTTTTGACAGTGGAACTACAATCCATACGGATTGGCGACGGGTTACTGAGCGTGACGGGGAGGGAGAGAGTGGAGGGGAGCGCCCAGGG
>Ga0210402_10001927_pt1 | contig 20761 bp, 17 predicted proteins | sample IncBWC7MmetaG_FD_161055 | JGI IMG/M metagenome (GOLD analysis project Ga0210402, IMG submission 161055) | Forest soil microbial communities from Barre Woods Harvard Forest LTER site, Petersham, Massachusetts, United States - Inc-BW-C-7-M | ecosystem: Environmental > Terrestrial > Soil >... | reverse complement strand
GACATGTATTCCTGTGGACCGTGGTCCCAGGGTCCCGTGCTACCGCAGATGCTCGGCGTGCTGAACGGGATCGACTTGAAGCGCATGGGCCACAACTCCCTCGACTATGCCCATCTGGTGACCGAGACCATCAAGCTGGCCTTCGCCGACCGTGAACGCTACTACGGCGATCCGCGATTCGTGAACGTGCCGATCGAGACGCTCCTGTCCGACGCCTACGCGGAAACGCGTCGCGCGATGATCCACCCCGACCGCGCCTGGCCGGAAATGCCGCCCTACGGCGAGATCTCCGGTTTTGCCGGTCGCAGCGCGCCGGTGCCGACCGCTGAATCCGCTGCAGTGGGCGCGCATGACACGTCATACGTCTGCGTGATGGACAAGGACGGCAACGTCTTCTCGGCCACTCCCAGCGATCCGTCATTCGATACGCCGGTCATCCCCGGCACGGGCCTGTGCCCCTCGTCGCGCGGATCGCAGAGCTGGGCCGACCCCGCGCACGCGTCGTCGGTCGCGCCTGGCAAGCGCCCGCGACTGACGCCCAGTCCCGCGATCGCGATACTGGCCGACGGCAGTCCGATGCCGATGGGCACGCCCGGCGGCGACGTGCAGGCACAGGCGGTCTTGCAGGTGTTCCTGAACATGAGCGTATTCGGCATGAACCCGCAGCAGGCGGTCGAAGCGCCGCGGTTCGCGTCGTACAGCTTTCCCGACTCCTTCGAACCGCACAGTTATTCGCCCGGCCTGCTGCACGTGGAAAGCCGCGTGCCGCAGCCCGTCCGCGACGGCCTCGCCGCGCGCGGTCACAAGGTCGTGGACTGGCCCGACTTCGTCTGGCGCGCCGGCGCCGTGTGCGTACTGCGCGCGGATCGCAGCCGAGGGGTGATCTCCGCCGGCGCCGACCCGCGGCGCCCATGCTATGCAGTCGGGTGGTAGCCCGCGCCGCACTCCCGTTATACTGCAGCCGAAGAATCTTGAGAGGTCCACCATGTCGGTTCATCCGTTATCTTCCTCGCGCGCGATCGATCCGGTTGCACAAGCGAAGACGCATCTCGCGGCTGCGCATCGCCTGGCCGTGCTGCACGAGTTGGAGGAGGGGATCGACAACCACTTCACCGTGACCGTACCCGGCCGTGACGGACAATACTTGATTCTTCCCTTCGGCTTGCACTGGTCGGAAGCGCGGGCAAGCGACATGATCGTCTTCGACGAGTCCGGCAGCACGCTCGAAGGCGAAGGCGTTGTCGAGCTGTCGGCGCAATGCATACACGCGCCGATCCACCGCATCTGTGGCGTACGCGTGGTGCTTCACACGCATCAGCCGTGGGCGCTCGCGCTCAACATGCTGAAGGACAATCGGCTGCTGCCCGCCAACCAGACGGCGGCGTTTTTCCACGGTCACATCGCCTACGACGACAACTATGCCGGGACCGCCGATTCGCTCGAGGAGGGTGAGCGTCTGGCGCGATTGACCGGGGACAAGCAGGTCGTCTTCATGAAAAACCACGGCGTGATCGTGACCGGGAACACGATTGCACAGGCCTACAAGCGTCTGTACAAACTGGAGCGCGTGTGCCGAACGCAGGTGTTAGCGATGTCCACTGGGAAGCCCGTCGAGGTATTGTCGGACGACATCGTTGCGGAGGTCCAGGCGCCGTCCGCGAACGATCGCCACCCGCGCGCGGAGCGTGAGCGCCTGTATTTCGAGGCGATGATGCGGGTACTCGATCGCGAGTTGCCGGGCTACGCCGACTGACAGCTGCTAGTTGCGCCGATGGGGCGGCACCTTCAGCGCCATCGTCCCAGGCATCTGTGTTTGCATTTTTCGTTGGACAGTGTCTGGTGCCAGAGCAGCCGGTCGCCTGTCGAAAGCGACCGGCTGCTTACTGCTCGGGCTTCACCCCGGCCGTCGAAATCACCTTGGCCCACTTGGCGATTTCGTCATCGAGGAACTTGCCCGCTTCCCCGGGCGTATTGCCGACCGGTTCGATGCCTATGGTCTCGAAACGGCCCTTGATGTCAGCCGAGGCAACTGCCTTGGCGGTTTCGGCCGCAATCCGATTGACGATGTCAGGCGGCGTTCCGGCCGGCGCGAGGAACAATACCCAGGTCGAGCCCTCGATCAGCGGACCGCCCGCTTCGGCAATGGTCGGGACCTCGGCGGCGCCGGCTACCCGTTTAGCGGAGAACATGCCGAGCGCCTTGATTTTGCCGGCGCGGACCTGTGGCATCAGCGTGCTGGGCACGTCGACCAGGATCTGGATGCTCCCGCCCATCAGGTCCTGCAATGCCGGCGCTGTGCCCTTGTACGGAACGTGGACCATGTCGACGCCCGTGGTCTGATTGAAGAGCTCCGTGGTCAGGTGTGCCGCCGCGCCCACACCGGAGGAGCCGAACGAAAGCTTGCCCGGATTCGCCCTGGCGTAGCTGATCAGTTCCTTTACGTCCTTGACCGGCAGGTCGTTGTTGGTGGTCATGATGAGGGGCGCGATCCCGACCAGCGACACGGGCGCGAAGCTCCTCACCACGTCGAATGGCAGCTTGCCTGCGTAGAGCGTGGCGTTGGCCGCGTGCGCGGCGATCACGGTCAGGAACGTGTAGCCGTCCGGCGCCGCCTTCGCCGCCATGTCGGCGCCGAGAATCGAATTTGCGCCGGGCTTGTTCTCGACCACGATCGTCCACCCGGTCTGCTCTGCCACCTTCTGCACGACCATGCGCGTCGCGCTGTCGGTGATGCCGCCCGGAGGGTATGGGATGATCCAGCGGATCGACTTGGCCGGCCACGCGGGGGCCTGGGCGTCGAGGACGGTCGAGGCGAGCAGCGCGAGTGCTACGAATGCCAGTCTCTGCAGTTGCATGATGAAGCCTCTCGGTTGCGACGTCGGGAAGGAGGCGCCCGGCGCGCCGGTCATTCACGCTCGCGGGCCCCTCGCTCGGTTGGGCTCCATACTAGGTCTTGAGCCGGTACCCGGTTTTGAATATCCATGCCACGATCGCCAGCGATGTCGCCATGAACACCATCGTCATGGCGAGGCTGACACCGACGCTCACGTCGGCAATGCCGTAGAAGCTCCAGCGGAATCCGCTGATCAGATAAACCACTGGATTGAACAGCGTCACCGTCTGCCAGAAGGGTGGCAGCATATCGATGGAATAAAAGCTGCCACCGAGGAAAGTCAGCGGCGTGACGATCAGGAGCGGCACGAGTTGCAGCTTTTCGAATCCGTCGGCCCAGATGCCGATGATGAATCCGACGAGACTGAACGTCACCGCCGTGAGTACGAGGAAAAGAAGCATCCAGAAGGGATGGGCGATGCGGAGCGGCACGAACAGTCCGGCGGTCGCCAGGATGATCAGTCCGAGGATGATCGACTTGGTCGCCGCTGCGCCGACATAGCTGACCACGATCTCGAGATAGGAAATGGGCGCCGACAAGAGCTCGTAGATCGTTCCCGTGAACTTCGGAAAGTAGATGCCGAACGATGCATTGGAGATGCTCTGCGTCAACAGCGACAGCATGATCAAGCCGGGAACGATGAAGGCGCCGTAGCTGATCCCCTCGACCTGGGCGATGCGCGAGCCGATCGCCGCACCGAAGACCACGAAGTACAGCGAGGTCGAAATCACCGGGGAGATGATGCTTTGCATCAGTGTGCGGCGGGTGCGCGCCATCTCGAAGCGATAAATCGCACGGATCGCGTGAACGTTCACTTGTCCTTCCTCACCAGGCTTACGAAGATGTCTTCGAGAGAGCTCTGCGTCGTCTGCAGATCCTTGAAGCTGATCCCCGCCTTGTCGAGGTCGTCGAGGAGCGTCGCGATGCTGGTCCGATCGCCTTGCGTGTCGTAGGTATAGATCAAGTCGGTCCCACCGTTCGCGAGCTCCAGATGGTAGTGGGCGAGCTCGGGAGGAACGGCCTCCAGCGTGTTCTGCAGATGCAGCGTCAACTGCTTTCTGCCGAGCTTACGCATGAGCTCGGCCTTGTTTTCGACCAGGATGATCTCGCCCTTGCTGATTACACCGACTCGGTCAGCCATTTCCTCGGCTTCGTCGATGTAATGCGTGGTGAGGATGATCGTAACGCCTCCTGCCTGGAGCGAGCGCACGAGCTGCCACATATCCCGACGCAGCTCGACGTCGACGCCGGCTGTGGGCTCGTCGAGAAAGAGGATCTGCGGCTCGTGCGATAGCGCTTTGGCAATCAGCAATCGACGCTTCATGCCGCCCGAAAGTGTGATGATCTTGCTGTCCTTCCTGTTCCACAGCGAAAGATCCTTGAGCACCTTTTCGAGGTGGGCCGGGTCGGGCCGCTTGCCGAACAAGCCGCGACTGAACGACACCGTGCCCCAGACGCTCTCGAACGCATCGGTGGTCAACTCCTGCGGCACCAGACCGATCATCGAGCGAGCGGCGCGGAAGTCGGTGATGATGTCGTGACCGTCCACCGTCACGCTGCCTTCGGTCGGATTGACGATGCCGCAGATGGCGCTGATCAGCGTCGTCTTTCCCGCGCCGTTCGGGCCCAGCAGGGCGAAGATCTCGCCCCGACGAATCTCCAGATCGATGTTCTTCAGCGCCTGGAGGCCGGAGGCGAAGGTTTTGGAGAGTTTCGATACGGAGATGATCGCCTGCAGGGAGGCGGAGCTCATGCCTGCCAAACGCCGTATCCTGCCTCGCGCAGGCCGATGGCCAGTTCCACTTCCATTTCGCGCGCGCCGTCGTAAGGCATCGGGTTATAAGCCTCGTAGAGTTCCGTCAACAAATGCAAACCGAATTTTTGCACGAATTTATTAGCCTGGATACCGCTCTTATGCTTGTCGAAGCGCACGTCGGGATCCAAGCCAGTCATGCCGACGTAAACACACTGTTTGCCGGTGACGTAATCGGGGTTGGCTCTCTTGAAGCGAGGCTCGTAGAGCACATCTTTCGATAGCTCGATTACGTAGACGTAATAATGGTAGCGGCGTCCCATCGCGGCGCGATGCGCGTAAGAGTGCGGCGTTGTGCTGCGCAATTGCGAGAGTCTACCGCGAAGGCGAATCCCGAAATATGCCGAAATCAGACAAGCTCCTTGTTCCGGCGCAGCGCGACCGGGATCGCGGTCAGGCCGATTGCGCACGCGGCCAGCGGCACGAACGCGAACGCGGGGATGCCGCTCAAGTCCCACGCGGCACCGCTGATGACTGCGATCGCTACCGCGCCGCCGTAGCTGAGCGTGAACGTTCCAGCCGATGTGCGGGCCACGTCCTCGGGACGGCAGAGGAGCGGCGGCAAGGTCAGTCCGAGGATCAATGCCGCTGCGTCCGAAAAGCCGAGCAGCGCGGCCCATGCGATCGTGGCCGGGCCGACCATCAGCACCAGACCCGCGAGCGAGATGAGCGAGAGGACACCGGACGCTATGTAGGGCCACGCGCGCCGCTCGAGCTTGCCAGCGGCCACCAGCAATAGCAGAGACGCCGGCAACTGTCCGAAATTGAGCGCCAGCAAGGCCTCGCTGATCAAGTCCGCGCGGCCCGCGCTGGTGAGGTAGATGGGGATGAAGGCGTTGGCGATGAAATAGATGGCGTTGATGCAGCAAAACAAGCCGCCGAGACGCCAGACGAGTCCGACGTGCCAATCCGGGAGCCACTTGCGCGGTGCGGCTGTCTGTATCTTCTGTTCGCCCTGGTTGTCTGGACGTGGCGCGAAGAAGTAGACGACGACGGCGATGATCGCGATCGGCAGCGACCAGAAGACCAGCGATGCCCGCCAGCTTCCGCTGAACATCGGCAGCACCCAGGGAATGGTCAGCAGCACCGGCAGAATCTCGCCAACGAGGAGCCCGTTGGTGTAGACCGCTGTCCCCAATCCGATCCGCCGCGGCAGCCACTGGCGCACGGTGGTGGGCATGATCGGCTGCATGATCGCCGCTCCGGCGGACATCAGGATCGTCATGGCGAACAGAACTGCGTAGCTGGTGCTGAAGCCTCGCAGCGCGGATCCCGCTGCCACCAGCGTCAGCCCGCCGACCAGCGCGCCCCTGACACCCAATCGCGCGACCAGCAGCGATCCCGCCAGTGCCGCGATCGCAAACAACGCCGGAGGAATGCTGCTCAAGAGGCCGACCTCGGTCGCGCTCAAGGCGAACTCGTCGCGGATCATCGCGATCACCGGTGGAACCGCGAGGATGGTAATGCGCAGCGCGTTGCCCGCGAGCCAGAGCAACGCTATCGCCGTCCACATTGCTTTGCGTGCGGCTGGGTCGTGGTCGGCCATCGTCTATGGGGTCATCGAAAGCGCGAGGAAGGTCCGGCGCCAGGCGTGGCCCGCACCGCGCGCTGCCCCGCACTGGGGCAACTTCGTCCGGGAGAATACAATAAGACTCTGGATGACCATCGATCAACACGGAAATGGGGGATGCATCATGCGCAGAAGACAAATCCTTAAGGCCACCGGTGCGGTGTTGGCGGCGCCGGTCCTGGCACAGCTCGCGCGCCCGTTGGATGCGCTGGCGAAGACCGAGCAGGTAGTCATCATGACCTGGGGCGGACTCTGGGGCGACGCCATGCGCGACAACGTCGATACGGCGTACCAGAAGGCCACGGGCATCAAGGTGCTCCAGGATCGCAGCGCCAGCCCGGTCGAGCGCATCACCAAGCTGAAGGTGAGCCTCGATAACCAGACCGTCGACCTGTTCCAGCTTGCCGACGGGCTGGTGCCGCTTGCGGTGAAGCAGGGCGTGGCCGAAAAATTGAATCGGGCGTCGCCGCGAATGCCGCACGTGCGCAATATGATCCCGGCGTTCTGGAACGACTACTGGGTGCCGCAGATTTTCTCGATTACGGGCATCATCTACAACACCAAGCTGGTGAAGAATCCGCCGACGGCGTGGGCGGATCTTTGGCGGCCCGAATTCAAGGGTCGCATCGTGCTGCCCGAAATCTCGCATTCCATCGGTTCCTACATCATCCCGATCGGTGCAATGGCCCAGGGCAAGTCGCCGAAGGATGAAGCGGCCGGCTTCGAGATGCTGAAGAAGATGGCCGATCTGCGTCCGATCTGGGCCAAGGACACCGACACGATGATGAACGCGATGCGCACCGAAGACGCGGTCATCGGCATCCTCTACAAATCGCAGACCTATACGGTCAAGGGGTGGAATACGCCGGTCGAATGGGTGTATCCGAAGGAAGGCGGCATCGCCTTTACCTCGGGCACGTGCATCGCCACGAACACCAAAAACCTGGAGGCGGCCGAGGAATATCTGAACGTCACCATGGACCCGGAAGTGCAGCCCTTCGCCGCCAAGATCTACAACTACGGCGGCACCAACAAGGACACGCTGGCGCGCTTGTCGCCCGAGCTGCAGGAGCGAGTGAAGTTCCCGCAGGAGCAGATCGACCGGATGGTCAAGCTCGACCTCGAGTTCATGGGCGACAACCGCGCGGCCTGGGTCGAACGCTGGAACAAGGTGGTTGCCGGAAGCTGATGCCGGCCGCGCGCGGCGGCGCCAGGCTTTATCACCTAGGCTGGCGCGCCAACGGCGACAGTTTCGATGTAGCGCTCGCCGTCAATCGACTATTGGCGGCGGGTGGTCGCGCCTGGCGGTTGCGGGCGGCCGCGAACCAGCTCGACGCGGGCGACTACCTGATCGAGATCACCGAGTCGCGGCGCGCAGCCATTGCGGGCCTCGGTCTGAAATCGGCGCTGTGGGAAGCGGCACTCCCGAACGAGGCGCAAGCGCTGAACGCCGCCGTCCCACTGTTGTTCGCAGGCACCGCGTCGCGCTTTCCGTACTACGCGTACTACGCGCTGTGCCTGTTGCGACTGGGCGTCGCCTACACGCCGTGCGATGGCGCGACGCTTTCGAGCGGCGCGCTGGACGATGCAAATCTGCTGATCCTGCCCGGAGGGTTCTCGAACTGGGGCATCGACAACGCCGAGAGCGTACAGGGCGCCGATGCGCGCGTGCGCGACTTTCTCGCGCGTGGAGGCGCCGCCATCGGCTCCTGCGGAGGAGCGTATTACCTGTCGATGGGTCGGCCGGGCTGGACCGGCACCGCGCAGGCAAAGCCCCTCTACACGCACGAATACTTACAGAGCGGTGTCGGGGTAGTGACGCTGGAGATGCGCAAGGGCCCGCTGGCGCTCGGTTGTCCGCCGACGATGGAAGTGCCGTATTACCACGGCCCGATCTATGACTTGGTGGGGCCGGACATCGACGTTGCAGCAACTTTCCGCGAATTGGCCCTGCCGGGCCGGCTTGCGATCGACAATCCGCTCGACCGCGACACGTTCGAGCGCGACATGGCCGGCAACGCGGCGATTCTGCTGGCGACGGGAAATCGCGGCCGCGCCGTGTTGTTCTCGCCGCATCCGGAAATGGGCGATCTCATCCGCAAGTACATCGCCCTCGATGGATACGTGCGCCATTACCTGCCCATCCGCGGGCTCGGTACGATGCGCGACACTCTACGGCACTACCACATCTGCGATTCTCCCAGCTTCCGCCTGGTGCAGAATGCGATCGACGCATTGATGACCATGGCGCCCCCGAGGCCAGCAGCGACTCCGTCGCCGGTGCTCATCACGTCCGCTCGCGGCGGCGGCAGTGCTTGCGACATCATTGCACTTTTGCGGCGGCAAGTGGACGCGCTGCCGCATTTCGGCGCGGGCGACGAAGGAAACCTGCTACGCGACATTGCGGCGCGCGCCGCCGCCCACATCGATCCGGTCAGCGAACGCGTCGCCGGCGCGATGAAGCATTTTGGCGAGCTCGCGGCACTTGGAGCGTCGTGGAATCACATGGCGGCAACGATGGAAGCGCATATCGACACCGTCGCGGAGCGTACGGTGGCGCAACAACTGATGGAACTGGAGCTCTCCATCGCGCTGGTCGAGTGCTGGACGCAGGTGGCGGAACTGGATCTGGCGCTGGCGGGGCGGGCATGAGCGCGGGCGAAGCTGATGTCCGGCTGGACAAGGTACGCAAGGCCTTTGGCGCCGTGGTGGCGGTCAACGATGTCACGCTGGACATCGAGCGCGGAACCATATTTTCGCTGCTCGGGCCCTCCGGCTGCGGCAAGACCACGACGCTGCGCCTGATCGCGGGGTTCGAGCAACCAAGCGCGGGCGAGGTCTACATCCGCGGCAAGCGCGTGACGGAGATCGCGCCCTATCGCCGCGATTTCAGCATGGTGTTCCAGAGCTATGCGTTGTTCCCGCATCTGAACGTGGCCGAGAACGTCGCCTTCGGTTTGCGCATGCGCCGCGTGCCGCGCGGCGAACGCGGCACCGCGGTCGCTGAGGCACTGGATCTGGTGAAGCTCGGCGCACTTGCCGGGCGCTATCCCCGTCAACTGTCAGGCGGGCAGCAACAGCGCGTGGCGCTCGCCCGTGCCATGGTCATCAAGCCGGCGGTGCTGCTGCTCGATGAGCCGCTGGGCGCGCTGGACAAGATGCTGCGTGAGGAGATGCAGGTCGAGTTGCGCCAGTTGCAGCAGCGCCTGGGCATCACCGCGGTTTTCGTGACTCACGATCAGGAAGAGGCGCTGACCTTGTCGGATCGGGTGGCGGTCATGCGCAACGGAATCATCGAGCAGGTCGGCGCGCCACGCGAGATCTACGACCGGCCCGTGAACGAATTCGTCGCCGGATTCTTGGGCGCCAGCAATTTCCTCGACGGCACCGTAATATCCCGCGACGCCGGGATCGCGCAGGTGGAAACGGCGTGTGGCCGCGTGAGCGTGGTCACCGATTCGGCGACGGTTGGCGCCAAGGTGCGCCTCGCCGTTCGGCCCGAGCGCGTTCGCATGAACGCTCCGCAAGGCGAAGGCGTGTCGGCGCGAATACGCGACATCGTCTATCGCGGTTCGGTAACGCACTACTACATGAACAGCGCCGGCGGCCCGCTGCTTTGCTACCGCCAGAACGCCGCCGCCGGCGACTGGAACCTCGGCGACGACGTGCGCTGCGCGTGGGATGTAGAGAGCGGCGTGCTGGTCGCGCCGAAGCCGGGTTGAGTCAAAGGGTCAACAGGAACGCGACCAGATCAGCTCTTTCATCATCCGTGAGTCCGATGCCGAACCGCTGATTGTAGAAATCAACTGCTGCACCCAAGTCGCCTGCCGAGCCGTTGTGGAAATACGGTGCCCGCGTCGCCAGCGCGCGCAGGATCGGACCCTTGAATCGTCCGATATCCTTCCACTTGCCGGTGACCAGCGCGCGACCCGGGTCGGTCGTCTGAATCCGTTCGCCGGTTTGCTTGTTCTGCAGAGTGTAGAGCGGCAAGTCCGGTGTGCGACGCGAAGCGTCGGTCAGGCCGATGTCGAGCGGGGCCGGAATCGAGTGATTGCCGGCGTTGGGCGTGTCGTGGCAGGTTGTGCACGTACCCTGCAACACGGGGACGCTCAGATCATCGTTGAGGCCCTTGACATCGGTGATCCGGATAGGTTTGGTGTTAAACAGTGTCTCGCCGCGCGCCACCGCGCGGCGTGCCTCGGCGCGGCTGCCGTCGGCGCCACCACGATCGACCGTGTTCCACGCGTCGTAAAGCTTGAATACGGTTGGGTCGAATAATGCACCGGTACGATAGTCGTTCGATACGACGTCATTGATGCCGAAGTAGAAGTCTTGTTTACCAAGGTAAAGCGGGCCGCCGAACGCCTGGCGCGCCGTCAACTCGCCGGCCTCGTTGTCGAACACCTGCGCGGTGAACAGTGTGGTCTCGAAGTCGAAAATCGCCTCGCGCTGCTCGGTTGTAAGTGGCTCCGCTGCCTGGGCGTGTCCGGTAGTCGCGCTGTTCGCCTGGTCGGCGAGATCGAAGTGGATCGTGGCGAAGCACTTGGTCGAGCCGAGGATGCAATCGCTCGAAGCCGGATCCGGGAACGTTTCGCGGCCGTCCCACATCACCGTGCTCAGGAACTTGAGGTTGGTCGACGGCAACGGTCGGCGAAATAAAGACAGGTCGCTGGCGCTGGCATGGCCATAGGGATCATCGACCGCGACGAGATCGAATTCCGGATTCGGCGGGATACCGATGCCGACGCGGATCAAGCCTTTGCTGAGCAGCATGCTGTAAGCGCTACGGCGCGATTCGACGGTGGAGACATCGGCTTCGGGGGAGTTCGAGCCGTCATTGGTGCGGAAAATGGGATCGGTGCCCCCCGTGGCGTCGAAACGCGCCTGGATATTCTCCGGCGTGACCGTCCACCCGATGCTCGGCTGGTGACAGCTCACGCAAGCACGGCCGTTGCTGCCCAGGCTCTGAAAAAACGGCCCCTGCAAATCAACCTTGCCAACGGTGCTATAAGTCGCGGCGATTCCGGTGGCATTGGGAAAAGGCACCATGTTGAGAAGAAACGATTGTTCGCCCGCGGCACCGGGTGCGCTGACAATAAGCAGTCCGGCAAGCACGGTCCAAAGATGACGATGCTGGAATCGGCGATTCATGATGCACCTCCCGGCAAGAATAGCGTTCGATTTCGTGCTGCCCGCACTCAGCTCGTAATTGCTGTCGTGCATTGCGTGGATTTACTCAACATGGCGCGCCTTCACCGACGGGTTTCCTTGGCGCGTAAAGCGCCGCCCACGCGGCTTACGGAAAATTCCGGTCAAGCGGGTTCGCGGTGCATAGGCGGCGATGGCTTGAACCAACCGAGCCCATCCACCGCGCTTCCGCGTCGTCGACGAACGGTGCAGGGACTCGATTCTGGCTGCGAGTTGCACGGACAACGGCATGGCGGACTCGAGGATCATCCGGCGTCGCGCATACGACGTGAATGGCGTGCCGCAGTTGAAGCGGAACCAGGTGACCGCGTCGATAAGCTCTCCATCACCGTCGATGAAATCGGCGACCCAGAGCGCATCCTTGCGCAGGTAGATCGCCACTTCACGCCGCTCGCTCCAACGCAAAAGCTGGCCTTGAATCGCAGTTGCGAATCGGTTCCCAGGATCGAGGTCCAGGCCGGTCTCATTGGAGGCCCGGCCGGATACGACTGAAGTCTTGTTGGTCACAGACAGCCTCTTCAAGCGTTGGGTTGGTTCTATCGGAGTTCGCGAATGCTAGAAAGTCGCTATCGGATCTTCGATCTTGGTCGCCTGATTCACGTAGCCACTGGGAAAATAGTCGACATCCGGTCGCGGGGCGGTGGCCGTCGCGGGTGCTGTAGGCACGCCGGCCGTTGCCACGCCTGGTTGCGAATCCAAGTTCTGAATTGCAGGTTCCGAACTCACCACCTGACTTTCCAGCGCAAACTGTGCGATCGCGTTCAATAATGATGGTGGCGCCGAATGTTCGGCTAGCACGACGACGACATAGCCGACGGACGCCAGACCGAGCAGCGCGAGCGTGGCTTTCAGCGTCGGTGCGATATTGTGTCGGCCAGGGTTATGGCGCGTCTTAGGTATTGCCATGATGACCTCCTTGATTGCGAAGTAGTCCGTTAACCATCGATTCACGCACGCTCGTGACATCGCCGTGATTGCCGCTCCAATGGCCGGAACAGTCGCATGAGGAATCGGCAATGTTGTTCGCGAATATTCGGTGCAGAGCCTTTCGTGGACGGTGAACTTGCGAGCGATGCGTGGATCGAATCTTCAATCTCCAGCGCAGAGGAGTCATGAAGAAACCCTTAAGAATCCATAAAAGTTGGCCTATTCGGGTTCGCTTATGGGTAGACGTGCCCTAGGACCTTCGAATGCCGCGTTGACTTTTGTATCGGTTGCTTCTCTGGGAGCGATCCTGGTTTGACCAAGATCTATGAAATCGGGCCGTACCGGCTTGATGCCGAGGCGGCGGTGCTCACCCAAGCGGGGGTTCCGGTGGCGCTGGGTTCGCGCGCGGTGGCCGTTCTAACGACGCTCGTCGAGCGAAGCAACGAGTATGTGCAGAAGGGCGCAATCATGGACGCCGCGTGGCCCGGCGTCGTTGTCGAGGAAAGCAATCTTGCGGTGCAAATTTCGGCGATCCGTCGCGTGCTGGCGCAGGCACCCGGAGGCGAACATTGGATCGAGACGCTGGCAAGGCGGGGTTATCGGTTTGTGGGGCCGGCCACCGAATTGCGGGACGAGGGATCGACACACGCGGCGTCGGAACACAGGCGCTCGAACCTTCCCGAGCCTCTGACGTCGTTCGTAGGCCGCGAACGAGAACTGGTGGAGATCAAGCGGCTGCTGCCCGGAGCCCGGCTGGTGACGCTCGTCGGCATGGGTGGCATCGGCAAGACGCGGCTCGCGCTGCAGGTCGCGGCTGAAGTGCTCGACGCCTATCGCGATGGTGTCTGGCTCATCGAGCTCGCCTCTATCGCCGATCCGGTCCTGGTGCCAACGGCGGCGGCACAGGTACTCGGCGTGCAGCAAAGAGCCGGCACATCCATGACCACTGTATTGGGTGAACATCTCAGGGCACACCAGACACTGTTGGTGCTGGATAACTGCGAGCACTTGGCGGACGCGTGCGCCACGCTGGCCGATGCCATCCTCCGCAGGGCCTCGCAAGCGATGATCATCGCGACCAGCCGCGAGCCGTTACAGGTCGCGGGTGAACAGATCTACGCGCTGCACTCGTTGTCGCTGCCGGATCGGATGGCGAGCGCGGACGCGATTGGTCGCTCTGAAGCGGTTCAACTGTTCGTCGAGCGCGCACGACGCCAGCAACCCGACTTCGACTCGACGGGGGCCCGCACTTCGGCTATTGCCGAGCTTTGCATTCACCTCGACGGCATCCCGCTCGCGCTGGAGCTGGCAGCGGCACGCATTCGGTCGTTCTCGGTCGAGCAGATCCTCGCGCGGATCGACGACCGCTTCAGGCTGCTCACGCATGGATCGCGCGCGGCTCTGCCACGGCAGCAGACGCTGCGCGCCACCCTCGATTGGAGCTACGATTTGCTCGCGGAGGACGAGCGGGTGCTGCTGCGGCGTCTGGCCGTGTTTCCGGGTAGCTTCTCGCTCGAGGCGGCATCGGCGGTCGCCTCCGACCCGACGATCGACGGCAATGCGGTGATCGACGCGTTGTCGCAACTCGTGGGGCGCTCGCTGGTGATCGCCGACACGAACGATTCCGGAGTCCGCTACCGTCTGTTGGAGACCACCCGCGCCTATGCGCTCGACAAGCTCGCCGAGGCGGAGGACGGCGGCGCGCTCAAGCGCCGGCACGCCCGATACTTTCGCAACCTGTTCGAGTGCGCCCCCGACGACTGGGAGCGCCTGCCCGACGCGGAGTGGCGTGCCCAATACCAGCCGGAGCTCGACAACGTCCGCGCAGCGCTCGACTGGGCGTTCGGCAGCGGCGGGGATCCCGCGATCGGCGTCGAGCTTTCCGGCGCCGCGGGCGAGCTGTGGTATTGGCTGGCACTGGAGCACGAGGGCCAACAGCGGCTCGAAGCGGCCGTCGCCAGTGTCGGATCGCAGACGTCCGAGTTGGACCAGGCGCGGCTGTGGCGTTGGCTGGGCGAGATGTGGGCGATGGAGCGGCCGACCCAGGCGGTGGTAGCCTACGAGCGCGCCATCGAGTTCCACCGCCGGGTGGGCGATGGGTCGGTGCCGGGCCATCTGTTCGTGTGGCTCGGCGAGCTGTTGACTCTCATGGGCCGGGTCGAACAAGCGGTCAGCGTTCTCGCAGAAGCCTTTTCCGCGCTGGAACGCAAGGGGACGCAAAAAACATGGGGCCATTATTTTCTCTTTTCCGGCTTCGTGAAGACGATGACGGGAGACCTCGCGGCTGCCCGGATCGATTACGAACGGGGCGTCTCGCTCGCCCGAAGCACGGGCGCTGAACGGTTGATGCTCGGCGGGCTCACTTTTCTTGCGGACCTAGCGTGGGAGGCAGGCGACCTCGACATGGCATTCGCGGGCTTTCGCGAAGCCGCCGCGCTCATACGCAATAGGGCGATGACACCGAAGGGTCTGCTCGGGTTGTGCCTCACCAATCTGGCAGGCATCCACACCGAACGGGGGGAGCTCGACGAAGCATTGGCCGCCGCGCGCGAGGGCCTGCCGTTGCGGAAGGAAGAGGGCTATTCGTGGGGCGCATTTGACCATCTTGCTCTGCGCGCTGCACTGGCGGGCAAGACGGCAAGTGCCGCCCGCCTCGCCGGCTACGCGGATGCCGCCTACGCAGCAAAGGCGACGCCGCGCCAAGCCAACGAGACACGCGCCCGCGATCGCCTGCAGACGCTGTTGCGCGAAACATCCGCTCCCGACGAACTCGAGCGCCTGCTTGCCGAAGGCGCGACGATGAGCGAGGAGGAAGCGGTCGAGTTGGCACTGGAAGACTGATGGTCGAATCCGCACGTCGCATCCGACACCTGCACAACGCCGATGACCGACCTGCCGCGGAGTGTATGCAGTGAGTGCAGTCTACGAGCTCGGGCCGTTCCGGCTCGACACCAAGACTGGCGTCCTTAGCAAAGGCGGGGAGCCAGTGGCGCTGGGCTCGCGCGCGGTGGCCGTTCTGGCCACGCTCGTCGAGCGAAGCGCCGAGTTTGTCCCGAAAGGCGCGATCATGGACGCCGCGTGGCCGGGCCTTATCGTCGAAGAAAGCAACCTCGCGGTGCAGATTTCAGCGATCCGTCGCGCGCTGGCGGATGCACCCGGAGGTGAGCGCTGGATCGAGACGCTGGCAAGGAGGGGATATCGGTTTGTCGGGCCCGTCACCGAAATCAGGGAACGGGAGCCGAAAGCGGTGGCAACCCGCGGCGAGCAGTCGAATCTGCCTGCACCCCTGACGTCATTCATCGGTCGCGAACGAGAGCTCGTCGAAATAAAGCGGCTGTTGCCAGCTAATCGCCTGGTGACGATTGTTGGCGTGGGTGGAATCGGCAAGACTCGACTCGCGCTGCAGGTCGCCGCCGAGGTAGTGGACGCATACCACGACGGGGTGTGGCTGGTCGAACTTGGTTCGATCAAGGACCCTTTGCTGGTGCCGGCGTCGGTCGCGCAGGTCCTCGGAGTCCAGGAAAGGGCAGGCAGGCCGGTCGCGGACACGCTCTGCGGGTACCTCAAGTCGCGCCAGTTGTTGCTGATTCTTGACAACTGCGAGCATCTGTTGGACGCATGTACGCGGCTGGCGGATGCTGTCTTGCGTGGCACGCGCGAAGTCACGATCGTCGTCACGAGCCGCGAACCTTTCCAGCTGGCGGGTGAGCAGACCTACCCGCTGCCGCCGCTTTCACTGCCCGATCCATCGGCAGGAACGGAGGCAATGGCGCGCTCGGAGGCGGTCCAGCTGCTCGTCGAGCGGGTCAAGCGCCAGCTTCCCGACTTCGAATTGACGGCAACCCGGGCGCCCGCGATAGCTCAGCTATGCATTCACCTCGACGGCATCCCCCTGGCGCTCGAGTTGGCGGCCGCACGCGTCCGATCGCTGTCGATCGAGCAGATCAACGCGCGTTTGAATGACCGCTTCAAGCTGCTTACCGGCGGAAGCCGGACGGCGTTGCCACGCCAGCAGACGCTGCGCGCCACACTCGACTGGAGCTACGATCTGCTCGCGGAAGACGAGCGTCGCGTGTTGCGACGGCTCTCGATTTTTCCCAGCAGTTTCACTCTCGAAGCTGCCTCGGCGGTCAGCTCCGACGATGCGCTCGACGAATTCGCCGTGATCGACCTGCTCTCGCAGCTCGTCGCTCGTTCGCTGATCGTGGCGGACACCACCGATCGCGGCGGACGATACCGCTTTCTCGAGACCACCCGTGCCTATGCGCTGGAGAAACTCGCCGAAACTGAAGAGGTAGATGCAATGCGAGGCCGCCATGCGCAGTACTTCCGCGATCGTTTCGAGCACGCTTACGACGAATGGTCGCGCATGTCAGATGCAGAGTGGCGTGCCGTCTACCTGCCGGAGCTCGACAACGTTCGAGTGGCACTCGACTGGGCGCTTGGCGCTGCCGGGGATCCGGCAGTCGGCATCTCTCTTGCCGGTGCCTCGGGTTCGCTGTGGCAGATCCTGTGGCTCTGGGACGAGGGAGCCACATGGCTCGAGGCCGCAATCGCGTGCGTCGGAGCGCAGACACGGCTGACTGATCAGGCACGGCTGTGGTTCTGCCTGGGGATTCTGCAGACGTATAGCGCGCCAATACGCGCTATGGCCGCCTTGGAGCGAGCCGTTGACCTGTACCGTCGGGCGAGTGACCCTTCAGGGCTGGGTCCGTCGCTTCGCCTCCTTGGCCGCGAGCGAGTTTTCACGGGACAATTCGAGCAGGCGACGCTCGATCTTGCGGAAGCGTTCCCCTTGCTGGAGCGAGACGGCCTGCCGAGGCAACTCGCCGGCTATTTCGGGGATTTGGGTGCCCTCAACATGCTGACCGGCGACTTGACCGGTGCCCGTATGAACTTCGAGAGGGCCGACACCATCTTCCGCGACATCGGGGCCGAGTCCGCACGTCTGGTCATGCTGCTGAATCTCGGAGACATGACTTGGATGCTCGGCGATCTTGATGCTGCGACGGTCCGCTTTTGCGAAGCGGCCGAGCTAATAAGGCGGATGCCCTTCATAAGGAGGGACAGGCTCGGAGTCTGTCTTACCAACCTGGCGGGAGTGCACATCGAACGCGGGGATCTCGATAAAGCACTCGTCGCCGCACGCGAAGGCCTGCCGCTGTGCAAGGAGGCTGGTTCCACCTGGAACACCCTCGATCACCTTGCATTGCGGGCAGCGCTCGTGGGCAAGGTTGCAGACGCCGCTCGTCTAGCCGGCTATATGGATTCCACATTTGCGGCCAAGGGGCAACCGCGCCAACCCAATGAGGCGCGCGCCCGCGATCGCCTGCGCACGCTGTTGCAGGAAACACTCACCGCCGGCGAGCTTCAGCGCCTGCTCGCCGAGGGCGCCAAGATGACTGAAGATGAGGCATGTTCGTTGGCGCTGGAGGAATAGCTGTTCGTCGGTGCTTGCCGATGCAACGCAAACATCAAGAGGCGATCTCGCGCCAGTCGATCGAGGCGCGCGCGCGCAAACGACTGGAGTCGTTGCTGCGCGAGAAACTCGCCCCTGACGAGCTCGAGCGCCTTGTCGCCGAAGGCGCGAAAATGAGCGAACACGAAGTCTGCCGGATGGCGCTGGAGGAGTGATCGCATGAAGAGCGCGTGGACCTGGGCCCTGCTTGCGCCTCCGCTGGCGGTAGCGCTGATCTTCTTCGTCGGGCCGCTCGTCTATCTCTTCTATGTCAGCGTCCATGCCGCATCGCCAAGCGAGCTCTATGGCGACGTGCTCACGCTGCAGAATTACGGCTCCATCTTAGGCGACTCGTTCTATCTCCGGATCATTCAGCGCACCCTCGGCACTGCGGCGGTGATCCTCGGTTTGTGCCTGGTCATCGGCTATCCGGTCGCCTACTTCGTCGCCCTGTTGCCCTCGCGGCGACGCATGATCGTGCTGCTGCTCCTGTTGTTCCCGCTGATGGTCAGCAACGTGGTGCGCGCCTATGGCTGGGTCGCCATCCTCGGGCGCCGCGGCGTCATCAACACGGGACTGCGCGACTTGGGTCTGATCGACGTTCCGCTCGATCTCCTTTACAGCACCGAAGCGGTGGTGGTCGGGCTGATGACGATTCTCTTGCCCTACATGGTGATTTCGATCGCCAACACGCTGTCGGGGCTGGACCCGCGCTACGAAGAGGCGGCCCAGTCTCTGGGCGCGGGGCCGATACGCACTTTCGTTCACGTGACCTTGCCGCTCTCGACCCCCGGCGTCGCTTCCGGAATGCTGCTCGTGTTTCTGCTGACGCTTTCCGCCTATGTGACGATTACCTTGTTGGGCGGGCCGCGATCGAAGCTGCTGGTGAGCATGATCTACGACAGCGTGGTGTCCTTTCAATGGCCCCGCGCCGCGGCGCTGGCCTTCATCCTGCTCGCCATTGCGTTGGCGCTGACCGGCATCATCATGGCCGTGCTGCGCCCGGCCCGCGTTCAGGGAACCGGACGATGAAGTCATCTTTTTCTCCGGGACGCGCGCTTCGCGGCAGCGCAACCGTCCTCGCTTTTCTGCTCATCCTCGCGCCGATACTGGTGGTCGTCGTGGCCGCGTTTTCGCCGACCGATTATTTCGAGTTCCCGCCGCCGGGCCTGTCGCTGCGCTGGTTCGTCGAATTCTTCCGCCTCGACAACATGCGTAACGCTTTTGTATTGAGCCTTGAGCTGGCGCTGCTTTCGGCCACGGTCGCCACCGTGCTCGGCACGCTGGGAGCATTATTTCTGGCGCGTCGCCACGGCGTGATCGCCGGCCTATTGCAATCGCTGTTCCTGGCGCCGCTGGTGTTTCCGACGATCATCTTGGGACTCGCGCTGCTGCTGCTCTACAAGACTGTCGGCATGCCGGTGTTTCCGGGGCTGCTGCTGGCGCATTGCGTGATCGGCATGCCGTATTGCTTTCGTACTGTGCTCGCGAGCGTGCAGGCGCTCGATCCGTCGCTGGAAGAAGCCGGACAGAGCCTCGGTGCGGGGCCGGCCAGGACGCTATTCCTGATCACCCTGCCGTTGATCTGGCCGGGCGTTCTCTCGGGCTGGCTGTTCGCGTTCGTGGTGTCGTTCGGTGAATTGAATACGGCGCTATTCCTGAGCGGCCCGGGATTGACCACGCTGCCGATCGAGATCTTCAGTTATCTTCAGTTCCAGGGAAGCCAGCTCGTGATCGCCGCGGCCTCGACCCTGCAGATCGCACTGATCATCGTGATGGTGGCCGGGATCGAGCGCGTCGTCGGCCTCGGGCGCATCATCCGCTCGCGCTGAAGCCGTCCGGGTCGCAAATATTCGGTCAGCTAGCTTTTGGCCGGAGACGGACGTGAATATTCTTCTCCTGCGTGAATGACAGCATCTCGCCGAGACATTCCTCGCGCCCGAAACCCGACTGCTTGACGCCGCCGAAGGGCGCGCCGAGAAAATGCTTGCCGACTTCGTTGATCCATACGTAGCCCGCCTGCACCTTCGTCGCCGCGCGATGCGCGGTGGAAAGCTCGTTGGTCCAGATCGAGCAGGTGAGCCCGTATTCGACTGCGTTCACTTCGTCCATCATGCGGGCCTCGTCGGTCCATTTGAGGATGGCCAGTACGGGACCGAAGATTTCCTCGCGAGCGATCTTCATTGCCGACGTTACGTCGGCGAAGACGGTGGGCTCGACAAAGAACCCTCCGCCCAGTGCGGGATCGGCAGGCCGCTTGCCGCCATGGAGCAGGCGCGCCCCGTCCTGTTTGCCGGCTTCGATGTAGTTCAGCACGCGATCGAGCTGAGCCGCGCTCACGATCGCGCCCATGGTCGTCGCGGGGTCGGTAGCAAGGCCTGGCTTGAATGCGGCGACGCGGGATTTGATGCGATCGAGGACCGCTTCGTAGATGTCGGCGTGAACGAAAGCGCGGCTCGTCGAGCCGCACGATTGGCCGCACCAGGTGAAGTTCATACCGCCGACCGCTGCCGCCGCGACCTCGTCGGGATCGGCGTCGGCATACGCGATCAGCGCGTTCTTGCCGCCGAGCTCCAGCAACAGCGGCTTCACGGTCTCGCTTGCCGCGCGCATCACCGCGCGGCCCGCGGCCACGCTGCCGATGATCGCCACCATGCCGACGCCCGGATGCGACGCCAAAGCCGCGCCTGTCTCGCGGTTGCCGGGCACGACGTTGAAGACTCCCGCGGGGAGCAGACCGTCGATCAGCTCGGCCAGACGCAGCGCCGACAACGGCGCCTGATCGGGCGGCTTCATCACGATCGCATTGCCGGCGGCAAGCGGTGCCGCCGATTTGCCTGCGGCAAACATGAACGGGTGGTTGAACGGCACGATGCGCGCCACGACGCCCAC
>Ga0210402_10001925_pt1 | contig 20764 bp, 42 predicted proteins | sample IncBWC7MmetaG_FD_161055 | JGI IMG/M metagenome (GOLD analysis project Ga0210402, IMG submission 161055) | Forest soil microbial communities from Barre Woods Harvard Forest LTER site, Petersham, Massachusetts, United States - Inc-BW-C-7-M | ecosystem: Environmental > Terrestrial > Soil >... | reverse complement strand
CCGCCCGCGCCATTTGCCCCGGCCATACCGACCATTCATAATGGACACCCATAATGACCATCCATATCACCATGCCATTTACCATGACCATTACTGACACCATTACCATGACCTATATACACCATTGTGACAGAGAGTCATAATGGCCCCCCGGACCTGGCCGCCATTCCTCGCACCATTCCCGCCTCTCATTCCTCGCCATTTCCCGGCCCCCGGTTCGCTCCATTCGCTGCTGTTTCTTTTTCACTCGCAAGCGCAGAAATAGAGAAAGGCCCCGGTTTCCCGAGGCCCATTCTCTCCGCGCTATTCAGGCGCTCACTGTTGCCTTTCCGCTCGCGCTTTCCGGCGCAGTCTCCCGGAGCATTTGCTGGTATTCTCCGGTGATTAGCATGTCCCTTCCGCAGAGGCAAAGCGCGGTAACCATTCGAGGGTCATTGATTTCCTGCTCTGCGCAATAGTCGAGCGCGGGGTCGATCCATTCCTCGTCACCATTCACCTTGGCGACTTCCCGCTCTAGAATCATGCGCAGTTGCTCCCGCGTGGGGCGCTTGAAAAAGATCTTGTTTGCGAACCGGGAGGCGAGTGCCCCGGCCTGCAACCGGCCGAACAACTCGTGATCGTTCACCGTAGCGATAACGAGCAACTTGGTGTCCCGCTGAATCGTGGCCCGCGCTGTGGTCTTGCGAATCTCTCCCCGCAGGTCGCACACGGCCAGCAGGAACGCGAGAGACTTTTCGTCGGCCTTTTCGATCTCTTCCACCAGCAGGATACGCGGGAGGATTTCCCGCTCCGCCAGTTCTTTGATTGCCCCGGCCGCTGTAGTCGCGGTGGCATCGAACTCTAGAACCGCATCGTTTCCGAGTGCCCGCTTAAGGCTTGCGCAGATGTCCGACTTCCCGCAACCGGGAGGCCCCTCTAGCGCGACGTGGTAGCGGTTCGCCCAACCGCTCATCATGCCCGCCTCGATAGCTGAGCGAATCCGCGCAACGTGCGCGTTGAGTCCGTACAGGTGCGCGAACTCCGACTCGAAATCCTCCGGTATCTCGATCTCCGCATATCCGAGCATGTCCGGGTCTACCGCGATATCCCCGGCCGCTATGGTGGCGTCCCATTCGGCCTCATCCACGGCCCCGAGTGCCCACGAACCGAAGTTCGGTTGTGAGGCCCGCACGTGAACTCGCCGCTGTATCGAGGGGAACTCGTGCGCCTCCGGGGAGCGGGAGTCGTGCGCGAACGTGACAACGAGGCGAATCGAGTAGGTGTACCCGCGCTCCCCATCCCCCTCGCGGTACCAGACTTGATCGCCGTTCGTGACGGCCGGGGCGACGGTCCAACCGCTCACCTTAAGGGACTTGGTGTTCACGGACTCCAACAGGCTCACTAGGTTGGACTGTATGACCTTGGGCTGTAGCTGGCGCTTGGCCGACTTGACTAGGACTAGCGTGTGGTTCTCGGTTCCGTTCATCTTGGCCTCCTGTTTGGTTGGTACCCTGTCAGCTTACAGGATGCCGCCAAACCACGCAATACTCTTTCTTGTGTTCATAGGGACTAATTAAACTAAGGACTAAGGCCCCGGCCGGTACCTACCCGGCCGGGGCCGTCCCGTTAGGGCAACAGGTACAGTTGCCACGTTCGTGTCTTGGTGATGTACGTTTGGACGAGTTCCCGCCTCACCCGGTTGCGCTTGAGTAGCTTTGTAAGGCGCTGTACGGCATCCTCCCGCGCTTTCACTTCCCGCGCCAAGAACGACTCGATGTAATCGCCCTGGCGGGCCTCGGTTGGTTTCACGGTTCGTATTGCTATCGTTTTCACAGCATCCCCCCGGAACTCCACCCATTGAGGCCGGTAGCCTCGGCCGTTGAGTGCTGTTTCCCGCACCAGCAACGGCCCAGGATTCGATGCCTCCGGGGTAGTCCCTCGTCGGTTAGTTCCGTGTGCTCCCATCCGCACAGGGCATCCGGCCCCGGCACGGAGTAGTCAACGTTCCACACGGCCACCGATGGATGGGTGACCAGCTTTTCCGCGACGAACAAAACCGCGTGTTCCCCGCACGTGAATTCCACATCATCGGGGGTCGATATCACGAACACGGCCCGGTCCCCGCACGTCACGTACTCCGTCATTGTTCCTACTCCCCTCGATCTTGATTGGCCTTGCCTGTAGCTGACAGTACCGAACGTATCCAACCCCGGCCATAAGCGCCACCCATGCTCCGATGATTAGGAGCCACAGATACCCGGCCTCGATGACTGCATACGTGATGCCTCCCGCCGCGACGATTGGAACGAGGCGACGTAGAACGCGGTTCATTGGTGAATGCGGGCACTCGCACAGTGGCCGCAGATTCTCCGGAGTACACATTTGGGCCTCTCATTTCTCGGCCTCTAGAGGCCCGGACGGGGGAGGCACCGGGGGTACGTGCCTCAACCCCGCCCGAACCGTCCCCGCGCCACCGAGGCCGATAGTGACGCGGGGAGTCCATTACCTTGCGGAGTATCCGAGAGCCCAGCGAACGGCCTGCGGGGAGCGTTCCGAGATTGGCTTGTCGGCCTCTAGCCTCGCGTCGATAACGGCCCGGTAGTGCTTGGCCATTTTCCATTGCAGCATTAGGCGACGGATTGTGGAGTCATCGGCCGAGAGTCCCATGTCAAGGTAACTGGCGAGGATGTTAGCGACTCCGTGCTGTACGTCCCGCATAGCTGCCCACGGAGGCTGATAGCGGCGGGAGCGCTTGTAGTCCGAGAGAACTGCGCGGCGTGCCGCATCCTCGTCGGCCCGAATCTCGTAAGCGGGGGAGATTTCGTCGTGGGTCCGCAGGAACGTGCGCACTCGCGTGCCCGCCTCAACCTTGATTCGGTAGGTGATGATAACGCGGGACTCTTTCGCGGTGGGGCAGACTGCCGTGATTTCCCCGCGCATGGTTCCTGTCTTGTCCGCGAGTACGACGGCCTGTCCGACCTGGTAAGCGGTGGTAGTCATTTCCTGGCCTCCCTGTTGCTGTGATGTCCTACGGACAGTCTAGCCGCTGGCCGAGTCCCGTAGGTCACAGCACGATAACAGGAGTATAACGGAATGATAACGGAAGCTCAGTGCCATAGCGTCTCATACGCAAGCCACCGAACGAGGGAACGATCGAATTGCGGGCCGTCCGTCCATTGCGTTGCCACTACGTTAGGCCCGGAAACCATGTGCGGGGAGTGCGTGTAGTCGGCCACCCAATACCCATCCCCGGCCGGATTGGCGAACACGGTTGAACGACTGCCGTAGGTCCACACTTTGTAACCCACGAAATGCAGGTCATCTATAACGTTCGCATCGAACCCCGAAACTTGAGCGGTTTCAAGGTCGATAACGATAGGGCATCCCTTGGATACTCCGAGATGCTTAGCCGCTCGCACGATGTCACACGAAACGGTATTCGCGGCCTCCGGTACTTCGATCGCTTGGCCCGGTACCCATATGGGCAATTTGCGCAGGTGCGGGAATCGTTGCCATTCGACCACGGCCCACGGATGCGGAGTATGCCCGCCGAGGTATCCGGCTATCGCGTGGGTACCGGGCGGAATGGTTGGCGCTCCGGGCGGGAATGCTGCGTCTATCATCGGTTGCACTGTCAGTCTCCGTTCAACAATTGTGATTGGTCCTCGGGAACCTCGATACCCCCGGCCTTAAGCGCCCGGATCAATGCCCGCTGGTAATTCTGCAAATCCGTTCGCTGTTGGTTTACGATATGGTGCGTACTCTTGGCCGTTCTAAGCAACGGAATTAGAACGGTAATGCTGACAATTACCCCGCCGACGGCAGTTAGAGACGCCGCGACGGCCGTGACAATGCTAGTGAGATCGACCACGTTTCTCGCTCCTATTTGTTTTATGTTGCTGTACCCGCGATTAGACTAGCGATGTAGTTATCTAGTGCTGTTTGCGCCGCTGCGGGAGTAGCCAATCCCGGATCATGCAGGAACCAATTATCCCCGTTGTATGTAAAGTTGACATAGTAGAGGCCGTCACTTGGATTCTGTGCAACCTTGAAATAGGCCGGGCCTCCGGGGTACCCCTGATTCATGTACTCGCCGTTAACGAGCTTGTGATAAATGACGTTGGCCATTACAGGCCCACAACCTCTAGGTTAATCGTGCCTAGCACTGTTCCGTTATTCGTGACATGAACCGTGACCGGAGCGCGGGGGAACTGAAATAGTGCGTAAGAAACGTTAGCGGAAGTTATCAGGATTCGGTACATAATCGTCCCCGTGAATTGCTCCGTGAAAACAACATCCCAATTGTTAGACGAAACGCCGACAAAGCCAATCGCTACCTGACCGGCATATCCCGGTAGTGAATAGTCGGGGGTAGTTGTTACACCTATGCCGACCGTCCGACTCAAACTAAACAAAATCTTTTGCGCCGGTACCGGGGCGGAGGCCGCTATCTGGAAAGTCGGAACGGAAGGCATGTTCCCCCCGGCCGACCAGAATTGGTACATAGAATCTGCCGTGTAGTTAACGCGGCTACTGATAATGACGTAGGCCGTGTTTAGCGTCATGCCTACAGTATCGTTGTTCGTTATCGCTATCTGCATTTGGTCCGCGTCGGCCGGGCCGTAAATGACCGTGCTTAGCGCATTCGATACGCTGGACATGAACGCCGAAAACTGATCGAACTGGACAATAAAACCGGAGGCCGTATCAATCCATTTGACCGTAACAGTGTACCAAGGCTTAGTAGACGAGGCCCCGGCCGTTCCCGTCAAATGCAGGTTGTACGCAGGTTGGTTAATGCCAGTAATGGCGGCGGGAGTGAACGTCGCCCCCGCTGCTATGGCTTGGCCCGTGGCCGCTGTCGTGGCCGATTTCAGGTTGATAAGGGGAACTCCGGTAGCCGCGATGTTGGCCGGAATAGCGGTTCGGATTGAATCCTGAGCAGGAACGCCAAGCGTTGTATTGACGAGGTTAACCGTCGTGTCCTTGGCAACCCCCGTTACCGTCGTATTGATGGTTTGCCCGGTTGTGTCTTTCATCACCCCGGCCGCTAGCAGTTGCGCGGCCTGTTGCGCGGGAGACGGTACGTAATTGGTCCGCCCCTCGGATACGTCTACTGTCGCGGTTCCCGTGGCTGTAGCTGCCCAGACATCCGTTGTACCGTCGTATGGCGCATACGTCAGGGGGTCAATTAGTGATCCCTCGTTCAATGGATCGAACCCCGCCCGGAAAGCATAAACGATGGTATTCGTAATGTCCCGGTTGATGATGATACCGGGCGAGTCCCCCGCGTTAACTATGCGAACGGGTCTTTGCGTTGTCAGAGTTGTTAGAGGCATTCCTCGGCCTTTTTGCGCTCTGCATTCCTCGGCGGATAAATGACCGCATCACCTTTTCTTGATGCGTTTTCACATAGAGGCCGAGGACGGCTAGCAGACCAATACACAGGCCAACCCCGGATGCGGCACCGAGCAAATAGTCAACCATTGTTCCGCCCTCGGCCCGTTCGTGGGCCTCGTCTCATCAGAATGGTACCTCGTCCATTTCGGCCCCGGAGGTATCCGGGTTAGCGTACTCTTGCGCTGTCATCTTGCGCCGTTCTGTGCCCCGTTTCGTTTCCCTTACCGCGCCTTTTCCAACCTCTAGTCCGGGGTTCTCTCGGGGCTCCCCTAGCTTCCGTTCTAGTTTCTCATCCTCGGCCGCTCCACCATTCCCGCCGCTCTTGGGGAACACTAGATCAACCGTTTTCTTTCCGCCTATCATCCATATCCCGACGAGGATTAGAATTCCGCCGAGCAGGATAAGGCCGAGCCGTTCCGTGATGGTTTTGATGTCCCCACCGAACGGGGCGAATAGCGACGTAATCCAGCTACCGGGATTGAGCGGATTAAACGCCGTGGTTGTGGCCGCTGTTGTACTGACGTTCCCCCCGGTAAGCAATGCGTGCATGGCCGGGCCGTGTGACCAGCTTGGCGGCCAGAATCCCAATTCAAGCCAGTTCGGATCACTGAATGCATCGCCCCCGGAATGGAGGCCGCCGGTATGGGCGATGACTTGCCCGGCCTGTACGTGCTGGCCGACTATGCCGGGGTCTAGGAACACATGGCCGTAATAGATTTCACTGAATCCGGATATGGGCGAGTCGAGGGTTTCGCCCGGGTATGCGGTACCAAAACCACCAGGGTCGGGGCCTAGCTGTACGATCGTTCCCGATGCTATGGCCCGAATGGGAACCGGATTAGTTCCGGGGTATTGCAGGTCTTGGCCCTCGTCCGTTCTCCGGAACTGTGATTTGTTAAACGTAGGAAACGGCCAAACGATGCCACTAGCCACGGCGACCAAACCTCCCCCACATTTCGAGCGAAAGCATGTAGGCCCCAACTAGGGTCGCTGCCCACATCATCACCAAGGCCCAAGTTGGTAGCTTCATTTCGGGGCCACCAATGCGGCCTCGGCCCCGGTACGGAGTACAGCCTTGGCCCGTTTCTCGTTCATCATCACGAGGCCGAGGATGACTAGCGCCCCACCGAGCAGGATCAAGCCAAGCCTGATAGCGATGTGGGTTAGGTCAGTTCCGAAAGCGCTAGTGATCGGACTAAACGGATTGAGGGACAGTCCGGTACTCACCATTGATCCGGCCGGGGTTGCTTGCGCGTTGCTTGGCTGTCCCGCTTGCCTCAGAATCGTGGTTGCATACGAGGCCCCGGCCGGTAGGTTCCCCGGTCCCGCATTGTAAGCCTCTAGCGCCTTGAATACCGAACCCCCCTCCTGTTTCAGTAGAGCAGACATGAATTTGCTGTACGCCGTGAATGCGGCCTGCGGATCGAACGGGGAGCCTTTCCCGTAGGTTTTCCACGTATCCGGTTCAAACTGTGCGATGCCTTGCGCCCCGGTTGGTGACGTGACGTTCGGATCGAATCCCGACTCGTCTTGTATCTGCCATGCGACCACGCCAACAGGGAGGCCCGTAGCTTGCGCAGCAGAGGCAACGTCGGCCCGATACTGCGCCGGTACGATGCTTGGAACTCCCGCCATCTAGCCTCCCTTATTTCTTGTTTAGTTCTAGGGCCTTAAACTAAGGCAAGAACTAACCATCCCATACGTACTGACCGGACGCGAGACGTGACCAGATGTTGTAATCGGGGTTCACGGCGTTCTCCGGTCCCCCGGAGCGATTGTTACCCGGGGCGGGGTGGCTCTCGAAGTATCCGTAAAAGAACTGTGAGCCTACGTTCATGCCCACAGCGCCCCAAAACGGCCACCATGCGTCAATGATCCACGAGATGAGTCCAGCGATCATAAGGCTGTATATCCACGCCAAAATCGAGGCATAGATATACGACTTATGCATGTCCGGCCAATCCCCGCCGCGATAGGTCGATACCGACGGATGCCACTGTGACCAGACTTGGGGAACCTCCACCAATGCGACGATTCCCAACGCGACCTTTCCCGCATCGTCGCTAACGCGGGGAAGATTCGGCATCAGAGCTTGAGTTTCTGGCCGGGGTGAATCAGGTTCGGGTTTCCGCCGATGACATGACGGTTGAGGTTATACAGATTCGACCAGCCTCCCGAAATGTGGAACCGGGAAGCAATGGCCGAAAGCGTGTCTCCCGATTTCACTGTGTAGGTTGCGGGGTGCCCGGTTCCCTTGGGCATCTTGGGGTGTCCGGGATCAACATTCTTGGGAGGCTTTTTCGTCGGTGGTTTCCCGCCCGGTTTTCCGGCCGGTCCTTGTGGTCCCGCTGGCCCGGCCGGTCCCGCTGGCCCGGTTGCTCCCGGATCGCCCTGTGTCGTCCCGAACGCGGTTCCCGCTTGTCCCTGTAGGGCAGACTCTAGCGCGGCCTGTGTGGCCGGATCGAGGCCCGTAGGAGGCTGCCCAGACGTGGCCGTGGTTCCGCCTCCGCTGGCCGCGTTGGATTTCGAGACGAAAAAGAACACAAGAACCGCAACGACTCCGAGGCCACCGATAATCCACCACTTGTATTTCTCGAATGCTCCGCCCTTTTTCCCCTTGGGTATGGGCGACTTGGGGCCGGCCTTTCCCTCGATTCCCTTGGACTCCATAGTTGCCTCGGCCATAGCAACCCCCTAACTTGTCATCGGGTTTATGAACGCGGGGGACGCGATTTTCCCGGGGCCTCCGGGGTTGGCCGGTTGTGCTCCCGGTCCCGCTTCCCACAGGTTTTGAACGTTGGCCGGGGCAGGCCCGCGAATGTGCCAACCGCCATAGTCCCGCCATTGATGCGGGGGGATGATTTGGGAGGCCGCGTACAGTCTCCCGGTTGCGTGCGGATTGACCGATGACATCCGTTTCATCGAGATTTGCCCAACGCCGTTAAGTAGCTGGACATCAAGCGCCCCGTTTGGGTTCTGTTTCATGCGCCATGAAACCGGGGTGCCTTCGAGATCGGAGCCGTTGTTCCTCGCGGGGTTCGGCCTCATGCTGCCGTTATACGGCATCATGGCGTAGGTCATTACGAACCCTGTTTCGTGTTCGTTGCCTCAAGTGTGCGGGCAATCGAGTTGACACCACTCGTGAGGGTTCCCGCCGCTGTTGCGAATCCCTTTGCGTGCGTCAGCACGGCGACGAAAATTGCTCCCATGAACACGAGGGTAAGGACTTTCCAAAAGTCTTTCACTTGACCTTCCCCACAATCGACTGTAGCTGTTGCGAGTGAGTCATCAGCCAGATAAGCATAATCCCGGCCATGATGACAACCATCACGTTGCCTACCTCGTCGGAAATGCCCGCGATCAACGCGAGCAATCCAACCCCGAGTAGTTCGATGATGGTCTTGATAATCACATCTTCCCCCGTAGCGGGGGCCTTGGGTTTCGTCGCCATCACATCACCGTGACTCCGCTACCGGCCGGGGTTTTCTGCGCCCCTACCGGGATTGTAATTCCGCCCGTACCTGGCAACCCCGGAACCGGGATATTGATTCCGGGGCTCCCGCCCGACGAACTCCCGCCCGTGAAAATGATCTTTTTGAGCGCTCCCCAATCGAGGTTAAGCACGATGAGAATAAGGCCCATCCACAGAACGGCGGTTTGTTTCCCGCTCACAGTTTCCCCTTGATTGCAGTCACGAGGTTATGTTGCGACCCCTTGACTCCAACGATAATCAGGAGGATACCGAGCGCAATCACGATGATGGCAACGGGGTTCATTACCCCGCCCGGGAAGCATCCTCGGCCGCAATGGCGGCCTGCTGGTCAGCAAGGCCCCACTGTTCCGCAACCTCGTGTTTGGGGCCTGCGGAATGCCGGGGGAGCGGAGTCGCGCCGGTTGCGATCCGGAGGTTTTCGGCGGCCTGTGCGTCCCGCTCTGCGAGTGCAGCATTGATGCGGGCCTCGATATCGGCCTCCGTGATCTGCGTGCCTCCGGGGCCTGTTTCGGCGGCCTGTGGGGCCGGTTCGGTGGCGGCCTGGAACGGGGGTGCTGTTTCGGTCACTGTTTCTTCCCTTACTTGTAGTGTATGTACATGAGCATGAGTAGGCCCGCGAGCAGAAAACCGAGGCCCCACCACAGCGGTGATTTCGTGGGGTGGAACGGGTTTCCTGATTCGCTTGTCGAGGTAGGCATGTCCACGCCACCGTAAGCGGCGGGGGCCATTGATGCCTGCAATGCGCCTCCCGGGAGAACGGGCGGGACGTTGTAAACACCTTGACGCGGCCAGCGGGCCGGGCCGACATAGGACGGCCCGAAAATGATGGGGGAATAGGCCGCACCGGGAGCGGTGTTCACAAGCGTACTGTTGATAACCGCCGAGGAATAGCCGATTGGGTACTTGGTCGAGGTGTCGAGTGCGCCCATTTCGTGATCCCCTTACTGTGTCGAGACGGGGACGAGAAGTTCCGTTCCGACGACTGCGTAGGTTCCGGCACCGGGAGCAACCGAGAATTCAAGGTGAATCTTGCAGTTGCTGTTGGTGAGGGTATTGAGCGCCCGAGCGTTGGACAGTTTCTCGGAAGTGCCCGCCGCGAGCAAGTCCCAAACCACTGTTCCCTGCGGTGGCAGGAATCCGTGGTATTCGTGGAACCGCTTTTGCATCCCCGGCATGTCGTCATCGAACCGGGGGAGGTTCGATCCGTACAGGAGTTGCGCCTTGGTGATGTTGGCGACGTTGTAGAAACCGCCGACACCATTCGAGCCCAGAGCGGGGTCGAAAATGCGCACGTAGGTGGAGAACAACTGCCCGTATTCCTGGATCGGGATATCCACCTTGGTAACGGACCCGATGTTAATGCGCCTCGATGCCCGCCGATACTGCCAGTTGAAAACGGGCGGGAGTTCGGCCGGATTTTCCGACGCGAAAACGCCGACACGACGCGCGTTCATCACGGCCGATCCCGTTTGTACGGTGGCCGTGAGTGCAGCGGTGGCCGCAATCGGCCCCTGGTCGAACGTGGGGGCCACAACAGCCGCGTAGTTGAACTGTGGTGCGATGACTCGTTCGCCACCACCCATGTACTGTGGCGAGACGAACGCGGAAACCGGGGCCACCATTCCCTGCGAGTTCGGGAGTAGCGATCCGTCGAGCGCCAAGTCCCAATACTCATCGAGGTAAATCCCGGCCGGGATTTCGAGGATGAACGGGTAGTTGACCACCGTGTACGGACTCGTCAGAGTTGACGAGAGAATTGCGGCATCGAACTGCGCCTGCGGAATTCCCGGATTGGCAAAGTTCGCGGCGGGAACCGTATTCGCCTGCATGACATCCTGGATGTTCCGCTGTCCGCGTGTCCGCATCGGCCGGTACATCTGCATGAATGCCACGTCGAATCCCGACTCGCATTCAACCGGGGTGTACTGTCCCTGTAGCTTGAGCTTGGGGGACTGAATCCAGTTGTACGGGGCCTCCGGGGAAAGAGCGATTGTTCCCGCCGAGTAGGTCAGAGCCCAGTTGGCGAAAAACTCCAGTTCCCACCAGAAAACCACGTCTGTTTTCTGGAATGAGGCCGGGGGGTTGAATGGGGTCTGCGCCGCCGCGTTGTTCGTTGTGGCGACGTTTTGCAGGTTCTCGAATTGCTCGAATTTCTCCGTGAATCCGGGCAGGTTGTAGAGCGCCCCCACCGGCACCTGCTGTACGGGAGTTGTCACTTGTCAGCCCTTTCCGAAGTTGGACAGTCCGAGGCCCGACTTGAGCCCGGTTGTCCCGCCGTGAGAAGTGTAGTTGTGGAGGATGTACAACCCACCCACCACAACGAGAAGGAGGAAAATCCAGTGCTTGACCTTCATCCCCTAACGCCACCTTTCAGGAGTCCGAGTAGTCCGGTCCAACCCATTGTCTGCGCGAACCATGAGGTAACGGCCGTCAAACCGATTACGACAAAGAACACGGCGAACGCAAACACGAGGGGCTGGTCGAAATCTTCCAGCTTTACCGCCATGCTTTCCGCCTAAGTTGATGCGAGTTGGTCGAGGTATGCTTGTGGGTATTCGGCCCGGCCGGTAAATGGTCGCCCGTATTTGCCTCCCTTTTCTTTCACCCACTGGCGGAACACGAAATCCCCATCCGGGGACGTCGCATCCTTAACGCCAATCTGATTGAGGTACTTCATGTCCGCATCTGACGCCAAGTGAAACAACGTCATGCGGGACGCCATCAAGTTAATGAGCGGAGGTATTCCAAAAACGCGGTGAGCGCCAAGCATCAAACCGATGTTGCGTTCGCCCCCGGCCCGCGCCAAGCGATAGAACACGTCATGTTTCGCGTCAATTCCCATCGTGTTCCGGCCGTAGAAATCAAGCGCCTCATCTACCCGGATCAAACGTTCCCGCCCCTTGATGTGCGCCTTGGTGAAAGCCTCAATCAAGTACAGCATTCGCCGCCAATCCACGGGCGAATCGCCTTGCATCAATACAACCTCGCCCGGTTCCCGCCATAGGGAAGCGAACGGTTTGTCATCGTGGATGTCCATAACAACCGAGTTGGGGACTATCGGCCCCTTAGCCCAAGTCTCATAACGCCAAGAGGCATCGGCCCGGCCTCGTCGGAAGTGTCCCCGCTGCGTCACAGCCCGGTACCGAGGCTTGGTGTCCACGATGATTGACAAGCATTCGGGGCGCTCCCGCATGACCTGTATGTGTCGCCAATCCTCAAGCGCAGATTTCCCGCTACGCGACGTGCCGTAGGTGATGGACCTTTCGCCCGGCCCGGGGGTCAGCTCAGAAATGTGGGCGCTAGGCATCGCTTGTTTCTTCCACTATTTCTGCGTCTACAACATCAGAAGAAATAGGGTCGATTTCCGTGGGGAGTTCGATGCCCTCGATACGGGCGAGGATGGGGCGGAAGTCCGGGGGGATGATGTCAAGATCACCCGTGGCGACCCACTCCGTTACCCGGGCGACGAACACGAGATACCGGGCGAACGTGATCTCGTCAAAGTCGCGCATTTCCTCGAACAATTCCTCGGACACGATTTGCAGCATAAAACCCATACGGCCGAACTTGGAATCTTGCGTTGCCTGGAAATCGGTTAGCTGACCGATGAGCCCGCGTAGCCGCTTTATCGCGTCACTGTCACGAGGTACCAGGGTTGACGATTCCGACTCCGATGTCTCCGGAGCCATTGCTCGCAGGAGTTCCGCCTTGGCTATCCGGTCGGATACTGCCATGTCCCTGCACAACCTTTCCGCTTGGCGGGCGATGCCTAGCCGCTATGCGATTCACTCGCATAACCCAACCGCCGAGTATCACGAACGATTCAACCGAACCGGCCAGCGCGATAACTTGGCGTCCGTGCTTCCGCATGTACTTGTTCTTGTTCGCAAATTCGGCCCACGGTTGGGCGATTTGCTTGCGCTCGTCCTCGGTGAGAATAAGCCTATCGACTTCCCGCTCTGATAGTTCATCCTCGTCTATCCCCCGGAATACCGCGTCCACGTACCAACGCGATAGAGTCCGGAGAATCACGCGGGAGAAAAAGTCCAACCACTCGTCGGCCTTGGGGGGAGTGGTAGTCGGGGCAGGTTTCGGTGGTGGCCTTTCCCGGTCCTGTGACAATGACCCACTAGCTGTACCGGCTGGCTGGTCTAGTTCGGCATCAATCACAGAACCGGGATCGGCCGTATATCCCTCGCCCGGGGCGACATAAACCGGGGCGAGAATTTCATCGGGAGTAGGCCCGGCCTCGGCCTCGTCGAAAAATGACTTAGCGCCTACCGAACTTGTGGCGCCGTGCCCGTTCGCTGTTCCCATTGCCGGGGCCTGATTGCGCTGTCGTTTCGGTGGAGGCATTTTCCGGACTCGATTCTCCCGTTACAACTACGGTGGTTGGTTCCTCGCTTGGTGGTTCGGCCTGTTTCGTCAGGAGTGCCCGCATTTCCCCCCATGCGGTTCGCTGTTCGTCGCGGAATGCCGCGAACTGTCCCGCCAAATCTTCCGCCTGTTCCGTAGCTGCTGCGGCCTGTTCTGCGGCCTGGCCCGCTACGGCCCCTGTAACGCTCGCTACGGCCTCGGCCTCCGTGGCCGCACTCACGGCCTCGCTAGCCGCTGCGGAGGCATCCTCAGCCACCATAGCGGCCTCTACAGCGGCCTCCTGTGCGGCCTCCGTTACGGCCTCCTGTGCGGCCTCGTCTTGGACGGCCGCTACCGCTGCGGCCGCTCCTGTCGCTGCTGCGGTAACCTCGTCGTTGTCTGTCATTGCTTGTCAATCTGTCCCATCAATTCGAGGCCGAGTAGGCCGGGGCCTCCGGAACCAAAAGCGAGGTTTCGTTGGTCCCGCTGATCTAGCCGGATAGCGACGGGAGCAATCACGAGGATTCCAGCGGCGGGCATAATCAGCGGCCAATGCCGGGAACCAAGGGTAAGTTGCAGGTTTGCGGCGGGAGGCCCGATAACGATGATGCCGGTTATCAGTTCGCCCGTTTCAAAGTCGGGAGTCACGTCGATTGAGGATGACGACTCGTTGAAAGACTGCGCGCCTTGGTGTTCGTCAATCCTCCGCGACCAATTCTCCACCTGTACAGCAATGCGCTTCATGTCGTCAGCAACACGCTGGAAAGATTCAACAAGATATTGGCCCGGTGGCTTCGATTCAACGTCGGGGACGATAATAGGGTCCGCAATCGGGAGCCTTGTTCCGGCCTGTAGTTTGGCCATTTCATACCGCCCTTGTTATCAAATCGTTATAAACCGCTAGCGGCCTCTGACTGCCATTCCGGGGTACCCCCGTGATAGGCTGGTCAGAGGCCGCTGTCCCATGCGGTTCGCCCACACAAGAAGGGTACCACAATGACCGACGAAATGGCAATCCCGGCCACAGGCACCATTGTTTCAGAGCGGCCTTTCACGGCGTTTCTGAGGCACATGGAACAGCTCGCGGAATTGGACACGAGCAGCGGGGGCGGGAATGCCGCGAATACCGTCGAGGCCATTTTGGCCGCCGAAACCGAGCAGGAAATGTGGGAGGCTGACGAGCAGCTTTCCATCGGCGGCCGGAACCTCGCCAACGTCGAGCAGGAAATCATCGACTTTGACGTCAAGTTCGGCCAGCGGGAGGACGTGGACACCGTTTTCATCGGCCCCGAAACGGGCCGGAAGATGTACGTTCTCGTGACCGCGACCCGCATCTCGAAGTCGCCCGAAATGCCGGGCCTCGGAGTCGGGGAGACATTCACCTGGAATACCTCGGCCCCGGCCTTGGTGGCAAAACTGTTCTGGGCACGCAAGAACAACCGGCTTCCCGGATGGACTGCCGTTATCAGGTCCACGGACCTCGGAGGCGGGCAGGCCGTAATCAAGTTCAAGCCCATTCCGGAGCGGGCCGTTAAGGCCGATACAACCGCCAAGAAGTAAGCGACGAATTCGCCCTCGTGAGTGGCTTACGAGGACTGGCCGGAGGGTATGCAAGATGTGTTTGATAGCGCAACTGACATACTCTCCGGCCTTGGCGAATTTCTCTCACCGGATGATTTCGCGTATGCCCAAGAACTGTTTGAGGGTTCGTTCGTTCCGGGATTCATTGAGGCCGATTACACATGGATTGATGTCCGGGGCGAGGACTTTTTCGACTTTCTAGGACTACCCGAGCAATTGTTCGATTGGGAAGCATGGCGAGAGGAATACGAGGCCGGATAGTGAACGCCAGCGGTGATGTTCTACTTTGGCTGGAATCCCCCGAGGGGGAAAAATGGTCCCGCTCTCGCCATGCTCCCCTGCCGTTCTCACTCGTGACAGTTAAGGATGACGACCCCGGCGAGATGGAATGGGCAGCGTTTATTTGGTACAACGAGTTTGCTATCGAACTAGAACTCAACCGTAACGAGACTGACCATTGGTGGGAATATGCGTCATAGTCCCGCCGCGATTGAGCGCAACCGGGTTAAGGCCCGCGAGTATGCCCGGAACCACCCACAGGCCCCGGAGGTATCGCGGGAGGCCCGAGTACGCCGCAACCTTGCGCGGCCTTTCATTGCTTGGGACGGCGAGGGGGATACGATTTGGCGGGAGAATGAGAACCCCCGTTGTCTGTTGGACGGCCGGTACATCCACCGATACATCTTGTTCGGTTCGTCGGCCGGGCACGAAATCAGCGCCCCGGGATTGTCCACTAAATCATGCCTTAATTTGCTGCTTACGGCAGAGCAAGAAACACCGGACGCATTCCACGTATGGTTCTCGGCCGAGTACGACGTTAACATGATCCTGCGTGACCTATCGTGGCGTCAGCTAAACCTGTTGAAACACACGGGATCATGCCGCTACGCGGGTTACAAGATTCGGCATACCCCGCGCAAGACATTTCGCGTATCCCGGGGCGGGGTAAGCATTACCCTGTTCGATGTATTCGGCTTTTTCCACTCGTCCTATACCCATGCGCTAGAGAAGTTCGGCATAGGCACCGAGGCCCAACGAGCGAGGATTCAAGAGGGGAAAGACAGGCGCGGGAGTTTCACTTACGCGGACCTTGATTACATCGTGGATTACTGGCGGGCCGAACTGTCCCTCATGCCTCCGCTAATGGATCACATCCGGGAAATGTGTTACGACGCGGGACTCTGCATAACCTCATGGCACGGCCCCGGCGCATTGGCCTCGTATATCATTCGGATTGAAAAGATCCTTGAATGGAAGTCAAACGAGAAAACGGTACCGGCCGAGGTTAAGTTTGCGCGGGCCTGTGCGTTCGCGGGGGGATGGTTCTACTCGTGGCAATGCGGCCTGTGGAATCGCCCGGCCTGGACATACGACATTAACTCCGCTTACCTGTATGCCGCAACTATGATGCCCCGACTCGATAACGGCATATGGGTGCGAACCAAGCCAGAAGAAATCTCGGAGAATTACTGTCCACTGTTCGGCCTGTATCACCTGCAATTCGAGGGAGACAAGCGAACCGGCCAAGGCTCACAGAACGTCTATCCCCTGTTTTACCGCGACCCCAAGGGTACGCTTACTTGGCCGCAGGCCGTCCAAGGCTGGTATTGGGGACCGGAGGCCCGGAACGCAATTGCCACGGGGCGGGCAACCGTTCTAGAGGCTTGGGTGTTTCAGGATAACGGGGCTAGGCCGTTTACCGTCGTGAACGATTACTACGAACGACGCAGGCACCTTAAGGCCGCAGGCAACCCCGCCGAGAAAACGATCAAATGGGCACTAGCCGCAATGTACGGACAGTATGCCCGCCGAGTCGGATGGGACAAACTGCACCGAACTGCGCCGCGTAGTCACCAACTGGAATGGGCGGGGTTCATTACGTCCTATTGCCGGTCGATGGTTTGGAAAGCTGCCGAATGGTCCGCGCAACGTGGGGCGCTTGTCTCGGTGGATACGGACGGCGTAACCTCTACCGTCCCGATACCGGCCGACGTGCTAGAGAACGGCGTGGGCACTGAGCTAGGCCAATGGGAAGTCACGGAGTACCCCGGCATATTCCACTGGCAAAACGGCGTGTACTGGACGCTAACGGCCTCCGGGGAGTGGGTGAGCGCCAAGGCTAGGGGAGTCCCCAAGGGGCGCATAGAGGCCGCTACAGCGCTGGCCGCGTATGCCCGCCTCCGTACCCCGTTCATCGTTGGCGGGCCTAAGATGACTCCGGACGAGTACGGCGTTATTACCACCACTAAGACACGGTTTACCGGCTACCGGGAAGTTTTGGCCTCGCACGCTTGGCAGGATTGGCGAACGTGGCGAACGGACGAGGCCCGCATCATTCTCGGCGGGGGAGGCAAGCTTTCCCATTGGCCCGCCGCTTGCCACAAATGCCGGAACCCCGACGCCGACGTTATGCATACGGTGGTTCTGCCACCTATTAAACCGGGGATGTCGCTTGGCCTCATTCACCACATCGGGAAAGAGTCCGGATATTTCCCCGTATCCCAACCGCATAAATTGCCGTGGACAACTCCGCATCTTTCGGACGATGAATTGAACATCGAGGAAATCGAGTTGGACATTATCGGCCTCGATGATGAAAGGAACGACCTGTAATGTCCGCGCTATGTATGCTGTGGGCCTATGCCTCGGTAATGGATAAGGTAATTTACGCGGCCAAACTAGGGGGACTGTGCGTGCTGGCACTCGTGGTTCTATTCACGGGTTGCATTTCAATCGTGTTTATCAGAGAACCGAAAAAGGGAGGCCCGAGATGAGCGAGTCAATTACAGGCACAATGGAATTCGACCCCGAACTACGATATACCCCGAGCGGTAAGGCACTAGCAACATTCCGCCTCGTTCTAGGTGACAAGTCCATCACCCGATGCGAGGCATGGGAACCGCTATCGGAAACAATCGCGGATCGCATCGACCTTTACAAGCGTTTCGCTATCGTCACCTGTATAGGCAGAACACGGGAAAGGGTTTACGGAGGCCAAACATACAAGGTGTTTACCATCTACGCGATCACTTACCAAGGCGAGGAAATACCCGACCTACCGTGACTCTCGAATACCAGCTACAATGCGGGCATAAGGGGACGGTCCGCCAATGGCCTCCCCTTGATGTATTCTGTCCGGACTGTGACGCAATGGTGCGCCTATGGGCGATCGAATGCCGCGAGTATAAGGTCGCCTGTGTTAAGTGCAGTTTCGCCCGTTGGTGTGGAGCATCGAAAGAACTAGCGCGGACTACCGAGGCCGGGCACGCATTGAGAACCGGGCACGAACAATTCATCTTGGACTTTCTACAGGTACCGGACAAGTCCAAGAAACTCAAGCAACTTTATACCAAGGTTCACGGGAACATAATAGACTCCCGGGAACTACCGAACCATCCCTATAGGTTCCGTCTAACTCCGGACGAACCCCCGTTTTAAGGAGGCATGTAAAATGGCTGGATGGTGGGACAAACTACCGTCTCGGAAAGACATCGAAAAGGCCGACCCGGGGCATTTCGCGCATGACGAGGTTTATTCGTATGTGCTGCTATCCGTCCTCCTGTATGGGTTCGAGAACCCCGAGGAAATCATCGCGTTTTGTGACGCGATAGCAGAGCAAGATGGGCTCCCGCAGGCCGATTGGAATGCGGAGGATGTCGAAATGATACAGGGCATACTAGCTCATTCAATTCTCCACCTTAAGACCAAGCTAGACATACAGGAAAGGCGCAACATGGGCCGTAGGGGGCGGAACTAATGCAGCGCCTATGCCCGGAAGAATGCCACCATTGGTGGCTGTTCCCATTCCGCCATCTCGTTGTATTGGCGCGGGAACCCAAGGGCGGAATTGTGACTTTCATCGTGTGCGCCCATTGCAGGCATGATGTGAGCCAACCCAAGAACCGCTGTAGGTGCCGTGCGGCCTGCCACACGGAGGCCCGCGAGGGACGAACCTACCGGCCCGAATGGGTAGCGGCACAGTGCCCAACCGGCTAGAATGGACCTAGCGCCCCCGGACTCCCCGGAGGCCAAGACTACGGAGGCCCCAAGATGGCTGCCAAGACCAAGACCCCCGACGCTCCCCCGGCCACGGACGGCCCGCAGGCCGATGCCAAGCCGCTCCCGCTCAACGTGGACCTGATCTCAACCCCCTACGCGGTGGCCGCCGTCGAGGCCGAGAGGACCGCGCCCAAGCACGCACGCAACGCCATGCAGGCCGCAATGGACAAGGTCACGCAGGCCGTCTATGACCGTTGGGTCGCGGCGGGCAAGCCTGCGGCCTGGCTCAAGATGCCCAAGGCCAAGTACCCCGTGGCCCCCGAGCAGGCCGAGACGTGGCGCAGGCTCATCAGCAACAGCGCGGCGTTCATCGGGAAGCGTGCCCGGATGGGTTCGGCCGGTTCGCTCTGCACGGGCCTGGACCTGGACCACCAGGGGAAAGACGAGTACAACCCCTGCGGCGAATGCCTCAAGATCGAGGCCGAAATGGTGGCCGCGAATGAGGGGCTGGACGAGGCCAACCGTCTCACGGACGAGGCGCTTATCGAGGCCGTCAAGGCCGCAACGGGCGGGCATGAACTCGTCGTGTTCGCCGTGCTGGACAAGCGCCCGAACAAGGCCCGCGATGAGGCCGCCGCGAACGGCGAGGCGACCCCGGAGGCCGGAACGAACGAGGGAGGCGACCAGGCGAACTAGCCAGGAGGACTAAGGCCCCGGCCGGGGAGGAAAACGGCCGGGGCCTTAGTTACTACCTTAGTTACCCGGAATGAGACTAAGGATAAGTACCATGTCAGAACACATGAAGCGGTTTCGGTTCCCTTCCGTTACCCAACTCGCATGGCGGTTCGCAACGGGAATGCCGCTAGACGGTAAACCCCGGATGAACTATTCTTGGCGTCGAAAAGGCACGATGCCCAAACACAAGGCCAATTGGTGGAACTGTAAGTCCCGATTCGGCCGGATGCGGTGGCGTTGGGGAACCATCGCTACGATTATCCTCGTTATCGTCGGCCTCGTGGCCGAGACGGCGTGGTGCCTGTACGCACTAGCCGCTATGACGCCCTACGCGGTCCACAGAACGATTAACCTCGTTCGGGTGGAGTTCCCCCTACGTCGCAAGGTGGCCGTTGCTGACCCCCGTAGCGATCCGCGAGTGGAGCGCGAAATCCTAGATCATGTCGGGGCCGTCACCTTTGGCCCGGATGTGGAGGCCATTTCGGCCCCAACCATCATTACCGAGCGGGTAAAGGGAGGCAAGATAGTAAGGGACTCACGATTCCCCCGGAAAGTCGAGGATGAAAAGGCGGGATGAATGACAACTCTCGTGTTCGTATTCTGCCCTCACTTTTGGCGCTGGCCGCCATTTGGGCTATGTACGAACTGTCAAAACGTCTACGATCTGATTCGGGTAGTGAAAATGACCGCCCCGCTATCCGAGAAGCAAATCAGGGATCTATGGGTGGAACTCGATTCAATGGTAGAAAGGCCGGAGGAATGAACCTCAGCGAATACCTCACCGCAATAGCTGACGCCATCGTGGAATTGCAAACGGGCGTCCGGAAAGCACAGATGACATTCTCGGCACGAATGGAGGCCGCGCAAGTCGCCTATACCGGAGATCCAATGTGGCCGCACCGTGAGAATGGCGCGGAAATGGTCATCGAGGAAAGGCCGGAAGTCGAGCCTTACGACCCGATCGCAATGGGCGAAATACCGCCCCCGGGAATGGTTCCGGCGAATGACGGGTATGTCGAGCGTGCGCCCACTCCAGAAGGGCCGGGAAAGGGCATCCCGATATTGCCTGAATTGGCACGCGGGAATGGTCCCGTGAAAGGCGCGGAGTCGTTCCTGCCCTAGCGAATGAATGGTCGGAGGCGGGGTCGTCGGAATGGCGGCCCCGCTTTCGTGCCATTATGAGCGCCATTGTAAAGGCCCCGGTGGAATGGCCGGTATGGC
>Ga0210402_10001923_pt1 | contig 20774 bp, 17 predicted proteins | sample IncBWC7MmetaG_FD_161055 | JGI IMG/M metagenome (GOLD analysis project Ga0210402, IMG submission 161055) | Forest soil microbial communities from Barre Woods Harvard Forest LTER site, Petersham, Massachusetts, United States - Inc-BW-C-7-M | ecosystem: Environmental > Terrestrial > Soil >... | reverse complement strand
AGGCGCCGCACACGTGTTCGAGATCTTCGGCATATCCTCGCAGGCACTGTTCAGCCTGTTGCTGCTCGGCGCGATCAACGGCGCGTTCTACGCGATGATGAGTCTCGGCTTGGCGCTCATCTTCGGCATGCTCAACATCATCAACTTCACGCACGGCGCCCAGTACATGATGGGCGCCTTCGCCGCATGGATGCTGCTGAACTATGCCGGCGTGAGCTATTGGGTGGCACTCGTTCTCGCGCCGATCATCGTGGCGTTGAGCGGACTCGTGCTGGAACGGCTGTTCCTGCGACACCTCTATCATCTCGATCACCTCTATGGATTTCTTCTGACATTCGGCGTCTCGCTGCTGATCGAGGGAGCGTTTCGGCAGAAGTACGGGGTCTCGGGCCAGCCGTTTCAGATCCCTGAGTCGCTTTCCGGCGGCACCAACCTCGGTTTCATGTTCCTGCCGAATTATCGCATCTGGGTGATCTCGGCCTCGCTCGGGGTTTGCATTGCGATCTGGTACGTGATCGAGCGCACGCGCCTTGGCTCCTATCTACGGGCGGGAACTGAAAATCCGGTCCTGGTACAGGCGTTCGGCATCAACATCCGCAGGATGATCACCCTCACCTACATGCTCGGCGTGGGTCTTGCCGCTTTCGCCGGAGTGTTGGCCGCGCCGATCTATCAGGTCAGCTCCATCATGGGCGCGAATATAATTCCGATTATCTTCGCCGTCGTGGTAATCGGCGGCATGGGCTCGATCATGGGCTCGATCGTCACTGGCTTTGTGCTTGGCCTGATCGAAGCATTCACCCGCCTCATCTATCCGGAGGCTTCCGCCGTCGTGATTTTCGTCGTGATGGTTGCCATCCTGCTGATCAGGCCGCAGGGGCTGTTCGGCGTGCGGAGCTGAAACCGTGTCCCGCTTTCTCGGCATCGCCTTGTTGATCGCCGGGGCGCTATCAGCGCCTTTCTTCGTTTATCCCGTGCTGTTGATGAAGGTCTTGTGCTTTGCAATTTTTGCCTGCGCCTTCAACCTTCTGTTCGGCTTCGGTGGCCTGCTGTCATTCGGACACAGCGCGTTTTTGGGCGGTGCTGCCTATATCACAGGGCACGTGGTGAAGATCTGGGGGTTCACGCCGGAGCTCGGCTTGCTTACCGGCGCCGCAGCCGGCGCGGGAATAGGCTTCGTCTTCGCGGTGCTCGCAACCCGCCGCCAGGGCATCTATTTTGCGATGATCACGTTCGGGCTTGCGCAGATGGTCTATTTCGCCGCGCTCCAGCTCCCTTTCACCGGCGGGGAGGACGGACTGCAGACCGTGCCGCGCCGCGCCTTGTTTGGACTGCTCGATCTGTCATCCAACGTGTCGATGTACTATTTCGTGCTGATCGTCTTCGTTATCGTCCTCTGCGCCATCTGGCGAATCGTGCATTCGCCGTTCGGCCAGGTCCTTCACGCCATTCGAGACAACGAGCAACGCGCCATTTCGCTCGGATATCACGTCCATCACTACAAGATTCTCCTCTTCGTTCTTTCGGCTGCATTTGCCGGCCTTGCGGGCGGCCTGAAATGCCTGGTGGTCGGCTTTGCCACCCTGACCGATGTCTACTGGCACGCCTCCGGCGAGGTCGTGCTCATGACCATGCTGGGCGGAGTGGGGACCATGCTGGGCCCTGTGGTGGGAGCGGGGCTCGTGGTCGGGATCCAGAACTATTTCGCCGAGCTCGGCGCCTGGGTGACCATGATCCAGGGCGCGATCTTCGTGGTCATCGTGATGGTATTTCGCCGGGGTATAGTGGGTGAGCTCATTCCGCTCCTGCATGGTCCTCTCGGCAAGGTCCGGCAGAGGGCCACTCCTCGCATACCTTTGCCAGCTGCGGCTGCCGATTCGGCCAATCCCGCCGGGGAGACCGCACTCCCTGCTGTCGCCGTCGCATCTTCCGTGAAGGCGACGGATGGCACGCCATGAGATTTCTGGTGTTCCAGCATGCGGCCGTAGAGCATCCCGGCGTGCTTCGCGATTTCTTGCGTGCCGATTGCATCCCATGGGATGCAATCGAGCTCGACCAGGGTGCTGCCATCCCGCCGTTCGAAGGCTATGACGCCCTGATGGTCCTCGGAGGGCCGATGGATGTCTGGCAGGAGGATCGGCATCCTTGGCTTGCTCTCGAAAAAGTCGCCATTCGGCAATGGGTGAACGAAAGAAGAGCACCGTTTCTTGGCGTCTGTCTGGGACATCAGCTGCTGGCGGACGCACTCGGCGGAAAGGTAGGACTGATGTCCGAGCCGGAGATCGGTGTGCTCGAGGTCAAGCTCACCGACGCCGGCCGCTCGGCACCCTTGTTTGAAGGAATGCCCGCGGCATTCCCGGTGCTCCAGTGGCACAGCGCCGAAGTCTCGGAGCTTCCACGCCATGCAGTGAAGCTTGCTGAAAGCGGCCAGTGCGCGATCCAGGCATTCCAGATCGGCGAAAAGGCCTATGGAATTCAGTATCATGTCGAGCAGGACGAGCGCACAGTACCGCAATGGGGCGAAATCCCCGAGTACCGTCGCGCGCTCGAAAGCATGCTGGGAGCGGACGGGCAAGATCGCCTGGAGCGCGCCACAAACAAGTGCATGGAGGCGTTCGGTGCTGCTGCCAGGATCCTTTACCGAAACTTTCGGCATCTCGCCGCTTCCGGCTAATCGATCGATTCCATGAAACCAACCGGATCGGGCGGATGGAGCTTAAACCCACAAACCTCATCCTGAGGAGGCGCACCGATCTCGGGTTTACCCGAGATCGGCACATTAAGTGCGCAAGTCGGCTACAGCCGACTTGCGGTGCGCCGTCTCGAAGGATGGCCGCTGGCTCGGTCTCGGTTGTGCCCGTCCTTCGAGACGCGCGCGCGAGCGCGCTCCTCAGGACGAGGTTGATTGATTATGATTCGAACCTCAGAAACGCAGTACTATGAACGTGCCAACCAGATCGTGAGGTCAGCACATGAAGGTCAAACGTATCGAGCATATCGCCATCGCGGTGAAGAGCATGGCCAGGATGCGGGAGGTGATGGAGGAAAAGCTGGGGCTTTCCCTGGAATATGAAGAACACCTGCCCCAGTATCATACACGACTCGCCATGTACCCCATCGGGCAGACCTATCTCGAGCTCCTGGAGGCCGACAGTCCGGAAAGCGAGACGGCAGAATGGATAGCAACTCATGGCGAGGGCCTCTTCCATATCTGCCTGGAAGTCGATCACATCGAAGATGCTCTCGCCGAGCTCAAGCAGAAGGGGGTGGCATTGATCGACGAAAAGCCCCGGACAGGTCACGCCAATTCTCGTATCGCATTTCTGGATCCGAAGTCGACCGGCAACGTCCTTATTGAGCTCGTGGAGCTCCCATCTCCCTCGGCTTAAATGCGCATGATCGGGATCGATGTCGGAGGTACCTTTACCGACATCGTTTTTTATGATGAGCAACACAATGAGCTGAGATGGGCGAAGGCGGCATCGTCGCCGGCCAACCCGGCTGCGGGAGTATTTGCGGCGATCGAGCGCAGCGATGTCGATCTTCGCGAGCTCGATCTGTTCGTTCATGGAGTTACCATCGGAACAAACGCGATACTCGAGCGGAAAGGGGCGCCGGTGTGGCTGATCACCACGCGCGGATTCAAAGACACGCTCGAAGTCGCCCGAACAAACCGCACTGTCCTTTATGACATCAAGACACTGAAGCCCCCTCCATTAGTCGACCGCCGGCATATCATCGAAATCGACGAGCGAATCCTGGCGAGTGGCGCCGTTCTGCGCCCGATGGACGTCACGCAGATCACCGCAGCAGTGCAACGGTTGCGCGCCGAAACGCCCGCCGCCTTGGTCATTTGTTTCCTCCACAGCTACGCCAATCCGCAGCACGAGGAGGAGGCCGCGCGTGTGCTGCGAGCTCAGCTGCCGAGCTGGTTCATATGCAATTCCGCAGAGGTTCTGCCCGAGGTGCGCGAGTATGAGCGGTTCAGCACGGCGGTGATCAACGGCTACATCGGGCCGATCATGGAGCGTTATCTGACTGCATTGGAAAGCCTGCTGCGGGCCAAGGGGTACAGCGGCGAGTTGTTTCTGATGATATCAAGCGGCGGCATCGTCACGGCAAGGCGCGCTGCACGGTTTCCGGTACAAACGGTGCTCTCGGGTCCGGCGGGCGGTGTCGCTGCTGCGCTCCATTTCGGAGAGCTTCTGGGGCTAAGAAATCTCATCACATACGACATGGGGGGAACCAGCACCGACGTGTGCCTGATCGACGACCTCAATCCTCCCGTCGGCTCCGATCATTTCATCGAAGGATATCCAATCCGAACACCGCAAATCGACATTCACAGCATTGGCGCGGGCGGCGGCAGCATTGCCTGGGTGGACACCGGGCGCATTCTCAATGTCGGGCCGCGCAGCGCCGGAGCCAGTCCCGGGCCAGCCTGCTACGGGACCGGAGGCACCGAGGCAACCGTGACCGACGCCAATCTTGTGCTGCGGCGTCTCTCTCCAAGGCGCAAGCTCGCAGGCAGCATCGAGATGAGCGAACAGCTGGCGCAGCGGGCAGTTGGACGCGTCGCAGCCGCACTCACCGGCCTCGACACCGTCGCTACGGCCGAAGGAATCGTACGCGTCGCCATCGCCCGCATGGTCAGCGCCATCAAGGAGATCTCCATCACTCGCGGCTATGACCCCCGCGATTTCGTGCTCCTCGCCTATGGCGGCGCCGGACCCATGCATGCCGCTTTGATCGCGGACGAGCTCGACATCACGCAGATTGTGGTGCCGCCGCGACCTGGAAACTTCTCGGCTTTCGGAGCGCTGATTTCGAACATTCGTCACGATTATCTGCGGTCGGTCCGTGTCAACTTGCAGACAGCCGGTCTTTGCAGCACCAGGGATGACTTTGAGCAACTCGAAGCCTCCGCCCGCTCGGCCATGATTGCGGAAGGCATTCCCGCGGAGAAGATCAGCGTAGAGCGCGCTTGCCGGATGCGATACGTCGGACAGTCGTGGGATCTGACGGTGCGCATTCCGTCTTCGACGCAGCACAGCCGAGAGCTCAAGGACCTGTTCCACCGGGCGCACGAGCGGCGCTACGGATATCGGCTTGCCGACAGCGTAGAGGTCGTCGGGGTGTGCGTCTCCGCGATCGGCGAAATCGAGAAGCCGAGGCTTCCCGAGTGGACTGCTGCGGGAGATGCCCAAGCTGCGCTGCTTGAATGGCGCTCGGTCTATTTTGCCGGCAAGAGCGCGCCGACGCCGATCTACGATAGAGATCGGCTGGCGAGAGGCACCCGAATCGCCGGCCCGGCTCTCATTGAGGAAATGGGCAGCGTCACCGTTGTGCCGCAGCAGTGGACTGTCGAGGTTGGAAAGCTCGGCGAACTGCATCTTAGTCGTGACCATTCATGAACAGGCATGTCGATCCAATCACTCTCGAGGTCGTGTGCGAAGGCCTGATCGCTGTCGTACGCGAGATGCGCGCTTCCATCATTCGCGCGTCGTACTCTCCGGTCATCTATGAGCTTGATGATTTCTCATGCGCGATTTTCAACTCCAAGGCCGAAATGATTGCCCAGTCGGAGGACCATCCGGGGCACGTGGTACCCATGCCGTGGTCCGTCCGCAGCGCAATGGAGGATTTCGCTGGAAATATTTCTCCCGGAGACATTCTCATCGTCAACGATCCGTACCGGGGCGGTACTCACCTTAACGACGTGACGCTGCTCTACCCGGTGCACGACGACGGGGAGCTTGTGATGCTGCCTTGTGTCCGTTCCCATTGGGCGGATGTGGGCGGAATGACTCCGGGCAGTTACTCCGGCCTCGCCACCAGCATATTCCAGGAAGGGCTGCGCATACCGCCGATCAAGCTCTATGAGCGCGGAGAGCCGAGCTCCGGAATAATGAAATTGATCGAGAGCAACATGCGGCTGCCGGAGCATCGCCGCGGCGATCTGCAGGCCATGATCGGGGCCTGTCGGATAGCGGAAAGGCGCCTGCGGCGTCTCTTCCAGAAATATGGTTTGGGCATCGTGCTCGATTGTGTCGCCGCCAACCTTGACAGATGCGAGACGCGCATGCGCGAACGGATCAGCACGATTCCAGACGGCACTTACGTATGCGAGGATTATCTCGAGTACTACGAGCAAGGGGTTTTCGACCCGGTATTGATGCGGCTAGCCCTCACCGTCGATCGAGATGCCATCATTGCGGACTTCGCCGGAAGCAATGCGCAGGTTCCGGGAGTGGTGAATTCGTCGCTGGCTGTGGCAGGCGCAGGCGTTTTCGTCGCATTGAAATCGACCCTGGATCCAGCCGGATCAGTCAATGCCGGAACTTTCAGACCGATCACGCTCAAGGCGCCGAAAGGTACCATCGTGAACGTTGGCCCCGATGCTCCGGCAGGCGCCCATGGCGAAGTCAGAAAACGCGCAGTCTCGGTCATGCTCGGCTGTCTTGCGCAGGTGGTGCCGACTGCGGTTTCCGGCGACCTCTGCGGCACCTCATTCCCAAATTCGATCGGCGGCTGGGATCGCGCGAAGGACAGATCGTATGTCTATTACGAAGTCCCGGCCGGAGGTAATGGCGGCTTCGATACTGCGGATGGCTCGAGCGCTTTCGTGAATGTCGATTTCGGTAACATCCGATCGATCCACAACGTCGAATCACTCGAGAGCGACATGCCCTTCCTGGTGGAGCGGAGCGAGCTGCGCCACAACTCGGGAGGGCCCGGTCGCACGCGCGGCGGGCTCGGATTGCGTCGCGAAGTAAGGCTGCTGGAGCAAGAAGCTGTCTACTCCGTTCTGAGCGATCGCGCCGTAATCCCACCCTTCGGCGTCCTGGGCGGAGACAGCTCGGCGCCGGTGCGGGTCTCGATCATATCCGATGGGGAGGAATTGCCGTTGGGTACCCCCGGGAAGGCCACTGGGCACATCATTTATCACAACGATATTGTCGTCATGCAGTCCGCCGGAGGAGGAGGTTACGGCGATCCGCTTTCGCGCGATCTCGACAGCGTCCTGCAAGATGTTCGGTACGGCTACGTCTCGGCGGAGGCGGCGAAATCCGATTATGGAGCCATCATCAAGGACGACCAAACGCTGGATCAGCCGGAATCCTCGAAGCTCAGGGAACGACTCCTGGCGGAGAGGCTGCACCTGACCGTCACCACGGACGAAGCGTCTCCCTACGAAGGCATCAAGGGCCGCCACCGGACAGTGAAGGTCCACCCGGATGACGCGGCTACGCTGGGTTTGGAAATGGCTGACCTCATCGAGCTCCTCGGCAAACACCCGGCGCCGTTGCGAGCGTGGGCGAAGCTGACTGCGGATGTGCCGCGGGGATCGGCGCCGCTCGATGCCTTCGGCCGTCGCGCGCTCGGCGTAGAGGCCGGAGACAGCATCCGGCTGCGCAAGCTTCCGACCGTGCTGCGGCCTGGCGAGCGCGTGAAGGTTTGAAGGACGCGCGGAACGGGCGAAGCGGGAGGCTCTGCTGCAATGAAGCAAATTCACGCGGTCTTCGAAATGGTTATCTTCATCAGCCGATGGCTGGTGGCACCATTCCTGGTAGGCCTCATCTTTGGTCTTGCGGCGCTGGTCTACAAGTTCGTTCTGAAGCTTGCTGAATTCGTGATGCAAATCCCGGCCGCGGAGCCGGCGGACGTGATTGTCGGCATTCTCAAGCTCGTCGACCTCACCCTTACCGCCAATCTGATCGTCATCGTGATCTGTTCGAGCTACGAGAATTTCCTTTGCCGCATCGATACCGAGAAACATCCCCATTTGCCGGCAGGACTGGTCAACATTGGATTCGCCGACCTGAAGCAGAAGCTGCTCGGCTCGATTGTGGCCATTGCTGCCGTGAATGTGCTGGAATGGTTCATGGATATCGAGCGGCATGCCGACAATACCAAGCTCGCCTGGGTGGTAGCTATCCTTATCGCGTTTGCAGCCGCCATGCTGGTGCTTGCCATCGCGGACCGCGTGAGCAACGCCGGCGAAAAATAGAACGCAGCTGACCTGCTCTAGCCCGAGTAGCCCTGCGCCAGCACAAGGTCCGATCGTGTGCTTGCCAGCCGGGTTTTCAGGAGGGGCTGGTACTCGCTGCTTTCATAGAAACGCAGGGCCGCGTCCACTGTCGGAAACTCCAGAACCACAAGCCGCTGGATCGGAAGATTGCCTTCGAGCCGGCGCACCTCGCCGCCACGGACGAGATACCGCCCGCCAAATTGGGCAATGAGCGGGGCGACCTTTTGACGGTACTCCTCGAACTTCGCAGGCTCGGTCACTTCAATATTCGCGATCAAATATCCCGGCATGCTGCGCTCCTGTTGCAATTCGACCCTAGATCCCGCGCCCAGGCATGTCGAGCGGTGCTTCACCCAGCGCTTCACCTGCGGCAGCTTCCATATGCGATTTCCTTATGAGTGACCGGATCATCGACGCGGCCTCTTTTCGGTGTTCCACCTTAATTGAATTACGCCTAGACTTACCCGGTCCGGATCCCGACCGTAGATCCGGGCGTCTGACCGATGCGTGCATCGCGCAGGTCAAACTTGGGGAGGCGCTCATGCCGCAAGAGCCTATTCCGCGTCGGCAATTCCTGCTCGAGGCATGTGTCGCCGGGACCGCAGTCGCTGCTGCACCGTTGCCGGCGACGACGCCCGCCGAAGCGCAAGGTGGGCAGCCGGTGCCGGCCAGCGGCCCAGCCGCCTCCCCGGAGACGGAGGCATTTCAGACCCTCCACCCCTCCGAGGTGGCGTTTTTCATGGCCGCGGTCGACACCATCATTCCCGCGGATGAGCTTTCACCCTCCGGCACGGAATGCGGCGTCGTGACGTTCATCGATCGCCAACTCGCCGGCGCATGGGGCAGCGGCGCGAAGATGTATCGCAATGGCCCGTTCCGGAAAGGCAAGCCGGAATACGGCTACCAGCTCCAGCTGACGCCGCGCGAATTCTTCGCTGCGGGCATCGTCGCCACCAACGCGTGGGTAACAAAGACCTACGGCAAGGATTTTGATCGGCTGCCGGCGAAAGAGCGCCACGATGTCTTGCAGGCGCTCGATCAGGGCAGGGTCGATCTCGTTGACTTCAACGGCAAGGAGTTCTTCGAAGCATTGTTGCAGCTCAGCATGGAGGGGTTCTTTTCCGACCCCATCTACGGCGGCAACCGCAACAAAGTCTCCTGGAAGATGATCGGCTTTCCAGGGCTGCCCGCCACCTACGCCAATCTGATCGAGCCGTACCGCAACAAGCGGTACGCGGTAGACCCGCAATCGATTGCGGATTTCTCCTGAGGAAGGCAGCCATGGCGACACGTCTGAAGGAAGTCGATGCGGTCATGGTCGGCATGGGCTGGACCGGGAGCATCATGGCCCGCGAATTGACCAAGGCGGGACTGCAGGTCCTAGGCTTGGAGCGGGGCCCCGACATCAAGCCCAGCGAAGATTTTGCGATGCCCGGCGTGCGCGACGAGCTGCGCTTCGTGCACAGGCTCGACCAGATCCAGGATCCGGCGATGGAGACGATAACATTCCGACATCGCCCGTCGGAATCCGCACTCCCCATGCGCCGCATGGGATCCTTCCTGCCGGGCAACGGTGTCGGCGGTGCCGCCAATCACTGGGGCGGTCAGCACTGGCGTTATCTGCCAAGCGATCATCTCACCCGTAGCCACATCGTTGATCGCTATGGGGCAAAGTCCATTCCCGAGGACATGACCATTCAGGACTGGGCCATGACCTACGAGGAGCTTGAACCGTACTACGGCAAGTTCGAGAGGCTGTGCGGCGTCTCAGGAAAGGCCGGCAATCTCAACGGCGTCAAGGTGGACGGTGGCAACGTCTTCGAAGGACCAAGAACGAGCCAATATCCGACCCCGCCCGTGAAGATGACCGAGTCCGCACTCATGTATGCCAAGGCCTGCAAAGAGCTCGGCTATCACCCCTTCCCGCAACCCGCGAGCACGGTGAGCCAACCCTATACCAACAGCGAAGGCCTCACGCTTGGCGGTTGCCAGTATTGCGGTTTCTGCGAGCGCGCCGGCTGCGAAGCCAATGCCAAGGCCGGACCGCAAGTGTGCGTGCTGCCGCTGCTGCGCCGGGATCCGAAATTCACGCTGCGCCCGCACTCCTGGGTGAGCCGGCTGAGTTACGACAAGAACGCAAAGAAGGTGACGGGCGTCGTCTACACGGACCCCCGCACCGGCGAGGAATACGAGCAGCCGGCAGGGCTTGTCGTGCTGTCGGCCTATGTGTTCGGCAACATATCGCTGCTGCTGCACTCAGGCGTCGGCGACCCGTACGATCCGGCAACGCGCAAAGGCGCGATCGGTCGCAATTACTGCTACCAGCTCTCGCGGATCGGACTCACCCTCTTCTTCAAGGACAAAGAGTTCAACCCGTTCATGGGCTCGCCCGGCTCCATGACGGTGATCGATGATTTCGACGGCGACAATTTCGATCACAGCGGGCTTGGATTCCTCGGCGGCTGCCGTATCCAGTGCGGCCATGGCGAGGGTCGGCCGATCACGTATCGGCCCACGCCGCCGGGCACGCCGCGGTGGGGCTCGGCGTGGAAGAAGGCGGTGGTCGACAATTATCAGCGTGCGCTCTCGATCGGCATGTCCGGATCGAACTACGCAAACCGCTACAACTATCTGGACCTCGATCCGACCTATCGCGATCAGCTCGGCCGGCCGTTGCTGCGGCTGACCTACAATTTCGTGGAGAACGACTATAAGCTCGCCGAATACTGCATGAGCAAGGTCGTCGAGATCGCGAGGGCAATGAACCCGACGGTGATGGGATCGCCGCGATTGCGCAGGGGCGACTATGATATCGTGCCGTACCAGTCGACGCATAATACCGGCGGCACAATCATGGGCAACGACCCGAGGACAAGTGTCGTCAATCGCTATCTGCAATCATGGGATGCCAGCAATCTGTTCATCATGGGTGCGTCAACGTTTCCGCAGCAGCCGGCCTATAATCCGACGGGCCCCGTGGGAGCCCTGGCCTACTGGGCGGCTGATGCCATCATCACACGTTACCTGAAGAACCCCGGGCCGCTGATGCATGCGTAGGACAGCGCGAGGGAAGATCATGGCATTGAGGCCGACCCTCGGAGGCTTGATTGTCGTGCTGCTCACTGCGGTGTCGGGCGCCGCCGCCGATGTGGAGAAAGGCAAGACGCTTTATACCGCCTGCCTCGTTTGCCACACCGAGAAACCGGATGCGCTCGGACCCAGCTTGAAGGGCGTCTACGGTCGCAGATCGGCGGCCCTCGAGGATTTCCGCTACTCGAACCCCATGAAGCGCGCAAACCTGATGTGGGATGAGGCCAACCTGCGAGCGTACATCGCGGATCCGCAGGGCAAGGTGAAGGGCAACCGTATGCCCTTCGGCGGGGTGCCCAGTACGAACGATGTCGACGACCTCGTCGCCTTCCTCAAGACATACAAATAATCGTCCGTTGCGGTTGTATGTCGTGGTCCAGCCCAGCGACGTCGAGCCACAGATGCGCACCGCCCGGCCTTGTGTAGGGCGGGTTTGCAACCTGCCCCTACATGGGGGCAGTGAGGCGCTGGACTTGGAGCTGCGTTGGACGTGAGCTCTGCGCTGCCCGGAAAGGCGCGCGCAATCCGGCTTGCACCATCAGCGGCAGTACCTGCTCGTTCCACTGCGCCAGCTCCTCCTTGTATCTGACCCACGAGATCAGGCAGCCATCGACGCCGATATCGGCCAGCTTGCCGAGCTCATCCACGATCTGGTCCGGCGCTCCCACCAGAGGATAGCCGCCGTGCCCGGCGATGAAATGCGCCTTGTGCCCCTCCAGCGATGCGACATCGAGCGTCTGGTTGTGCAGGCCGAAAATTTTCAGGAGATTGCCGGCGGCCTCCCAGTCGCCTTTCTCGTATACGTAGTAGTTCAGATAATCCTTCGCTTCCTTCTCGGTCGCCCGGCAGACGGCGTAGACGTGAATCCAGATGCGCGTCTCACGATTGTGCGAGCGGGCCATCTCCTTGAGATGATCGATCTGCGCCTTGGCTCCTGCGAGATGGGTACGGTCCTTGAGGATGACGAAGTTCATATCGCAGTACCGGGTCGTAAACTCCTGGGCGGCCGGGGATCCGCCTGCGTTCATGATCGGGGGGTTCGGCTTCTGCAGCGGCTTCGGCTGGCTCCAGACCGAGACGGCATCGAAGCTCTCGCTGTGGAAATCGAACTCCTCCTCCTCCGTCCACGCCCGACACACGAAATCGAGCCATTCGGTCGCATATTTGTAGCGATCGTCATGCGGGCGCATGTGGGTCCCGAACATGTCGAATTCGTTCTTGAACCAGCCGCAGACCACGTTCATTGCAAACCGCCCGCCGGTGACGTGATCGATGGTGGCCGCCATCTTCGCCACCATCAGCGGATGCACAAGCGGCACGTGCACGGTGGCAAGCACGGTGCAGTAGTTCGTCACCGCACCGATGGCGGAGGCCCAGGTGAAGCTTTCGAAGGTGCGGTTGTTGAAGTTCGAGGGTCCGCCATAGCCTTTCCAACGACCGACAGGCAGCAGCGCCTCCATTCCCGATTGATCGACCGCTTGAGCAATGGCCTTGGTGTCAGGCCAATTGAGCCGCCACGCCTCGGGCACGGTCGTGATCGTGGAGCCGTGACTGCAGTTGAACGCCATCACTCCCAGCTTCATGCGATTGCCCCCGAACAATCGCGCGCGAGCGGTATAGTCGTGAGTGTCCGTGATCGCATCCATGTCCACTTTCCCCTGCTCACTCGATCTTGAGACCCAGCTTGGTAATAAGCTCGCGGAATTTGAGGTAGTCCCGCTCCAAAAATGCCGCGAGTTGCTCCGGCGTGCTCGACTGCGCTTCGAACCCGCGGAGCGCAAGCGTGGTCTGATAGTCCGGATCGGCAACTACTTTGGCGATGTCGTCGTGCAGCTTCCTGAGGATGGCGGGCGGCGTGCGCGCGGGGGCGAGAACCGCGAACCAGATGCTGTTGTCGACGCTGGGAAAGCCTTGCTCTGCGAAGGTCGGCACATCCGGCAGGCTGTCGATCCGTCTCGGGGAGGTCACGGCAAAGCCCAAGACCGTACCCGCCTTCACGAAAGGCACGGCGGTCGAGGTACCGACGACGAACATTGCGACGTCTCCGGCGATCAGCGCAGCGATGGCTTGCGCCGATGATCCCCGATAGGGAACGTGGGTGAGACTGACCTTCGCTGCCGACATGAACATCTCGGCGGCGAGATGCGGCGCGCTGCCGATGCCGATCGAGGCATAGTTGAGCTTGCCGGGCTCTTGCTGCGCGAGCGCAATGAACTCCTTGAGATCATGGGCTGGCAGGCTGGGGCTGCCAAGCATGATCTGGTAGCCGACCGCCGCCATCGAAACCGGGGCGAAGTCCGCTTTCCAGTCATAGGGCAGGCTCTTGTAGAGCGTGGCGGCTATGGTGAGCGGGCCATCGGTCGCGAGATAGATGGTATATCCATCAGGCTCGGCGCGTGCGGCAAATTCGGTCCCGATCAGTCCGCCGGCGCCGGGCCTGTTATCGATGACGACCTGCTGCCCCCAAAGCGCGGAAAGCTTGTTGCCGAGAAGCCGCGCGAGCACGTCACCGCTGCCACCCGCAGCATAGGGCACGACAAAGCGCACAGGCCGCGCGGGGAATTCCTGTGCCGCGGTGCTTGGCGGTACCGCGAGGGTCGCAAGCAGCAGGGTCAAAGCAAGACGCCGAGCAGCCGCCACCATATCCTCCCTAAATAATGGTCCCCGGACCGCATGAGCGCGGTGTTGTGCGAGGGCTCATGTTTGGGCGATTTGCCCTGCTGTCAGAGAATGGCGCGTGCACGCGCCGGTTCCTCGCTGAGGCTCGCCATCAGCCGGCCGTGTCCGTCGATGCGATCATGAATGCCGAGAACGCGGAAGGCCTCCCAGTGATCGGCATGCGAGCCGGTGACCACCGGCACGGCGCAATTTTTTTCGATCAGCGGCGCGGCATCCGCCGCTGACCACTGATTGCACGGGATGTAGAGCCCCTCGGCCGATGGCGCGGAGCCAAGCAGGCGCGCGGCCGCGGTCGCGATCTGCGCGGGCGTGACGTCCTGCAGCTGTTTGAAAATCACGTCCATGGTGTGGTCCGCGACCACCTTGAACCCGCTCGCTTGCAGGAAGGTCAGCGCCGATCGGTGCAGCTCCTGCGGATAAGGCGACAGTACGGCGACTTGCCTGATACCGAGGTGCGCCAGTGCACGGATCGCGGAGCGAATGCTGGTCGACGCGGGCAATCCGGTTGCGTCAGTGATAATCTTGACGATCTCCTCCTCAAAGCCTTTGCCGCGCGTGGTTACGACCGGCATGCCGCAATGCATGATGTAGTCGACGTTACGCGATGCGAGATATCTAGCCAAGCTGATCAAGGGATCGATGATGTGCTGTTGAAAGTTCTCCTTGCTCCAATGCTCGATGTTGGAGGTGATGGCGCACATGGAAATGCCGTCGAGCCCGAGACGATAAAAATCATAGGCCGTGGTCTCGATCACTGTTGGGCTCAGTATCCCGATGCGTTTGCGCCAGCCGAATGGCCGATCCGTACTGCTCATGATGTGGTCTCCTCTACTCGGCGAAATTAATTAACGGTCGTCTCTTCGCCGACATGCCCGCGCTTGTCGCGGGCATCCACGTCTTTGGGGCCCCCCGGGAAGACGTGGATGGCCGGGACAAGCCCTGGGACAAGCCCGGCCATGATGGCCAAGGAAGTTCAAGCCTAAACTGTGGCGAGCAGCTTGCCGAATCCGGCGATCGGTCCGGTCACCTTGCAGCGCTTCATCGAGCTCCAGATCATTGCGTTCATCCAGGTGACGACCGTGCTATCGAGGTCCTGCTCCAGCGGTTCGATGTTGTGCATGCTGCCCCAGCCCCCGCAAGGAATGTAAATGCCGTCGGGCCTGCTCGGCGCTTCGAGGAAGGCCTTGCGCGCCGTCTGATACTCGACCGGGATGCGCAATCGGCGAATTTCCGTGTTGCGCTCGATCCCCACCCCTCTGCCATGCTGATCCTCCTGTTATTGCGCAATCCGCGCGCCGGTCTTGTTGATGACCTCAACCCATTTCCTGGTATCCGCCTGCATCAGCGCCGTCATCTCCGCCGATGAGCTGCCGACAATATCCAATCCCTGGGCAATCATGGGTTCGCTGAAGCGCGCATCCGCCACTGCCTGGCGCACCTCCTGTGTCAATCGCTCGAGCACAAGTTGCGGGGTCCTCGCCGGCGCCACCATGCCGAACCAACCCGTGAGCTCATAACCCGGCACCCCCGCTTCATCGAGCGTCGGAATATCCGGCAGCAGGCGCAGGCGCTCCTTGCCGCCAACTCCGAGAATTTTGAGCTTGCCGCCGGCCGCCATGGCCTTGGCTGACGGCGGACCAGTGAACATGAGCTCGACCTGACCCGCGACGACGTCGGTCATTGCGGGCGCGGTGCCGCGATACGAGACCTGATTGATGTCGATCCCGGTCATGATCCTAAGCAGCTCCATGCCGAGGTGCGACTGCGTCCCAAGCCCGATCGACGCATAGTTGAGCGTGCCTGGATGAGCTTTGGCAAAGGCGATCAGCTCGCGCACGTCGTTGGCCGGCACCTTGGGATTCGCAACGAGCACGAGCGGCACCTTCGCAAGCACGCTGATTGGTGCGAAGTCGCGAAACGGGTCATAGGCCAGGTTCGTGTAGAGATTGGGATTGACCACGAGATTCGTGTCCACCGCCATGAACAGGGTGTAGCCGTCCGGCACCGAGCGTACGACCTGACCCGCGGCGAGACTGCCGTTCGCGCCCGGCATGTTCTCCACGATGACCGGCTGTTTCATCTGCTCGGAAAGGCGCTCGCCTAGGGAGCGCGAGATCAGATCGATGATGCCGCCGGGCGGTTGCGGCAGGACGAGCTTTATGGGGTGCGATGGGTAGTCTTGCGCATGCGCAAGGGACCCCATAATCGAGGCAAGCACCAGGAAAGCCGCTGCAGCAAGGGAGACTCGCGCCCGCATATGCTCCTCGGCGTAGGTGATCCCGACAGGCGTGCTTGGTACCCTTACGCCCAATTTTTGCATAGTCGGCGCCCAACAATTTCGCATCGCACAAATTTAAGCCGAGACGCCGCCAAAACACACAGCTTTGGCGTGGCATCCGAGCCAATTGGCGATTTTTTCAGCAGCATAACATTGGCACAGCCTTTGCGAAGCGCAGCTCGCCCCCGACGTGGGGAGCCCATGGTCACCGCAAAGGACGATTAGGAATGATCAAGCGAGACCCGACATGGCTTTCGGAATGGAATCCGGAGGATGAGAATTTCTGGAAGTCCAAAGGTAAAGCCATCGCCAAACGCAATCTCATCTGGTCGATTGTCGCCGAGCACCTCGGCTTCTCGATCTGGCTGATCTGGAGCATCGTGGCAACCAAGTTGCCGCAGGCCGGCTTCCATTACACAACAGACCAGCTGTTTCAGCTCGTAGCCTTGCCAGGACTTATCGGTTCACTGATGCGGTTTCCCTACACGTTTGCGGTGACGACCTTTGGCGGCCGCAACTGGACGATCTTCAGCGCGACGGTGCTGTTCATCCCGACGCTCGCCCTCGCCTATTTCGTGACCCAGCCTGATACCCCGTTCTGGCTGATGCTGCTGGTGGCAGCAACGGCAGGCCTCGGAGGCGGCAACTTCGCCTCGAGCATGGCGAATATTTCCTTCTTTTACCCGGACCGGATCAAGGGCTGGGCTCTCGGCCTCAACGCAGCCGGCGGAAATATCGGAGTGAGCGGCGTCCAGTTGCTCACCCCGCTCCTGCTGGGGTTCGGCCTTATCAGTCTCTACCAGGCGACGCCGACCGCAGAAGGCCTCTATCTCCAGAACGCCGGGCTGATGTGGATACTGCCGCTCGTCGTTGCGGTGATCGGCGCCTTTTTCTTGATGAACAATCTCACCTCGGCACGCTCGACGTTCAAAGACCAACTCGCCATCGTCAAGCGCAAGCATACCTGGATCATGTCCTACATTTACATCGGCACGTTCGGCTCGTTCATCGGCTACTCCGCCGCGTTTCCGCTGTTGATCAAGACGCAGTTTCCGGCGGTCACAGTGGCCATCGCGTTCCTCGGTCCGCTGGTGGGCTCCCTCTCGCGTCCGCTCGGCGGTTTGCTTGCTGACAAGATCGGCGGCGCGAAGGTGACGTTCTGGAACTTCATCGCCATGGGCGCCGCCACGCTCGGCGTCATGTACTTCGTGGACATCAAAGGGTTTGCCGGCTTTCTGATCATGTTCCTGATCCTTTTTGTCACGACCGGCGTCGGCAATGGCTCCACTTATCGGATGATCCCTTCGATCTTCCGCGAGGAGAAACTCAAGGAGGCGAGGGGCTCGGGCGAAACCGGCCGCTCGCTCGCCTTGAAGGCGTCCGGTATCGAGGCCGCCGCCGCGTTGGGATTCATCGGAGCAATCGGCGCCTGCGGCGGCTACCTGATCCCGCGCGGTTTTGGGGCCTCCATCGCAGCGACTGGCGCTCCGCATTTGGCACTGCAAATCTTCCTTGCCTTCTACGTGACCTGCATAGCGCTCACGTGGTGGTATTATCTGCGCAAGAGCCTTCTCGTAATGCGTGCGCCGAGTCTCGCGCAAGCGCGCGTCTGAGACGCCCATGAGCGGCGACCCCTTCCGTCGCCCGCGGCTTGTCGTCGTCGGCAACGGAATGGCGGGAATGCGGGCGGTCGAGGAGCTCATATCGCGCGCTCCCGACCGCTTCGACATTACCGTCATCGGCGCTGAGCCGCATCCCAACTACAGCCGCATCCTCCTGTCCGCGGTGCTCGCGGGCGAGAGGACGTTCGAGGACATTGTCCTCAATTCGCGCGACTGGTACGAGCAGCATGGGATCTGCTTGATTGCCGGCAAGCGCGCCACGGCGATTGACCGCGTTGCGCGGCGTGTAGAGCTCGCCGACGGGGTCGCCATCTCCTACGACAAATTGCTGCTGGCCACCGGATCGAGGCCGCTGGCCCCGCCCATTCCAGGCCTCGCTCTGCCCAACGTGCGCGCCTTTCGCGACATCGGGGATGTCGAGGCGATGATCGCTGCGGCGAGCACTTGCCGCCGCGCGGTGGTGATCGGCGGTGGCCTGCTTGGTCTCGAGGCAGCGTGGGGTTTGAAGCGCCGCGGCATGTCGGTTGCGCTGGTGCATCTCATGCCGACATTAATGGAACGCCAGCTCGATGCCGCCGCCGGCGAGCTGTTGCGTCGAGATCTCGAAGCGCGCGGGATCGATTTCTTCACCAGCAGCCAGACCGAAGAGATCCTCGGCACGGAGCGGGCGGAAGCGGTATTGCTTGCCGATGGCAACCGGCTTGCTGCCGATCTCATCGTGCTCGCCGTCGGGATCCGGCCCGACATCGATCTGGCCTCTCGTGCCCAGCTCGACATCAACCGCGGCATCCTGGTCGGCGACGACATGGCTACAAACGATCCGGATATCCATGCCGTGGGTGAATGCATCGAGCATAACGGCCAAGTGTTTGGCTTGGTCGCACCGATCTGGGAACAGGCGCGCGTGTGCGGAGCCCGGCTCGCCGGCGACGATGCTGCGGTCTACGTACCGCAGCCCGTCTTCACCAGCCTCAAGATCACCGGGGTCGACGTCTTCTCGGCCGGGGCGCTTGCCGCCGCCGACGATGGCGACGAGGAGATTACGCTGCATGACGCCAAAGGCGGTCTCTACAAGAAGCTGATCCTGCGCGACAACAGAATCGTCGGAAGCGTGTTGTATGGCGGCGTGACCGATGGCCCCTGGTACGTGGAGTTGATGCGCGAAAAGGTCGACGTCTCGCCGTTCCGCGACCAGATCATTTTCGGCCGCGCCTTTGCCGAGCACGCCAGCGCCAGCGTGCCGCAGACCGAGCTTGCGGCCCTGACGGATCGTGATGGCGCCGAAGCGGCCAAGGGGCTGCAGTGGCAGACGGCGTAGTCCGCACCACCTGTCCCTATTGCGGGGTCGGTTGCGGGCTGCGCGTTACCGCGGGCGGAGATGTCTCCGGTGACCCGGACCATCCCGCCAACGAGGGGCGACTTTGCTCGAAGGGCGCAGCGCTCGGGGATACGCTTTCCGCCGACGGACGATTGCTGTATCCGCAGATCGGCGGCCGAACCGCAAGCTGGGAGGAAGCCCTCGGTCAAGTCGCGGCCAATTTCACGCGCACCATCGCCGAGCACGGGCCGGATGCGGTCGCCTTCTATGTCTCCGGCCAGTTCCTCACAGAGGATTATTACGTCGCCAACAAGCTGATGAAAGGCTTCATCGGCACCGCCAATATCGACACGAATTCACGACTCTGCATGGCGTCCTCGGTCGCCGGCCACATCCGGGCGTTCGGGGAGGACATCGTGCCCGGCTGCTACGACGACATCGATGCGGCCGATCTCGTTGTGCTCGTCGGCAGCAATACGGCGTGGTGCCATCCGGTGCTGTACCAGCGTCTTGCCGCTGCCAAGGAGATGCGCGGCACGAAAGTCGTGGCGATCGATCCCCGGCATACCCCGACCTGCGACATTGCCGACCTTCACCTTGCCATACGTCCCGGTTCGGATGTGGCGCTGTTTGCAGGTTTGCTGCTGCATCTCGTAGCGAGCGGTGTTTGCAACGAGGCATGGACGTCGGAGCTCACCACCGGCTTTGCGGCCGCGCTCAAAGCTGCGCAGAGCTGCGCACCTTCGCTCGCCGCTGTGGCGGAGATCGCAGATGTGCGGGAGCTCGATCTCGCCCGTTTCTACCGTTGGTTTGCTGCGACCGATCGCACCGTGACCCTCTATTCACAAGGTGTGAACCAGTCCTCCGCGGGGACTGACAAGGTGAACGCGATCATCAATTGCCATCTCGCAACTGGCCGCCTGGGACGGCCCGGGATGGGGCCGTTCTCGCTCACGGGCCAGCCGAATGCGATGGGCGGCCGCGAGGTCGGCGGGCTCGCCAACCAGCTCGCCGCGCACATGAGCTTTGCCGATCCGGCGGATGTCGATCGCGTGCGACGATTCTGGAAGGCCCCTCGAATGGCCACCTGTCCAGGTCTCAAGGCTGTCGATCTGTTCGATGCAGCGCTGGATGGCAAGGTCAAGGCGCTGTGGATTCTCGGCACGAATCCGGCCGCCAGCATGCCGCGGGCAGCGCGTGTACGCGCAGCGCTGGCTGCATGCCCCTTTGTCGTCGTGAGCGATTGCTGGCCGACCGATACGACACGTTTGGCCGATGTCGTGCTGCCGGCCGCTGGTTGGGGAGAGAAGGACGGCACGGTCACCAATTCGGAGCGATGCATCTCCCGCCAGCGCGCCTTTCGCTCGCCTCCCGGCGAAGCTCGGGCGGACTGGTGGATGCTGGCCGAAGTGGCGCAACGCATGGGTTGGCACACCGAGTTTGCCTACCGCGGCCCGGCTGAAATCTTTCGGGAGCATGCCGCCTTATCGGCGTTCGAGAACGCTGAGCCGCACCGGCGCATTTTCGACATCGGCGCGCTTTGCGACCTGAGCGATGAAGAATACGACCGGCTGCCCCCCATCCATTGGCCGCTGCCGCGAGGCACTGCGCAACCCTGGTCGCGCCCCAAGCGGCTGTTTGGAGATGGAAGAGCGTTTGCCACCGCGGACGGCCGGGCGCGTTTCGTGCCGACAGCGTATAGACCGCTGGCGGTGGCGGCCGATGAGCGTTGGCCCATACTTTTGAATACGGGGC
>Ga0210402_10001921_pt1 | contig 20777 bp, 25 predicted proteins | sample IncBWC7MmetaG_FD_161055 | JGI IMG/M metagenome (GOLD analysis project Ga0210402, IMG submission 161055) | Forest soil microbial communities from Barre Woods Harvard Forest LTER site, Petersham, Massachusetts, United States - Inc-BW-C-7-M | ecosystem: Environmental > Terrestrial > Soil >... | reverse complement strand
TCGCGCGGAGCAAGGAGACTCATGTGAGGTTGCCCGTCAATCCGGACCTAGGGATGCCGGAGCACCATGAGGCGTGCTGGGTCGATTATGCGAAAGCCCTTTCCATGGTGTCGCCGCGCCTGCAGCCGGTCGTGCGCTGGGCCCATGCCGTCATCAATCACGAGCCGATCCACAAGTCCTAAGGGATATTGACGGCGCCCCTGCCGAGTTCAACCACATCGCCGCCGACAAAGATGTTGCGTTCCGCATCCACGCGCAGATGGAGCGTGGACGGGCGGCCGGCGAGTTCGCCTTGCGAAATCTGTAACTCCACCGGCAGCTCCACCCGCATCGCCAGGCACCATCCACCGAAGTTCGCGGTCGCGGAGCCCGTTGCCGGGTCCTCGAGAATGGCAGGCCCCTGCGGAAAGAAAAACCGCGCCAACGCATTGCTGGTGCCGTGCAACGCAAAGACATAGGCCATGCTCACGCCGTCCTCGCTGCGAATTTTTTGCAGGGCCTGCGGTTCCGGCGACACGCGGCGCACGGCGTCGACCGAGGTTAGCGGCACCACCAATTGTTCCTTCCCCGCCTTCACCCAGAGTGGCCGTTCGCCGATATCGCGCTCATCGACTCGCAGCGCGTGCGCCAACGCAGCGCGCGGCTCGTCGACCTCGCGCCAGGTCGGCGCCGGGGCGGTCAATGTCCATCGGTCACCCTGTGCTCGCACGGCGATCACGCCCGCCCCCATTTCCAAGCGCAGCGACTCGCCACCCAAGCCCAGGGCCCGGCAGACATGCGCCGTTCCCAGCGTCGGGTGTCCGGCGAACGGCATCTCGTAGGACGGGGTGAATATCCGTACTCTCGCGTCCGCTTGCGAGGAAGGGAGAATGAACGTGGTCTCGGACAGATTGAACTGGCGGGCCAGCGCCTGCATGACCTTGGTGTCGAAATCAACGCCGCTTTCGAACACGCAAAGCGGATTGCCGCTCAACGCCTCCAGATTGTGCGTGAAGACGTTGAGGATGCGAAACGGGTGGCGGGTCGGCATAACCCAAGTTTGCACACCCGCTCGAGCGGTGACAACGCCAAACCACTTCGCACCGCTTGAGGTCGGATGACCTTACGGCCGCACCACCACGACCGGTGCCGGCGCCACCACCGCGACGCGGGGTCCATAGTAGTATCCGCGGTGATAATAGCCCGCCGGGGCGACCACGCAGCCGGTCATCGCGACAGTCAATAAACAGAACGAAATCAATAGCTTAAGTAGATTGTTCACGGTTGCCTCGCATAGATTCTGAGCCTCAGTTAAGGCAACGCGAGGAGCTTCCCAAGGATGACAGGATGAACAATCCTTAAGGTGGAAGCCCAATCCTTAAGGCGCAAGCCGTGCGCTCAGGCCAACGAGTGGAAGACCTTTTGCACGTCGTCATCTTGCTCGAGCTTGTCGATCAGTCCCAAGACTTCGGCTGCTTGCTGCTCGGGCAATTGCACTGGCACCGCGCAGATGTACTCGTGCTCGGCGGACAGCGGCGCGATGCCTCGCTTCTCCAGCGCCTCCTGCAGTTTGCCGAAGTCGTTGAACGCGCCGCGTATCACGAGTTGCGGCTCGCCCTTGTCGCCGGTGCTGTCGCCCATCTCTTCGAGGCCGTAGTCGATCAAATCCAGTTCGAGCTCGTCTTGATCTTTGACGGTGCCGGGGTCCAAGCGGAACACCCCCATTTTCTTGAACAAGAAGCTAACACTGCCGGTGGCGCCGAGGTTCCCGCCTCCCTTGGCGAAAATATTGCGCACGCCGGCGACCGTGCGGGTGGGGTTGTCGGTCGCGGTTTCCACCAACAGGGCGACTCCGTGCGGTGCGTAACCTTCGTAGATGATTTGCTGATAGTTCGCCGCCTCCTTGCCCGAGGCGCGGCGAATCGCGGCGTCCGTCTTGTCCTTCGGCATGTTGACGGCGCGCGCATTCTGCAGGACACGCCGGAGTGTCGGGTTGGACGAGGGGTCGGGGCCCCCCGCGTGAACCGCAATAGCGATATCCTTGGCGATGCGCGTGAATTGCTTGGCCATGCGATTCCAGCGCGCGAACATGGCGTGTTTTCTAACTTCGAATATGCGTCCCATGCCGCACATGGTAGCAATACCCGGTCAAACCGCTAGACTTGCTGCTCTTTTCGCAAGGCATGTTCCATGAATGCAGTACCCGCGGACGAGTCCTCGAGCGCGACGAGCTTCCGCGAGCTTGCGCTGTCTGAACCGGTGCTCAGGGCCCTGACCGACGTCGGCTACGAGTCTCCCTCGCCGATCCAGGCCTCGACCATTCCCGTGCTGCTCTCGGGAGCCGACATGCTGGGCCAGGCCCAGACCGGCACGGGCAAGACCGCCGCTTTTGCGCTGCCCGCGTTGACGCGCATCGATCTGGCCAAGCACGAGCCCCAGGTTCTGGTGTTGGTCCCCACCCGCGAACTCGCTTTGCAAGTGGCTGAGGCGTTCTTGAAGTATGCCGCGCATCTCAAGGGCTTTCACGTACTGCCGATTTACGGCGGCCAAAGCTACCAACCCCAGCTCAATGCGTTGCGGCGCGGCGTGCACGTGGTCGTTGGCACGCCTGGACGCGTCATCGATCACATGAACCGGGGCACGTTGAAGCTCTCGGGGTTGACGCTCTTGGTCCTGGACGAGGCCGACGAAATGCTGCGCATGGGTTTCGTCGACGCCGTCGAGAGCATCCTCGAACAGACGCCGCCCCAGCGGCAGGTGGCGCTCTTCTCCGCCACGATCCCCGCTCCCATCCGGCGGATTGCGTCGAAACATCTGCGCTCGCCGGTCGAAGTCACCATCAAGAGCAAGACCAGCACCGCGACCAATATCCGGCAGCGTTACTGGATCGTGAGCGGCTTGCACAAACTGGACGCGCTGACGCGGATACTCGAAGCGGAAACCTTCGATGGCATGCTGGTGTTCACCCGCACCAAGCAGTCGACGGTGGAACTGGCTGAAAAGCTCGAAGCACGGGGCTTTGCCGCCGCTCCGCTCAACGGTGACATCCCTCAGCCCCAACGCGAGCGCACGGTTGCGCGGCTCAAAGCCGGCCAAATCGACATCGTGGTTGCCACCGATGTGGCCGCGCGCGGACTGGACGTCGAACGCATTGGCCATGTCGTCAACTACGACGTGCCGTACGACACCGAATCCTACGTGCATCGCATCGGGCGTACGGGCCGGGCGGGGCGCAAGGGCGAGGCGATCCTATTCATCGCCCCCCGTGAACGCAACATGCTGCGCGCCATCGAGCGCGCTACCCGGCAGGTCATCGAGCCGATGAACCTGCCGACGGTCGACGCGGTCAACTCGCTGCGAATCAGCAAGTTCAAACAGCGTGTTACGGAAACCGTCGCCAAAGGAGAAGGGACGGCCTTCCGGTCCGTGTTGGAGCAATTGGAGGCCGAAACCGGTCTGCCGCTCATCGAAATCGCTGCGGCGCTCGCGAGTCTTTCGCAGGGCACGACGCCATTGCTGCTGACGGGGGCAAAAACCGAGCGGCCGGAAGCGCCCGCACCAGGCAGAGCGCGGTCACCCAACGCCGCACCAACGTTCGAGAGCCCTGCGACCGCCTCCGGAGCGCGGCCGTCCGACGCGCCGGCCGACGCCGCTGCCTTCTCGTCACGCAAGCCACGCGCCAAATCCGCCGCGGGCCAAATGGAAACTTTTCGCGTCGAAGTGGGGTCCGTACATGGGATCAAGCCCGGAAACATCGTCGGCGCCATTGCCAACGAGGCCGGGATCGACAGTGTGCATATCGGCCGGGTGGATATTCGGGAGGACTACAGCTTCGTCGACTTGCCGGAAGGCATGCCGAAAGAGATATTCAAGGAATTGCAGAGAGTGCGCGTGGTGGGGCGCGAGCTTCGCATCAGCCGGGTTGCCGAGAAGCCCCCGAAGCCTCCGCGTGATTCGACCGGGCGGCACGCCGGAACCCGACGTCCCGATGGCCGGCCGCTGGCGCGCAAGATGTTGAGCCGGAGTCACGCGAAGAAATGATGTTCCGTTGGTCAACAAACGAGGAGTGAATCATGGGCAAGGGTATGGATCGAAAGAAGGAAGAAAAGAAGAAACCGGCCAAGACATTGGAAGAAAAGCGGGCCGCCAAGAGGGAAAAAAGGCAAGCCCGGGGTTGAAGTGCGCATGGCGCGACGCTGTTCCGCGGGCCGTCAGACGACCCGCGAGCGGTGTCCGCCCGCTGCAAAATCCCTGATATTCGCGGCCATCTCGTCGAGGCAGCGCTGGCGGGCCTCCCGCGCCGCCCACGCCACATGCGGCGTGAGGATCAAATTCGGTATACCCGGATCGAGCAAGGGGTCGTCGCGCTCCGGTGGTTCGTGAGGGAAGACGTCGATTCCCGCGCCGCCCAACCGGCCTGCTTTGAGCGCCATGCTAAGCGCGGTGCCGTCCACCAATGCGCCTCGAGCCGTGTTGATCAGCAGCGCATCGGGTTTCATGAGCGCAAGCTCGCGTGCGCCGAGCAGGCCGCGGGTCGAGTCATTGAGAGGGCAATGCAGGGAAACGACGTCCGACACAGCGAGCAGCCGCCCCAGTTCCACGCGATCGGCCCTCGGGCCGTCGCCTCGGCGGCCGGCAACGATTACCCGCATGCCGAAGGCCTCGGCTACCCGCGCCGCACCGCGGCCCAATTCACCCCAACCGACCACGCCGAATACGCGTCCCGCGAGCTCCCGGGTCGGGTGCGAAACCACCGTGGCCACCTCATTCTCGGTCCACGAACCATTTCCCACCAGGCGCGCATACTCCGAGACATGCTGGGTGAGACTCAGTATCAGCGCCCACACGTGTTGCACCACCGACGAGGTACAGTAGCCGCGCACATTGCACACTGCGATCCCAAGCTCCCGCGCTGCGGCCAAATCGATATTGTCGGTGCCCGTCGCCGCGACGGTGACCAGCTTGAGATTGGACGCCCCCTTCAGCAGCTCGCGCGACAATTCGACTTTATTCAACAAGACGACATCCACGTCGCGAATGCGTTCGGCGGTCCTTGCATCGTCTCTGCGGCAGACAGCCAGTTCGGCGACGGACGAGCTCACGGCGGAGAGGTCGAGATCGCCGTCGGACACCGTGTCGTAATCCAAAAATACCGCTTTCACGGGGAGTTGGTCTTCATGATCTGTAGAATATCCGGCCACACATGAAATCTTCCGCCGTCAAAATTCTGATCATCGCGAACGTGGCGCTGTTCTTCCTGCAGAACCTGTCGCAGGAAGTGCTGGAAGGGCTGTTCGCCTTGTGGCCTCTGCAGCCCATCGACCCGCGGTGGCATTTTGAGGTCTGGCAGATCATTACCTATGCGTTCCTGCATGATACCCACAACATCGCGCATCTGGTGTTCAACATGCTGGGGTTATGGGTGTTTGGCACCGGTATCGAGCAGTACGTGGGGCCGCGCCGCCTGCTGGTCTGCTATTTCGCCTCGGTGGTTAGCGCCGCGCTCACGCAATTGTTGGTGCCGATGCTGTTCGGCGCGCCGCCGGCGCCCACGATCGGCGCTTCCGGCGGAGTCTTCGGTTTGATCCTCGCCTATGCCGTCATGTTTCCGAAGCGAAAAGTCGCCGTGTATTTTCTCATTCCAATGCCGGTGTGGCTGTTTGCGACCCTCTACGCAGGTATCGAACTCTACCTTGGGGTTACCGGGACTGCGGCTGGGGTTGCCCATTTTGCCCACTTAGGAGGCATGGTGGGCAGCGCTTTGGTGATCACGCAGTGGCGTGTTGCGCGCCCCGCGCGATGAATACCGTCGCGGGATCTTCCGTTCCCGGCGCCCCCGGAACCGGCTAGGCTACACCCATGAAGCCGCAGAGACTGAAACGCGCCGCTTATCTGGCGGCACTCGTGTGCCTCGCGGTGCCGGCCCACGCGGACTGGGTGCGGCGCGTCACCGACGGCATCATGGGGACGCGGATCACCGTTGAGCTGTGGGCGGACGATGAGGCGAAGGCCGAGCGCGCGATCGACGCGGTGCTCGAGGAAATGCGGCACATCGATGACTCGATGAGCACCTACAAGCCGACCAGCGAAGTGTCCCTGGTCAACGCCAAGGCGGCGCAAGGTCCGATGCGGATCAGCAAGGAATTGTTCGATCTGCTGACCACGGCCAAGGAGTATTCGGTCATCACCGACGGTGCGTTCGACATCACTTACGCCAGCGTCGGCTACATGTATGACTTCCGCAAACACGTCCACCCCGATGAGGCGCAAATCGACAAGGCGCTTCCCGCGGTCAACTTTCGTCACGTGCTGCTCGATGCCAAGAATCAGACCGTACAATATTCGCAAACGGGCGTGCGCATCGATCTCGGCGGTATCGCCAAGGGCTATTCGGTGGACCGGGGCATCGAGGTACTGAAGTCCTTCGGCTTCACTCGGGCGTACGTCTCCGCCGGCGGCGACAGCCGCATCATCGGCGATCGATTCGGTAAGCCCTGGATGGTCGGTATCCGTGATCCGCGCAAGGGAGAAGGTTCGGTGATCACCAGCATTCCTCTGGTCGACGCCGCGATTTCGACCTCCGGCGATTACGAGCGATACTTCGAGGAAAACGGGGTGCGGTATCACCATATCATCGATCCGCACACCGGCCACTCCGCGAGCAAGGTGCGCAGCGCCACGGTCATTGGACCCAATGCCACGCGGACCGACGGCTTGTCCAAGACCGCATTCGTGCTGGGGCCGGAAAAGGCCATGGAGATCTACAATCGCATCGATGATATCGATGCCATCATCGTCAAGCTCGACGGCACCGTGATCTACTCGAAGGGAATCGAGCCCGCGCCGGGACGCGCCTCTCCGAAGTAAGGCCGGGTGCGGGATCCACGTTCACGGCTCCTTCGGGCGGCTGGGCCAAGGCTATACTGGCCCGATGACGGCCGTGCTGCTATGGGGGTTGCTGTTCGGCTCTATCGGGCTTGGATATTTCATCTATGGCCGCAAGCAAGGGGCGGCAGTTCCGCTGCTGTGCGGACTCGCGCTGATGGTATTCCCTTACTTCGTGTCCAACGTATTTCTGCTGCTCGGCATAGGAGTGACGCTCATAGCGATACCCTATTTCCTCCGTCTGTGAGGAGCCATGGGGCGCCGCCAATGACGACACCAACGTCTCGAGGGAATAAAGTAGGCCGGCCATGAGTCTTACATCCATGGACGAGAGACGCGCTCGGTTCGAGGCGCAGGTTTTGCCCCATATGGACGCCGCGTACAGGTTTGCCCGTTGGCTGTCGAATGCTCCCGGCGACGCTGACGACGTCGCGCAAGAGGCGATCTTGCGCGCTTATCGCGGGTTCGACGCCCTGCGCGGCGGAGATGTGAAGGCGTGGTTGCTGGCCATCGTGAAGAATTGCCACTCAACGGCGCTCAAGCAGCGCCAACGCCGTGGCTTCGTGCCGCTGCCGGAAGAACACGATGCCCAAGACGGCTACGCCATGACCGCGACCACGCCCGATCCCCAGGATGCCTCGATCCTTCGGGACGAGCAGCGCACGCTCGATCGGTTGATCGCAGCGTTGCCGGAAGAGCACCGTACGGTGTTGATGCTGCGGGAAATAGAGGAAATGGACTACCGCCAAATAGCACAGGTTACGAATGTGCCCATCGGCACGGTGATGTCCCGGCTGGCGCGCTCGCGGGCCGCACTGAAGGCGCGATGGCTGAAGGAAGTCGAAGGAGAACCGCGTGCGGTGCGCTGAATCACTGCGGGTGCAGGCTTATTTCGACGGCGAGGTCGACGCGGTTTCCGCCGCGGATATCGAAGGTCACCTCGAGCACTGTGCAGAGTGCCGCGCCTTGCTGCAGGACCTCGAACAAGTGCGCACCGTGCTGCGCCGAGATTCAGCTTACGCGCGTACTCCGCCCGCGCTTCGCGCCAAGCTGATGCGCGCCCTCGATCAGGAGAGCGGCGCAAACCCCGACGTTCCGGAGTCCGTGGGACGGCACTCGTTGATGCCCGGGCGGTCCGTGCCGGGACGGCGCATCCCAGGGTGGCCGATGCGGCGGCCGCGTTCCTTCTGGGCCGGTGCCCTGAGCGGAGCCGGCGGCACCGCCTTGGCCGCCAGCCTTGTTTTTTTTCTATTGGCGCCCCCGCTCGTCAATCCGTTGCTCGACGAGTTGGTGAACGCGCACGTGCGCTCGCTGATGCCGGCGCATCTCATCGATGTGGTGTCCACCGACAAGCACACGGTGAAGCCGTGGTTCGCAGGCCATGCGGACGTGTCGCCGGTCGTTGCCGACTTCGAGCCGCAAGGCTATCGGCTCATCGGGGGACGCGCGGACTATCTGGATCATCAACGCTCGGCGGTCGTGGTGTATCAACACGGTTCGCATTTGATCAACGTCTTCAGTTGGGCCGCCGGTGGGCGGTCATTGCCCTCGAGCGTAACGCGCAACGGCTATCACCTCGTCTGTTGGAAGTCCGGAGATCTCGATTACTGCGCCGTTTCGGATACCGCCCGAGATGAGCTGCTTGGCCTCGTCCGGCTGCTGCAGGATCTCGGCTCCCGCGACGGCAGGGAATAAAACCACCGCATCCGAAGTCTTCTCTCCGGCAAATCACTCAAGGAGACGAACGTGCCGGATGACAAATTGCTGCAATCGCGCCGCAACGCCCTGAAATGCATGGCCTACGGAGGTGCCGGAACGCTCTTCGCATTGTCCGGCGGCGTCTTCACGCCCTTCGATCTGGCCCACGCGGCCGCGGACAAGCAAGCGGTAGCTCGATCGGGCAAACCTCTGTTCATCCAGATCAGCGACACTCACATCGGCTTCAACAAGGACGCGAATCCCGACGTCAATGGGACGCTGGCGCAAACGATCGACCTCGTGAACGGGATGCCCGTGCAGCCCGGACTCATCATCCACACGGGCGACATCACCCACCTGTCCAAACCGGCCGAATTCGACCTGGCCCAGCAGATGTTTTCGAGGTTGCGCAGCGGGGAGATGCATACGGTGCCGGGCGAGCATGACACGACCGATGCGACCGTGACGGAGTACTTCAATCGCTTCGGGAAGCCCTCTGCCAACAAGGGGTACTACAGCTTCGATTATTCCGGCGTCCATTTCATCGCCTTGATCAATGTCCTGCAGTTCAAACCGGGCGGTCTCGGCACGCTTGGGTCGGATCAGCTCGCATGGGTTGAAGCCGATCTGAAGGGACGTTCCGCGAGCACGCCCATCGTCGTCTTTGCGCACATGCCGCTATGGACCATCTATGAACCGTGGGGCTGGGGAACCGGCGATGCGGAGCTGCTCATGGACCGCCTGCGCCGCTTCGGGTCGGTCACCGTGCTGAACGGGCACATTCATCAGATTGTCCAGAAGGTCGAAGGCAATATGACGTTTCACACAGCGCGCTCCACCGCCTACCCGCAACCGGCTGCGGGCGTCGGAGCGGGACCGGGGCCTCTGACGGTGCCCGCGGAGCAGCTGGCCGCAATGCTCGGCGTCACCAGCGTGTCGGTGGCGAAGCATCCGAGCTCGCTGGTTCTCAACGACACGACGATCGCGCGATCATGAGCCGCGCGGCCTATCGGTCGTGGCTGGCGGCCGTCGGCATGGGGACGCTGTGGTTGCTTGCGCTATTGTGCATCATTGCCTTCGGCAGGCCATCGCACGCGCAAACTCCGATATCGACCCGGATCACAATGAAGGATTTCATGTTCTCGCCGGTGCCGCTGACGGTGAGCGCGGGCACCACGGTGACTTGGACCAATCTCGACGATGAACCGCACACTGCCGTCAGCGACACCGGGGAGTTCCGCTCGGGGGCCATGGACACGAACGAGAGCTTCTCGTTCAAGTTCGACAAGCCCGGCACCTACCGATTTACGTGTTCGATCCACCCGCGCATGGTCGGAACCATCATCGTGCGGTGAGTCGTCAGTCGCGGAAGTTATTGAACTGCAGCGGGACGCCGAGTTCAGCCTTGCGAAGGAGAGCGATGGCTTCCTGAAGGTCATCGCGTTTCTTGCCCGTGACTCGTACCTTGTCGCCTTGTATTTGCGCCTGCACCTTGAGCTTCGAGTCCTTGAGCAGCCGCGACACCTTCCTGCCCGTATCCGCGTCGATTCCGTGCTTCAAAACTGCGAGTTGCTTCGCCCTCGCCAAGTTGATCTCGGGATCCTGCACGTCGAGACAGGCGACATCGATGCCTCGTTTGGCCATCTTGAGCTTGAGGATTTCCAACATTTGCTTCAGCTGAAAGTCGGCCGGCGCGGTCAGGGTTACCGTGGTCTCCTCCAGTTCGAAGGTCGCATCGGTGCCTTTGAAATCGAAACGCTGTCCCAACTCACGGACGGCCTGATCGACGGCGTTCGTCAATTCATGGGTGTCGATTTCGGATACGACGTCGAACGAGGGCATTTCAAGACTCCAAGGGGCTCAAACGTACAGGTCACTAACGATACCCGCGTGCCTGCAACGTGAATAGCTTCGCGTAGCGGCCGTCCGCGGCCATCAGCGACTCATGGCTGCCGCGCTCGACGATACGGCCTTCCTCGAGCACCAATATCTGGTCGGTCATCCGCACCGTCGAGAACCGGTGTGAGATGACGATGGCGATGCGGTTGCGGGTCAACTCGCGGAAATGTTCGAACACCTCCGCTTCGGCGCTTGCGTCGATGGCGGCGGTCGGCTCGTCGAGCACCAAAATATCCGCCTCATTGCGCATGAACGCGCGGGCCAGCGCGATCTTCTGCCACTGGCCGCCGGAAAGCTCTCGCCCGTCCTTGAACCATTTGCCGAGCTGCGTGTGATAACCCGCGGGCAGGGTCTCGACGAATTCGGCGGCCAGCCCCAAGGCCGCGGCGCTGCGCCAGCGTCCTTCGTCGTCGAAGGCGCGCACGTCGCCCGCGCCGATGTTCTCGCCGACCAGCATTTGGTACCGGGCGAAGTCTTGAAAAATCACCCCGATCCGCTGGCGCAGCGCGCTCTCGTCCCATTCCTTGAGGTCAAGCCCATCCAGGAGGATGCGCCCTTGCGTCGGCTGATAAAGGCGGGTCAGCAACTTGATCAAGGTGGTCTTGCCCGAGCCGTTCTGGCCCACCAGTGCCAGGCTCTCTCCCGGCCGAACGTGCAGATCGATGCCCGACAGCGCGGCCGTGGCGGCGCCCGGGTAGATGAACTCGACGTTCTCGAAGCGGATACCGTCGCCGGGATCCGGGCCGCGCTTCGTATTGCCGCTCGAGCTGCCGCTGGGCTGCTCCAAGTATTCGTAGAGATTCGACAGGTAGAGGTTGTCCTCATACAAGCCGCTGACGGCCGACAGGACGGCGCTCACAGCCGTCTGGCCCTGGCGAAACAACATCAGATACATGGTCATCTGACCCACGGTCATGGCGCCGAGCACCGTCTCCGCGGCGATCCATGCGTAGCCCCCGTATAGCGCGGCAGTACCGACCAATCCCAACCCAAAGCCCCAGGCATCGCGGCGCAAAGTCAGATCGCGGTCTTCGCGATACAGGCGCGTGAATATGTCTCGGTAGCGATCGAGCAAGCGGGGTCCGAGCTCGAACAATTTGACCTCTTTGGCGTTGTCCTCGCGCGCCAACACCGATTCCAAATAGATTTGCATGCGCGCTTCAGGAGCGCGCCAGCGGAACAGTCGAAATGCCTCGCCGGAGAATCTTGCCTCCGCCAGGAATGCGGGCAGTCCGGCCACGACCAAGAGCACGACGGCCCAGGGAGAGAAGCGCACGAGCAAGCCGCCGAAGGACACCAGCGAGATCGCATTTTGCAAGAGTCCGAAGGTGCGCATGACCAGGCTCAACGGCCGGCTCGAGGCTTCACGGCGCGCGCGCGTCAGTTTGTCGTAGAATTCGGAATCCTCGAATTGCGTCAAGTCCAGAGTCAACGCCTTCTCCAAGATCATGACGTTGACGCGCTGTCCGAGCTGCGCCCGCAGCAGCGATTGCGCAAGAGAGATGCCGCGTTGCGCCATCGCCGTGGCGGCAACCAGCACGGCCTCGAGTCCCACGTACTTCACCACCGGCGCGAACAGCGTCGCGCCGGCGTGTCGATGCAAATCGGCAGCGTGGATAACCGCATCGACGATCTGGGCGCCGACGTAGGCGACGGCCGCCGGCAGCACGCCGGCCACCAGAGTGAGCAAGGCAAGCGCAATGCTGAGCCCTTTGTTGGTGGTCCAGACGAGGTTGAGCGCGCGGCTGCTGTAGGCGAATACGCCGAACAAGCTGCGCTGCAAGCCCTCTGCCGCCGGCGGCTGGCTCACATGCGGTGAGTCCCCGATGTGGGGCGAAGGACGGGCCGCCAAGATGCTGCTACTTCACCAGGCGCAACGAGATTGGATAGCGGTACGGCGCCCCGTCGCTCACCCGGATCGCCGCGATGATGACCAACACGAGATTCACGACACCCAAGATCCAAAGAAGGGCAAAGCCGATGAGCACGATGGCCAGCAGGGCGAAGATCAAGCCGAGCAGCCACACGGTGATCTGGAAATTCAGCGATTCCTTGGCTTGCGCGGCCACGAAGGGCATGGACTGTCCTTTCGAGAGCAATATGATCAATGGACCCAAAATCGTGAACAGCGCCAAGCCGCCGAACGGCAGAAAAATCAAGCTGCCGCCGCCCAAGATCCAGAGCAGTCCGCAGAGATGCGCGGCCATTGCCCAGCCCCGTTCGTCACCGCTCACCACTTCGTTCATGAGGTTTCCTCTAGGGGTACGCCGGGTGCGGGCCTACGCCTGCGGTCTATAATGTGCATATCCCTTATAGCCTGGTATGGCGGAGTAGTCGTGAAATTCAAGCCCCTGCTCGATCGCTGGAAGAAAGACGCGGCGCCGGCGCGCACCGCCGAGGAATACGCAATTCGCTTGGATCTGGACGATGCCTCCCGATTGCACGCCCTGGCGGAATTGTTTCCCGGGCAGCCGATCGAAGTGATCATCAGCGATCTGTTGCGTGCCGGTCTCGATGAAATCGCGGCCGCCATGCCCTATGAGCGCGGTCCCAAGGTCATTTCGCGCGACGATCACGGCGATCCGCTCTACGAGGATATCGGCCTCACGCCTCGATTCGTCGAGTTGACCCGTAAATACAAGCGGCAGCTCGAGGCTTCCTGAGGACTAGCCGGGCTTGACGCTGATCGCTTGGCAAGGCGATACTCCGGGCATGGCGACCGTACGCATCCTGCGCAACGCTTGGTGGTGGCGGACTCCTTCTTGAGGAGTGGGCGCTGGTTGGTCAAGTTTTAAACTAATTCGTCGGTATCCAGAACCCATCTCCGCCTCAAAGACGGTGGTGGGTTTTTTTTGTCCGTGACATTTGCAGGTATGCATGAAGCCGCCTTTTGATATCGCCGCCGATCTCGATACGCCGGTGTCGGCCTATCTGAAGCTGGCGCCCTTTCGGCCGAGATTCTTGCTCGAAAGCGTCGAGGGGGGAGAGCGCCTGGCCCGATATTCCTTCATCGGATTCGGCGACTGCCTGGAGGTCCGTTTGGACGCCGCGGGGCTCGCCATCGGGGGCGCGCGATCCGCAAGACCGGAGTCCAAATTCGAGCTCTTGAGCGCCCTGCGCGGCGCCCTGAGCCTGGCTCCGCAGCCCCTGCCCGAAGTCCCGGGGGTACCGTTGCTCGGCGGGCTGGTCGGCTACACCGCATACGATGCAGTCCGCTATTTCGAGCGCGTGCCGGGACGCCATCAGGACCCGGGGACGCCGCACGCGCATTATGTCGCACCGAGATCCTTGCTGGTGTTCGATCATTTGACCCGCAGCGTCGCCTTGCTGCATGACGGCAGCGAGAGTGATCGGCAAGCCCTGCGCCGCGACGTGGTCAGGGCTTTGCGCGGCGCAGTACCCGCAATCCTCGCCCCCGGACGGTTTTCACCCGCAACGCCGTCATTGACGGAAGAGGCGCATGCGGTCCGAGTGCGGCGCGCGCAAGAGTACATTGCCTCGGGCGACGTCTATCAACTGGTGCTCGCATCGCGATTCGAGGGCCGTCACGCGCTCGAACCCTTCGAGGTGTATCGAGCGCTGCGTCTGCTCAACCCCTCTCCCTACATGTATTTCTGCGAGCTGGGGGATATCACCGTGGTCGGCTCTTCGCCGGAAGCGTTGGTCAAGTGCCACGGCGGGTATGTGCAGTTGCGGCCGATCGCAGGTTCCCGGCCGCGCGGCGCCGATACCGCCCGCGACGCCGCGCTCGAAGCCGAGCTCAAGGCGGATCCCAAGGAAAACGCCGAGCATGTGATGCTGGTCGATCTGGCGCGCAACGATCTGGGAAGGGTCGCCGCCCCCGGCTCCGTGGTGGTCGATCCGTACCGTGTGATCGAGCGCTATAGCCATATCATGCACATCGTCAGCGGCGTCAACGGCCGGCTTCGAGCGGGACAGGATGCATTCGACCTTTTTGCCGCCACCTTTCCCGCCGGTACCTTGGTTGGCGCTCCGAAGGTGCGGGCGATGGAAATCATCGACGAACTCGAACCGGTGGCCCGCCAGCTTTACGGCGGGACAGTGGGCTACTTCGGCCGCCGCGGCGACATGGACCAGGCCATCACGATTCGCACCCTGGTTTTTCGAGGCGACTCGTACAGCTACCAAGCCGGAGGCGGTATCGTCGCCGACAGTTCGCCGCAAGCCGAATATGATGAATTGATGGCAAAGAGTGCCGTGCTCAGGCGTGCGCTCGAGCTCGCCGCGGAGGGTCTCTAGGATGCGGCCCAAGATATTGCTGATCGATAACTATGATTCGTTCACTTACAACCTGGTGCAAGCATTTTTGGTGTTGGGAGCCCAGGTCGACGTGCATCGAAACGATGCAATCACGGTGGAGGAGGCGCTGGCGCTCGGGCCTACCCATCTGGTCATCTCTCCAGGGCCCGGTACGCCGCGCGACGCAGGCGTCTCCATGCGAATGATCGGCGCATTCGCCGAACGGATCCCCATTTTCGGCGTTTGCCTGGGTCATCAGTCCTTGGTGGAAGTGTTCGGCGGCAAAGTGGTGCGTGCCGCGCGCTTGATGCACGGCAAGGTTTCTCCCGTGCGGCATGACGGCAAGGGACTCTTTGCCGGCGTGCCGCAAGATTTCGATGCTGGACGCTATCACTCGCTGATCGCGGAAGCACAGAGCATCCCTGCCGTGCTCGAAGTCACGGCGCGGACCGCGGAAGGCGAAATCATGGGCGTCCGGCACAGATCGCTGCCGATCGAGGGCGTGCAATTTCACCCGGAGAGCGTGCTCACGCCGGACGGTCCGATCCTCATGGGAAATTTCCTCAAGACTTGAAACATGACCACTCCTCGCGCCACCCTGGATCACTTGGTGCAACGCCGCGATCTCAGCGAAGCGGAGGCTGCCGCGCTCCTCGGGTCGCTGACGAGCGCTGAGCTCGAGCCGGCGATGGCCGGCGCACTGTTGACGGCATTGCGCGCGAAAGGTGTCACACCGGCCGAAGTGCGCGGATTCGCCGACGCCATGCGCGCCCTTGCACTGAAGCCGCTGCTCCCGTCGGGACTCGATGCCATCGATATCGTCGGCACGGGGGGCGATTCATCCGGCAGCCTCAACTTGTCGACCGGAGCGGCGTTGCTGGCGGCCGCCTGCGGGTTGCCCGTCGTCAAGCATGGGAATCGCTCCATCTCCAGCCGCAGCGGCAGTGCCGATCTGATTGAAGCGCTGGGGTTCAGAATGCCCCTGGACGAGGCACGCGCAGCAGAGTGTTTTGCGGCTACTGGATTCACGTTCTTATTCGCGCCCTATTTTCACCCGGCAATGAAGGCTCTCGCGCCAATCCGCGCAGCGCTCGGCATCCGCACGGTATTCAACCTGCTGGGGCCGCTGACCAACCCCGCCGCGCCACGCTACCGGTTGATCGGCGCCTACGACGCCGCTACAGCGGAGCTCATGGCCGGCACCTTGGCGGGCATGGACATCGAGCGCGCTTGGGTCGTGCACGGCGCCGCGGGCTGGGACGAAGCAACACCTGTCGGACCCTTTCTGGCGTTCGATGTCACGCGCGGTGAGATTCGCCGCTCCGAAATCGATCCCCGCGAATTCATGTTGGCGCCCTGTGCCTCGAGCGAATTGGCCGGCGGCGACGCTGCTGCGAACCTCGCGGCGCTGCTCGACGTATTCACAGGCATCGATCGCGGCGCGCACTGCGCCGCGTTGACGCTGCAATCCGGTCTAGCCTTGTTCATCGCCGGCCGCACCCCTTCCATTCAAGCCGGGATCGACCTCGCGCGAACGACCGTGGACAGCGGCCGGGCGGAGGCGTGGCTGCGCGGCTTGCGTCATTTCGCAGCGGACGGACGGTGAATCGGAGGGTCGCTTGAACGGGAGCATACGTTGAGCGGTTTTTTGGACGACATGGCACGTTCGAGCGCGGCGCGGGTGGCGCAGGCGCTGCGGCATGAATCAGCCAAGCACCTCGAACAGCGGGCGCGTGCCGCCGCGCCGGGCGCACCGTTGCGCTTGTCGGCCGGGGGATTCGACGTCATTGCCGAACTCAAACTGCGCTCTCCGGCCCAAGGTCTCCTCGGCCATCGAGACCAGGACTGGTTGGGACGCGTCGCCGGCTATGCGCGCGGCGGCGCCGCAGCCGTGTCCGTTCTGACCGAACCATCCCGCTTCGATGGATCGCTCGAGCATTTGCGCCAAGCCGCGGCGGTGCTGGCGCCCCTCGGCGTACCGGCGATGCGCAAGGACTTTCTGGTCGATCCCTACCAGATATTGGAGGCGCGCGCCGCCGGGGCGGGCGGCGTCTTGGTCATTCTGCGAATGCTGCCTCGACGGCAAATCGCGGAGCTGCTGGACGCGGCGTCGGAGCACGGCATGTTCGTGCTGCTGGAAGCGTTCGACGAGGCCGACCTGCACCTGGCGCGCGATCTCGTGACTTCACGCAGCGCGCATCGCGGGACGGAGCCGATACTGATCGGCGTGAACTGCCGAGATCTGCAAACGCTGGAAGTGGTGCAGGAACGGTTCGCGGACCTTGCGCCGCTGCTGCCGGCCGGCTGGCCGGCGGTGGCCGAAAGCGGCGTCGCCTCGGGCGCCGATGCGCGGCGAATGCGGGAGCTCGGCTATCGCATAGCTTTGATCGGCACCGCTCTGATGACCCGCGAAGATCCGGCGCAGCTGCTGCACGAAATTTTCGATGCGGCCCGGACAGTGCAAGCTTAAATGGCTACACTCCGAGCCATGTGGATAAAGATCTGCGGCATCACCGGTGCGGATGCGGTGGCAGCAGCCGCCGAGGCCAAAGTCGACGCGATCGGTTTCGTGTTCGCCCCGAGTCCGCGGCAGGTGACGCCCGGCCAGGCAGCGCAACTGGCGGCGCTCGCACCGCCCGGTATCCTGCGCATCGCGGTTGCGCAGCACCCGCTGCAAATGAAAGTCGACGAGATATGCCGGATACTCAAACCGGATTACTTCCAAACGGACGTCGAAGATTTGCGCGAACTCAAGATTCCGGCGCATATCAAAGTGCTTCCCGTCGTGCGCTTCGGCCGTAAGACTCCGAACCCGTTGCCGGCGCGCATGTTGTTCGAAGGCCCGTCGAGCGGCATCGGCGAGCTCGCGGATTGGGGGCGTGCGGCGGAACTCGCGCGGCAAACAGAGCTGATTCTCGCAGGCGGCTTGTCCGCTCAGAATGTGGCCGAAGCAATTCAAGCGGTACGCCCGTTCGGGGTGGACGTGAGCAGCGGAGTCGAAGAGGTTCCGGGAGTCAAGGACCCGGCAAAAATTCGCGAGTTCGTCCGCGCGGCGCGCGCCGCCGCGGCCAGCCTGGAGCGCGACGCTTGAGCTCGCCGCTGCGCACCGCCGGCCAAGCGCCCGGCCTCCCCGACGCACGGGGGCGATACGGAGAATTCGGCGGGCGCTATGTTCCGGAGACTTTGGTGCCAGCGCTCGATCGGCTGCAAGCGGGAGTTGAGCGGTATTTGCAGGATGCGGAATTTCAGGGCGAGTTCGCTCGCGAGCTGAAGGGGTGGGTGGGACGCCCAACCGCGCTCTCCTATGCTGCTACCTTAAGCAAACGCTGGGGAGCGCAGGTCTGGCTCAAGCGCGAAGATCTCGCGCACACGGGTGCGCACAAGATCAACAACGCCGTGGGTCAAACGCTTTTGGCAAAGCGCCTGGGCGCGAAGCGCATCATCGCTGAAACCGGTGCCGGGCAGCACGGGGTCGCGAGTGCCGCGGCGGCGGCGCGGTTGGGTATGCCCTGCGTGGTCTATATGGGCGCGGTGGATGTCGAACGCCAGGCGCCCAACGTCGGACGCATGCAACTCCTCGGTGCGACCGTGGTGCCGGTGACCGGCGGGGATCAGACCCTGCGCGCCGCCATCGACGAGGCACTGCGCGATTGGGTGTCCGATCCGAACGGTACGTACTATTGCCTGGGCTCGGCGGTGGGACCGCACCCGTATCCATACCTGGTACGCGAGCTGCAGGCCGTGATCGGACGCGAGGCTCGAGCGCAGATGTTGGAGTTTGCGGGCGGCCTGCCGGATGTCGCCGTGGCATGCGTGGGAGGCGGCTCGAATGCGATTGGCTTATTTCATCCCTTCCTCGGCGATGCCGCGGTAAAGCTCATCGGCGTGGAAGCCGGCGGCCGCGGCGCCGGGCTAGGCGACAACGCAGCCTCGCTGACGTTCGGCACACCGGGCGTGCTGCAGGGAAGCTATACGTTGATCCTGCAGGACGCATTCGGCCAGGTGCGGGAAACTCATTCGGTGTCGGCCGGCCTCGATTATTCCGGCGTGGGACCGGAGCACGCCTACTTGATGAAAAGCGGGCGGGTTGCTTACGAGTCGGCGACTGACGACGAAGCTTTGGATGCGCTCGCCGAATGCGCCAAGTGCGAGGGCATTCTGCCCGCCATCGAAAGTGCCCATGCGTTTTTCGGCGCGCGGCGCTACGCCCAAGCCCACCCCGGAGCGCGAATTTTGATCGGCTGCTCCGGGAGGGGCGACAAGGACATGCCTATCTTGCAGCGCACGCTGTTGAAGGGGCTCGGATGAAGGGGCTCGGATGATGAAGCAAGCGCGCATGGCGGCGCCCCGTGAGCGCATCTCCGCGGCCATTCAAGCGGCGACCGATGAGGGCCGGACGGCGCTGGTGGGTTTTCTCACGGCCGGATTTCCGACGCGCGCCGAGTTCAAGGCCAATCTTGCAGCCGTAGCCAGCGTCTGCGATGCGGTTGAAATCGGAGTGCCCTTCAGCGATCCCATGGCCGATGGAACCACCATACAGCGCGCGAGCTATGTTGCCCTCCGCGACGGGGTCACGCTGCCCTGGATACTCGAGCAACTCACGGCTCTGGACCCGAGGCCCGCGGCGCCCATTCTCCTGATGAGCTATTTGAATCCACTGCTCAGCGTTGGTCTCGAAGCGCTGCCGCTCGCGGCCGCCGCCGCGGGGGTCGCGGGATTCATCGTTCCCGACCTACCCTTCGAGGAAAGCGACGATCTGAACCGGGCGCTAGACCGGGAGGGCCTAGCGCTGGTGCAGATGGTGACCCCGGTGACGCCTCCCGATCGCCTTGCGATGTTGTGCCGAGAGGCCAAGGGATTCGTCTATGCAGTCACATTGACGGGCACGACGGGAACACCCAAGGGGTCTTCCGCGGAGGTGCCGCTCGACGTATTGGAGTACATGGACCGAGTCAGAGGTTGTGCGAAAGTTCCCGTGTGCGCGGGTTTCGGAATCCGATCCCGCGAACAGGTATCGCGCTTTGCCGGGCATGTCGATGGCGTGGTAGTGGGCTCCGCCTTGGTAGAAGTCCTCGAGCGAGGGGAGGATGTCACGGTTTTTCTGAGGTCGCTGCGTGAGGAGCCGGGCTCCTCCGCGTAGGCCCGGTTTCTGAACGAGGCATATGGGTCCCATGAAGCGAGTGTTCCGCGCCGCATCGCTGATCCAGGTTGCACATGCGCGCAACGTGCTGTTGGCCGCCGGTATCCGAAGCGAGCTGCGCAACCAATATCTGGCGGGCGCGCTGGGCGATTTGCCGATGCTGGAGACCTGGCCGCAGTTATTTGTCGAGGACGCCGACGAAGCGCTCGCCCTGCGCGCCCTGGCGCGCGCCGCCGCCGCCCCAACCGGCGCATCCTGGACCTGCGAGGTCTGCGGCGAGCAGCTCGAACCGCAGTTCACCAGCTGCTGGCGCTGCGGGTCGGGCGCGAGTTTCCCTTAGCCATCAGACGTTTAAAGCATGGCGTGTCGGACAAACACTGACACGAAATAGCGCGAATTCTGAACCGAGGTTCAGAGCCTAACCCTGGCTACCTCGCCCTGTACAGGTTACAAATCTAGCCTCTTCAGTGTAACGATTACACCGCCGCAAGCAGGAGGGGGCTTGTAATGAACAATGTCAGCTATGGTCTTTCCGGGCGCCCGGCGCCCCTGAAGGTGCCGTCCTTGAACGCGGCCGAATCCTTGCTCGGCGAATCGCCGGTCATGCAAGAAGTGTTTCGACTGATCGAGCGTGTAGGACCCACAGAAGCTTGCGTGCTCCTGACCGGCGAAAGCGGTTCTGGCAAGGAATTGGCCGCGCGGTCGATTCACGAATGCAGCGCGCGGTGCGACGGACCATTCATTGCAATCAATTGCGGCGCCATCCCCGCCACGCTCATCGAAGCGGAATTGTTCGGTTTCGAGAACGCAAGCTCCTCGGTCGGCGTTCGGGTGCACGCGGGCGCGTTCGAGCGCGCCAAGGGCGGTACGCTGCTGCTCGATGAAGTGACGGAAATGCCCATCGAAATGCAAACGC
>Ga0210402_10001920_pt1 | contig 20795 bp, 12 predicted proteins | sample IncBWC7MmetaG_FD_161055 | JGI IMG/M metagenome (GOLD analysis project Ga0210402, IMG submission 161055) | Forest soil microbial communities from Barre Woods Harvard Forest LTER site, Petersham, Massachusetts, United States - Inc-BW-C-7-M | ecosystem: Environmental > Terrestrial > Soil >... | reverse complement strand
CGAAGGTTTTCGCATCGCCCATGACATCAGTGTCTATTCGCTCGTGGCGGTGACGCGCGCGGCCGTCCCGCTCATGACTGAAGGCGGCAGCATCGTCACGCTCACTTATTTTGGCGCGGAAAAAGTCGTTCCGAAATACAACGTGATGGGCGTAGCAAAAGCTGCTCTCGAAGCCAGCGTTCGCTATCTCGCTAGCGATCTTGGCCCCAAGAATATTCGCGTCAACGCCATTTCCGCCGGCCCACTAAAAACTCTCGCGGCGCGTGGTATTTCCGGCCTGGGCGACATGCTCAAGGGCCACGCGGAGCGCGCTCCGCTCCGCCGCAATGTTGACGCTGCCGAAGTCGGCTCCACTGCCGCATTTCTTCTTTCGCCGGGAGGCACGGGCATCACCGGCGAAACCATCTACGTCGATTGCGGCTACAACATCATGGGCTTCTGAAATACACTTTTGAACTCGTGCCGAAACTCACCATAGCCATTGACGGCCCTGCCGGTTCAGGTAAAAGCAGCGTCGCGCAACGCGTCGCAAAACTTCTTGGCTACCTTTATCTCGATAGCGGCGCCATGTATCGCGCGGTCGCGCTAAAAGCACTGCAGAACAATGGGCTCGCACTTTCCTCGCAAAAAGAACTCGAAGAACTCGCCGCGCAAACGCAAATCGAACTCAAACCAACCCCGCCCGACCTTGTCGAAGAAGGGGTCAAGAACCAGGTAGTGCTCGATGGCGTTGACGTTACGCAGGCCATTCGCACGCCCGAAGTCGCGCAGGCGGCCTCGCAAGTGGCAACGGTCGCTAAAGTGCGCCAACTTCTCGTTGCGCAGCAGCAAAGAGTCGGCGCGGGCGGCGGTGTAGTCATGGAAGGCAGGGACATCGGCACTGTCGTTTTTCCAAATGCAGAACTGAAAATATTCCTCGAAGCTTCCCCGGAAGTGCGCGCCGAGCGCCGTTGGAAAGAGCACGAGCAGGAAGGCGAACATCTCAGGCTTGAACAAGTGATCGAAGAAGTGCGCGAGCGCGACAAGCGCGACCGCGAGCGCAAAGTTTCACCGCTCATCCGCGCAAAAGACGCCGTCCTCGTGGACAACACGGCAATGGATGTCGAAGAAACCGCTCGACTGATCGTGATGCTGGCCCGCGAACGCGAATCGGAACTGGCGAGGGCTGCTGGGAGGGAAGTGTAATGCGCATTTTCCTGATGATCTTGCTTGCGTCTGGTGGAAGTTTGCTTTTCGCTCCGCTCGGCATCATCGCCCAATCAGCTTCGCCCGCCGCCCAGGTGGAAGCGAAGAAAAACTTCCGCGCTTATCTCGAGGCCGATTGGAAGCGCTGGCTATCGGAGTACCCCGAACTCGCCACGGGAGTTGGCGTACGCAGTTTCAATCGGCAATGGTCGGATGATTCTCCGGAAGGCATCGAAGCGCGTCGCAAACATCTGCACGAAAGCCTTGCCGCGCTCAAGAAGATCGATCGCGCCGCCCTACCTGCATCCGAGCAACTGAATTATGACCTCTACCTCGACCTTTTGCAGATTTCCGAAGAAGGCCAGCAATTCGGCGATGGCCCCATGCCGTTCCGCAACGTCGTTCCGGAAAGTATCGTGCTCCCGCTCAGCCAAATGGGAGGAATTCCGCAAGGCGCCGCGGAAACGATAGACAGCATGCCGGCCGAAACGATCGCCGACTACGAAGATATCCTCGCGCGTCTTGAAGCTTTGCCGAAGTCGTTCGACCAAAATCTCGCGCTGCTCAAGGAGGGCCTAAAGCGCGGCTACAGTCATCCGAAAATCATCATGCGCGATGTGCCAAAGCAAATCGCAGATTTGGCCCCCGCCGATCCATCAAAAAGCGCGCTTCTCGATCCCTTCAGCAAGTTTCCAAACAACATCCCGCAATCAGAGCGGACGCGCCTCAAACTCCGGGCGGAAGAAATCTACGCAAAAGCAATCCTGCCCGCGATCGGGCGCTATCGGGACTACGTCGCGAACACGTATATTCCGGCCAGCCGTGACGCCATTTCCGTAACTTCGCTTCCGAATGGCGCCGCCGCCTATGCCTTTCACATTCGCTGGCAAACCACCACCAATCTCACGCCGCAACAGATTCACGAAATCGGCCTCTCCGAAGTCAAACGCATCCGCGCGGAAATGGAAAAGCTCATCGCATCCACGGGCTTCAAGGGCAGCTTCCATGACTTCACCGAATTCCTCCGTACCGATCCTCGTTTTTATTTCGACGACCCCGAGGACCTGGTTAACGCGTACAAAGTCATTGCGAAGTCCGTTGATCCCGAACTCGTGAAAGAATTCGGCAAGCTGCCGCGCAATCCGTACGGTGTGACTCCCATCCCCGATTTCAAAGCGCCCTCGCAAACGACCGCCTACTATCAGCCCGGAGCACCCGCCGCTGGCCGCCCGGGCTACTATTTCGTGAACACCTACAATCTTAAGGCGCGCCCCAAGTGGGAAATGGAAGCGCTCTCGCTGCATGAATCCGTTCCTGGCCATCACTTGCAAATTTCCCTCGGCCAGGAACTCGAGGATGTTCCCGATTTTCGCCGCCACGTCGGCTACTCCGCATTCGTGGAAGGCTGGGCTCTCTATTCGGAAAGCCTCGGCGAAGATCTCGGTCTCTACAAGGATCCTTATTCGAAATTTGGCCAGCTAACTTACGAAATGTGGCGCGCCGTGCGCCTCGTCGTGGATACGGGCATGCACACGATGGGCTGGACGCGCGATCAGGCCATTCAATTCTTCAAGGACAACACAGGAAAGACCGATCAGGACATCACCGTAGAGATTGACCGCTACATCGCGTGGCCCGGCCAAGCCCTCGCCTACAAAATCGGCCAGCTCAAAATCCGCGAACTCCGCGCCCTTGCGGAAAAAGAGCTTGGGCCAAAATTCGACAAGCGCAAATTTCACGACGCTGTTCTCGAAAACGGAGCGATCCCGCTCAACATTCTGGAATCCAACATCAAAGCCTGGATCGCTTTGCAATCTCGATAGAGCAATCGAGTAAAATCAATAACTTACAGAAAGTTCAGGCCAGATGCAAAATTTCTTCAAAATAGTCCTTGACAGATTTCCGTTCTCCGTTTACTTTGCAGATACCTCAGTTGTTTTCCGTTTTAGCGGGATCCTCACTGAGCGTGAAAGGCAGAGATGAAGAGCGTTGACGACAATCGAACCCAAACGATAGACGGACGAGTCGGTCACGCACTCTGCTTGTTTGCGCGACCATAAGAAACTCCCTGTAAATCGTTTCTTTTCAAACAGTTCTGTCGCGGGATATTTCCCCGGGATGGCGTAGTTCACGGTTACTTCGACTGGTACTCGCAAGAGTTCGGGTTCGAATGCCGAGCATTTCCGTGAACGCCTATTCCTCCCGGATTTTCTTTCGCGGCTTTCCCTGGAAAGAAGCGTGGTTAACGGAGTAGTACTACTGGTGTGCGCGGACGATGAACTAATTAATGGGAGGGCAAAGGCATTTGTAGATTTGTGGCGTGGTGAAGGCACGGAATCCATCGAAACCACCGGTTGCGGGTTCGAGTCCCGCCGGCGATGTGAATCGCCGTAGCTCAATTGGCAGAGCAATGGTCAACATCCGGGCCGCCGATTCCCGCCACAAAGACATTCTAGCGTGGTGTAGGTGCGCGTTACTTCGGTAGAGCATTCCGGCGCGAGCCGGAGAAGATGCGAGTTCGATTCTCGCTTGCCCCGCAAGGGCAATAGCTCAATCAAACACGACGCGAACAAACCGTTCCCGCTGGAAAGATTCTGGGATGGTGCAGAGCAGAGTTACTTCGCTTTCCAACGATGCGGGGCTGTAACCCCGCTACTCCGCTCGATTTTCCTCCCGGATCGATTTTGTCCGGCGCGAACCCAACCGGTCAGCGGTTCGCGCCGGGGCGGCCAGTGTTTTGTGCCGCATAAAGAAGTTGGACGTGGCGTAGGACAGGGTTACATCGCCAATGACACGGCGGAGGTCGTGAGTTCGATTCTCACTTGGTCCTGCAAAGGCCCAGTAGCTCAGTGGCAGAGCGCCTTTAGATCCCTGGCCGTTTGTTCCCGTCCAGCAAGTTTTGTAAATGCGAGCACTGCCGAAAAGGCAGGCCGCGGAAAGGAGGAGTAATTACGATGGCAAAGCTGAACGTATGGAAGCGCCTGTTCCCCAGTGGAATTCGCGCAAAGACTCATGAAGGAGCGGTTGCGCAAAAGGTCAGTTCGCGGCTTGAGCTGCGGCGAACCGTGCTCACCTGCCTGCTTTGGGAAGACACGTTCTACGAAAAGGGCAGCAAGATCGCGGAGCGTATCGCTGAACTCGTGACGAAGAACAAGTCCGAGGACATCGCCGCGCTCGCCCGCGAGGCCCGCGACAAAATGCAGTTGCGCTACGTTCCGCTCTTCCTTGTCCGCGAGCTCGCTCGCCGCAAGGGGGCCGGACCGCTCGTTGCGGAAACGCTTGAGCAGGTGATCCAGCGCGCCGACGAACTCGGTGAGTTCGTTGCGCTCTACTGGACTCCGCGCAAGCAACCGCTCTCCGCTGGTGTAAAGCGCGGGCTTGCGAAGGCGTTCACGAAGTTTGACGCCTACCAGCTCGCAAAATACGACCGCGACGGTGTCGTGAAGCTTCGCGACGTGCTCTTTCTCAGCCACGCCAAGCCCAAAAACGCCGAGCAGGCCGCTCTTTGGAAGCGTCTCGTCGAGAACACGCTCGAATCTCCCGACACTTGGGAGGTCGCCTTGTCCGCAGGGAAGGACAAGCGCGAGACCTGGGAGCGCCTGCTTGGCGAAAACAAGCTTGGCGGAATGGCCGCGCTTCGCAATCTGCGCCTGATACTCGCATCCGGCGTGGAGCCGAAGCTCATCGCCGCACGCCTCGAGAAGGGAATTGCTCGTGCGCTTCCGTTCCGTTTCGTGACGGCAGCGCGCCACGCGCCCAAGCTTGAGGAAGCGATCGAGAAGGCCATGCTCAAGGGCATCGCCGGTTTCGAGAAGCTCCCCGGCTCAACCGGACTGCTCGTGGACGTTTCCGGTTCGATGGACGGCAAGCTCGCTCGCAAGGGTGAAACTTCGCGGATGGACGCGGCCGCAGGTCTCGCCATCCTTCTTCGGGAAGTGGCGGATGAATTTGAAATCGCCACTTTCTCGGAAAAGTGCTTGACGCTTCCCGCGCGGCGCGGATTCGCTCTTCGTGATGCCATCATCAGCTCACAGCCGCACTCTTCGACTTATCTGAAGCGTGCACTCATCGAGCTTCGTGAAAGCCGCGGTTGGGAAAAACTCGACCGCGTCATCGTCATCACGGACGAACAGTCGCACGACGGGATCGCGCCCGCGTGGACGCCGAAGGCCTATGTCGTGAACGTGGCGCCGTATCAGCACGGCGTAAGCTACGGCAACGGCTGGACGCACATTGACGGCTGGTCCGAGCGCGTTGCGGACTACATCGCCGCGACCGAATCGGAGTCAGTCGAATAAAAAATAGCCGCGTGAGTACCGTGCGCAAAAAACAAAGCGCGGCAGGGAATTAGCCGGAAAGTCCTCCGGCAAAATGCTCTGCCGCGCTTTTGTGTTTTGGAATGGTGTTGAGCCGAATTCTCAGGCGAGAACGGATGCCCTCTCGGCCGCTCTCATATAACGGTCCGGCAAGTTCGCTTCCGGGATGCCGATTCGCCTCGCGGCTTTGCTCACGGCGTTCCAAGTGCCCTGCTCATACGCCAAAATCAGGTCGTAAACTCCGCGAAAGCGATTCTCCCCGCCGCGCAACGCCATTTGGATTTCGCTCGCCAGCGGCAATTCCTCCAGCACTTTCTCCATCGGCCGGTCCAGCAACGCATCCGCCACGGACAACAGCCCCATCAGGAATAGTTCCGCGGCGACGTCGCTCATTCCGCAATCCTTCGCAAGTTCATCGCAAAAATAGCCGCGCATCACCGCCGTGCGCGCCAGCTCCGCCGGCTTTCCCATTCCAAGCGCCACTACCGCCACAATTGCCACCCACCGCCGGAATTCCCGCTCGCCCAATAGACGCAGTGCCTGACGTATCTCTTTCACCTCGCTGCGTCGGCACAGCAGCGGCGAGTTCAGGTAGCGCAATAATTTGTATGTAAGCGATGGGTCTTGCCGCAAGAGTTCTTCAACTGCGCCCAGGTTCATCTCCGCTCCGGCGGTCTCCCGCAACAATTGCACGCAGGACAGTTTGTTCGCGGGAAAATCGCGCCCGGAAATCATCGTCGGCTTGCAAAAGAAAAACCCCTGAAAGAATGTGTAGCCCAGGCGCTCCGCGAGTTCCACCTGCTCGCGTGTTTCCACTTTTTCCGCAAGCAGCGAAAATCCTTTCGGCAAATAGCATTCCGCGATCTCCCGTTGCGCATCCTCCCCGCAAGCGCGAAAGTCCACCTTCAGGAATTTCACAAACGGAAAAAAACTGCTCCATTTCCCGTCTCCAACGAAATCGTCCAACGCCAATTCATATCCTTCGATTCGCAGTTCACTGCACGCGGCCAGCACGCTTTCACTCTGCGACACGCTCTCTAGAATTTCCAGCACAACGCGCTTCGGGTCCAGCAAACGCGGCGCCTCTGCCAACAGCGCTTTTTCGTCCACGTTCACAAACGCTTTCGCCGTCCCCAGCAGATTCTCCCAGCCATAAACCGTTGTCGCGTCCGCAATCACGCTCTGCGCCGCCAGCGGATTCGCCCGAAACATATTCTCGGCCCCCGATCGGAACAAAAGTTCGTACGCGTACACTTTCATCCGCTTGTCGAAAATCGGCTGCCTCGCGATGAATGTGTCCGCCACGTTTCTAATCCCTTTTCGCTTTCTCCATTTGGGATTACTGCGAAACCTCTTTCGCCATCCGGTTCGCTTCCGCCAGATACTCCGGCGCTTTCCCCTCTTCCATGCGCAGCGCGTCCATTGCCTCTGTGAACTCTTCCCACTGCCCCTGTTCGAACGCCCGCGCCGCATCCAGCGCAAATCGCAGCTCATTCGGCGTACCTAATAACGCGTCCCGCACGTTCGCACCGACTGCAACCTCCGTTAAAATGTGTTTCAATGGCCGGTCCAAGATCGCGCTCATGACGGAGAACAAGCCCACCAGAAAATATTCATCGCTTCGTGCTCCTTGCCGCTTGGCGCGTGCCAGCGCTTCGCAGAAAAAGGCCCGTGTTAATGCCGTGCGCACCAGCTCAGTCGGCTTGTCCGCCGCCGGCAAAACCACCGCCACCAGCGAAGCCCACCTGCGAAATTCATCCTCACCAATCAGCGCAATCGCGTTTTGCACCGACTGAATTTCCGATTGCCGCCCCATCAGCGGCGAATTTAGATAGCGCAGCAGTTTGTACATCAACGCCGGCTCCTGCTTCAGCGCTGCCTCAACTCTGGCCAGATCCAGCGGCCTCTGCTGCACAAGGCGCAGCAGTTCCAGGCAACGCAGTTTTGTCCCCGCAATCTCCCTGCGTTTCAAAACCTGCGGCTCAAGGAAAAAATGCCCTTGAAAGAGCTCGTAGCCCATTCGGCGCGCAGTTTCGAACCCCTGCCACGTCTCAATTTTCTTCGCGATCAGTTTTGCGTTTCCCCGAGCCAGTTCGTGCCGGATGCTTTCGCATTCCGCCTGCCCCACCTTGAAAAAATCAACTTTCACAAAATCCGCGTGCCGCAAAACCGTTTCCAGATTTCTCTGCCGCTCGTATCCATCCAATGCAACGCGATACCCTGCCTGCCGCAGATTCTTCACCGCTTGCAGCAAATCATCCGTGTATTCCAGAGTCGCCGGAATTTCCACCACCGTCTGCGCGCCGGGCAGCAGCAATGCAACCCCACTCAACAATTCCGCAGCCCCAAAATTGATGTGCGCACTTACGCCGCCCAGCAGCCCATCCCAATCGAACAGCATCGTGCTCGATGAGATCAGCTGCCCGGTCGCGTCGGGATGCACGCCCGCGCGGTTATCGTCCCGCGCGCGAAACAACAGTTCGTACCCGCACAATTTTAGTTTTCCATCCAGGATTGGTTGTCGTGCGATGAAGCGTTCGTACACCCGTCCACCTCCGTCCAGTGTCGTTCACTGTCCGGCGTGGGGTTCGGTGCTCGAGAGGGGAGCGTTCCGCGAAGGGGTCGCCGTTACTACGCCCGCGTCTGCATCAAGTTGGCGCCGACATCGACGCCAAAAATTCCATGTTGGACTTCGACTTCGCCAGCCGGCTCAGCAACAATTCCATCGCTTCGACCGTCGAAAGCGGGCTTAGCACCTTGCGCAAAACCCACACGCGGCTCAGCTCGTCCGGGGGAAGTAGCAATTCGTCCTTACGCGTTCCAGAGCGCTGAATATCAATCGCCGGAAACACGCGCTTATCCGCAAGCCGCCGGTCGAGATAGATTTCCATGTTGCCGGTGCCCTTGAACTCCTCGAAGATGACGTCGTCCATGCGGCTGCCCGTGTCAATCAGTGCCGTCGCAATGATTGTCAGCGAACCGCCTTCTTCGACGTTTCGTGCCGCCGCAAAAAATCTCCGAGGCCGCTGCAACGCGTTTGCGTCGATACCGCCTGAAAGCACTTTGCCCGACGGCGGTGTCACAGCGTTGTACGCGCGCGCTAAACGAGTAATCGAATCGAGCAGCACCACCACGTCGCGCTTGTGCTCCACCAGCCGCTTCGCCTTTTCCAAAACCATTTCCGCCACTTGAATGTGCCGTTGCGGCGCTTCATCGAACGTCGAGCTGATGACTTCGCCCTTTACCGTCCGCTGCATGTCGGTGACTTCTTCGGGCCGCTCGTCAATCAGCAGCACGATCAGCGCAACTTCCGGATGGTTCGTTGTAATCGAATTGGCGATGGACTGCAGCATCATCGTCTTACCGGTGCGTGGCGGCGCGTTAATTAATCCGCGCTGGCCTTTGCCAATAGGGTTCAGCAAGTCCAGCACGCGCCCCGTCATATTCTCTTTCGTCGTTTCCATCTTCAGCCGGCCCTGTGGATAGAGCGGCGTTAGGTTGTCGAAGAAAATCTTGTTCCGTGCAACTTCCGGATCTTCAAAATTGACCGCTTCCACTTTGATCAGCGCGAAATACCGCTCGCCATCTTTCGGTGGCCGTACCTGGCCGCTGACCGTATCGCCCGTCCGCAAATCAAACTTACGAATCTGCGAAGGCGAAACGTAAATATCGTCTGGCCCGGGCAAGTAGTTGTATTCCGGCGCGCGCAGGAAGCCGAATCCGTCCGGCAAACATTCCAGCACTCCTTCCGAGAAAATAAGCCCGCTCTTTTCCGTCTGAGCTCGCAGGATCTGGAAAATCAACTCCTGCTTGCGCATGCCGCTCGCACCGGGAACATTCAGCTCCTTGGCGATTTTCGCCAGGTCCGTGATGTTCTTTTCCTTGAGCTCGGCAAGGCTAATACTGATTTGGTTGTTACTCTCTGCTGTTTCTTTCGGCATATGTCCTTAACTTTGGTTTCTTGAATTGTTCAGATTTTGGATTGCACGGGAAGATGCACCGCGCTGGCAGTCCAGGGAAGAACCAGCCAGGAGGGGCAAACTGAACTACAACCAACCGCACTCAGCGTCATGCTCTAAACTCGTGCAGCGGTTCCCCCAAAAACTAGAACCGCAACTGCACTTCGCTGCTTTTAGTTGGTCAAACTCGTGTCTTTCTCGGCGCCGGCCACAAATGGTTCAGCTACGGGCGCAACCGCGGCATGCTCTGTGGGCACAATCGGCCTCTCAAGAGCAATCTGCAGCACTTCATCCATGGTCTCTACTAGGTGAACCGTGAGACTGGAGAGGATCTCCTGCGGGATGTCCGCCAGGTCCTTCTCATTGTCCTTCGGAATCACTACTGTACGCAAGCCCATTCGATGGGCGGCCAGCAACTTTTCCTTCAGACCGCCAATGGGCAAAACCTTCCCGCGCAGGGTGATTTCCCCGGTCATCGCCACGTCGCAGCGTACTGCATTCCTCGTCAGCGCGCTCACGATCGACGTGCAGATTGTGATGCCCGCCGAAGGTCCATCTTTCGGGATCGCACCTTCCGGCACGTGCAGGTGAATATCAATGTTGCGGTAGAAATCCTTCGGCAATCCGATTTGCCCCGATCGCGAGCGAATGTAGCTCATCGCTGCTTGCGCGGATTCTTGCATCACTTCGCCCAGTTTTCCTGTCGGAGTGAGCCGGCCCTTACCTTCCATGATCGCCGCTTCCGTGACAAGTACGGAACCACCCACTTCGGTCCATGCGAGTCCGGTCGTCAGTCCAATTTCGTTGTGCTTTTCCAGCCAGAATTCGCGGTACTTCAGAATTCCCAGGAAGTCGTTTACGTTCGTAGCCGTGATTTCCACTTTCACCGGTTCTTTTTCGGAAACAACTTTCCGCGCCATCTTCCGCGCGATGTTCTGAATTTCGCGCTCCAGGTTGCGCACGCCCGCTTCATGCGTGTAGTGCCGGATAATGTCGAGGAGCCCTTCGTCGGTGAACGTAAGGTTCTCTTCCTTCAATCCCGTTGCTTCGCGCGCGCGCTTCACCAGGAAGCGCTTCGCAATCTCCAGCTTTTCCTGTTCCGTGTAGCCCGGCAGGCGCAGGATTTCCATGCGGTCCTGCAAAGGCTGCGGAATTGTGTGCAGCACGTTCGCTGTGCACACGAACATCACTTTCGAAAGATCGTACTCCACGTCCAGGTAATGATCCGTGAACGCGTGATTCAATTCCGGATCCAAAACTTCCATCAACGCTGCTGATGGGTCGCCGCGGAAGTCCGTGGACATCTTGTCCACTTCATCGAGCACGAAAATCGGATTCACCGTGCCGGCCTTCTTCATCATTTGAATGATTTGGCCGGGAAGGGCACCGATGTAAGTCCGCCGGTGGCCGCGAATTTCCGCTTCATCGCGCACGCCGCCCAGCGAAACACGTACAAATTTTCTGCCTGTCGCGTGGCCAATGGACATCGCCAATGAAGTCTTGCCCACACCTGGCGGCCCAACGAAGCACAAAATCGAGCCTTTCGGATTCTTCACCAGTTGCCGTACCGCGAGGAACTCCAGAATCCGGTCTTTCACCTTGTCCAGACCGTAGTGTTCCTTGTCCAGAATCTCTTCCGCGGCCTTAATGTCGCGAATCTCTTTCGAACGCTTCTTCCAGGGGACCGCCAGCAGCCAATCGAGATAATTCCGGCTCACCGTGGATTCCGCAGACATCGGCGGCATCAGCTCCAGACGTTTCAATTCCGCGGTAGCTTTCTCATGAACGTCTTTCGGCATTCCCGCCGAATCAACCTTCTTTTTCAGCTCGTCCAGTTCGCTCTTTTCGCCGCGGCCAAGCTCTTTCTGGATCGCCTTCAACTTCTCGTTCAGGTAATACTCTTTTTGCGCCCGCTCCATCTGCCGCTTTACGCGCGTATTGATGTTGCGGTCCACATTCAATTTCTCGAGTTCGATTTCCAGAATATCGCCGATGCGGTTCAGCCGTTCCAGCGGATCCACCGTTTCCAGTAAATCCTGTTTTTCATCCACGGGAAGCTGCAAATTCGCTGCAATGGTGTCCGAAAGCCGCGCCGGATCGTCCACGCGCGCCGCTGCAATCATCGTGTCGTAATTCAGGCTCTGCGAAAGCTTGATGAACTGTTCGTACAGCCCGGTCGTCTTTTCCACCACTTGCTGCACTTGTGGAGAAGGCTCTATGCGCGCACCGAGCAGTCGCACCGTCGCGCGGAAGAATCCTTCTTCCGTAGCAACCGAGATCGCCCTCGCGCGCTCCACGCCCTCCACCAGAACTTTGATGTTGCCGTCAGGCAGCTTCACGCTCTGCACGATATTCGCCAGCGTTCCCACTGCGTAAATTTCTTCCGGCTTGGGGTCGTCCACCGAGGCGTCGTGTTGTGTGGAGAGAAAAATCTTCTTGTCGCCCGCGAGCGCTTCTTCGAGTGCGCGCACGCTGGCTTCGCGACCAACGATGAACGGCGTCATCTGCTGCGGGAAAATAACCATGTCCCGCACCGGCATCATAGGTACGCGCTTCATCTCCTGCTTTTCGCGATTGAACATTCAGGCCCCTGTACTTCCGCCAAACACTCTTTGCTACTTCGACTGCCCATGCAGGGCCCGCTTTCCGAAGCGGGCCGTTCTTGAGGGCGGCGCTATCCCGCCTTTTCGAGCAAGTTCCAGTTAATCTCGCGGCCGCGAACCATCTCCGCTGTTACCACGAACTCTTTCACCTTCCGCTGCTGCATCGGCAGGTGATACATCAATTCCAGCATCAAATCTTCCAGAATCATGCGCAATCCGCGTGCGCCCACTTTGCGTTGCAGCGCAAGCTCCGCCACGGTTTCAATCGCATCCTCTGTGAATCGCAGCCGCACGTTTTCGAATTCAAAGAGCCGCTGGTATTGCTTCAGCAGTGCGTTCTTCGGCTCCGTCAAAATCTTTACGAGGGCGCCCTTATCCAGATCGCTCATCACGCCGGCAACCGGCAAACGGCCCACAAATTCCGGAATCAATCCGTAGCGGATTAAGTCTCCTGGCTGCACTTGCTCGAGCAGTTGCGTATTACGCTTCTGCGCCGTGGTTCCTGCCGCTTCCGTGTGGAAGCCCAGAGAGCGCTTGCCCACCCGCTTCTCGATAATCTTTTCCAGGCCAACGAACGCCCCTCCGCAAATGAAGAGGATGTTCGTCGTATCCACCGCCGTAAATTCCTGGTGCGGATGTTTGCGTCCACCCTGCGGCGGCACGTTAGCCACGGTGCCTTCCAGAATTTTCAAAAGTGCCTGCTGTACGCCTTCGCCGCTCACGTCGCGCGTGATCGAAGGGTTCTCATCCTTCTTCGCGATCTTGTCAATCTCGTCGATATAGATGATTCCGGACTGTGCCTTCTGCACGTCGCCATCGGCGGCCTGCAGAAGCTTCAAAATAATATTTTCCACGTCTTCGCCGACGTATCCCGCTTCTGTTAGCGTTGTCGCGTCCACAATCGCGAAGGGAACTTCCAGCATCCGCGAAAGCGTCTGCGCCAAAAGCGTTTTGCCGGTGCCCGTCGGTCCAATCAGCAAAATATTGGACTTGCTCAAATCCACGTCGCCCGGCTGCTTGTTCAAAATAATCCGTTTGTAGTGGTTGTACACCGCAACCGCGAGCTTTTTCTTCGTCCGATCCTGCCCGATGACGTACGCATCAAGGAATTGCTTGATCTCCGGCGGCTTCGGCAGCCGTTTTGTCGGCGAAGTCGCCTGTTCGCGCTTCTCGTCTTCCAGAATTGTCTGGCAAACGCTGACGCACTCGTTGCAGATATAAGCCCGCGGATAATCCGAAGGCGAACTGATCAGTTTTTCCACCTGCTCCTGGGTCTTATGGCAGAAGGAACAGCGTAGCGGTTCGTCTGTGGAGTACTTTTTCACTGGTGTGAAGGCCTCGCCTCCGCTGGGCCTGCGGCGGAGTCTCTATCCCTCATTCTAGGCTGAATCTTTCCCTGGTCCAAACGCCAAAACCTGAATTACTACTAACCTTTTGGAACATCCTTCACAGTCAACTGGTCATTCTGGGCGAAGCGAAGGATCTCGGTTGATGCAGTACTGCAAGCCCGCGAATCAAGCGCGCGTACTACTTGTGCTTATAAATAATCTCATCAATCATCCCGTATTCCTTGGCCTGTTCGGGATTCATGATGTAATCGCGCTCGACGTCTTTCTCGATCTTTTCCACGGATTGCCCGCTGTGCTTGGCGATAATCTGGTTGATCGTCGTGCGCATCCGCAAAATCTCTTTTGCGTGCAGATCAATGTCTGTCGCCTGCCCGCCCAGCCCGCTCATCCACGGCTGGTGAATCAAAATCCGTGCATTTGGCAGGGCAAAACGCTTTTTCGGAGCGCCACCCACCAGCAGAACCGCGGCAATGGATGCTGCCTGGCCGACGCAGGTCGTCACCACATCCGGCTTTACGAACTGCATGGTGTCGTAAATCGCGAATCCGGCCGTGATCGAGCCGCCCGGCGAGTTAATGTATAGCTGAATGTCCTTTTCGGGATCTTCCGCCTGCAAAAAGAGCATCTGCGCCGTCGCCAGGTTCGCCACGTGGTCGTCAATCGGCGTCCCAATAAAGATGATGTGCTCTTTCAGCAGCCGGGAATAAATGTCATAGGCGCGCTCGCCCCGGCTGGTCTGCTCCACCACCATCGGAACTAGAGTCGTACCGCGATACTCTGGGTCTTCGTAGTTTTTCATGAGTTTTGTTTGATGATGCTTGGACGCGCTAGCAGGGATCCTGGTTACTTTCCTGCTGCTGCGGCCGCCGTTCGGATCTTGGCATTCTGCGCGAGCCAGTCGAGAGTTTTATCACTCCGCAGCTTGGCTTTCATCCTATCCAGCGCACCTTGCTTTGTCAAACGAGCCCGAAGCGCATCTACCGATTCGTTACTATGGCTGGCTGCGTGTTCCAGCTCGTGCGTCACCTCTTCTTCCTTGACGTCAATGTTTTCCGTGCTGGCGATTTTGTCTACAATCAATTCCGCCTTCACGTCGTCCTTCGCGCGCTCCGCCTGGCGATTCCGCAGCGTCACCCAGTCCACATTCACGGCGCGGGGATCGACTCCTTGCTGTGCCAGCGAACGCACCACGCGCTCCAGCCGCGCATCCATCTGATGTTCGACCAGAGATTCGGGAACGGGGAAGTCATTCAGTTTGATCAATTCGGCGATGATCTTTTCGCGCTGCAAATCTTTCTGCCGGTGATCCCGCTCGTGTTCCAGGCTTTCCTGGATTTTCTTTTTCAGTTCGTCCAACGACGTGGCATCGCTTACGTCCTTCGCGAATTCGTCGTTCAGTTCCGGCAGTTTCTTGGTTTTGATGCCCAGAACGTCCGCTGAATAATTGAATTTCTTTTCAGCAAGCTTCGGATCCGGATAATCCTTCGGATATTCCACGGCAAATTCCTTGTGGTCGCCTATGCTAGCGCCGCGCAAATTCTCGTTGAACGGCTCCATCGTCTCTTCCGCGCCAACGTGGCAAAGCACGTTATCTGCCTGCAGCGGTTCGCCACCACCCTCCGGAATTCCCGTCAATTTCAACTGCACGAAGTCGCCATTTTCCACCGCACGGCCTTCCACGGGAGTAAACGCCGCCGCGCGCTCGCGCGTTTCTTCCAGTGCCTTGGTTACATCTTCCTCCGTGATTTCCATCGAAGGCATTTCGATTTCAAGGCTCTTGTAATCGGCCAATTCAAATTCCGGCAAGACTTCAAATACCGCCCGGAATTTCACCGCTTGTCCTTCGTTGTAATCGAGCTTGTCCACCTGCGGCTGCGAAATCGGCGTCAGCTTCTGCTCGACCACAGCTTTCTCGACCGTTTCCGGCACAAGCGACTGCAGCACTTCGCCCTTAATTTCTTCGGCGAAACGCTTTTTGATTAAGGTGATCGGAGCCTTTCCTGGACGGAACCCAGGCACGCGCGCCACGCGCATCAATTCCTTCGCTACTTTTTCCGTCGCTTTCGATACTTCTTCCGCGGGAATTTCCAGTTCCAGTTCGCGGCGGCAAGTTGCCTCGGCCATGCTGCTTCCTCTTTTCTCGATTTCGGTGTGACTTGTTTCGGATCAGGGCCAACGAGGTGAGACCCGCGTGCGTTTACCCTGCAACTCGAAACTCCAGTATAAGTTACGCGCAAAATAGCGTCAATCGCGCTCATTCCGTCGTCCGAGGCTTGTTCGATTTCCCCTCGATCCGAATCGTTAGAATTTCGTGCGGATGAATTTCAATTTCGAGGACGCCGTTCTGCGCGAGGGGCAGCGGCTTTTGATTTCGTTCGACGGCGTCGGTGAGAGTGGCGCGTTCGATTTTCAGCAGCGGTGTTGTGATCTTAAACGTTCGGGCCGATTTGCCGGCCAACTCCAGCAAGCGGAGGATCGTGCCGTTTCCATCTTCCGCCGGCTTCCAGGTTTCTAGCAGCACATAGGGATCGTCAATCCGAAGAAAACTTGATTGATTTCCGTCGAGCGGCCGCGGTGAATCGAGCGCTTTATCTTGCGACGTGATTTCATCAAACTCCAGCGGGGTGAATTCTTGCCAACCCATGCGGCTCAGCGCCGCGAGATCGGTGGAAGAAGCGCTTGTAACGACGTAGCGGAAGCGAAAGTCGCCACCTTGAGCCGCGCGATAGTTCGTGTGCCAGTAGTTGTTCATCGCGTAAGAGAAGATCGTTCCAGGGCGTTCGCCGAACGAAGTTGGCCACGCGCCTCGGTTGATATCGCCGAGTGTCAAGAGCGACGCGTCCAGCGGCATCACAGTTCCTGAAACGCCGTCTTGCTGCACGGAAACCCAGTGCTGCACGTTGAACCATTCATGGCCCGCGCCGGGATACATGTCTTTAGCTGGATCGACGACGCCATTCTGAATTTCGTACTGAAATTGCGGGTGGCTCATCGCAAAAGGAAAGGCGAAATAAATGGCCTCTTTTGTGAAGATCTCTTTTTTCGAGACGTCTTCAATAAATTCAATCTTCTTTTCGTTTCGGTACAAACGAATTACCGTCTTGATTCTTGGGGTATTTTCCGCGGAGCTCTCGATCAAGGCCTGGCATCCCCAGGAGTTTTCATTCTTAGCGATCAAACGCCCTTGTTGTGCGCGGTGTATTTGTAACTCCGGCTTGGGTGAAACCACACGATACTGCATCAGGCTGTTTGGCTCCTTGTCTCCGCCGCTAACGTACAAATACTGTCCAAACTTGTAAGGGCTTTTCGGGTCAACGAGCTCCTTGCCCAGCTCCTTGTCGAAGATGCTTCGCACGGCTCCCGACTCCGGGTCGAGTTCCACACGATAAAAAGTGTTCTCCATGATCGGGGGATCAATTGGACCCCCGAGCCAACCGCCCATCGGGTGCGGTTTTACGAAATAAGTCTTGTAGCCGACAGCAGGGACATCTTTGGCGAGGAACTCGACTCGAAGGAAATCGTTGCCAAGCTTGACAGGAGAGATGGACACCGATTCTCCTGTCTCTCGATCGAAGAGCTGCATGCCCTTTTCGAGATCAATAGCAACGATTCCATCGCGCCTCCAGTTGAGCGGATTGAAAACGAGAATACTGCCTGCAGGAGCCGCAGCGGAATCCGCAAGACTGGCGAGGCCGCTGCGCAAAAGATGTTCGCGCTGGTCGCGAGCGGAAATTGCGCGCGAATCTTTTACGATCAATTGGTTGCGCGCTTCGTCGCTCGTCGGGTCAGAAACGCTATCTGCCGACAGCCAGGTGTGCTCATCCATTAGCACCATGTTCGCCCACATTTCGCCCACCAAGTCTTGATCGACAGCGAGTTTCGGATTTACCAGAGTGCTGATCGTCGCGAATTTTTCCGCGGAAGGCGCTCGGCTTTCGTTCTCCCGCTCCATCGCGGCGTACAAAGCATCCGAGCCGATGCCGTCCTCCCAATAAGGGCCGCCGTCCCCCCGCAGTGTCGGAAGATTTTCTCCAAATTGTTTCGCAATGGCGTCCAGCGCATCGTGAAATCCGGAATATTGCAGACGCGGATAGGCGTGCGATGCGTTCCACTTCGCTGCGAGTTCCGCTTGTTGCGGAAACAAGTCCGTGTTTTCCACCTGCGTTCCAAAAATAATAGCTGCGTCCGCGCGGTAATCTGCGCCTCTGTACATTTGCAAAAACAGAGGTAATGTTTCCTCGCCCGTCGCGACAAGCGGCGGAAGTCCGAACAAGAATTCCATCTGCATGTAATGGCGCGAATACCAGAACAAGACTTTCTTTCCGTCGGGGCCTTCCCAGTACATGGGCGAATTTTGATTCAGCCGGCCCTGCAGTAACACGGGCGCCCGGTCGTTGTTGCTGCCTGCAAGAAAATACGGAATTCCCGCGGATGCCAGAATCGAAGCGTAAGACCAGGTGTAGGAAGGCACGTCGGTGATATTTGCGTAGTCGAAAGGAGTGCCATATTTGCGGCTGAAATTCGCGCTGGGATACAGGGAACGAATCAGAGTCTCCGCCGTCGGAAATCCGGTCAGCACATTGCTCGACTGCGCCGGAATGTAAATCTGTTTACGCTGAATCGCGTTGATGATGCGTTCCCGCTCCTGTTGCGACCGGTTCTTGAGATATTGCTCCAGGTTCCATTCACCGTCCGTGCTGAATTTGAATTCCGCATGTTTTTCAGCCAGATCCATTGCTTCGTCAAGAATTCGGCTATGAATCGCGGCCACTTTCGCTTGATAATCCGTGTACCCGACATCCAAATGAACGTGTGGAACAACGAAGAGCGTCCACTTCTTTTCCGGAACGAGCGATTCAACAAGACTCGATTTGCGGCCGTTGACATTGATTTGAATTTTGGATTTCGTGCCGGCGGGAAATTCCGGCACAGTGATCGCGAATCGCTCCTCGCCGAATTCCTGATTGCCACGCAGCGCATTTGTGTAGTGTTTGCCCGCAATTTCAAAATCGACGGTGCCCGAACGCGGGCGCTCCGCGTACTGAACAAAGACCGAAATTTCTTCGTAAAGTGATTCGTCTCTCAGTTCGTAAAAAATAGTCGGCTCGGCGTGCGCCGAGATTGCTGCCGGCGCGGCGGGCATGCGATCGAGTTCGATCGCGTCGTAAGCAAAACCGGAATTCGGTACGCCCTCGCCCGCCGTCGCAATTGCTTGCAGCGAAATCGTGTTCGACCCGGAATGAATCAGACCGCGCGGAATAGCGCATTCCACCAATGCGCGGGAATACGCCGGGAAAAATGCGGCAACCGTATCTCCCATGTTGTAGTCGAGTTTCGGATGCAAGTAGAAAGTCCCGTCGCTCCCATTGACGCTAACTTTCAGCGCGGGCACGCTCGGATTCTCGATAAGCAACGAAACGCGCAATTGATACGCGTCCACTGAGTTGTCTTTGATTTCAAATTGAATTGCGCGCGGCGCGTTTGCCGGAGTCGATTTGCCGGAAGGGAAGAAAGCCGGCGCAAAGTTGTACCATGATTTTCCCGCGTCGTCTCGGCCGATTACATAGTTCACGGGCTGTGGCGGGGCGCCGCCGGCAAATTCCGCCGACGATCCGTCGAAGATGCCAATTCGCCAAATTTCGTTCGATTGCGCCGCGGCTGACTGAGCGACGAACGCGGAGAAAAATAGAATCCTGAGAACTGGCCTTTTTGCTTTCGCGCCGCATTTTGCAGTTTGCCGGAGATTCATGAGCGATGTCTGCACTCAATCCGCGGCGGCGGAATGGCCGAGCGCTCGGGTCATGTCCGCGTGGAGCAGGCGGTGGAAGAGATGTTCGCCGGCCTCGCGGCGGACGGAGAGGCGGCCGGCCACATAGGCGCGCGAGCTGAGGCCGCGCTGGACAGAATCGCAAATGGCTTCATCTTCGTCCTGTACTTTTTCGCTGACTTTTACGCTGGCTTGATTCTGCTTCAGCGCCTTTTTGCTCACATCGGAAAAATAATAGTCGAAGACGACGGCGCATTTATCCACGGCGAGGGGGATGACGAGATTTGTGTCCATGACGCCTTCATACGCGTTAATCATGAAATTTGGATAGATCCAGAGGTAGAAGGCTCGGCCCTGGCGCGTGGCGGCGACGTCCTTTTTCGATTTGGAATCCGAGCTGAGCGGACTCGATTGCAGGCAGGAGCGCTCGAAGTTTTCGATGGTGTAGCTGGTGTATTCGATGACGCTGCTGAGGCCTTTGTGGGCGTGGGGAACGTGATAGCCGCCGTCGAGATAGTTGTCCACGTACACTTTCCAGTTGCATTGCAGCGTGTAGATGCGGCGGTCGAAGAATTTGAGTTTCTTGCTGAGTTTGAGCGGCGCAACGAGTTCAGGAACTTTGCCGAGAAAATTTTGCAGCGAGCCGGCTTTGCCGTTGAGGTTGACGTAAACGAAATTTTCCCAGGTGTCCACGGCCATGGGGACGAGTCCGTTTTTTGCGCGGTCAAAATCGCAGACGCCGTCAAATTCGACCATGCCTTTGAGTGAACCGTCGTTGCCGTAGGTCCAGCCGTGGTAGGGGCAACGGAAATTTTTGGCGCAGCCTTGCGCTTCGGTAACGACGGCGGCGGCGTGATGGCGGCAGACGTTGTAGAAAGCGCGAAGGACTCCGTCTTCGCCGCGCGCGACGACGACAGGTTCGCCGGCGATGTCCGTGGTGAAAAAGTCTCCCTTTTTTTCGACCTGATCGGCGCGTCCGGCGACCTGCCAGGTGTTGGCGAAGACGCTTTCGTGCTCGAGGCGGGCGATGCCGGGGTCGAAATACCACGGGGAAGGAATGGTCCAGGCTTTTTCGAGCGGGTCGTTCGGGTTGTAGAGATTGAGAAGGGAAGAGAAACTGCGGTCCATGACTGCTCCTCGAGATATGAAGAGGGATGAGTGCGCTCTCTTTTTATCGCGAAAGGCGGAAGAAGGGTGAGAAAAAGTTGGAGACGGGTGGGTACCCCTCCCCCCGATTTTGCGTAAGTATTGATTCTAGAGGGGTTTAAAGTGGTTTGTTTTCACACACATCTGTATGTGTTGATTCTAAAGGGGATGGACGGCCACGAAAAAGGGCTCGATTCAGTTTTGAAAGAACAGAGGGCGGAAGAAAGGGTGCAGCCGGGACAGCGATCCAGTCGCGTCCGCAAAAAACGATACTACCACAGATTACCTATTGTGTTAAGTGAATAGATTCGAATAGATTGCCGAGACGAGTACGGCGGATTCAAGCAAACGTCTCGTCTGCCCCCGAGTTTTCAGCGCAAGTCCTGCATTATTAGCTTCTTTAGTAGAAGCCATGCAACGATAAAACAAAATGCGGCACTTGCTGCCAACGCTAAGAAGTGTTTTGGCTG
>Ga0210402_10001919_pt1 | contig 20800 bp, 10 predicted proteins | sample IncBWC7MmetaG_FD_161055 | JGI IMG/M metagenome (GOLD analysis project Ga0210402, IMG submission 161055) | Forest soil microbial communities from Barre Woods Harvard Forest LTER site, Petersham, Massachusetts, United States - Inc-BW-C-7-M | ecosystem: Environmental > Terrestrial > Soil >... | reverse complement strand
AGGACGTAGACGACTTGCGCGAATCGCCCTCTCTCAAAATCATGCAATTGCTGCAGCAACGCGGCGCAAGCATCGATTACAACGATCCGTACTTCCCGCAACTTCACAAAATGCGCCACTACAATTTTGAAAATATGAAGTCCGTGCCGCTCGCCGCCGATACTCTGGGTCGGTACGATGCCGCGATTATCGCCACCGACCACTCCAGCTATGACTACAACGCAATTGTGGACGGCTCCAAGGTTGTGGTGGATACTCGCAACGCCACTCGCCGGGTCACCCGCAACCGCGATCGCATTGTTCCCTGCTGAGGACTGTTCAAGAACCTATGCCGCCACTCGATGAGCTCATCCGCCAACAGCTCGAAGAGAGTGCGCGCGTCAAACAATCCTTCTCTGCCGAACTGATTCAGCGTATCGCCGCGTTCGCGGGAAAATCCGCCGCGGCGTTACGCAATGGCGGAAAGATTGTTTTCTTCGGCAATGGCGGCAGCGCCTCCGACGCCATTCATCTTTCCGCTGAATTGGTAGTTCGCCTGCGCGCCAACCGCCCCGGCCTGCCTTCGCTGGCGCTGACCGCCAATCCGTCGGTGCTTACCGCGGCCGCCAACGACTTCGGCTTCGAACAGATTTTCGCCCGCCAGATCGAATCTCTGGTCGCCGCCAACGACATCCTGGTCGCTCTCTCCACCAGCGGCAACAGCCCCAACATTTTGCGCGGCGTTGAAGCTGGCCGTGCCCGCAAAGCCTGCCTTGTAGCCTTCACCGGCGAATCCGGCGGCGCGCTCGCCTCTAAAGTTGATCTCCTGCTGAACGTCCCCTCGACCGACCCACAACGCATCCAGGAATCTCACATCACCATCGGCCACATCGCCTGCTCGCTGATTGAACAACTCCTCTTCCCCGCGCTCTCCTGAGGTTTCTAAATTTCGCCTGAAGTGAAATAGCTCTGCACATTTCGTCGCTTTCGTTGACTTGCCTATACTCGCAACCTAAGATAACGCCACCATGCCGGACCCTTCGTCCAACCAGGGACAAACCGTCTCTCATTATCGAATCTTGGAGAAGCTCGGTGGCGGTGGTATGGGCGTTGTCTACAAGGCAGAAGACACTCGCCTGCACCGTTTCGTAGCCCTCAAATTTCTTCCTGAAGACGTAGCCAAAGACCCGCAAGTCCTCGCACGGTTCCAGCGCGAAGCTCAAGCCGCCTCCGCGCTGAACCACTCCAACATCTGCACCATTTACGACATCGGTGACGAGGCCGGCAAAGCTTTTATCGCCATGGAATTTCTTGACGGCCAGACTCTCAAGCACCTGATCATGGGCCGCCCGCTGGATATGGAAGTCTTCCTGGATATTGGCATCGAGGTTGCCGACGCACTCGATGCCGCCCACTCCCAGGGCATCGTCCATCGCGACATCAAGCCAGCAAATATTTTTGTCACCAAGCGCGGCCACGCCAAAATTCTCGATTTTGGACTCGCCAAGCTGCGCTCCTCCGCCGGCTCCATCTCCGCCTCCAACATCGAGACCATGGCCACCGAAGGCGTGGACCCGGACCATCTCACCAGCCCCGGCAGCACCATCGGCACCGTCTCCTACATGTCTCCCGAGCAGGTCCGCGCCAAGGAACTCGATCCGCGCAGTGACCTCTTCTCCTTTGGTGTGGTCCTTTACGAAATGGCCACTGGCCAGCTCCCGTTTCGCGGCGAAAGTCATGCCGTGATTTTCGAAGCGATTATGAACCGGATTCCAGTCCCACCGGTACGCCTCAATCCCGACTTGCCACAGGAGTTGGAACGCATCATCCGCAAAGCGCTCGAGAAAGACCGCGAAATGCGCTATCAGTCCGCCGCGGATTTACGCAGCGACCTCAAACGCCTCAAACGCGAACTGGATTCGGCGCGCAGCTCAGGCAGCGTTCCCATTGCTGCCGATTCCGGCTCTTCTTCCGGTTCTGTAGCGGCCGGCCTTCAGGCCGGTTCTTTGTCGCAAACTTCTGCACCCGGCAGCGGTTCGGGCGGCGCGCCTCCCGCCTCTCCTTCCAGTTCTTCCGGCCAGCCAGCCGCAGCGTCCAACTCTCAGGTTTCCGCAGCTCCCTCCGCCATCGCGGTCAGCGTCTCTTCATCCACCACAACCGTATCGCCTGCGCGAACCAAGAAATGGATATGGGCAAGCATCGCCGTCGTTCTGATTGCTGCCGCGGCTGCCGGCCTACTCTTCACTCGCCGCACCAACGCACTCACCGAAAAAGATTCCATCCTTCTCACCGAATTCGTGAACACCACCGGCGATTCGGTCTTTGACGGGGCACTCAAGCAAGCACTCGCGGTGCAATTGGAACAGTCCCCCTATCTGAATCTGCTTCCAGAGTCCAAGATTCAGGAAGGCCTTCAATATATGGGACGTCCCGCCAACGAACGCATCACCGGTGACGTGGCCAAGGAAATCTGCCTGCGCGAAGGCGTAAAAGCCATGCTGACCGGCTCAATCGCGAACCTCGGCAGCCACTACGTAATCTCAGTCGCAGCCATCAACGCCCAGACCGGCGACACCCTTGCGCGGGAACAAGTCGAAGCCGACGGCAAGGAGCAGGTTCTGAAGTCACTGGATAAAGCTGCCTCAAATTTGCGCCAGAAACTCGGCGAGTCGCTGGCCTCCGTGCAACAGTTCGCCACGCCGCTGGAGCAGGCCACCACGACCTCGCTCGACGCCCTAAAAGAATTCAGCATTGGAGAAAGCGCCCACCTTAAGCAGGATGACGCCGCGGCGATTCCGTATCTGAAACGCGCCACCGAACTCGACCCGAATTTTGCGTTGGCCCACGCGACCCTGGGTGTTTCTTACGGGAACCAGTCTGAGGACAAGCTGGGCGAAGACAGCATCAAGAGGGCGTTCCTCCTGAAGGACCGCGCCAGTGATCGCGAGAGGTTTTATATTTCGGCCCATTATTACGACATAGCCAGCGGACAGGTGGACAAGGCGATCGCGACTTATGAGCAATGGCGGCAAACGTATCCTCGCGATTCGACTCCACTGGACAATCTGGCGCTCGCGTATCGCTCTGTTGGCCAGCATGAGAAGGCTTTGGCGGTAGCCAGCGAGGCTTTACGTACCGACCCCAAAGATAGTTACGCTTATCAGCAGCTCGGGTTTTCCTATGTGATCCTCAATCGCAGAGAAGAAGCTCGAGCGGTTGCAGAGCAAGCTGCGGCTCAGAAAACCGACTCCGTAAATACCCATCAATTGCTTTTTAATCTCGCATTTCTGCGGGGCGATCAGGCTGGAATGGACCACGAAGTGTCCTGGGCGCTGGGAACACCCTTTGAGCCAGACTTGCTTTCGAGCAAGGCGGAGGCCGCGGCCGCCGTTGGGAAGTTGAAGCTTGCTCACAAGACCTACGAAGAGGCGGAAACATCCGCCAGTCGCAAGGGCATGAAAGGAGCCGAGGCGTTCGCGAAGGCTGCGGCGGCGATACGAGACGCCAATTTTGGTGCCTGTTCTCCCGTTCACGCAGAGGCTGCCGCGTCGCTCGCCGAAGTACCAAATGGGTTCGGCTGTCGAGTGGCCGCCGCCGCGTTGGCCGTGTGTGGCGACAGCACGGCAGCGCAGAAGCTCCTGGCGGCGGAGGATAAAGAGCATCCCGATGACACCTTCCTTCACGTCGTTAACATACCCGTTGCTAAGGCTGATGCCGCCCTGCAACGAGGCGACGCAGCCAGCGCAATCGCGGCCATGGAAGCAGGCCGGCCTTACGAATTGGGTGCCTTCTCTGGCAATCCACCCTACTGGGTTCTCTACGTTCGCGGACTGGCCTATTTGCACGCGAAGGATGGCGCAAAAGCCGCTGCGGAGTTTCAGAAAATTCTGGATCATCGGACAGTTTATGCGTTGAGCGAACTTGTACCACTTGCCCAATTGAATTTGGCGCGCGCCTATGCCCTCCAAGGAGATTCTGTGAAAGCGCGCACCGCCTACCAGGATTTTCTCGCGCTCTGGAAAGATGCCGATCCCGACGTCCCGATTCTGCTGCAGGCCAAATCCGAATACGCCAAACTCCAGTAGTGGCTTATTTTGGAGTGCAGCAGCCCTGCTGCCGCTTTTTTCAGGGCAACTCAATCGCCGTGCGCTGGTGCGCTCGCCGGAACTGCAACCGGCCGCATGCGCTTCCAGACCAGTCGTGCTGGGACAAAGAGAATCGCCATCCAAAGTAGGACTATCGGCCCGCGTCCGATGAAAAACAATAAACTTGCCGACAAGCTGGCTGCGGCCTCACCGAAGCCGGTAGCCGTGGCGTTGTGCAACTGCGCGCTGAGCGACTCCGCTGGCGTGGAAACCACTTCACGCATCGAAAACTGCACGTTTGCGAACACAATCCGATGCTCCGAAGCTAGCCGCTCCGCTTCCAGGCGATTGATCTCTGCGCTCACATTGGCAATCTGCCGCTGCAATTCGCGTACGTTGCCGTCCGGATAGGTCTGATTCTTCAGCAGTTCCTGCAAACGGTGTAGTGTGCTTTGCGCGTTGCTCAACCGCGCTTCCAGGTCCGCGCGCTGCTGGGTCACCTCATCCGCCGATTGCTCTTCTTGCTCAACATCGCCCAGCGATTTCAGATCGCTCACCGTCGAAACCAACTCCGGCGCGGGCACTCTTAACGTCGCGGAAAGCGCACTCCCACTTTTTCTTCCGACCATTCGCAATTTCGCCGCGTAACCCCGGTGGCGCTCAAGAATCTCTTCCAGCTCGGTGCGCGACTTCGCAAACTCCGTGGTGGCCACCGCGAGTTCCGCGGTATGCGCGATCAACGGCATGGCAGACGGAATCGCTCCTGCCATCTCGCGTTTCATACTAGACGAAGGCGCCACTGGCATCGCTAGGCTTGCTTGCGATTCCTCGTGATCCTTTTCGTCCACTAGATCGTCCGGCTCGGACTGCAGAGCGCTCGCGGAATTTTCCAATGGGAGATACTCAGATTGGTGGGCGCCCTTTGTTCTTGTCGTAGGCCCCGTCAGTAGGGCCAGAACCAGAAAACAGGCTACCGCCGCAACGGCCACTACCAGTCCTCGCCTCATCGCGGAAAGCGCGCGGAATTTTGCAACCAGCCCTTCGATCTCATTTCTCATGGGATACCTCCCTCGGCATCCCACTTAGAACGAAGTCCCTTCGATTTCTTGCGCGGCTCGAAATTTCTTCTCTTAACCCTGATTTTCGCGGAATGAATGCAGCGATTGGCATTCTGTGCCAGCTGTCCTTGCGGACAGGCTCGCCTGCACCTTGTTTCCCAAGAGTATCGTATTTACCAGAACACAGCCCCTCGTGATTCTAGTACTTCTAGACCTACTCATTCCTTATCCTCACATTTGAGTGCACAAAGCCCCGGCTTGCTCGGAGCTTGCGACTACTTCAAATCGATTCTTGCAGAGCACTCAACTGCGGCCCGCGAGCCAAATGGCCGCAATCGCTTACGCCGTACCGGGTCAGGTTTTAGAAGGAATAAAGGAGTTACGAACATCATGAAGCGCTCGATCAAGCTCTCCCAGCTTTGCCTTATCGCATCTCTGTCACTGCTTATGGCCGCGTGCAGCGGCGTTCCCGGAGGTTCCTCGGGCGCGAGCTCCGGATCAGGTTCGGGTTCTGGCTCCGGCTCGGGCTCTGGCTCAGGGTCCGGCTCGGGCTCCGGTTCGGGTTCTGGATCGGGCGGCCCATTCGACATCGGCGGCTCGGTGATCGGCCTGAATTCCGGCGGTACCATGGTGCTGGAAGATAATGGCGCTGCCGACCTATCCGTCACGGCCAACGGCACCTTTTTATTTAAAGTTCTCGCCACCGGCTACGCGGTGACGGTGAAGACTCAGCCTGCGGGCCAGACCTGCAGCGTTACCAACGCAACCGGCACCGCCACGGCAGCCGTCACCAACGTTCAAGTAATCTGCGGCAACGTCTTTACCATCGGTGGCTCCATCACCGGCCTCATCGGCTCCGGCATGGTTATCGAGGACAACGCGGGCGACGACTTGACGATTAAGAGCACCGGAAACGTGCCGTTTACCTTTGCGACGCCGCTGGTGACAGGCGCCACGTATGCGGTGACCATCAAGACCCAGCCGATCATTCCCACGCAAACTTGCTCGGTGGTTGGCGGAACAGGAACCGTGGCTGGCAACGTTTCAAACATCGGGATCGTGTGCTCGCAACCTCAGTTCACCATCGGCGGTTCGGTCGTTGGCCTAGTCCCTGGCACCGGCGACACCCTCGAACTGCAGAACAACGCAGGCGACGACCTCTTTGTGACCGGAGATGTCCCATTTACCTTCTCCCATACGGTCACCAATCAAGGAATCTACCTGGTCTCCATTTTCCTTCCCCCGACCAGCCAGCCGCAGCCTTGCAACGAGTTTTTCTACACCGGCATCGCCACTACCAACGTCTCCAACGTTCTCGTCGATTGCCAGCACAACGATTGGAACTGGATTTCATGGTATCTGACGCAAAGCAACGTGGCTGGTAACTATAGTGCCGTTACCACGCCACTCTTTCCTCCCAATCAGATCGCTCCAACCAATCTCGGCATCCCGGGCGGTAGAGACTTCGCGGCGGCTTGGACCGACAAAGTTGGCAGGAAGTGGCTCTTCGGCGGACAAGGCTATCCGTTCCCGGCAGCTACGGGCAAACAAGTTACTGGACTCCTCAACGACCTTTGGGTTTTCGACGAATCCGAGGGCGGCTGGGTTCCGGCTAACCTCCCGACCTTCGTCAACCTTTCGGGCATCTGGCAAGACGATTACACTCCACTGGAGTTCGAAAATGTGTTCGGCGATTACCGCACGCTCGGCGCGGCATCTGGTGGTGCCCCAGGCTCTCGCTGGGGTGGCTCAACCTGGACCGATGCGTCCGGAAACCTGTGGATGTTTGGCGGCCAAGGCTACGACTCCTCCAACCTGGACTTCACCCTGCTCAACGATATCTGGGAATGGGTTCCCGGAGGTCCCGATCCTAACGGCGCCGGCACCTTCAACGGCTCTTGGATATGGCAGGGCGGTGCAAACGTGGGCAATCAGCCAGGAGTCTACGGCACCAAGGGTGTCGGTTCGACCACCAACCTCCCGGGCGGGCGTTGGGCCGCAGCTACCTTTACCGACAACGCCGGCAACGTCTGGCTGTACGGCGGCCAAGGCGTGGATTCGGCCGGAACCACTGGAATCTTGGGCGACCTCTGGGAATACAACATAGCCAGCAGACAATGGACTTGGGTCTCCGGCTCGAATATCGCCGGTCCCAATGGTGTCTACGGCACGCAAGGCACTGCAGCTGCAGCAAACGTTCCAGGCGGACGTCAGGCAGGCGTTCTCTGGGTTGACACGACTGGCACGGTCTGGCTCTATGGCGGTTTCGGTTTCGACTCCGTCGGGACTGGCCCTGCTCCGGGCGTTGGCGCGGTACTGAACGACCTCTGGAAATTCAGCGGCGGACAGTGGACCTGGGTGTCCGGCGCAAACCTCGCCGACCAGAACGGCGTCTATGGCACGCAGACCATGCCCGCCGCCGCCAACGTTCCTGGATCGCGTTGGGGCGCCGTCGGATGGACCGACGTCTCTAACAATCTTTGGTTCTATGGCGGCTGGGGTTTGGGTTCCGTTACCACCCATCCCAATGGATTCCTGGATGACATCTGGGAATATCAGAGCAGCACTCAACAATGGATCTGGTGGAAGGGCGCCACCGACGTTAATCAGAACGGCCAATACCTGACCAAGGGCATTCCGTTCGTCAACAACGTAGCCGGCGCGCGCAGAGGCGCCGCTATCTGGCAACCCGATCCAGTCCATTACGTCTGGATTTTCGGCGGAGAAGGTTATGACTCCTCGAACGGAGCCGCTCCCGGCTACCTCGATGATCTATGGACCTATCTACCGTTCCCATGATCTAAACCAGATCACATAAACCTTTTGCCCGGGGTCATTGAGTCAAACTCAATGACCCCGGTTTTTTTGTATGCGGTTCTTCTTTATTTTCCGGTTTCTGGTTTCAGCTCGCCGGCCGGTGATCACTGCCTTTTCGTCAGTTCGACTCGCGCCGCCGCAAACGGTAGCACCGCTTCCAGCAGCACCGGCGTCCGCCCACTATCTTTGGCAAGATAAACGGTGAAGTGCGCGTCCTTCATCTCCGCTCCATTGTCGAAAACCTTGATCTCCACCGTCGACGTCGAAAACTTTCCCGCCGGTACCTCGACCTCCGCCGAGCCGATTTTCTCCGCGCGCACCTCATACAGCTTCCGCCCGTCGTACACCGGCCCACGCACCACCGGGGTTTTCGCCCAATCCACCGACCGCAGGTACTGCATCATTCCCAGCGGGTCGCGCGTCCCCGGCAGCACCACCGCAGCCGTCGTTCCGGCTGGCCCGGCAAGGCGGCCTGTCGTCATCCTTTGCACCGATTGCACTTTCTGGCCGCGCTCGCTCAAGCGCATTTCATATTGCACGCTGGCGAAATCCTTGGGCGCGCTGTACGAATCAAACTGATCGTCCAGTTCAAACACCATTCGCAGCGGGTTCTGGGTGTGCGCAAAAGCCTGTAAGTGCCAGGCATCCGCGCCGCCAATTTCTTTCCGCCCGGTAACCACCAGCCGCAAGCTGGCCACGTTGTTCACTTTCGCCACGCTGCCGGAAAACTCCAGAACTTCCCCGGCCGCCGGCATGAATCCTGGCGCTGTCGGTGCGGCACTCGTTGCACCCGCGTCACTAGCGGCTGCTTCATTTTTCGGCCCGCCCGTTGCCGCTGGCTCCGAGGCAACACTTGCACGGGCCGCTGGCGGATCTGGCGTGAAATGCACCACCGCCTTGTTCTGCCCTCCGGCGTGCAGCCATACAAACGCGGCCGCTCCGCAAACCAGCGCGAAGATCACTGCCAGCACAGCTACAATTCGGCGGCTCATAACTTTCCTGCGACGTGGGCTCGATTGAAAATCTTACCGGCCTGGCTTTCGTCGTACACTACCATCTCAAGCGAACCCGCTTTCCTGTCAGCGTCTCAGCGTACCAGAAGCATTTTCGCGCGTCTTGGGAAAGCTCCCGGCCGGTGCCGTTTGGCTATTCGCAGGCACGGGTTTCAGGGTTTCAGGGTTTCAGGGCCTGTACTTACAGGCCCTGAGGTGAAGAAGTCGTACTTGCAACCCTGAGTTGAAAGGACGGATCGAATGCGATACGTGGTCACCGGCGGCGCGGGCTTTATCGGTTCCAACACCGTGGATGAACTGGTCCGGCGCGGAGAAAGCGTAGTCGTCCTCGACGATCTCTCTGCTGGCAAGGAAGAAAACCTAGCGGAAATCCGCAACAAGATTTCTTTCATCAAAGGCAGCATTATCGACCTCGAAGCCGTTCGCCGCGCCATGCAGGAAGCCGACTACGTTCTGCATCTCGCCGCCCGCACTTCCGTCCCCCGCTCAGTCAAAGATCCCCTGGAAACCAACAAAGTAAATATCGAAGGCACGCTCAACGTTCTGGTCGCCGCTCGCGACGCCAAAGTGAAACGCGTGGTCCTCGCCGCTTCTTCCTCCGCCTACGGCGAAACTGCTGCTCTGCCCAAAGTCGAAACCATGCAGCCTGAGCCCATCTCCCCCTACGGCCTCACCAAATATGTCGGCGAACTCTACGCCCAGATGTTCGGCCGCGTGTACGGCCTGCAAAATGTCAGTCTTCGCTATTTCAACGTGTTCGGGCCGCGCCAGGATCCCGGTTCGCCCTACTCGGGCGTGCTTTCGAAATTCTGCGCGGCGTTTCTGGAAAACACCGAACCCGTGGTTTTTGGTGACGGCGAACAGACCCGCGATTTCACCTACATTGATAACGTAGTGCAGGCAAATTTGTTGGCATGCGAAGCGCCTGTTGCCAGCGGCAAAGTCATCAATGTCGGCACCGGCGCGCGCATTTCGTTGAACCAAACGCTGCAACTCCTGCGCGAAATTACCGGTGCCACCCTCGAAGCGAAGTACGACCCGGCCCGCGACGGCGACATTCACGATTCACAAGCCGACATCACTTTGAGCCGCGAACTCTTGAACTACGAGCCCACCGTGGACTTCCCCGAAGGTCTACGCCGTACGTTCGAATGGTACAAAGAAGCAGAAGCCAAAGCCCGCGCCAAACAAAAAGGCGCGGAGTAACTCTCCGCGCCCAGGATCTGCTTTTACTTTTTTACTCTTATACTTTTATACGTTTTTTCTCTAAGGCGTCGCCGTCTTCCCGTAACTCAGCGGTTCCCCCGCCTTCGGCACATCATAATTATTCCAGAACCACAGCGGCTCCAGCTTCTTCTGTTCCGGCCACACCTGGTTGAGCGTGTCACCCTCAAATAGCTCGCCGTTCTTCATCACCCAATGAATGGTGTTGGTATTGTGAATATCATCGAGCGGGCTCTTGTCGAAGATAATCAGATCGGCTAGTTTCCCCGGTTCGAGTGTCCCGATTTCGTCGGGCCTGCCAATGATCTTCGAACCATTCACGGTCGCGCACTTCAGCGCTTCCTGCGGAGTCATGCCACCGCTGGCGATCATCCATAGCTCCCAGTGGTAGCCAAGCCCCTGCAACTGGCCGTGGCTGCCGACACCGACGAGTCCGCCCGCTCGCGCCAGCTTGGTCACCTGCGCCGCCAGCTTGGGAAATTCGTATTCGTCCTTGCGGAACCATCCCGGGCGCCGCTTGGTTTTTTCGTCAATGATTCGGTGCGGCGTGAAGTGGTTCAGCTTGGCGTTATCATGCACTTCGCTGTACTCGTACCAGTAGTCTTCGCCAAACGGCCCGCCGTAATTCACGATCAGCGTTGGAGTATCCGCCGTACCAGACTTGGCAAACAGTTGAATCACGTCGTTGTAGAGCGGCGTTACCGGCAGCGTATGTTCATTGCCGTGAAAGCCGTCAATGACGTGAGTCAAATCGAGTTTCAGGTCCAGTGCGCCTTCGGTCGTCGGCATCATCTCGAGTTCTTTCGAAGCTTGCACCATGAACTGGCGTTGTTTGCGGTTTCCGACCAGGTAGCTCTTGATGTTGTGCGTGCCGTAGTAATCGCGATATTTCGTCAGCACGCCTTTGACTTCTTCGAGTGACTGGAAGTTGTTGTCGGAGAAAACGCCGGGGCCCGTGGAGAAAGCTCGCTGGCCCAGGATGTCGCCGGTGTCCACCAAATCCTGATAGGCGAACATATCGTTGGTTCCGGTCTGCACATCCAGGCCGGCGGTGACGCCGTAGGCGAGGTTGGCCAGGAACGCCCAGTTCTGCGTATCCAGGATGCCGCGCTTGATTTCGAACCAGTGCGCGTGGGTATCGACAAAGCCGGGCGTGATGGTCTTGCCTTTGACGTCGAACACTTTGGCGCCGGCAGGCACCGAGCCTTTTGCGCCAACACTCTTGATCCGATTGTTCTCTACGACGATGTCGGCATCTTTCAGGACTTCTTCACCCTTCATCGTCACCACGGTGGCGCCGCGAAGGACGATGGTGCCCTTCGGCGTCTTGCGGGGCATTTCCAGAGCGACTTTGACTTCCTGAACGTCTTTTTCTCGTTCCTTGAATTTCCTCTCTTCCTTCTTTTCGTCTTTCTTGTCCGCGGATTCTTTTTTGTCTTTGTCTTTATCCGCTTCTTTGGCTTCGTCTTTCTTATCGCCCTCTTTTTTCTCGCCTTCTTTCTTTTCGTCCTTGGGTGGTTCGAACGAAATAGAGCTCAAGGGCTGGCGGAAATAGCTGGCGCCCACTGCCCACGTGATGGTTTTGCCGTCGTCTGCCCAGCCGTAGTAGTCCGCGCCGATGTCGGTGATCTTTTTCAGCGGCACCGCGGGGCCACTCACGCTGACGGTCGGCGGTTCGCCGCCAACCGCAGGCATGGCGATGACGTAGAGCTGATTCATCACATGCGCCAGGACCCATTGGCCATCGGGACTCGGCACCAGATCATCGGCGGGGACGGGTTCATCGGCAAAGTAGATTCCCGAACCTTTCACGATAAGGTGGGTGCGCCGGTCCGTACCGTCGTACCGCAGCGAAACCAAACCGCCCGGCGTGTAAACGTAGATGCGATCTTTTTCCTTGGTAAAGTGCGGGCCGCCGGCGCCCCGCGCGGGCAAAATCAGGCTTGGTTCACCACCATCCGTCGAAATCCAGACAAGGTCGGGGTTGTTCGACTGGCCGCCATCGAAGCCGTTATTTTCGCGTTCATAAGCGTTGCCGCGAAGCAACACGATGCGTGAACCGTCGGGCGAAAAAACGGGGTTGCTGTACACCGCCAGCGTTTTGGAGAGCTGCACCGGACTTCCGCCGGTCGCCGGAATTTTCCAAAGCTGGCCTCCTTCACTGGACCAGGAAACATAAGCGATCCACTTTCCGTCAGGCGACCACGCCGGCTGAAAGGCAGTGGATTTTTCGGTGTCGAGCTTCTGCGGTTTTCCAGAGGGCAGATCGAGCGTGTACAGGCGCGTCATCGCGGAGAATGCGAGCCTCTTGCCGTCCGGCGATTCGACGGGATCGTGAATCAAGCGCACCTTGACCGGGCCTTGTTCGACCTTTTGCGGAAAATCGAGCTTCGGTCCGAGGTCCTGGGAGACTTCCGCCGAGAACGGAATAACAGACTCCGCGCCAGTTTCGAGGTTCAGCCGGCGAATTCTGCCGTCCTGGTTATAAATAATTTCCTTTCCACCGGGGAGAAACGCATAACCAGGAAAAAGGTCGCGCGAAAAAATAGCCTCCTGATCGTCGCGGGTCACCGGATAACGCACCCAGTGGTCTTCACCGGTCTCCAGATTTCGCAGCCGGAGTCCGGTTTCGGTTTCGTGACGGGTGACGTACAACAGGAATTTTCCATCTGGAGACAAAAGTGGGCGCATGGCGCTGCGGGGCTGCTCGATAAGCGTGTCCTCGTCGCCGGTCTTGCGGTCTTTGCGCTTGATCTGCCAAAGCGGAAACATCGAATTGTAGGAGAAGTCGCGTTTGCGTTCGGCGTAGTAGAGATAGCGGCCGTCGGGGGAAGCCACCACACCCATGTCGCTGGTGCGCTGGTCGCGAGGAGTGGTGGGAGACGGTTTGGATTTGGTGATCTGGATGCCTGTGCCGCCGTCCACGTGGTACATCCAGATTTCGCGCGGGCCAATGCCGAATTTGGTTTTGGAAACGTAGATGTATTTGCCGCTGGGATCCCAGCTGGGTGACGCGAATTCGTTGTTGGGATCTTTCGAGACTTGCTTCGCGGCGGTGCCGTCGGCCTTCATGATCCAGATGTTCTCGCTGCCTTCGCGGTCGGAGAGAAAGGCAATCCATTGGCCGTCGGGCGAGAATTTCGGCTGGCTGTCAAACGCCATCCCACCGTCAATCAGCTTGGCTTTGCCGCCCTCGATGGGAAGCGTGTAGATATCGCCAAGCAGTTCGAATGCAATGGTTTTGCCGTCAGGAGCGACGTCGAGCGAAAGCCACGTGCCCTCATCGGTGGTGAAGGAGACCTTGCGATCGGACTTGAGCGGCAGACCCTTTTTCTCGTCTTTCTTCTCGTCCTTCTTTTCTTCCTCCTTCTCTTTGTCCTGTACGACTTCCTGTGCGCGGGCGATCGCAACTCCGCCGAGGCCGCTGAGGCTCAGCGCCAGAATCACCAGATACACCACAAGCGACCGCCGGTTGGGCTGCATGCCGTTCATGCTGTTCTCCTTCAAGATGTGCATTTAATTAGAAAGTTTCTTCGATGGCCGCTGTCGCAAAACGCAAGGACCACCCACCCGTTCTGTTGGCGATTAGACGTGTGATCTGCCGAATCGTTTCGTATCCTCGCAATCAATCAGCGGTCGTCATCCTCGTTGCCGCCGCGGCCGCGAGACTCAACTGGCGCAGGCACTATATGCGGAATTCCCGCATCATTCATCTTTTTATTAAGAGCTGCCAGGTCCTCGTCCGCGATTTTCTTGACCTGAGCCGAGGCATCAGAGACCAGAGGGGCCAGTTCAGCCACCTTTTCTTTCTGCTGGCCACCGGGCGCCGCGGCGAAGTCGTCCAAATCCCCCATCAACTCCTGCACCTGCGAGGGCAGCGGATCGGGTTTCCATTCGAACGGCGGCCCGGCGTTGCCCAGGCCCTGCTGTTCGCGCTGATATTTTCCCGCGACTTCGTCTACTTTCTTCTGCAGTTCATCCGCGATTTTGACCACGTCATCTGGAATTTTGATTCCCTTTAGCTTTGTGGAATCTTTCTTCCACTCTTCGCGGGCGGTTTTCAGGGCGGTCTGGATGCCAACAATCGTCTTGCGATCCTTTTCGGTGGTTTTGGCCATCGCATATAGCTGCTCGATCGCGGCGTGCCGCACGGCCCGATCCTCGGCACTGAGTTGGAGACGTGGGTCTTCTTCCACCGTCACTCTTTGCGTGGCTTCCTTCTCTCCAGCTTTGATCTTGATGGTGTATTCGCCGGGCTCGACGTAAGGTCCGCGCGGCCCGAAATCATATCCAGCGGCCATCGCTTCCAGCTGTTCCGGTGTTGGCTCGGCGGGCGAAGCATAGCGAAGATCCCAGTTGCCGCGATTTACGCCTGCTGCGCCTGGCCCGTCGATTTCCCGCACCACTTTTCCGTCTTTGTCAGTGACGGTGATTTTGACTTTGCCCTCTTTCTTGGCTTCCTGCTTTTCTTCTTTCTTGGCCTCGGCCTTTTCCTCTTTCTTCTCTTCTGGCTTGGCCGCACCCTCTGCCGGCTTGGCCTTTTCCTCGATCGCCTTTCCCTCCGCGGCCTTCTCCTTCGGCTCGGCAGGAGGCACCGCCGTCTTCAGGTAGTAGCTGACCAGCACGCCCGGCGGCGGATTCTTGCCGTTGAACATCTTGTGACCGGCGCTCCAGCGGCGGCCAATGCTGTGAAAAATGTTGGTGGTGCGCGGCGCAAAGAAGGTGAGATCGCTCGACGCAACGCTGGCATCCATTTTTTCCAGAGGTGTCAAATCGTCGAAAATCCAGATTGAACGCCCGTGCGTGGCCAGCACCAGATCGTTCTCACGCGCCTGCAATTCAATGTCGAATACCGGAACCGTTGGAAAATTATTCTTGAAGGCAGTCCAGTTTGCCCCGCGATCCCACGAGATCCACAGGCCGAATTCCGTCCCAGCGAACAGTAAATTGGCGTTGCGCGGATGCTCGCGCACCACATGAACCGTTCCGGCGTTGTCCGGAATGCCGTTTCGAATCGCTTTCCAAGTTTCGCCATAATCCGACGTCGCAAAAATGTAGATCGTATAATCGTCGGTGCGGTGCCCATCAAACGTGGCATACGCCGAACCCTCCGCATATTTGGAAGCCACCACCCGGCTGACGTATGTGCCTTTAGGCACGCCGGGTACTTTATCCGCGACGTTCTTCCAGGTTTTTCCGCCGTCCCGCGTCACTTGCACGTTGCCGTCATCCGTCCCACCCCATAGCACGTTGGCGGTCAGCGGCGATTCGCTGATGGTGGTGATGGTCGGATATTCTTCCACGCCGTCGTGCCGCGACAACGTTTGCTTGTCGGGAGTCTTGCCGAAAATCTGCAGCTTGTTGCGATCGACTCCGCTGGTCAGGTCATTGCCCAGCCGCGTCCAGGAATCCCCGCGGTCCGTCGACTTGAAAAAATAATTTCCCGCGTAATAAATCGTATTGTGGTCGTGCAGCGAAACAGCCACCGGCGAATTCCACTGGAACCGGTAGTGCGGCTCTCCGTACTTCGCTTCCGGCTTGATCGAGCGCTCCTGCGCCGTGCGCAAATTCCGCCGCGCCAGGAAGCCGTCCTGCGATTCGGTGTACACGATCGATGGTTCGACATTATCTATCGCCGCGTAAAAACCGTCGCCGCCGTGAATCAGCGTCCAATCCTCATTCGTGACTCCATCACGCGTAGCCGTCCGGCTCGGCCCGCACCAGCTTCCGTTGTCCTGCAACCCGCCGCAGATGTGATAGGGCTTCTCGTTGTCCAAGCCAACTTCATAGAATTGGCCAATCGCGATGGTGTTCACGAAATCCCAGGTCTTGCCGTTGTCGTAGCTCCAGTGAATCCCGCCGTCGCTTCCCGCCAAGACGTGATTCGAATTGGCGGGATCGATCCACAACGCATGAAAATCTCCGTGAATTTTCTGTACCCGCCGGCTGTTAAAAGTTTTCCCGCCATCCTCGGAAAAATACATCGCCGCGCCGCACTCCCAGATCCGCAAATCATTATTCGGATCAACTCGAATCTGGCTGTAGTACGACGGCCGCGGATCAGTGTCGCCCATTTTCTTCCAGGTTTCGCCTTTGTCTTCGCTACGGAAGGTGCCGCCTTTTTCATGCTGGACTATGGCGTAAACGATATTCGGATCCTTCCGATAAATATCGAGCCCGATGCGCCCGGTTTCGCCGCCGTTTTCATACGGCAATCCTTTCGACAATTTCTTCCAGGTCGCTCCGCCGTCCGTGGTCTTGTAGATGCCACTTTCCGTGCCGCCTCCATTGAATCCAAACGGCGTGCGCCGGCGCTGGTAAGCCGCGGCATACAGCGTGTCCGGACTCTCCGGATCCATGGCGATGTCGCTCACACCAGTGTCATTGCTGATTTTCAGCACTTGAGTCCAACTCTTGCCGCCATCTGAAGTTTTGTAAACGCCGCGCTCCGGATTCGCTCCCCACAAATGTCCGAGCGCCGCGGCATAGACTACATCCGGATTTTTCGGGTTAACCACCACGCGCCCGATATGCCTTGTCTCGGCCAGGCCCATGTTCTTCCAGGTCTTCCCGCCATCCGTGGACTTGTAAATTCCGTCGCCCCACGACGAACTCTGCCGGTTATTGGGTTCGCCGCTTCCCACCCACACCACCGACGGATCCGAGGGCGCGATCGCGATGTCGCCGATCGTCGAGACGCCTTCCTTGTCAAAAACCGGCTCCCACGTCGTCCCGTTGTTGGTGGTCTTCCACACACCGCCCGCCGCCACCCCCACATACACGATATTCGGATTGCTCTCGACCACCGCGAAGTCGTCGATCCGTCCGCCCATCACCGCGGGCCCTATTTCGCGAAATTCCAGCGCCTTGAATTTATCCATTGGCGCAGCGTCAGCTGTCGGAGGTGTTTTGGCGGCGGCCTGCTCTTTGTCCTTCGCCTTTGCCTTATCTTTCTGGCCCACAGCCGGCCCAACCACCAGCATCAACATTCCGCACAACACCAGAGTCATCCGGAAGCACTTCTTCAACATGGTTCCTCCAACTAATCGTTTCCGCAGCGCTCATCGCGGAGCCGCGCATCATACCGCGCCAGCCGCCGCCACGCAGCATCAGATTTTCAGGATAGGGGCAACACAACCCGTTGTTGAACAGACGCGCGCCGCCAGTTTTGCGTTTCGCGGGCTCCCAAGTTCACCCGTGCAACGCAAACCGCGTGTTAAGCTATCGAACTGTTTTCATTCGAACGCATGGCGCGCACTCACCTGACTCCACTGATCGCACCAGTCGCGGCCCGCCGAAATCTTTGGTTTCTTCTGGCGGCCGTTTTGGCATTCCTGCCAACGCCAAACCGCGCGCAGCAGACCCGGCTGCCTTCCGGCAAGGGTCAAGTTGCCGATCTCTCCTCGGACGGCCCGCAGTCCCACAAGGGCGATCTCTTTATCGCCGATAAAAATGTGGATTTGCAGTACGCCGGAATGCGGCTCCGCGCCGACCACGTGGAATATAACGATTCAACCCACGAATCCGTCGCCCGCGGACACGTGCAGTTCGACTACGAAAACCAGCATCTTGAAGCCACTGAAGCGCATTACAACTTCGCCACCGGCATTGGCACCTTCGCCAACGTTCGCGGCACCGTGAGAATTGTTCGCCGCCCCAATCCCATGGTCGTGGTCTCTGACAATCCTCTCTATTTCGAAGCACGCCAGGTCGAGCGCTACGCCAACGACATCTACATCGTCCACCAAGCCTGGATCACCGTCTGCGATCAGGAGCGCCCCACCTGGCAGATGTTCGCCCCGCGCGCCCGCATTCGCTTGAACAAATCCGTCGCTATGGTCAATGCCAATTTTCGGCTCTATAAAGTTCCGCTGATCTGGCTGCCCTACGCCACCGCCCCCGCCGGGCAAAAAATTCGCCAATCCGGATTCCTGATTCCAGACATTGGCAATAGCTCCACCAAGGGCTATGTCTTTGGCGACGCATTTTACTGGGCTCCAACAACCTGGGCCGACGCAACCCTCGGCGCGCAGGACTTCACCAAACGCGGATCCTCGCAACGCGCCGAAATTCGCATGCGCCCCATCGAAGGCACCACTTTCAGCTATACCTATTACGGCGTGATCGACCGCGGAATTCCCGACGCAACCGGCGCCCTGCAATCCCAGGGCGGCCACCAGCAGCAGCTCGAAGTGCAATCGCTTTTGCCGCAGGGCTGGCGTTTCGTTGCCGATTTCAACCAACTCTCCTCGCTGACCTTCCGCCTGGCCTTCGCCGATGCCTACGGTGACGCCATCAACTCCGAAGTTCGCAGCGCGGTTTTTCTCAGCAACAATTTTCGCGGCTTCAGCCTGAATTTCGCCGGCTTGAACGACAAGAGCTTTCTCACCATCAATCCCGAAACCAGCGTTTCGCTCCGCAATCTTCCAGAGGCTCGCTTCGGCTCCGTCGAACAAGCGCCCTGGCGCAACTTGCCGGTTTATTTCAGCTTCGATTCTTCTATCGGTGCGCTACACCGCGCCGATGAAAACCTATCGACCCCCGCTTCGGTCATGCGCACCGAAATCGCGCCAAAGGTCACCGTGCCATTGCACTTCGGTCCCGGGCTCGGCGTCACTGCGTCCGGCGCGTTTCGTACCACCCGCTACGGCGCTTCGCTCGACACTGCCGGCGCCCTCGCCACCAACTCCATCGTACGTAACGACGGCGAATTCGCTCTCGAAATTCGTCCTCCGACTCTCGAAAGATTCTTCGACCGCCCAAAAAAGAAAAAAAAGTACAAGCACACCATCGAGCCGGAAGTCACTTACCGCTACGTCACCGGCATCAACGATTTCGAGCGCTTCATCCGTTTCGATTCCGACGCCACACTCTCCAACACTAACGAAGTTGAGTACGGCGTCACCCAGCGCCTTTACGTCAAAAATGGCGATGACCAGCCGGTCGAACTCTTCTCTTGGGACGTCGCGCAAAAACACTATTTCGATCCCACCTTCGGCGGCGCCATCGCCGATGGTGAGCGCAACGTATTGCAGCCTCTAAGCTCCATCACTCCATTCGCCTTTGCCACCGGCCCGCGCAACTCCTCGCCCATCGTCAGCGATTTCAAAGTCAATCCCGGCGGCAAATACGACGCCGAACAGCTCCTCGAATACGACCCGCAGCTCAACAAAATCGTTGCCGAAGGCATGCTCGTCAAAGTAAAGCCCTACAGCGAATTTTTCGTCACTGTCGCGCAATTCCGCATTCAGGACGACCCGATCCTTCAGCCGCTTTCGAATCAAATCCGCGCGCTCGTCGGCTACGGCGCCTTCAATCGCAAAGGTTTCAATTTCACCGGCGGCGTCAGCTACGACCTGCAAAACAGCGCCCTGCAGAACCAGATCATGCAAGTCACCTACAACGGCAACTGCTGCGGCCTCTCCTTCGAATACCGCCGCATCGCTCTCGGCCAGGTACGCACCGAAAACCAGTTCCGCATCGCCTTCACTATCTCCAACATCGGCACCTTCGGCAACCTCCGCCGCCAGGAAAAAATCTTCTAGGAGCTTTATGTACAGCATTCATTTTCAACTTCTCTGCATCCTCCTTGTCGCCGCTGCAGTTCCCGTCAACGCCCAATCCATGCATAAATCCCTCGCCGAACAACTCGGCTACCCACCCAACACCAAACTTCTCATCGTCCACGCCGACGATCTCGGCGTCACTCACTCCGTCAACGCCGCCTCCATCAAAGCCCTCGAATCCGGAGCGGTAAATTCCGCCAGCATCATGGTTCCCTGCCCGTGGTTTCCGGAAATCGCCGACTACGCCAAATCCCATCCCGAAATGGATTTCGGCCTCCATCTCACCCTCACCAGCGAACGCGTCTACTACCGCTGGGGCCCCGTCGCTCCCGCCGACAAAGTTCCCAGCCTCGTCGACAAAAACGGCTACTTCCATCACGACTGGTCACCGGAAACCCGCATCGATCCGCGCGAAGCCGAAATCGAGCTCCGCGCGCAAATCGACCGCGCCTACGCCATGGGCGTCAAGCCCACTCATCTCGATTCCCATCAATATCGTTTGGATAGCACCAACAAGGAACTCTTCGAAGTCGCGCTCCGCCTCGCCCATCAATACAAGCTGCCGTTCTTCGTCACCCGCGACTGGTTCGCCGATTTTCCCTATCTAGAAAAATCGCTCGGCCCCGATGACGTCGTCATCGACCACACCATCACCATCGAACCCGAAGTTTTTGTAGCCGCCAACTCCGCCCCGGAAAAATGGGCCGCCTTCTACAACAACGCCCTTCGCAACATGCAGCCCGGCGTCACCGAACTGGTCATCCACCTCGCCTACGACGACTCCGAAATGCGCGCCGCCACCCGCGAACGCGACACCTGGGGCGCCGCCTGGCGCCAGCGCGATTTCGACTACTTCACCGAGGCCGCCTTCCGCCAACTCCTCCTCGACCAACACATCCAGCTAATCACCTGGCGCCAAATCGCTGCTCGTGCCCACCACAACTAAATCCGAGCTGTTGTAGCGGCCGCCTCGCGAGGCGGGCTTACTTCCTTTTGTAGCAGCGGGTTAATCCCGCTGCTCTTTTCTCCGTTGTAGAGGCGCACCTTTGGATACGCTC
>Ga0210402_10001917_pt1 | contig 20817 bp, 15 predicted proteins | sample IncBWC7MmetaG_FD_161055 | JGI IMG/M metagenome (GOLD analysis project Ga0210402, IMG submission 161055) | Forest soil microbial communities from Barre Woods Harvard Forest LTER site, Petersham, Massachusetts, United States - Inc-BW-C-7-M | ecosystem: Environmental > Terrestrial > Soil >... | reverse complement strand
GCTCTCCAATCCATTGGGCGGCCGACACGCACGGCGATAAGTCCGAGGGGACAACCCCAAAGCCCGGCCGCCCGCAACGAATGTTCTGCCAAGCCTCAATCCACAAGTGTCTCTCGCTCTCTCGAAAATCCTCCGTCCCGTTCGTTCCGCCACTCGTCCCGGTTCCTCGCTCCGGGTCCGCAAGATTGGCTTCGTTCCGCCGGCGGATCAATAATCCGCCCCGCGGTCAGGACCGTCGCGCATGCGAAGATCGGCTTGAAAGCTTATCATGAGTGTGGCCGACGGGAGTGGCCGGCACGGCACGATGCCGATCAAGACCGCTCGGGTCAGGAGACGTGGTGACGACCTATACTCCGCAAACCATCGACACTTCGCAAATCAAGCTGACTTCCGATCTCGAGGAACTCGTCGAGAGACTGGCTCATAACAACCACGATCACTGGGCCCAGAAACGCATCGACGAAGGCTGGCGTTACGGATCGAAGCGGGACGACGCTGGGAAGGAACACCCGGATCTGGTTCCGTACGAACAACTCCCGGAATCGGAGAAGGACTACGATCGCAAAACCGTAGTCGAAGCGCTCAAGGCGATCATCGCCCTGGGTTATGAGGTGAGGAAAGCTCGCTAAAGAGACGGACCACGTTTGGCCAACCGTCCCCGCTCGGCTCAGGTAGGTTTGCCCTCCGGGGCGCCCTGGCCGAAACCGGAGCGCCCCACCGCAGGGCCCAACCCTGCCGCAGCCCTCAAAAATGCAGCTTGACCGCGAACTGCAGATTGCGTGAGCCGACCGACGTATTCACCACCCCCGTCGGAATCCCCGCCGTGTACGCCGCATCGCTGCCGTACCGGGTCTTGTCGATGCCGCCGCCGGGGAACACGTCCGTGGCATACCCGGCCACCGCGAAGATCGGCGTGTTGAACGCGTTGATGGCGTCGAACCGCAGCTCCACCCAGCGGTGCTCCGAAATCGGAAACTTCTTGTTGAGGCTCATGTCGATCTGTTTCAACCCCGGCCCTCGTTCGCTCGAGATCGGGCAGGTGCCCAGCTTGCCGGGTCCGGGAATCGCCATGGTCGTCGGGTCGAACCAGACGTAGCCGCCGCCGACGAAGTTCTTGTACGGAGTCGCCTGCGATGGCGCCAGGCAGTCCGGCCGCGGCTGGAAGTAAGCGCCCGTCGGGTCGTTGCCGAACTGGATCATCGAAATCGGCAGCCCGCCGTGCACGCTCGCAATGGCGTCATAATGCCAGTTGCCGATCACTGCGTTGAGGCTCTTGCTGGCGCTTTTGAATGGCAGATCGTAGTTCACGTAGCCGCTGAAGATGTGGGTCACGTCGGCGTCGCACAGGCCGTAATCCAGCTTGACGTTGTAGACGTAAGACTGGAATGCGACGTCGGCCGTGGTCTGCGCGGGGGCGGCGTTGCCATACCGGCCGTAGTAACCCTGGTTGTTAGTCAGGCACTTGGACCAGGTGTAATTGAGCTGGAAGCCCAGGCCCTTCGCCAGCCGCTCCCGCGCCACAAGCTGTAGCCCGTCGTAGTTCTGGATGGCCGTGGTGGTATTCAGGCGCTGCTGCCCGGTGCCGGCGTTCTTCAGCGCGGGGTTGCCGGCCAGATAGGGTCCCGGAGTGGCTGAGCCATCGGCCTGCAAGACATTCTGCCCCATGTTGTAAATGGCTGCCAGGTGGTCGCTATGCTGGCCTACGTAACCGGCCTGCAGCGTCAGTGAACTAGTGAGCTGCCGCTGGATGGTGAGATTCCAGCCGTTGTTAATCGACGGCCGGTAGTTCGGATCGGTGGCGTGGATGCGTACGCCCGCGAAGCACGATTTCGGCGCCGAGGTCACGTTCTGCACGGTGCACCCGCTGGTGGCGCCCAGCGCGCCGAAGCCCTGGTCCAGCGTTACCTGGTTCGCCGGGATGGCGCCGTTGGCGTCCGCCGCGCCCCACTGGCCCACCAGGTCGACATTCCACGGCGCGTTGGTCGCCAGGCGGTTGAACTCGCCGGTGCCCTCCTGGAAACTGGAGCGCGAAAACGCCGCGCGGATCACGGTCTTATCGTCCAGGCTGTACGCCAGCCCCAGGCGCGGCAGGAAGTTGGCGATGCCGTTGTACTGGTTGTAAAGCGCGCGGCTGTTGCCGTTCTGCCCCGCCAGCATGATCTGGCCGCTGTACATCCCGATGTTGGTCATGCGGTCGTGCACTTCGTAGATGGGCGTGAAAAGCTGCCAGCGCACGCCAAAGTTGACCGTCAGCTTTTTGGAGACGCGCCAGTCGTCCTGCACGAACGCGCCCAGAGCGTCGTTGCGCTGCCCCACCGTTCCCGAAAAGCCAAGGCCATAGCCCATGTACGAGGGCAGGCCCACGAAGAAGTCGGCTTCCGAGTAGCCCGTGTACGTCCCGTTGAAACCGATCTGCCCCGCCGCGCCGTCACTGCTGGTGGCGGGAACGTAGTTGTTGCGGTAGCGGCTCAACTGGAAGCCCATCTTCACCGTATGCGCGTTGCGGCTCCAGACGGCCGTGTCCGACACCTGGATGGCGGTCTGGTGGAAGATTTCCGGACCGTCGGTGGTGCCGAAGGCGAACGGGCCGTTCAACTGGCCGCCCAGCCGCGAACTGGCAAAGGAGAGGCCGGGCAGGTACTGCGTCGGCTGGCCGGGAATCAGGTTGGCGCCGGCCGTGGTACTCAACGCCTGGGTGCTGGCTTCGGCGGGGAAGTAGTTCATCCCCACGCGGAAATCGTTCAACAGCGTGGCGTTGACAGTCCGCGTATAATTCAGTACCGCCTGCTGCAGCGGGAAGACGTTGCTGCCGTTGCCCGAGTACTGGAAGGCTTCGCTGTTCACAATCGGATTGACGATGTGCTGCTGCGAGTAGCGCGCGAAGAAATGGTCGCTGCCGGTGGGCGCCCAATCCATTTTGATGTCGCCCTGGTTGCCGTGGGTGTAATTCTGCACGACGTTGTTCAGGTTGTTGGAGGTGCCGTTCGCCAGGCCCGGCAGGTTCGGTTTGGGCAAGGCGGAGGCGATCTTCAGCGCGGCCGGGCTCAGGCCGGCGATACAGGCGTTGACGCCCATCTTCTGCCCCGGGCCGCAGACCGCCGCCCTGGTGAGGTCGGATGGCATCGCCACCGTGGTGCCGGGATAGTGCAGCGCCACGCCCAGGTCCGAGAGGTTGCCGCTGACGTTCTGCGCCGTGAACGTGGAGTGCGGGCTGGAACTGGCCGGCAGGTCGAAGCGCGAGCCCTGGTAATCGGCGAAGAAGAAGAGCTTGTCGCGCTTGATGGGGCCGCCCACGGTGCCGCCGAACTCGTTCCACCGCTGCCGCGGCGTGGGTAGCCCGTTGAAGTTGTTGGACCACTCGTTAGCATTAAAGAAATCGTTGCGCAGATACTCAAATACGTTGCCATGGAACTGGTTGGTGCCGGATTTCAGGCTGACGCTGATCACGCCGCCCAGGAACTGGCCCAACTCCGCGCTCGGGTTGTTGGTGGTGACGTTGAACTCCTGGATGGCGTCCACGTTGGGCGAATACGCCACGTTGTTGTCGACGAACTCGGTGTTCTCCATCCCGTCCAGCAGGTAGTAGTTGGCCTGCTCGCGGTTGCCGTTGAGGTTCGGCCGCGCCGCGTTGAACGTTTTTTGGCCGGTGTTGAACGACGCCGGGCTGATGGTCACCGCACCCGGCGTCAGCAGCGTCAGTTGATTGTAGTTGCGCGTTTCCAGCGGCAGGCCGGCGATGGCGCCCGCCTCCATCACCGTGCCCACCTCGGTGGTCTGCGTCTGCAGCACCGGCGCCGCCGAGGTGACCTCTATCTGCTGCGACACCTGCCCGATGGTCAGCTTCACATCGATGGTGGCGGTCTGGTTCATGACCAGATCGAACTCCGAGTGGACGGCCGTCTGGAAGCCGTTGGCCTCCACGCGAACCTGGTAGCGCCCGATCGGGAGACGCGGCAGGTTGTAGATGCCGGCGTCGTTGGTCTGCGATTTCCAGACCGTACCCCGGTCCATGTCTTTGGCGTTCACGTTGGCGCCCGCGATAGCGGAGCCGGAAGGATCGGTGATCTTCCCCGTGATTGCGCCGGTGACTTCCTGCGCCCGCCCGGCTTGCACAAAAGCAAGGAGCAGCGCCAATCCGAACATCGACAACTGGCTTCGTCTCATATTCCCTCTTGACCCCTTTGGGATTTTCTTGAGTCTCTGGCACATTCTGCGCCCGATCCGTGCCGCCGTCCAGTTCAAAACGGTTGTTCGGTTACGTTCGTAACCCTATCGAACGTGGTTGTTTTCAATGGGGTAATGCCGGAGCGGCCGGTTTGTGGGGCAGGTTGCTAACCTGCGGCGGATTGGCAATCCGCCTGTTGGGCCCATGCCGACGCTCGCGGCAGCGGGTTCACAATCCGCAGCGATGCTCAACACGCCGGGATCGGGCGCGCCGACCACACCACCGTCATAAGCGCTCAGGAAATCCACGGACGGTTTCCTCCGGCGAAGGCCAACTACGATTTTGTGGTTGAAACCGGCGTCCGCCTGAAATCGCGGCCTCATGCACTGGGGTATGCGCTCTTCGGCGCGCTTCGTCGAGTTTCGCGTAGAGTGCCGGATTGTTTTGACGAGCTTGCCGGCGCAGGGTCTCAAATTCCTAGCGGGCTTCGTGCAGGTGTTGATCCACCACTTCCCGATTCGCGGTATAGAAGGCCAGAGCGGAGAAGATCTGCTCCAGGCCCAAGGCGGGGAAAGACTCAGCCGCCGTTGCGCTGCTCGATGTATTCCTTAGCCATAGCTCACGCCGCTTTCAGTATACGCCACCGGCAAACGCACCCGCGGGCGCGACCCGGTATCGTTCCGGGGAAGCGGGCCGGCGGCAGGTTCGCCGGCCCAATGCGGCTCAATTTCCGGACTGCACGGCCACCAGCAACCCTGCCGGCGTGCTGGCTGGCCCCGCCGTGGCGCGGATCGGAACATTCACAATGCCCGTGGAACCGGGCGGAAGAGCCGGAACTGTCACATTGATTTGATCGAGACCCGGCGCGCTCAACCCGGCGAATTGTACCGTTGCGGTTCCTCCTCCAATCGTGATCGCCGGGGCCGCGGCGAGATTGGCGGGTGAAGACAAGACCAACCCATCGACGGCCGGATTCGTGGGACCAAATCCCGTACCGTAGACCACAATCACTTCTCCCGGCACTGCCGGAGTGGCGCCTGCCAGCACACTCGGCGGACCGGCCAGCGACCCGTTGGCGTGCGTGGCAATCACGTATCCTCCGATTGAAAAGAAAGCTGGCGCAGCGGTCTGCAACTGCGTCGTTGAGGAGGCGCTGGCAACGCCGTTGTTCGTCACTACCACCGGAACCGGACCGGTCGTCGGATCGGCGGGCGCGATCACGTCGATCTGCTTCGGACTCACATAGTAGAGATACGCCGGCTTGCCATTAATCGTAACGGAGACTCCGTCCAGTTGAACGGGGAGTTTGCCATTCGCCAACTCGGCCGTGGTCCAGCTACGTGTGGTCGCGGCCAGTCCGTCACCGAAGATCGTGGTAAACGTTCCCGGCGCGGTGGTGGCTAAAGAGCTGGCGGCATTTACCACGCCGTTGGCGCCGATCGAAGGGGCGGGCTGAATGGTTCCCAGCAGCCCGTGCGACTCGACCGTATCCGGCCCGGCGATGCCCGCGGCGAAGTAGAGTGTATTGGCATCGCCGCCGGAGGGGGCAGCGGCGGGAGTGGCGCGGCTGCCGTTGCCGAACATCAGGCCCCACAGCCCCAGGATATGAATCGCGGCGCCTTTGCCATCCTGCAGCGCCCCCAGAAACTTTCCGCTCACCAGGTCGAATGCGTTGATCGCGCCGTCGCCAAAATTACCCACCAGAAGCGCGCCGCCGAAGTCGCCGAACCCGGCGGGTGCGACGGCCATGCCCCAGGGCGAATTCAGCGGACCGGCGGAAACCAGGCGCTGCAGCAGGAGGCCGTTGAGATCGTAGACGTCGACGTAGCCATTTCCAGATCCCGCCACATCGTCGTGATGCGCCGCGTTCTGTTTGGCGTAGGTAACGTAGAGCGAGCCGCCCAGGTTCTGGATGTTGAATGGCGCATAGCCCCCCGGAATGCTTGGATCGGTGAACGCTCCGGAGAGCGACAGCAGATGCATTTGGGCGTCGAAGACATCTATCTTGCCGTTCCCGAAATCGGCAGCGTACAGCAGAGGGCCCTCTGAGCGGGTGGCGGTGGCGAGCCCTTTGTAGACCGAACCTGCCGCCGAGCGGTCCGCCATGATCCCGCCGGATTTGCCGGCCGCGCCGTTCCATCCGACAATCAAGCCCTGCTCACTGGAGAAGATGAAGCTCGCCGGCGAACTGCCGAGAACGAAGGACGTGGTGTCGTTGAAGATAATACCCGACGGCGCTCCAGGTCCCAACGCCGTCGTCCCACATTGCTGAGCGGGAGGCGTGGCGCCGGCGGGTCCCGGTACGCCGACAATCAGGCTTGCCGGGGTGCCGTTGCCGTCATAAAGGGTGGAGAGGCCGGTTCGGTTGGCTGAAACCCAGAACGGGCTGGTGGGTGACGCCACGATTCCCCACGGATTGATCAGGCACGGATCCAGATGGTCCGCCATGCCCGTGAGGTCCGAAACCAGATTGTGCTGGACGTATTTGTTGGCAGCGGAGCACCAGCCTGCGCACGCCAATGTGAGTATTCCCGATAGTAGAGTTTTCCGCATGTCGATGGTTGGTCCTTTCGTTATTGGGGGTCGTTATTGGGCGTGGTTACTGGGCACCGTCGGCCTGAGCGTGCTTGACTACCGATTGCCCGACTTGTCCACCCTGTGCCAGGCCCTGGGTGACATCGAACATCGTGTGAATGGCCGCGTCGAAGGTGGAAGTGCCCGCATCCAGCGCCATGGCCGCAAACGACTGAGCGTCATTCGGAAACAGATAGCTCATCACCGCCGCGGCCGCTCCCGACGCGCAGCCATGTCCCGACGGAAAACCCGGGTGCTGCGGCAGCGCGAAGACGGGAACGATCGTGGGATCGGCCAAGGGGGGCCGCAGTTCGAGATAGGTGAACTTGGTATCCCAGCAGGCGATGGTGGCATCGTGCTGGGCCACCGCTTCCAGCGCGTACACGCGCGCGGCGCGAGGAGCATTGCCATCCAGATGATTCTGGAAAATCTCCAGATTCACCGTATCCAGCCAGGGGGTGAGGAACGAAGGCTGCCAGAACCATGCGGCGTGATTCGTGGCATTGGTGCGCGCGAAGTTCTTAACCGTTGCGACCTGCGCCTGAAAGTCGGGAGAACTGGCCGCGGGAGGCGCGGGCAGACGGAACTGGCTGCCCGATGACAGGGTCCATGGCTTCCACGACCCGGCCAGCGGCGTGACGGGCGTGGCACTGCCCCACACTCCGGGCGCCGCGGCGAAGGTCCCGGTGAACGGCGTGCTGGAGCCATCCGCCAAGGCGTACGCGATGGCCATTTGGCCCACCTGCCGGCCCAGTTGCAATCCGGCGCTTACATCGCTTGGAAACGCCGCGCCGGCGAACATGCGAGACCGTGCGGCCTCTTCCGCCAGATCGGTATAGGTCTCGCCCATGGCTGGAAAAAGGTAAGCCATCACAACCGAAGCCGCGCCCGCCACCACCGCATGTTCGGACGGATAGGCAGGAACCTTGGGGATGGTCGTCAGCGGTTGTATGCTGGAATCCATGGCGCTCGGGGCCGGACGGTTCCACGCGTATTTCGAGTCCCATGCCGCGATGGTTGCATCGTATATCGCCGCGGCGACCAGCGCCATGCCGCGCGTAAACAGGGGCGCGGCCACATTCTGCGCCAGCATTTGCTGCGAAGCCAACTGCATCCATCGGTAGCCGGGCGGGCCGGCGTCCCAGTAGGCGACCTGCGCCCTGGTGTCCGGGTTGGATTCGGCCATCAGGCTTTTTATGGTTTGGATCTCCGCCGCCGAAGCTGCTGCGTTGGGGGGTGCGGGAAGGCGTATCTGGCTGACAGACGGCACCACCCAGGTTTTCCATGTGCCCGCGGCCGGCTCGATTTGGGCACCAAGCCCGCACACCGAAACTGCGGCCGCGATCAAGACTTGACGTATTTGCAAAAATCACCTCACGTGAGTCCTATACCCCGTGGGCGGAACTTTTATTCCGAGCGCGTTCGGAATTTTACCGAAGGACAGTGCGCCGCGGGTGGCTGGTTTTGAGGGCCTGTGTGATATAACTACGCTCATGCGAATCCTATTGATTTTCGGCTTGATAGCGTCGCTGGTATTCGGAGCCAGCCTGCCCACAGGCGCTCCGGAGCAGGCCGGCTTCTCTCGCGATCGCTTAAATCGCATCAGTACCGTGATGCAGGAGCACGTGGCGGCGGGCCGGCTGGCGGGCGCTTCGGGGCTGATCGCTCGCCACGGGAAGGTTGTGTTTCGTGAGACCTGGGGCGAGATGAAACCGGACACCATCGTGCGCATGTTCTCGATGACGAAGGCGGTCACCGGCGTGGCGGCGATGATGCTCTACGAAGAGGGCAAGTTTTCGCTCAACGACCCGGTATCGAAGTACCTGCCGGAATTCGCCAGGATGACCGTAGCGCGCGAGGGCGTCGACGCCGCGGGCAAGCGTACCTGGTACACGGTTCCAGCCGACCGCCAGATCACCGTTCGCGATCTGTTCCGCCATACGTCGGGGCTCGACTACGCCGGGCCGAAGGATGAAAGCGGTGAGCCGGCGTACAAGAAGATCGAAATGACGGGTTTCGCGCCGTTGGTGCCGTTCGATCTGGCGGAAGGGATGAGGCGGCTGGCATCGGTGCCGTTGAACGACCAGCCCGGGACGACGTTCCGTTACGGCTACTCGATCGACGTGCTGGGGCGGCTGGTGGAAGTGGTCTCCGGAAAAAAGCTGGATCGATTTTTCGAAGAGCGCATCTTCGGGCCTCTCGGCATGAAGGATACAGCTTTCTATGTACCGGAAGAAAAATGGAGCCGGCTGGCGGCTTTATATGCACCCAAGCCGGGCGGTGGAATCGAGCGTTCCAGTTCGCCCTTCCAGGAAAGCTTCAAGAAGAAGCCGGCGTTGCTGCTGGGCGGCGCGGGGATGGTAGGGACGCTCGAAGACTACGCGCGCTTCGTAATGATGCTGCTGAACGACGGCCAACTGGAGGGCGTGCGGCTGCTCGGGCGGAAAACGGTGGAGCTGATGCGGAGCGATCATCTCGGCAATCTGCCCCGCATCGGAGGCGTGCCGGAAGGATATGGGTTCGGGCTTACGTTCGCGGTGAATCTGGGACCGGGAAAGTCGACATCCGTGGGTTCCGCCGGTGAATACAACTGGGGCGGGGCTGCGGGGACAAGCTTCTGGATCGATCCGCAGGAGCACTTGATGGGTGTCTTTCTGATCCAGGTGCTGCCCCCCACCAGCGCTCCGGCGGGAGATCAGTTTAAGCGGCTGGCTTACCAGGCGCTGGAGTAGAACTAACACAGGCAGGAATGCCCGTGCCTTGAGTTTGTCCATTTCTGGGAGAAGGTAGGACAGACCATCGTCTTCTGTGGTCTGTTGGGATGGGCGTTCCGCCCGCGAAACTTCATGAAAAACCACACCAGGCTCCGGGAGATTCCCGATGGGCGAGGTGGTTTTTCGACCCTGTCATGCCTCGCTAGACACTCGCCGGTGCAGTTTTGAACGCGGGCCTAGGTGGGGAGGCGGTTCGCCGCTTCAACCAACTCCACGCGTGCGTGGCCATGCCCAATCACGTCCACGCGATCTTCCAACGGCACACCGCAATGGCCCACATCATGCGATGAGTCAAAGAGAGAACCATGTGTAGAATCGACACTTCATGGAATCGAGGCTTCATGCTGAAAACTGACTACTGAGAACTGACTACTGACGTCTCACGACTGAAGAATCCCTCACGAATGGCCCAGCACCGGATGCGGCCGGTAGGGTTCCGCCAGGGCCTTCAATTCGGCCTCGTCCAGTTTTACCTCCAGTGCGGCCACGGCGTCATCGAGATGAGCCAGCTTGGTGGCGCCGACAATCGGTGACGTGATGCCGGGCTGCTGCAAGACCCACGCCAGCGCCACCTGGGCGTTGGGAATGCCTCGCTTCCCGGCGATTTCGGTGACCCGGTCGACAACGGTGAAGTCGCCGGGCTGGTAGTACATCTCGCCGGCATAGGCGTCGGTCTGGGCGCGGATAGTGTCCCCGGCGAAGGGCGCACGGCGGTTGCCCGCCAGGAAACCGCGGGCCAGTGGGCTCCACGGAATCACGCCGATCCCCTCCTCGCGGCACAGCGGCAGCATCTCGCGCTCTTCCTCGCGGTAGATCAGGTTGTAGTGGTTCTGCATGGTCACGAAACGCGCCACGCCCAGCTCGCGCGATTTGTACAGCATCCTGGCGAATTGCCAGGCGTGCATCGACGACGCGCCAATATAGAGCGCCTTGCCCGCCCTCACCACATCGTTCAGGCCTTCCAGCGTTTCCTCGATCGGCGTTTCGTAGTCGAAGCGGTGGATCTGGTAGAGATCGACGTAATCGGTCTGGAGGCGGCGCAGGCTGTCGTCGATGGCGTGGCGGATGTGCTTGCGGCCGAGGCCGCGCAGGTTGGGGTCGTCACCCATGGGGTTGAAGAGCTTGGTGGCGATCACCACCTGGTCGCGCGCGGGGCCGAAATCTTTCAGCGCCCTTCCCAGAACCTCCTCGCTGGCTCCAACGGAATACATGTCGGCGGTGTCGAAGAAGTTGATTCCCATTTCGATGGCGCGGCGGATCAGCGGACGGCCCTCTTCTTCATCGAGCACCCAGGGACGCCACTTCCTGGAGCCGTAGGTCATGGCGCCGAGGCAGAGGCGCGATACTTTCAGGCCGGTGGAACCGAGACGGACGATTTGCATATGCATCTTCCTTGATACCACGGCCTGGACACTGCCACAATAGCAGTGCCTCCATGACTGAACGCCTCTACTACACCGACTCTTACCTGCACGATTTCCGCGCCCGCGTCACGGGCCTTTCCGACGACGGCCGCACCGTGTACCTGGACCGCACGGCCTTCTACCCAACCTCCGGCGGACAGCCGTTCGACACCGGCTCCATCGCGGGCGTCGCCGTACTCGACGTGGTGGATGAGGAAGCGCGCATCGCGCACCGCCTGGCCGAGCCGGTCAGGGAGGGCGACGTGGAGTGCGCCATCAACTGGGACCGCCGTTTCGACCACATGCAGCAGCATACCGGCCAGCACCTGCTTTCGGCCGTCTTCGAGGAGCTGTTCGCGCTGCATACGGTCAGCTTCCACCTGGGTGCAGAGAGCGCGACCATTGATCTTCAGGGTGATCTAAAGGGCGATCTAAAGGGCGATCCGCCAGGCGGCGCGGTGGAGCCCGGAACGGTGCTGGCAGCCGAGCGGCGAGCCAACGAAATCGTTTTCGAGAACCGGCCGGTCACGGTCCACTTCGAAGAACGGGAGGCGGCGCAAGGGCTCCGCAAGGCGTCCGAACGCGAAGGCACGCTGCGTATCATCGCCATCGACGGACTGGACCGCAGCGCCTGCGGCGGCACCCATGTGCGCTCCACGGGCGAGATCGGGCTGATCCTGCTGCGCAAGCTCGAAAAGATCCGGCAGAGCGTTCGGGTGGAGTTCGTGTGCGGTGGACGCGCGGCCAGGCGGGCGCGCGCCGATTACGAGGGGTTTACCAAAGTGGCCCAGCTCTTTTCGGCATCGCTCGACGATACCCCGGCGATGGTGGCCGCGCAACTGGAGACCGCGCGCACCGCCGAGAAAGCGCGCCGCAAGCTGGAACTGGATCTGGCGGCCTACCAGGGCAAGGAGTTGTACCAGGCCACGGAACCGGGGGCCGATGGCGTGCGGCGCGTGTGGCAGCGTGTGGCCTCCGGCAACCGGGGCGGCAGCCTGGAGGAGTTGCGCGCGGTGGCACAGAATTTCACGGCGCATCCCAAGGCCATTTTCACGGCGACCTTGAGCCACCCGCCGTCGGTGCTGCTGGCGGCGTCGGCCGATGCGGGCATCGATGCGGGCAAACTTCTGAAGACGGCCCTTGCCGAAGCCGGGGGACGTGGCGGGGGCAATGCGAGGATGGCGCAGGGCAGTGTGCCGGAAGTGGGGATGCTGGAGCGGGTGCTGGAAAAGCTGGGATAGAAAGGGGCTGTCATCAGTTGAACGCTGAAAGCTAGCGAGGCTCTGCCTCAGACCGAAAGTGTTCTTCACCGCGGAGACGCGGAGTCGCAGAGAGAGCGCTGAGGAAGACCAAAACTGATATGGCGTTCTGCATCGGTCGTAGTTAGTTAGTGACAATCCGGGGTTGGCGCGCAGAGGAAGCAGAGACACTCGCATGCTGACGCTGCGAAGCGGTTGCGGATGGTTGAGGCCGGGACCTTTACGTACCGCCGCGTGGCGATAGCCCACCATGTCTCTGCTTCCTCTGCGCGCCACCCTGGCGTATACGGCGGCAACCCGACCTGTGTGCGAGACATGCCTCCGTACCTCCTCTCTGCGACTTCCTCCGCGTCCCTGCGGCTCTGCGGTTAGCAGAAATTCTCACATTCGCAGATTCAAGTTCTCTAGTTGCCCGGCTTCTTCGCGATGGCCTTCGTCCTAGTGACCGTCTTCTTGCCCGGCGTGGCGGGTTTCAGCAGCTCTTCGATTTTGTCGCGCAGGTTTCTCTCCTGCACGCCCTCGCTCAGAAACGGGTCGTTGCCCTCGTATTGGGCGCGGATGGCGCCATCCTTGTCGATGAAGGCGATCATCGGCATATACGAAGTCATCATGGGAATGTGTTGCATGAAGCCCATGGCTTCGTCACTCGTGTTGAAACCGACGGGAAACGGCGGAGCGAACTGCTGGATGAACCCCGGCACCGCGATCGGCGAGTCAATCGCCGAAGCCAGCACCTGCAGGCCGCGCGGGGCGAACTCCTGCTGATCTTTCGTCAGGAATCCGATCGACTTCTGGCAATGCGAGCAGTAAGTCAGGATGAACGCCAGCACCACGGTCTTTCCCTTGTACTGGCTGAGCCTGATTGCCTTGCCGGGCGCCAGGTTGATGGCAAAATCGGGTGCGGGGCGCGGGAGATCGGCGGCCTGTGCCACCACCGCCGCTATGGAAAGCAGTGCGAGGGTTGGAGCCAGCAGACTGCGCTTGCGCATGATCTTCAGTGTACCGCACGGAGCTTACCTTACCGCTCTTTCAGGGGCTTGCGAAGGGCGGCGGGCAGGCGGATTAGCAATCCGCCGCAGGTTGGCAACCTGCCCCACAGAGTCTGTCGCGGGCGCCAGGCCTTCCATGCTGGTGACGATGTTCCCCTGGCGGCGAAGTGCAAAGCGGCCGTCGTCGCCGTCGCCGGTCACGGCATCGGCGCTCTCCGAAGCCACCACCAGATTCTTCCACTTCCTCTTCAGCACCTCGCGATAGGCTTCGAAAAACTGGCGTGCGCTGGGCTCGCTGTCCCATTCGGCGGCATAGAGCAGCACCGCGCGCGCCGCCTTCTTGTTCTCCCGCAGCTCAAATGTGCAGCCGCGCCAGTGCGGCGCAATCTCAGCCGCGCGCGTTTTGCCCACGAACTGCTCCAGCATCACACCGTGCTCCAGTTCGCCAAGCGTACCGCCCACCAGGCTCTTGTAGTCCCGCTTCAGGTGCGGATCGGGAAGGTCGGGCTGGGTGGGCTTCACGCCCGAAAAATACTTGTCGGGATGAATTATCTGCTGCGTGGAAACGGGCGGCTTGCGGAAGACTTCGCCGAACCCGGCTTCCCCGTCGCGCTCAAAAACCGCGTTCTGAAACAGCATGCCCTTGGTATAGGGGAACACTAACGTCAAACGCAGGTAGAGCGGCGAGTTTTCGAACACCGGGAATTGTCCGCCGCCGGTGTCGCTCAGGTTGCTCATCATGGAAACCAGCGCCGGGGAACCTTTCAGCGTCTGCCCCATTTTTCGCGCCAGGAATTCGGACATCAACCAGGTGGCCTGCCCCTCCATCACCGCCAGGCGGGCCGTGGAACCGTCATCGCTCTTGCGCCCCGCGTGGATGAACTTGGCCAGGTTGTAACTTTGGTCCGCGATGGCGTGCGAGAGTTCGTGCGCCAGCACGGGCTCCTGGTTTTCCGAAGGCGTGGAATCGGTGATGAAGAGCTTCTTTTTATCGTAGTCGTAAAAGGCCGCGGCCTGCTCGGTCAGCAGTTCGACGGTGTTCTTGGCGAGGTCGAAATCCTCCGGCACCAGGCCGAATTTCTTCAGCGTCATTTCCTCGGCGCGGATCTCTTCGGGCTTGGCGACTTCCTTGACGCGCTTATTGAGAAACTCGCTGATTTTTTCCTTGCTGATATAGTCGCAAGGCACCGGATGTTTCAACGGCATTCCGGAAATCGTCGTCAGCGTGGCGGCGATACCGGCGATCTGCGCGCAAAGCGCCTGGGCCCGCGGATCCGTCTGGGCAATGGACGGCGCGGCCCACCACAGCAGAACGGCGGCCACCCGGATAACTGACTTACGCAATCGGCTTCCTCCTCAAACTCCACGCGAACGTGGCCGCGGCAACCAGCGCCAGCACGCCGCCCAACCCTACCGTCATCCGGGCGCCGAGCTTTCCCGCCAGCACGCCGGCGGCGAGCGATCCGAACGGCCCCAGCCCCACCACCGTCATGGCATACAAGGCCATGGTTCGCCCGCGGTACTCGTCGGGAATGAGCGTCTGAATGGTGGTGTTCGCCGAAGCCATCTGCCGCATCACACTGTATCCGATCAAGGGCATCACCGCCAGCGAAAAATAGAAGTATGGCGAAAACGCGAACGCCAGGTAAGCGGCGCCGGTCATCAGGCCGCTGTAAACCATCACCCGCGCCAACCCGCTGACATTGGAGCGGCGGGCCAGCACCAGCGTGCCGACCACAGCCCCGGCTCCCATGGCGCCCATCAGAACCCCCAGGCCTCGCGAGCCGCGATGGAAGATGTCGTCGGCAAAGAACGGCATCAGCACCAGCGTCGGCATGCCGGAAAGCGTGGCCGCCGCCATCATCGCCAGCACCCGGCGCACATCCTTATGATGCCACGCGTACCGAAAGCCATCCGTCAAATGCGCCAAGGGCGATACCGGAGGCTGGGGTTCGAAAGCCGGCAGCCGCATGGCCGCCAGGCAACCGATCACCGCCAGAAAGCTGACGCCGTTGATGGCGAAACAGGTGCCTTCGCCCACCAATGCCACCAGCAGGCCCGCGATTCCCGGACCGACGATACGGGCGGCATTGAACACCGCGGAATTGAGCGAGATGGCGTTGATCAGGTCGTCCTTGCTGGTCATCTGGATTACCAGCGCCTGCCGGCCCGGCATATCAAAGGCGTTGATGGCGCCCAGCAGGCCCGCCAGGGACAGGATGTGCCAAACCTGGACGCGGCCGGAGAGGGTGAGCGCGGCCAGCACGAAGGCCTGCAGCATGGAGAGCGTTTGTGTAAGGATTACCACCTTATGGCGCGAGAAGCGGTCGGCCGCCAAGCCGCCTAGCGGCCCCAGCGCGAACACGGCGATCTGCCCGCAGAACCAAGCCGTACCCAGCAGCAGTTCGGAGTGTGTCAACCGGTAGACCAGCCAGCTTTGCGCCACATTCTGCATCCACGTGCCCACCAGGCTGATGATCTGGCCGCTGATGAAAAGCCGGAAATTGCGATGGCGCAGGGCGCGGAAGGTATGGGGAACAGCGCCCAAGTGCCCGCCGGTTGGCACTTCCGCCAAATCCAGCGGCAGTGCGTCTCCTCCGGTTGGTGTTTCGGGCGCCGCCATTGCTCTATTCTCAGAATAATGCGCGCTACAATGGTTGATCAATCGGGGCTTGATCGACGGTGGTCGATCAAGCGTTAACCATTTCACAGGAGAATTCTTTTGGCGGATGAAAAGCTGTATAAGGCGGAGTATCTGGGCAGCGGCACTTTCGTGATCAGCAAGCCCAAGCGGAAGAAGATCAAGGTGCGGCAATCGCAGTTGCGCAACCCGCGCCGAGGCTCGCGCAAGGGGTAGTGAACAAGGGCAGGCAGCAATGCCTGCGCTGCCGGCGGAATGACTGGGCTACCGCCGACGGAATGCCTGGGCTTCTGACGGGCGCGGCGCGGCCATGATGCGAAACAGCCCTTCCAACGCGGCCTTCTGGAGCGCAAAGGCTCCCGCGAAACTGCCAACCAGCGTGGCCGCGATTACGATTGTTTCCATCTTGCCCTCTCTTCACGGCTGATCATTGCAATTTACGTGCCATGCGAATCTACGTGCCATGCAAATCACCGATCTTGTTCTGCACCCCATCGCCATTGCCGACCCCCCTCTGCGCAGCTCCTACGGGCTGCATGCGCCGTTCGCTCTGCGCACCATCGTTGAGGTCAAAACCGATTCGGGTCTGACCGGCTACAGCGAGACTTACGGCGGCGAAGGGCCGCTGGCCGGCCTGGAAGCAGTGCGGCATCGTGTCACCGGGATGGACCCCTTCCAACTCGCCGGCCTGTACCGCGATCTGACGGCAGATGCCGAAAGCCAGGCAGCCAAGGCCGAACAACAGACGGCCCAGGCTTCGGGCGGACGGTCGCAAACCTACCTGGTACCGGGCGAGAACCCGTTGGATCGCCACACCCGCACCTTCGCCGCCATCGAGATTGCGTGTCTCGACCTGATCGGCAAGGCCATAGGCAAGCCGGTCTGCGACGTGATCGGGGGGCGGGTGCGCGACGAAGTCAGCTTTTCGGCGTACCTTTTCTATAAGCACGGTGGCGGCGGAGGCGTTGGCGGCGATGCCCGGCCGGACGAGTACGGCGAGATACTGGAACCCGAAGCCTGCGTGCGCTCTTGCCGGCAGATGATCGCGCAATACGGATTCCGTGAGATCAAACTGAAGGGCGGCGTGCTGGACCCGGAGATCGAAATCGAGAGCATCCGCGCGCTGCGGCGCGAGTTCGGCCCCTCCTACCCGCTGCGCATCGACCCCAACTGCGCCTGGAGCGTCGAGACCTCCGTCAAGGTCGGCCGCGAATTGCAGGCCGAACTCGCCCACGGCGGTTACCTGGAAGACCCCTGCGCCACGCTGGAAGGGATGGCTGAAGTCAACCATCGGCTGGTGGCCGAAAACAACCACACGCCGCAGGCCAGCAACGTGGCCGTGACCTGCTTTGCCGATGTGCCGCGCGCCCGGGAGTTGAACGCCGTGCAGATCGTGCTTTCCGACCCGCACTATTGGGGCGGCATGCGCAACGTGCAGCAGTTGTCGCACCTGACCTCGGTGCTGGGCATGGGGCTTTCGATGCACTCCAACAGCCACCTTGGCATCAGCCTGATGGCCATGACCCACGTGGCGGCCGCCTGCCCCAACCTGACTTATGCCTGCGATACGCATTATCCTTGGCAGACGGAAAGAGATGAAGTCGTGGTGGGCGGCCGCATCCGGTTCGTCAACGGGTGTGTCCGGATCCCGGATAAACCGGGCCTGGGGATCGAGCTGGATTACGACCAGGTGGCCCGGGGCCGCGAGCGCTATGAGCAGATCCCTTTCCGCAAGCGCGACGACGAAGCCGAAATGCGGAAGCACGTGGACCCCAACTGGAGGCGAGTGCTGCCGAGGTGGTGACGGGCGGGCGACCGAGCCAAGTCGCCAGGCCGCCAAGCCGCAATGACCGGGAACGAACTGGCGAAGCCTCAGGAGCACCGTTTCCGGATGTTGCAAACAATGATGATGTGGGCGGTAGCCACGACCGGGAGCCGGGTTTTGAACGAAAGCGGGATTTCTTTTCAACCGCGCTCTCACGTAAGTGAGATAATGAATTAGTTCTCTCCACCGAGCGGCCTGTTTTTCAAACGGCCTGTCTTGTCGCAGCGTTTCAAGAACCCGCGGGGCATGGGAACCAAGTTACTCATCAACCGTTCTCGGGAAAGAAGAAATGCCGATTAGCCTGCTGCTTGCCGATGACCACCCGATTTTCCGCCAGGGGCTGAAGACTCTGATGGAGCAAGAGGGCTTCAATGTGTTGGCCGAGTGTCCGGACGGATTCGAAGCGGTCATCCTGGCCGGGAAACTGCACCCCGACGTCGCTGTCCTGGATTTCACGATGCCCCGGCTCAATGGTTTGGAAGCGGCCAAGCAGATCCAGCGTGTCACGCCCCGCACCAAGACGATCATCTTGACGATCCATCGCGAAGAACAGTATGTCCTGGAAGTAATCAATGCGGGTATCAATGGCTACGTGCTGAAATCGGAAGCATCGACTGTGTTGGTTGAGGCGATTCGTGACGTCTACCGCGGCGATACCTATCTGAGCCCCGGTGTCTCCCGGTTTGCCGCGGACTCCTGCCTCCTGATCAAGACCCGGGGCGGAGCGCCCACGGAGATTTTGAGCCCGCGCGAATTGCAGGTGTTGCAGTTGATTGCGCAAGGCAACACTACCCGCGGGATTGCCGAACAGCTCAAACTTACAGTCAAGACAGCCGAGTCTTATCGGACCGCTCTTATGGGAAAGCTGGACATCCACGAAGTCACCGGTCTGGTGCGCTATGCGGTCCGGCGAGGTTTAGTCAAGCCGTAAACCTGAGTGGGCCGCGCCTGGGGAATGGCGCCTGAGTCGGTCACTTCAGAAGTACGCCGACTTGTCGGGAAACCGCTTGCTAACGCGCGTGGCTCCTATCAGAGCCGCGACCGTGGCTCCGATCGAGCCGCGACCGTTCAGGGAGCGGTTTCGTCGAAACACACGACTGCCTTACTCCGTCTTCAGCACGCCGCTGGTGTTCCGCTTCGGCACCGCGCCGACCGGAATCTTCTTCACCACCTTCATCGTCTTCAGGTCCACCGCCACCGTGGCATCGTTACCCGCCAGCGCCACGTACAGATCCGCGCCGCCCGGCGGAATGGTCAGCCACTCCGGATGCGACCCCACCGGCACCACCTTCAGCAGCTTGCAATCCGGCAGCGAGTAGGCCGCCACATAGCCGTAATATTTGCTTGTCACCCACAGCGTCTTCCCATCCGCCGTTATCGCCAACCCATGCGCCGGCGCCCCCTGGATGCCCTGCGTCTCCTTCTCCACGCCTGCCGGGTCCGGAAGCGTCACGCGGTTGACCTCCTTGTGGCTTTGAAAGTCCACCACCGCGAAGCCGTGGAAATCCGAAAGCTGCACAATGATTTCCTTGGTCGATCCGTCGGCATTCCTGGTAAACGCCATCGGCCGAATCCCCGCGCTCATCGTCAATGTCCACGCCACCGTGTTGCTGGCTGTGTCGATGACGTTGATGGTGCTGGTGGGAATCGACCCTGCCACCGCATACTTGCCGTCCGGCGTCACATAGACATTGTGGATGGCGCCCTTCACCGGTATGGTCTTCACGTTGGTAAGCGACGCCGTATCGATCACGTCCACCGCACCCGGCGCCTGCGCGATCGCCACGTAAACATGCGAGCCGTCTTTGGACACGTCCACATTGTTCGGCCGCCCGCTCAACGGAATCCGCTTGAAGACCTTTAGCGTTTTGGCGTCCACCACGTCCAGCGTGCTGAGCGATTCATCGGTGACGTAGATCCGGCTGCCATCGGGCGCGATGGTGACGCCGTGCGGCACCTCGATATCCTCGATGGTCCCGACCACCTGATTCGTAACCGGGTCGATGACGTGAATGTTGTCCCCTGCCGAGTTCGTCTGCAACACGCGGACCGCCGCGCCTAGCGACGTTGCCGCAACCAATAGCCCGAGCAGCGTATTCGTCACTCGCATCGTCGTCACTCGCATCTTCGTCACTCGCGTCACTTTGCACCTCCCGGTGTCTGGCCATTTGTCTGGCCCTTGACCCAGGCGGCCAGCGTTTGCCACTCCGGATCGTCCTGCGATGTCCAATGCTTGCCGCCGGCGTGGAAGTGGTCTCCGCCTGCATCGGCAGCCAGCGGATGCACCAACAACGGGCTCTTCAGCGGGTTCCCCGGAACCACGAACAGCTTCCACATGGCAAAGTTTTTGCGCGATTGCTCGTCGTTCCAGTCAGTGGTTCCAGCCGCCAGGGGCTGCAACGGCGGGCTGCCATGGGCGTGGCAGGTTACGCAGCGCGCGTGCCCCGGCCGCTTCTTGAGAAAGATGGGCTGTACCCGCTCTTTGAAAAAAGTGTAGTCCAGGGAGGGCGTGTCCGCCGGTGAGGCAGACCGCAGACCCAACAGCGCGGCGATGATCAAGATTCGCGTACCCTTCATGTTCCCTCGTTAAACAAGAACTTATCACAAATCCTTGTGGGGCAGGTTGTTAACCTGCGGCGGATTGGCAATCCGCCTGCCGCTCCCTCGCTTCCGCGTCAGGAACTTGTGCCACAATCGATCCCATGTCCAACCGATTCCCTCTTGCCATCGCCGCCATCCTCCTGGGCGCCATCCTCGGCGCCACCGCTTCCGCCCAGACCACTCCCACCAGCGGAAGGCGCGCGCGCCGCCTGCTCATTCACAACGCCATGGTCGTCGACGGCAACGGCACCCCGGCCAGCGGTCCCAAGGACATCGTGGTCGAAAACAATACCATTGCCGACGTGATCCCGCTCGACTCCGTCTCGCTTTCCCGCGGCGGTACGACCGCGGCCGCGCAGGCTGACGCCGTCATCGACGCCACCGGGAAGTACGTGCTCCCCGGCCTTATCAACGCCCACGCCCATTTGCAGGAGGAACGCGGCGGCAAGCCCCAGCCCCTGGCCTACGAACTCAACATCTGGCTGGCTTGCGGCATCACCACCATCCGCGATGTCGGCAGCGATACCCAGCGCGCGCTTGAGATCCGCAAGCAATCCTCGGAAGGTGAAATCGCCGCCCCGCGCGT
>Ga0210402_10001915_pt1 | contig 20833 bp, 13 predicted proteins | sample IncBWC7MmetaG_FD_161055 | JGI IMG/M metagenome (GOLD analysis project Ga0210402, IMG submission 161055) | Forest soil microbial communities from Barre Woods Harvard Forest LTER site, Petersham, Massachusetts, United States - Inc-BW-C-7-M | ecosystem: Environmental > Terrestrial > Soil >... | reverse complement strand
TCCTCTTCCCGGATCCGCCGCAGAGTCTCCGCAAAGCCCGCCTTTCGCAACTCCTTGTTGTCGAACGGCAAGGCCCCCACCAGCACCTCGTACATAATCAGCCCCAGCGAATACACGTCGGTGCGCGTGTCCACATTGCGCCCCGTCAGCTCGGCCTGCTCCGGGCTCATGTACTCCGGCGTCCCCACCAGCATGCCCAGCTCCGTGAGCATAGTCTTTTCGGTGAGCCGCTGCGCCAGGGCTTTGGCCACTCCGAAGTCGATGATCTTGATGGCCGGCTTGCCATCCTGCACCGAGATCAGCACGTTGGAGGGTTTCAGGTCGCGGTGAATGATGGCCTTCTGGTGGGCGTGTTGCACTCCTTCGCACACCTGTATGAACAACTCCAGCCGCTCCCGCGTGGACAGGCGGTACTTGTCGCAGTATTCCGTAATCGGCATGCCCGGCACGTACTCCATGACGAAGTACGGCCGCCCGTCCGCGGTGGCCCCGGCGTCGAAGACCCGCGCGATAGCAGGATGGTCCATCAGCGCCAGGGCCTGCCGTTCGGACTCGAAGCGCGCGATCATGGCCTTGCTTTCCATACCGGCCTTGATGAGCTTGATGGCCACGGTGCGGTGCACCGGCGTGGTCTGCTCGGCGCGCCACACCTCGGCCATGCCGCCTTCGCCGATTTTCTCCAACAGCCGGTAAGGACCGATCGCAGCGCCACCTGCGGGAGCGGCGCCCAGACCCGGTGACGGGTCAACCGAGGGCGCGGGTTCGCGCAAAAAGCCGCTCATCCGCGCCTCCCACTCCACGGCCTCGGCGGCTTCCCGAAGCAGCGCCGCGTCGCCCTGGCAGGCTTCGCGGACGTACTCCTCCCTTTCGCCCGGAAGCCGCCGGAGGGCCTCAGTGACTATCGCCATCACGCGCTCGTCGCGCTGTGGAGAGCTTTGCATGGATTCACACTCCCGTCGCCGATTTCCCCTAATTCGCCTTGCGACTAGCTTTCTGAGAAGTTGTTCGATTATATACCGCGCTATTTCCGGCGACTCAGCCAGCTCGGAGGGGGTCGTAGGTCGTTCCGCTGGTACACACCCTCCTTCATGCCGCCGCGTCTTATCTCGCGGTTAATCTGTAGTGGCCCAAACTTGCTGATCGTATCAATGGGAGTTCGCGGGCGGGAGTTCGCGGGCGGGAGTTCGCGGGCGGGAGTTCGCGGGCGGGAGTTCGCGAACACTCACCGGGGGCTCGCAGTCCGGCAAAACGCGCTTGTGGGTCTGGTACTGGCGATTTGGTACTGGAACTCGCCATCAATCTGGCTCCCGGAGTATCTTCATTATGGTGAGGCAGATCGGAAAATACCGCGTGGAAAGGGAAATCGGCGGTGAAGCCACCCGCCGCGTGTTCCTGGCGCAGGATACCGTTAAGCGGCGCGCGGTGGCTCTGAAACTGCTGCCGGAGACCGAACGCTTCGGCGCGGGGGAGCGGGAACAGGAGCGAAAAGCCTTCCTGCGGGCGGCACGCCTGGCCGGGCAGTTGCGGCATCCGAACATCGTTGCCGTTTTCGATTCGGGAACCGAAGGAGCCACAGCTTACATGGCTATGGAGTACTTCGAATCCACCAGCCTGGAACACCTGCTGCGAGACCAGCCTCCGATGGACCCCGAAGCGGCCCTCGGCATCTTGCAGCAAGTGGCCGCGGCGCTCGACTACTCGCATCGGTCCGGACTGGTGCATCGCGACATCAAGCCGGGGAAGATCCTGTGCAACCAGCAGGGAGCCGCCAAAGTTACCGGGTTTGGCCTCGCTAAAAGCCTTACCGGCGTCGATTCGCGGCTCGGAGCGCTTCCACCGGCACGACACTACCTGGCGCCGGAACAACTCCAAGGGAAGACGACGGCGTTTTCGGACCAGTATTCCTTGGCCACCGTGGCCTTTCGCATGTTGGCCGGCAAGCGGCCCTTCGAAGGCGGGAATCTGATCGAGCTCATGCGGCAGATCGCCTTCGACCCGCCCCCGAACCTCAGCGATCTGAATCCCGGCATTCGGCTGGGAGTGAATGCGGTCCTGGCCAAGGCTCTGGCCAAAGAAGAGAGCGGCCGCTACCCAAGCTGCGGGGATTTTGCCAGCGCCCTGGAGGCGGCCGTCGCCGGCGAGAGGCAGGAACCGCCAGCCAAAAAGCTGAGCCTGTGGGCCGCCCTGGCGCGCTACTGGGGCCGCTAACCGGGGCCGCTGAACCGGGCCGCTTATTCCGCGAAAGTCCAACTGCCGCAGGCTTCGGTTTGGCGGGCAGTTGAGCCTGGTAGCAGCCAGGCAGTCAGTGTCCGCCGGGCCCCGGCCGTGCCATTACAAGCAGAACGCGATAGCGCGAGGAACTGCACAGGATCCACCGATGGCATCCGGTCTTGGGCTCCGACAGTGTAGATCTTGCGAGCACTCTTTTCACTCCCGCAAGCCTTACGCTTCGGCCCGCGGCTGCCCGCTCACGCGAGGCATTGACGCCAAACCATATCAAAAGCGCGGCTTAGCCAATCGCATGAATGCGAGCCAGGCGAACTGGTCGGCTGGTTGCATCGTTCACCGCGAGGTTTCCAATATGAACAAACTGTTTTTTCCGACGGTCCTGTGTTTGTGCGTAGGCCTCGCAGCCAGTGCTTGTGCGCAAGATCCCCAACAGCCTCCGCCTCGCACCCCCCAGCAGCAACAGCAACCGCAAAGTCCTGCCCAAAAAGTGACTGTGACGGGTTGTCTGGCCAAAGGCAGTGACGGCAGTCAGTATGTGGTCACCGACCAAAAGTCCAACGAGAAGCTCAGCTTTAGCGGCAGTCCTCAACTCGACAAGTATCTCAATCAGACCGTGAAATTGACAGGCAGCGTAATGACTCGAGACTCGGGCGAGAAAATCTTTCAGCCCGAATCCATCGCCACCGTCGCGCCTTCTTGCGATAGCAGTTCCAAACAGTAACGGAAGCCAACTGCGCCGCGGCTCAGGAGTCGCATCGCTGGGCGACTGAGCCGTGCCCCTGTCCGGCCAAGCTGCTTAACAGACTGGAAACCAGTGCCCGGCCCCTACTTCACTTCCACTTCCCGCAGCCAGTCCGGCCGCTTCAGCACCTCGCGCGGCTTGCTGCCATCCGGCGGCCCGATAATCCCGTCACGCTGCATCATGTCCAGTATCCGCGCCGCCCGGCCATAGCCCAACCGGAGGTGCCGCTGCAACGTGGATGTGGATGCCTTGCCCATTTGCAGCACCAGCCGGACGGCCTCCTCGTACATCGGGTCTTGATCCTCGCCGGACGGTTCGCTATCGGCCGCGCCTTCGTCGTCGGCCGGCGGCGCGATCAGGAACGACTGGTCGTATTCCGGCTGCGCCTGCTCCTTCCAGAAATCCACCACGCCTTGAATCTCGGTTTCGGTGACAAACGCTCCGTGGACGCGCGTCAGCCGCGAGGAGCCGGGCGGCAGGAAGAGCATGTCGCCCTTGCCTAACAGATGCTCCGCGCCCATCACGTCCAGGATGGTCCGGGAATCCACCCGGGTGGCCACGCGAAAGCTGAGGCGCGCCGGGAAATTGGCTTTGATCAGACCGGTGATCACGTCCACGCTGGGCCGCTGCGTGGCCAAAACCAGGTGCATGCCCACGGCGCGCGCCATCTGCGCGAGGCGCGTGACACTCTCTTCCACGTTCTTGCCTTCCAGCATCATCAGGTCCGCCAGCTCATCGATGAGGATCAGGATGTAGGGCAGCGGGCGAACCTCTTCTTCGGTCGGCTCGTCTTCCGGGAAGAGATTGCGCGGCTGCTCCCGGAGCTTGCGCGTTTTCTTGTTGAACTGGTCGATATTGCGGACGCCGAACTCCGCCAGCAGGCGCAGGCGGCGCTCCATTTCCAGCACCGCGTTGCGCAGCGCATTGGTGGCCTTTTTGGGATCGGTAATCACCGGCGTGAGCAGGTGCGGGATGCCCTCGTACATCCCCAGTTCCACGCGCTTGGGGTCCACCATGATCAGGCGCACTTCGTCCGGCGTGGCCTTGTACATGATCGACATAATCATCGAATTGATCATGACGCTCTTGCCGGAACCGGTCGACCCGGCGATGAGCAGGTGCGGCATGGCATCCAGAGCCGCCACACGGATGCGGCCGTTGATGTCCTTGCCAAGCGGGATGGTAAGGCGCGAATGCGAGCTGGTGAATTCGTCGGATTCCAGCATCTGGCGCAGCGCGATCAGCTCGCGCTTGCTGTTGGGCACCTCGATGCCCACCGTGGGCTTGCCGGGAATACGTTCGATGAGGATGGATTCGGCCTGCAAGCCGAGACACAGGTCTTCCACCAGATTGATGATGCGGCTGTATTTGATGCCGGCCTCGGGCTTGAACTCGAAGGTAGTGACCACGGGGCCCGGGTTGATCTGCACCACGTTGCCCAGCACGCTGAACTCTTCGAATTTGGACTTGATGCGGGCGGCGGTGTCTTTGAGCTCCTGCTCGTCGTAAGCATTGCGTCCGGGAGGTTCGTTCAGCAGCGTTGTGGGCGGCAGGTGAAACACGCGGGCCCGGGTTTCGATGCTCGGAGCCACCGTGGCAGCCGCTGGCGCGGCGCCGGCGAATGGCGCCGGCTCGGGGACCATGTCGGCGATCGGAACGATGGGGATCTCTTCCACCGAAGCGTACTCCTCGCTGGTCTGCCACGGCGGTGTGTCTTCGGCTTCGTGCGGAGCCGCGCCTTCGTGCCGAGCGGTGTCCCCATTCCGAGCCGTGACCCCATTCGGAGCCGTGACCGTTAGGGAGCGGTGGTTTTCCGCGCCGACGCCAGCCGTCTGGGCGTTTTCCTTCTTCAGAGCGCGGCGGCGCTGGTCGCGCTCGCGGGCTTTCTCAATAGCACGGGCGTGCATGCGCTCCCGCCAATCGCGAAAGGCGCCGGCTCGCGAGCCCCACCAGGCGGCCGGTCCCGCCAACCAGCCGGCCAGCTTGGCCAGTGTGAACGTGGAAGCCAGGTACAGCGAAATGGTGACGATTGTGAGCGTGGCCAGCAGAGCGCCGGTAGGGTTGAGGTTGTCCACCAGATAATTGGCCAGGACGAGCCCGAACGTCCCGCCAATGGGCACGCTTCCGCCCAAAAAATGCAACGGCAGAAAGGAGAGCCCTCCGGCCAGGCTGAGCGTCAGCAGCACGCAGCCCATGATCTTGGCGGAGCCGGCCTGCAATTCCTCCGACCGAATCCATTTCCAGGCCAGCAGGAAGGCCATCAGCGGAAAGAGAAACGATGCCGCGCCGAACATCTGAAAGGCCAGGTCCGCCAGGTACGAGCCGGGATAGCCGACCAGATTGAGCGGGCGCGAAGACGACGCCGTGTCCAAGGAGGGATCCTGGACGTGGTACGACACCAGGCTCAACAGAATCACCAGGCCCAGCGACAAAAGCAGGAAGCCTATGATTTCGTTCAGCCAATAGTTCTGCGTTGGAGATAAGAGCTTCATCACGCTGGCCGGCGGATGAAAGCCAGAGCAAGCACTATTATGCCAAAAACTATGCGCCAGTACACAAACGGCCGCAGCCCGCCGCGCCGCAGGTAGTTTAGAAACCAGGCGATGACAGCGCAGCCGGAAAGCGCGCTCACCAGCACCCCGACGATGAAATTGGTGGTGAAGATGGCCTGGAGCCCTCCCTCCTTGTTCATATCGTAGAGAGCCTTGCCCGCCGCCGCCGCGATGGCCGGTGTGGAAAGCAGGAAAGAGAAACGCGCGGCCGACTCGCGGGTGAGATCGCGAAATAGGCCGGCCGTGATGGTAATGCCGCTGCGCGAGGTGCCGGGCACGACGGCCAACGCCTGCGCCAGCCCGATCACCACGGCATCGGTACCGCTCAGGCCGGCGAGGTCGCGCAGCTTACGGCCGGCATTTTCGGCAAACCACATCAGCAGCCCAACGGTGACCAGCATGGCCCCCATCACGTAAGGAGTGCGCCAAACTGTCTCGGCCTGTTTATTGAAAAGCAGGCCAACCACGCCAAGCGGCACCGTGCCGATGAGCAGCAGCCACAACAGCATATGGTTGTGGCGCAGTTCGTCGTCGCTGCCGTAGTGCAGTCCGAAACCTTGCGCGACAATCTGAACCCAGTCTTTGAAGAAATAGATAATGACGGCGAGCAGGGTTCCGATATGCAGCGCGATGTCGAAATCGAGGGCTTCCACCTGCCAGCCGAGCAGCCATGACGTGAGGTACAGGTGGGCGGTGCTGCTGACGGGCAGAAATTCGGTAAACCCCTGAACCAGGGCGAGAACAATGACTTGATAAAGAGGCATTAAACTCCAGCGTGGAGGAATGAAGCCCGCATGTCAAGCACGCATTGCCCCGTGGGGTGCTGCCAAGGCGTCATCCGTTTGCCATCGGCAGTATTCGCCGGCCAGCAGACAACCTTCCCCCCAGCCGGCGTCGCGGTTCTCCGGCCGCTCCAACGCCAATTGTTCGAACTTGCCGGGCAACCGTGGCAGGCGGCGCACGAAGTGTTCACTCCCACATTCGCGGCGCTCGCCGATCCCACCAGGCGGGCGATCGTTCAGCGGCTGGCCTCAGGCGAGACCTCGTGCCGCACCCGTCATTCGAAGTGCCACCCGGCCTCGCGTTGTAGCTCTGAACCCAGCCCGCGCGCCCTCATATTAATATTGGTGCCGGATGACTTTACGCACCCCGTCCGCGAGTGGACTTACGGCTCCGGGCGTCTGGCATATGCGCCGAGGACGCGGTAAGTGTTACAGTTCGCAGCCGGAAAGCATAAGCCGCGGGCAAAGTGGTACACTAGTTGCTGGGACTTGGCGCCAGCAGCCGGCTCTAGTCAGCACAAATTACAATTCACGTAACGGAAAAGGAGACCACCCCAATGGACAAGCAGCAAGGCAAGGCGGCGGGCAGGCAACCCAAGCTTGTCGATACCGAGGCATCTCCGGCCGGCATCAGGCAACGAAACCCGCGAGTTAGCGGAACCAACATACTTTTCCCTGGTATGGCGATATCTGGTATAGCCATATGATGGCACAACCCAAGCACGCTGTGTTGGGGCAAGGAGATGCCAAGGTGGAGCTGCGATATATGGGCTTCGATCAGGCCCAGAATAAGCGCGTGTATAAATTCGATTGCACCGGCGCAGGCAAATCCACCCTGCGGTTTGTGGTGAGCGTCGATATGGTGTTGTTCCTAAAGCACCACGTGGGCATTCAAGAAGGCCCCGCGCTCTGCGCCCGCAAATTGAACGCCGGCTTCGAGTCGGAGCATGCAGGGGATCAGGCGTTGCCGCAGGAGTTGACCCACGAGTTGACGAACGACGACCTGCTGGCGTATGTGGCGATACGAACCGCCGCTGAGGTGCGCAGGGCGGAAGCGCGAAGACCGGGCCCCAACCGCCGCAAACCGGAGCAAGCGCAGGCTTTTACTCCATGGCGGAGGTAGGTTCGGACTTCGGTTGGGAAGCCCCGGCGAAAGCAGCCTTCGGCAACCCGCCGTTGAAGTCTTTGGCTTTCGCAGGGCCGCAAACCCCGTGCCACTTCGTGAAACAGTCCCTCATCACGCTCAGGATCGGTCCCCGGTTTTGGGCGATCAGCCTGAGCCATTTCCAGGTTTTCTTTGGCGGGAAATAAATCCCGCGGAAGAATAGCCGGGAAATCATGTGGCTGATCTTGTAAGCCGCCGGCTCGCCGGCGATGGAATCCAGCGCCCTCTGGTTGGCCGCCGGGCTGTATGCGTGCGTCCACGCGTGCAGAACCTCTTCCTGCACTTCCGGTATCGTGATCTTCAGTGGCGTGTGAGCCATCTGGAACGGCGCAAATTCCAGCCAGTGTTTAGGACGGGTAAGCCGTCCTTCTTTCTTCAGGCGAGTATACAAAGGGGTCGCGGGGAAGGGAGTGATTTGGCCGAACACGGGCAGCACCGGAGGCCATTCGCTCATCTGGGCCAGAGTGCGGGCCGCCACTCCCGGGGTATCGTTATCCAGCCCGAAGATAAACGACGTGATGGCATATACGTTGCGCCGGGCCAGCGCTTCCAGTACACCGGCGTATTCCGACGGCTTATTGAAGCTCTTGTTGACGCTGGCGAGATTGGCCGGATCGAGCGACTCCATCCCGATGAAAATCCATTTCCCGCCGGACGCCGCGATCAAATCGAGCAGTTCCGGGTCGCGCAGCAGGTTGGCGCTGATTTGCGCCACCCACGAAAGTTCGGCTCCCGCCGCGATGATATCGCGCAAAAGCGACTTGGTCCGCTTGACGTTGATGGCGAAATTGTCGTCGACAAAGAATACCGCCACCTTGCCGCTGCTGCCGCGGCCACGTTCCTTGAGCCTGAGCATCTCGTCAACAATGCTCTGGTTGGTCCGAAACCGGATCGAGTCGCCGAAGAAGCCGGTGACCGTGCAGAATTCGCAACCATAAGGACAGCCGCGCCCGGATTCGATGGGAATGATGTGAAAAGTCTCCCAGGCGTAGCCGAAGTGCCGCAGGATCGGACGGAAAAAGCCGGGGATTCGATTGAACTGCCGGATGTCGAGGGTATCCCAGGGAATCGCCGGGTAGTGGTCTAAGCTCGGCTTGTGGTCCTGCCCGAAGGCGTCCAGCGGCGCGTAGACCTCCTTGAGTTGGCCGCGCGCGGCATCCTCCACGATTCGCGGCCAGGTTTCATCGGCTTCACCCAAAGCCAGGGAATCGGCATGGCGGGGTCCGCCGTCGCGCCCGAGAGCTTCGTCCGGGACTTCCGTGATGTGCGGTCCTCCCATTACGACGGGGATGCCGGCGGCGCGGACCGCATCCGCCACGCGGTAGGCTTTAGCGATCATGCGGGTCATGGCGCCGATGCCGACCAGTCCGATCTTTTCACTTAGAGCAAACTGGACCAGTTCAGCGTCGTTCATCGGTTGCGTGTTGCCGTCGATCAGCACCACTTCATGGCCCTTGGGTGTGAGCGACTGCAGCAGAAACATCCAGAGGTGGGGCATGAAATTTTGCGTGACACCATTGTCAGGGTTGTACAGTAGAATTTTCATGGGGCTTGCCGATTCGAGCGCCAACCTGGTTGACGCTTCCTCTCTCCGGCAAGTCCTCCGTGGGGTGTCGGGCTGGATGCGTGAAAATCCGAGCCGCCTGTAGGTGGATTCTGTGTCGGCACCCGATATCGTATCACCAAATATTGTTTGACTAGGGAAAAAAAGACCCGGTATTCTACCTAGTAGCAAGAGACATCAAGGTAGGCGTAAAATGAGATTCCAGTGTCTGTTTTTTTTCTGCTTCGCCGCAGCGCTTCCAGCCGCCGATGCGGATCTGATTCTCCATAATGGCAGGATTGTTACAGTCGACCGGCTGTTCACGATCGGGCAGGCCGTGGCCGTTAAATCCGGCAAGATCGTCGCGGTAGGGCCGGACAGTGCCATCCTCAAGGCCGAGCGCGGGCCCAAGACCGAGGCGATCGATCTGCACGGCGGCACAGTTCTGCCGGGATTGGTGGACGCGCATGTGCATGCGCTCGAAGCCGGGCTGAGCGAGTTTCGGGCGCCGATTCCGGCTCTCGATTCCTTCGCTGCCGTGCAGGCGTACATTCAGGACCGGGCGGCGCAAACGCCAAGGGGCGGCTGGATCGTGGTGCCGCGCACCTTCCCCACACGGCTCAAGGAAATGCGCATGCCCACGCGCCAGGTCCTCGACATTACGAAGGACCACCCGGTGCTCTTCGACGCCAGCTACGTGGTAGTGCTGAATTCGTTTGCCCTGAAGCAGTGCGGTATCGTCCGCAATACACCCAATCCACCCGGCGGTGAGGTAGTCAAAGGCGCCGACGGCGAGCCTAACGGGATTCTCAAGAACGCCGCGTCGCTGGTGACGGGGCTGGTGAATGGCCCGGACCGCGCCGGCCATTTCACCGAGGCCGAAAAGCTGGACGCCCTGGAGCAGCAACTGAAACGGTACGTTGCCGCGGGGCTGACCACCGTGGGCGATCGCGCCGTGGATGACGAGCAGATCGCGCTCTACCAGAAATTGAAAGCCACCGGGCGGCTGCCCATTCGCGCCGTGCTCACGTGGCGCCCGGACGGTTCGCAGCCCGCCGCCACGCTGCAACAGCAGATTGAATCGGCGCCGTACACCACCAATACCGGCGATTCCTGGTTGAAGTTCGGAACCTTCAAGCTGACCCTGGACGGCGGCATGACGATCGGCACGGCATTCCAGCGGTATCCCTACGGACCATTCGGGAAGCAGCTTTATGGGAAGACCGATCCCGACGACCGGGGCCAGCTCTTCATCCCGCCCGCCAAACTGCTGGCGGTGATGCGCACGGCCCGGAACCGCGGGTGGCAGCTCACCACGCACGATCAGGGCGGGGGCGCCGTGGATAATTTTCTGGACACGCTGGAGCAACTCGACCGCGAGAAACCCATCGCGCCTACGCGGTCGCACCTCATGCACGCCAGCTTTCAAAGTCCTGAGGCCATCGCTCGCATGAAGAAGATGGGGCTCCTGGCCGACGTGCAATCGTCGTGGCTCTACCTGGACGCACCCGCTCTGGAGCAGGTATTCGGCTATGAAGGGATGCGCTATTTCTATCCGCTGCGGTCCTACATCGATGCGGGAATCATTGTGGCGGCCGGCAGCGATCACATGATCGGGCACGACAAGAACCGTGCCACGAATCCCTACAACCCATTCTTGAGCATGTGGACCGAAGTGACGCGGTTGACGTGGGCGCCCTCTGGGCACGGCAAGGCGATTCACCCCGAGCAGAAGATCACCCGCGCCGAGGCGCTCAAGACGCACACGATTTGGCCGGCCTATTTGCAATTCGCCGACAACGAGCGCGGCTCCATCGAGCCCGGGAAACTGGCCGACCTGGCGGTCATCGACCGCGATTATCTGACTTGTCCCGAGGAACAAATCAGGAGCATTCAGCCGGTGATGACCATTCTGGATGGGCGGATTGTGTATCGCGCGGCGGGGGCCGGCAGATGAGACACGGCGGGCTAATCCCGAAGCGCAGACTGGCGTCAGATCTCCAGCAAGTCCTTACCGACAATAATCTGACCTTTGTATGTGCTTCGGGCGGCGTCGATCCACATCTGATCGGTTAATTCAGCGTCTTCAGCCGGCACAAAATGCGAGAGCACCAGGGTCTTCACCCCCGCGGCCTCTGCCACGCGCCCAGCGTCTTCCACTGAAGTATGGTGGCTGAGAATGGATTTCTTCAACGCCACACCGTTGGGAAGGGGCGCCATGAGACGGTCAACCGCGGAGGCGTAAAGCGCCTCGTGCACCAGGACATCGGCGCCCTGAGCAAGCCGGATCAGCGCATCGCAGCGTTTTGTGTCACCGGAGATTACGATCGACCGATCGTGCGAGTTGAAGCGGTACGCGAACGCCGGAGTCACCGGGGGATGATCGACCAAAGCACACTTCACTGTGACGTTGCCGTCCTGCATAACTATCCCGCCACGGGTTAGTTGGTGCGGGTGCACCAGGGGAACAAGCGGCACTCTACCTTCGTCCGCGATGCGCGTCTTGATATCGTATGCGTTCATCTCGAAGAACAGCCGCGTCATCCGAGCCAGCGGCGGCGGACCCCATGTGTCCACGCCACTCTGTAACCCGGAAGCCCAAGCTATGAGAAGAAGGTTGCCGTAGTCGGCGTTGTGGTCCGAATGATTGTGTGTGATGAAGATGTGACGAAGTGCCGGCAGCGGCACCCCGGCACGAACAAGTTGGATCGCCACGCCGTTCCCGCAATCAACGACGTAGGCCGAGTTGTTGATGAGGATCACTTGCGACGTCGAGATTCTGCTCTTTCGAGGCCTGGGCCCGCCGCCAGTCCCCAGCAAGATGAGTCGCGTCTTTGCAGACGGAGAGGGCTGCGCAATGGTGAACCACGGCTGCGCAACCGCGATTGCCAGCGCCGCGGCAGTATGCGATGTGAATTCCCGCCGTGACGAGGCTCTCATGATTTCAGGTACCTTGATGGTCTTCCGTATTCTCCTGGGAGGCGTCTGTCCCAAGCGCCGTTTCAACCCGATATCGTATCACACCAAATATTGTTGACCAGGAAAAAAAGACCCGGTGTTCTACCTAGTAGCAAGAGACATCAAGCTAGGTGATGACGATTCTGGATGGGCGGATTGTGTATCGGGCGGCGGGGGCTGGCGGCAGATGAGACACGGCGACCTATAGGCCGATAAGCCGTCACGTGGAAAGCCGTCCGCACGAGCTTTGTCAACAGGCAGGTGGGACAAGTGGCCCGATCTGGTTCGGAAGCTCCGCAGACGGCCAGTTGTCGGTGCCAAGGGGATTTCGCGCCAGCGATCCCCTTTGCACCGGTTTAATCAAGGACGAGTCATTACCTTCACTCGTTGGCATTTGCTTGCGGAACGTAATGCACCAGTTGCCGCGTCAACAGATCTACGGTCACTGAGTCATCCGGTGTCTTCGCTGCTTCGGTGTCCGACGCGGGATGGTACTCGATGCGCAATTGTTTCGCATCGGCGATGATGCGCGCGTACCCATAGTCCTGGTCGTCGTAGTTTTCGAAAACCACGGAATCGCTCTTCTCCTTATTTGAGAGCGAGGGCTGCGCCATGGGCGTGCGCAGCGCGGGGCTGCCTTTGCGCGTCAGCGGGTTCACGGCATGGCCGCCGTTACCGATCACCAAAAACGGAGTCTGGCGTTTGCCTTGCGTGCGGGTAAATCGCTGATAGTTGTGCGCGTGGCCGGAGAGAAAAGCGTGCGGCCAGACGCTCGCCTTCTGGCATACCGCGTCGATCTCGGCCAGGACCTCCGGGCTGGTCCCATGACGGCCGGAGTTGTCGGTATTGGTGGTCACCGCGGCCACGTACGGCGGATGGTGCAGGGCAATGAGAAGCGCGCCCGAGTAATTTTCCTTCTTCACCCGAGCCAGGGCGGCGGCGAGAAATTCCAGTTGCGTATCGGTGAGGTAAGGAAATTGCCCGTTCTGCGTCGAAATGACGCCTGGATCTTCGAGGCAGTTGCTGTACAGTGCGAGGATTCGCACAAAGGGAGCCTCCAGCGTATAATAGACGCCCGGCTGTACCTGTGCCGTGCGCGCCAGTTCGCCCGATTCCGGAGTGCGATGGGGAGAACTGCCTGCCTGACAGAAATTCTCGATAAATGCGGCCAGGCTCTCCACGGTGGAGTTCGGCGCCACCATGCCGTCGTGATTGCCGGCGATGGCGAATATGGGCGCGGGATAATTGCGATACGGATCGTAGAACTGATCGTAATAATACTGAGCTTCGCCAAAGCTGTATACCACATCGCCCAAATGCAGGTAAAAGGAAGGCACGGAGCGCGGGTCGGTATCGTCGAAATCGGCTACCATCTTGTCGGCGACATCGTCCATGTAGCGCGGTCCTCTTGTATTTCCGGTGTCACCGGTGGAATGAAACACAAGCTGACCGGCCTTGTGGATCTGAGCCTCGATGGCTGCGCCCTGCGCACCAAGCGCGGCCGCCAGTGTTACGACTGGCTCCGGCACGCCGGTAACGATAGGGAATGCGCGCGGCTTGAGCGTACCGGCTTCGCTGTCGAGAATCTTATAAGCTGCCGAGTCCGATCCATGTTTGACGGTGAACTTAGTGGGATCGGGCGTGGGCGCCGGTTCCCCGAATTGTGGGCCGCCGGTATCGATCGGGGTCGAGTTGTTTGGCGGCGGGGGCTCAGCGATGCCCGGTTTCGGTTTGCGCGCGTGGTCGGACGAATGGGTGGGCTGCGGCGATTTCCTTTTGGCCATGTTGTTACCTCGTGTTCAGTAAATCGCACTGATATTTCATATTAGTGAAAGACCAGGCATTTCATAATTAATAGTGCGGCCAGTTCCCTGGCCGTTTCAGCATTCTGCCACGCAGCCCCGCAATATAGGATGCGCGCCGGACGTCCTGAGCGCGGCCGATCCCCCAAGCCGTGGATGCCATCGGCCACGAAGCATTCCCGCCGATGCCCACCGTCTGCCGGCACACGCCCATAGCTTCGGCCATCTGCTCATTGTCTTGACCGGCCGCAGCGCGCAGTACGATTCGGGCCCGTTCCACTGGCGCACCGCCAGCGTCACACTACCTTCGGCGGCGGTAGACGATTCCTCCGAGGAGGAGCCCGCCAAGCATGCCATAAACGGTGTTCGGCTCGGGAAGGGCATCCGCAAAGGTGACGAACTGCGCCCCGTGAGGACTGACCCCCGTGAACAGCGGCGTCACGACCCCAGTGGCCGTGTCCAAACTGCCCAATTCCCTGCCTACATCGACCAATACGGCGCCCGATGAAAGACCGCTGACAAGCAGCCTGTACACGGTGTTTGCCCCGGTGTCAGCCAAATAGATAAACCCCTGTGGCGCGGTGGGAAAAATTGTATCGTCGGGCAACCCAATGATCGGTTGGTTGTTGGTGCCAAGCAATGAAATGAAGCTGATCGACTGGTTGGCGGCCCCTGGGTTATGCACGAAGACGATCTGCTGATCGGCCTCACCGGTGAGCGCCAGGTCACCCGAGGGTGTCAAGACCAGGGAATCGGAATCCGCAATGGTGGTCGACGCATTCGCCTGCCCGGTGGCGAGATTGGTCCCGGTCATGCCGGAATTCACAACCGGCGCCACTTGCAGAGGCGACGAAAGCCCGCTCGTCAGTTGAAGAATGACCGGGTCACCGGGTCCGGTTGGGTTCGTCTCGCTGAGGAAAACCTGACCATTGCGGAAAACGACGTCATCGAATCCGCGATTGGGTACGTTTGTATAGGAACTTCCGTAAGCAAACGGCGTGATGGCATTCGTGCGGGGATTGATGATGGTCAGTGACGAGTTGCCGTCGTTATTTTGAAGGGCCCAGACCAGGCCGTTAGGATCGACCCTAAGGCCATCCACATTGCCGGCTATGCTGAAAGTGCCGAGCAGACTACCACTGGGAGTGTAGCGTGCCACCGTACTTGATCCCACGCCACCCGCGGAATTGGCGCCGTTCTGATAGGCAATCCAAACCGAGCCGTCGCCAAAGGCAACGGAGTCGGGAGCCGTTGCTCCGATCGTGGTACCGGTGGCAAATACGGTTGCTGTAATCGACGCGGCTCGCAGGCCGCCGCCGGCGAACGTAATGAGAGCCGCAGCCGCAGCATTGCGAAATATTTTCATTTTCTCCTCCGCCTGGAAGCTTTGGAAGTAATCGCACTGGCAGAATAACCCGTCTTGGTTACGCCCGTGTGAATGTATACCGGCCCGGGAACTTTTTGGTGGGTCCGAGTCTATGATCACACCGCGGGCAGGTTTGAAGGCTTCGTTGATGTATTGCGATACCAAGGAAACGCCGTTTCAAGCTGCCCCACAACCGGCACGCCGCAAAAACTGGTCCAACAGTCCGTGAAAATGGTGCACGCCGTTTTCACGCTTCACGGAGAACCTGCCCTGGTTGTAGTTGCGGGAACGCAGGCCGCGCTGCACGGATTCGCAAATGCCAATGTCTTCCTGCTGGATCTCGTCGCTGAAGTCGATGGTAGCCTGCTCCACGCCGTCGTCCGAATAAGCGAACCATTCGAAAATCGTCAGGGTCTGCTCGGGACCCAGCGGCAAAATGATGTTGCTGCTCAGGTTGTCCGGGTAAACGTTGAGCATGAAGTTGGGAAAAATCCAATAGTAGAGCGCCTGCCGGCTGCCGTCGGAGAAATCGTAGCGCGGCGTGCCCTGGCGAATCGGCGCAATCTGCGACGAGTAATAGCGATACGCATCCACGCGGTATTGGCTGTAATCCAGTTCTCGAAACAGGCTGGGATGGGCGGTGGGCAGGTGATAGCCCTCCAGGTAGTTGTCAATGTAGACCTTCCAGTTGCAGGCGATGACGTAGTCGCGGCGGGACGCGAAACGCAGGCGTTCGATGGCGCAGCCGATCTGCGCGATCTCGCGGGGGATGGCGCCGAGCACTTCGGCCAGCGGCGGTGCGGCCCCGTCCTGGTTCACGAAAACGAACGGGCCCCAGGCCGTAGCCTGGAAGCGCGGCAGGCAGACCTTGGAACGGTCCCAGTCCGCAACACCTTCGAATTCGGGTTGGCCGAACAGGCTGCCATCCAGTTTGTAGGTCCAACCATGATACGGGCAGCGGATCACCGGGCCGCAGCCCTGGCCGGCGGCCAACAGCGAACCGCGATGGCGGCAGACGTTGGAGAAGGCCCGCAATATGCCATCTTCGGCGCGCGCCACCAGCACGGGTTCGCCCGAGATTTCGCAGCCGAAGTAACTGCCCGGCGCGGCCACCCAATCGCTCCGGCCCACGGCCTGCCACGTGCAGGCGAAGACGGCCCGGCGCTCGGCTTCCAGCATCGCCGGGTCGATATACCAGCGGGCGGGGATGGTGGAAGCGCGGGAGAGATCGGGGTTGAAGGTGTAATCGCCCAAGTCCATCCTGTTATGATAAGCGCGCGGGCGCAAGCAGTCATTCCGCGGCGTCACTCTTGGTTTTCTCGTCCGCCGCTCGCTTCGCCGCGGCGCACCGGCAATCCCTACAGGTCGGACAGATACCTGAGTTGGCCGTTGCTGTCGCCGAACGAATCCACGTGCACGCTCAGGCGGTCGAGCATGGCCACGTAGAGGTTCGTTATCGGAGTCTCCTCCGCGTACCGGATGTGCCGTCCGGGCTTGAGGCTTCCATTGCCGCGGCCAGCCAGGATAACGGGAAGGTTATGGTGCAGGTGGGCGTTGCCATCACTCAACCCGCTGCCATATACGATCATCGAGTGATCCAGCAGGCTGCCATCCCCATCCTGACTCGATTTGAGTTTGTCCAGCAGATAAGTGAATTGCTTCATGTGGAAGCAATTGATCTGCGTCACCTTCTCAATTTTTTCGCGGTCGCCCTGATGATGCGTCAGGCCGTGATGGGCTTCTTTGATGCCGAGTTCGGCGGCATAGGAGCGGGGGCTTTGTTCGATGCCCACCAGCACCGTAATCACGCGCGTCATGTCGGTCTGGAATGCCAGGGCGACCAGGTCAAACATGACGCGCGCATGCTCGGACAGATCGGTAGGAACGCTGGCGGAGGGCGCCGGGATCGCCGGGATCAACGGGGAAACCTGCGCGTTCTGCTTTTCGGTATTCTGGATGCGCTTTTCAATATCGCGGATGGCGAACAGGTACTCGTCGAGCTTGCGCCGGTCGGCGCCGCCGAGCGAATTCCTGAGGCGTTGGGCATCGTCGAGGACGACGTCCAGGACACTCTTCTGGTAGCCTTCCAGGCGCGCCCGGCGCCGGGGATCGGTCTCCTCGTCGGCGCCGCCGAACAGCCGCTCGAAGACGGCGCGGGGCCGAATCTCTGGAGGCATCGGCGAGGAGGAGGTGCGCCAGGAAATGCTGTTGCTGTACGCGCAGCTATAGCCGTTATCGCAGTTGCCGCCCTGCACGCCCTCTTCGCAACCCAGTTCCAGCGAGGCGAACCGCGTTTTGCCTTCGAGTGCGCGCGCGGCGATCTGGTCCATGGAAACGCCCGCCTGAATATCCCTGCCGAAGGTTTTCTTTGGATGAATGCCGGTGAGATAAGCGGCGCCCGCACGGCCGTGGTCCCCCGGTCCGTCACCCAAGGCGCGGCCGCCATTCGAAGTCAGGCCGGCCAGCATCATCACGTCGTTGCGGTAAGGCGCAAGGGCGCTGGTGATTCGCGGAAGCTGGCTCGGAAGGGCCGTAACGCCGGGTTGGTCCGTGGCGGGGAGCCACTGGTCCATCATGATACCGTTCGGCACATAGAGGTATGCCATGCGGCACGGAGGCGCAGTCTTGCCTGCCGGCGCAGCGAAGGCCGGCGACATGGCATCCAGGAACGGCAGCGCGACGGTAGCGCCCACGCCACGCAACAACGCCCGCCTGGAAATGCGCTTACTTGGATTCATTCGGTCCTCCCGCACCTTTTCGCATTTGGAAAGGCGCGCTCTTTACAATCTCCATCACCAGGGCCGAAAAGCGATAGCCGTTGACGGACGCCCGGGCTGCCATGCGATCCACCACCGGATGGTCGGAGCGTTCGAGTCCGCGCCCAAGCGCATACGTCAGCATCTTCCCGGTAAGGTTCTGCACGAACAGGCTGCTCTGCGTCCTCAGAATTTCCTTCAGACCCCTGGCTCCCGCGAAGGATCGGCCGTCGGGGAGCGTTCCGGAGCTGTCCACCGGGAACTCTCCGTCCTTCGTGCGCCAGCCGCCGGACGCATCGTAGTTTTCAAGGCCGAACCCGATGGGGTCCATCTGGTTGTGGCAAACCGCGCAACTTGCATTAGCGCGATGCTGCTCCAGGCGCTGGCGAAGGGAAGCGTCGGTCCCCAGATTCGTCTCCAGCAGAGCCGGGACATCGGGTGGCGGAGGCGGTGGTGCAGTGCCAAGCAGGGTATCGAGCACCCACTTGCCGCGGATTACAGGAGACGTCCGGTTCGCATAGGAAGACAGCGTCAGGACCGAGCCTTGCGTCACCACGCCGCTGCGCTGCTCCCCATCCAGTCCCACGCGCCGGAACTCGTCCCCATCCACTCCGGTGAGCCCGTAATACCGTGCCAAAGGGCCATTGACGAAAGTGAAAGGGCCGTCGATCAGATCGAGCACGCTTCGGTCCTCGCGAACGATGGCGCTTACGAACAGAGTAGTTTCCTGCCGCATGGCGTCAAGCAGTTCATCGTCCACCGTGGGGAACAGTGCGGGATCGGGCTTTTTCCGGTCGAGCAGACGCAGGTTCAACCATTGGGCCGCAAAGTTGTCCACCAGCCCAGCCGACTTGGGGTTCTCCAGCATCCGGCGCACCTGTGCTTCGAGCGCGGCGGGCTGGTGCAATCGATGTTCGCCCGCCGCGCGCAGCAGTTCGTCATCCGGCATGCTGTTCCACAGAAAATAGGAAAGCCGCGAAGCCAGCTCATAATCGCTGAGGGAGTAAACGGCGTCGCCCGGGGCGGCATCCCGTTCGATGCGGAACAGGAAGTTCGGCGAAAGAAGAACTGCCTGCACGGCCGTGCGAATGCCCTCCTCAAACGAATCGCCTTGCCTTTGCACCTGCGATACCAGCTTCAGCAGCGCGGCTGTCTCCACCTTGGCTGGAGGCCGCCGGTAAGCGCGGCGCGCCAATTCCGCTACGATGGCCGGCGCGCATTGGGCCACGTGCTTTCCAGGCGGATGGCCACAGACAAAAATCTTCCTGTAGCTCTCTGGCGGCGCGGCTTCCGGCTGGTTGGGCCCGACGATGTTCATGTAATCGACATACAGTTTGCGCCGGCCGTCCGGGTTCAAGTTTTCGCGGGGGTCCCGCAAGTTGGCCAGTTCGGGAAACCCGGCACGCAGGAAATGATCGCCTGCTGTGAGGTGGACGCGGACGACCGATTCTCCACGCGAGTACTGGTAGTTGGTGGTGCCTTCGATCAATTCCGTGTGAACGATCTTGCCATCGACCGTAAACACCATCTGGACCGGCGGCGCCCCCTGCCGGTTTCGTTCATCGAATGCCTTCCGCTCCTCGTCCGTCATCGGGCCGCGACGCCCTGCCCCGCGGCGAGCTGCCGGATCTTTCCCGGATGCAACGGCGGGCTGCGCCAAAAACTCCGGCCCGCGGTAGTTGGCCAGCCGGATCTGGAATTCATAGTCGGCGGTAACCGGGAAATGGAAACTTCCGTAGAGCGCACCCCGCATGGAGAAGGGCAGCACGTTGCCGGTAGCCGGACTGTCGTCCTGGAATTTCTTGGGCATCAGCTTGGCGATCAGGCCGGGCTTTGGCGGGTTTGGTTCGCCGTAGACCGCGATCCGGGAAACCGAGCGCGCGGCTTTCATGTACTTTTCCATCAGCAGAGGTGAGAGAGACAGTACGTCGCCGATGTTGTCAAAGCCATAGCCCGAATCGTCGAGGGGAAACTCGTCAGCCGGACGAACGGTGACGCTCAGCAGATCACGAATCGTGTTGTTGTACTCCACCCGGTTGAGGCGGCGGGCGGTCACCCTCCCGGGATCGGGATTCGCCGTCGCCGGCGAGTGGCCGACGACGCTTTCAATCCAGGTTGAAACGGCTGCCAGTTCGGCTGCGCTCACGGGCGGCATGGGCGCGGGTGGCATCTGCCCGGCGCTGAGCTTGTCGCGCACCTTTTCCCAAACCTCAGGCCTTTGCGCGGCCAAGGCCGCCTGGCCAAATATCTCCAGGTTCAGATTGGCGGTGCGCAGCTTCTCGTTATGACACGTGAAACAGTTCTTTGCCAGAACCGGCAAAACGACCTGCTGAAAGCGAGCGGCCTGGTCGCCCGCCGAGTTCGTGGCTTGCCCGACAAGAAGTCCTACGGCTAAGCTGCCGCTGGCGCAGATAGCGCAAACGGCCTGCAGTTTCACTTGCACAACACCATCCCTTCTGGCTCATTCAACCACATTCGAAGCCAGCGGTCCAGCGGTGCACCCCTAGGTGGCCACTCGCGCCCGCGTGCGTCAGAACATGAACCGCACCGAAAGCTGCACTGAGCGCGGCCTCGGATTGAGTGCCGTTGCCGTGACTACGCCGAAGAGCTGATTGGTCACCTCGCGGCCGGGCACGTCGAACGTCGGCGTGTTCGTCGCGTTGAAAGCCTCACCTTTGAGTTCCAGGCGGTAGCGCTCCTTCACGACGAAAGTCTTGTAAAGCGACACATCCAGGTCGAACATCCCGTCGCTCATCAGGTTCGGTATGGTTCTTCCGGAATTGCCGAATGTAAACGGGTCGGGCACCTTGAAGGCCGCTTTGTTGAACCAGTTGGTCAAGGTCGGTTGATCCGCCTGGTCCGAAACCCCGGGGACGACGTTCGGGCGTCCGCCGGTAGTGCTCGACAGCGCAATTGTCTGCCCGCTCTGGATAGTCAT
>Ga0210402_10001913_pt1 | contig 20835 bp, 14 predicted proteins | sample IncBWC7MmetaG_FD_161055 | JGI IMG/M metagenome (GOLD analysis project Ga0210402, IMG submission 161055) | Forest soil microbial communities from Barre Woods Harvard Forest LTER site, Petersham, Massachusetts, United States - Inc-BW-C-7-M | ecosystem: Environmental > Terrestrial > Soil >... | reverse complement strand
TGGCTGAGCTGGTCTGTCGGGCTGCTGGCGCAGTCGCCCCCTATGCCGGTGCGCTCAGCCCAATCCCCAGAATTCCGTACCTTTTCGACGTTGAGATGTAATTAGTCGCTGGGGCGCGCCGAGTTTGCCGTTCCCGTCAGCCAGCGTTTCCACTCGCGCAGTCATCTGCGGGGGTCACCGTGGCTGCGGCTACTGCTCAGCCACCCTCCGGAACGCGTCCCCGGTCAACCGGTACTTCGTCCACGCGTCCATCGGAATGGCGCCAACACCCCGGTAGAACCGGATGGACGGTTCGTTCCAATCCAGCACTTCCCACTCCACGCGGCTCCAACCGCGCTCCATGGCAATCCCGGCAACACGACCGAGCAGTCGGGAGCCCACACCTTTTCCGCGGGCGTCCGGCTTGACATACAGATCCTCAAGGTAGATGCCCGGCTCGGCCAGGAATGTGGAATAGGTCCGGTAGAACACTGCAAATCCGGCGCATTCCTCGCCCTGTTGGCCCAGCAGGTAGGCCAGCAGCACTTCGGCGGCGGGGCTTTGGGCAAACTGGCCCGTGCCAAACTGGTCGGCGGGAAACTGGTTGGCGGGAAATAACGACGCGCGAATCCGCTCTTCCGTCGCGGTCACCAGATGAGCCAGTTGCTCATACTCGGCCAGCCCGCGGATCATTTCCAGGATCACCGGCACATCGCGCTCGGTCGCCGGTGAAATTCGTATGGTGGACATAAGCATTAGGGTGGACGGCCGTTTTCGCCGCCCACCCGCCCCCTTTTACGGCGTAGTTTAAGCCGTCCGCATGGCTTCGGACTTGTCGCCCGAAATCGCCGCCTGCGCCGCCGCCAGCCGCGCGATCGGCACGCGGTACGGGGAGCAGGAAACGTAGTTCATGCCCACGCGATAGCAGAATTGCACCGAGCTGGGCTCGCCGCCGTGCTCGCCGCAGATGCCGATTTCCAGGTCCTTGTTGGTGGCGCGGCCGGCATCCACGGCCATCTTCACCAGCTTGCCCACGCCCTCCTGGTCCAGAACGGCAAACGGATCGTTGGCGAAGATTTTGCGCTTCTGGTAGTCCGGCTGAAACTTCGTATAGTCGTCGCGGGAAAGGCCCATGGTGGTCTGGGTCAGGTCGTTGGTGCCGAAGCTGAAAAACTCGGCTTCCTTGGCCACTTCGCCGGCGGTGAGCGCGGCCCGCGGAATCTCAATCATAGTGCCCACCATGTACTTCAACTTCTTCATGCCGGCCTTGGCCAGAACTTCCTCGGCCACCTGGACCACGATCTTCTTCTGGTTCTCCAGTTCCTTGACGCCGCCAATCAGCGGGATCATCACTTCGGGAATCACCGTCACTCCCTTCTTGGCCACCTGCACGGCGGCTTCGAAAATGGCGCGCGCCTGCATCTCCGTGATCTCCGGATACGTGATGCCCAGGCGGCAGCCGCGGTGCCCCAGCATGGGGTTGAACTCGTGCAGTTCTTCTACGCGCTTCAACAGGTCGGGGATGACGGTCTTGAGGTTCGCCACGGCGGCGCCGAACTTCACATATTTGGCAACCAGTTCTTTCTTCTTCTTGATATCGGCATAGGGCAGGATGGCGACATCCACCATCAGGTCCTCGCGCTTCGGCAAGAACTCGTGCAGGGGTGGGTCCAGGGTGCGGATCACCACCGGGAAGCCGTTCATGGCCTTGAAGAGGCCCGCGAAATCGGCGCGCTGCATCGGCAGCAGCTTTTTCAGGGCCAGGCGGCGGGACTTCTCGTCGCGCGCCAGAATCATGGCCTGCATGTGCTCAATGCGGCCTTCGGCGAAGAACATGTGCTCGGTGCGGCAGAGGCCGATACCCTCGGCGCCGAATTTGCGGGCTACCTGGGCGTCGCGCGGGATATCGGCGTTGGCGCGAACGCCGAAGCTGCCGCGGAACTTGTCCGCCCATTCCATGAAGGTCTTCAGCACGCCTGACGATGGATCGGCATCGAGGGTGTTGGCCTGGCCGGCGAAAACTTCGCCCGTGGAACCGTCCAGCGAAATCCAATCGCCCTCATTCAGCGTCACCAGCTTGCCCGCTACCGTCACGGTGACCAGCTTCGTGTGTTCATCCACTGTGAAAGCCTCGGCGCCGGCCACGCACGGGGTTCCCATGCCGCGGCAAACCACCGCCGCGTGGCTGGTCATGCCGCCGCGTGAAGTGAGAATGCCCTTGGCTACAGCCATGCCGTGAATATCGTCCGGCACGGTTTCTTTGCGGACCAGAACCACCGGCGATTTCTTAGACTGCTCCACCGCGTGGTCGGCCGTGAAGACGATGGTGCCGACCGAGGCGCCCGGGGACGCCGGCAGGCCCTTGGCCAGCAGGGTGAGCGACTTTTTCGACTTCGGGTCGAGCACCGGATGCAGAAGCTGGTCGAGTTGATTGGGATCGACACGCAGCACGGCCTCCTCTTTGCTGATGAGCTTTTCGCCAACCATCTCTACCGCGATGCGCACGGCGGCCGGACCGGTTCGCTTGCCGTTGCGGGTCTGCAGCATGTACAGCTTGCCATCCTGAATCGTGAACTCGAAATCCTGGATGTCGCGATAGTGCTGCTCCAGCATAGTGGTGATTTCGCGAAGCTGGTTATAGACCGCCGGGTTCCACTTTTCGAGCTGGGAAATGGGGTGCGGCGTGCGGATGCCGGCCACCACGTCTTCGCCCTGGGCGTTTTCCAGGAACTCGCCGTAGAAGGCCTTTTCGCCGGTGGCCGGGTTGCGGGTGAAGCCCACGCCGGTGGCCGAAGTTTCGCCCAGGTTCCCGAACACCATGGCCTGCACGTTGACGGCGGTGCCCAGTTCATCGGGAATGCCTTCCATGCGCCGGTATTCGATGGCGCGTTTGCCATTCCAGGAGCGGAACACGGCATCGCGCGCGCCCGCCAGTTGCTGCAGCGCATCTTGCGGGAAAGGCTTGCCGGTCTTTTTCTGGACCAGCTTCTTGTAGCCGACGATGACTTCCTGCAGGTCGGCGGCGGTGAGTTCGGTATCCAGCTTGGCCTTGGCCTTCTTCTTCTGGCCCTCGAAGACCGCGTCGAAATCGGGCTTGCCCACTTCCAGCACCACGTTGCCGTACATCTGGATGAAGCGGCGGTAGCAATCGTAGGCGAAGCGCGGGTTGCTGGTCTTGGCCGCGACGGCTTTTACGGTTTCATCGTTCAACCCGAGGTTAAGGATGGTGTCCATCATGCCCGGCATGGAGAACTTCGCGCCCGAGCGCACGCTGACCAGCAGCGTGTTTTCCACGTCGCCCAACTGCTGGTCCATGCGCTCCTCCAGCGTCTTGAGGGCGTCAAGCATCTCTTTGTGGATCTCCGCCGGAACGGCGTTCCCGTTCTCAAAGTAGATGTTGCAGACTTGGGTGGAGATGGTGAAACCGGGCGGCACCGGCAGCTTGGCCCGACACATTTCGGCCAGCCCTGCGCCTTTGCCGCCGAGCGTGTCTTTCATCTTTCCATCACCGTCGGCGGTTCCGTTGCCGAACGAGTACACATGCTTACTCATGCTTTGCTCCTATGAATTGGTAACGATTTCAGAAAAGTCCGCTATGTTGGAAAACTCCTTCAATAGCGTATTCAGCAGCGTCAAACGGTTTTGCCGGACCGCTGCGTCCGGCGTATTCACCAGCACCTTGTCGAAAAAGAGATCGACTCTCGGGCGCAGCTTCGAGATTACCGATTCGATGGGCTGGCCGGCCGTTCGCTGGAACTCGTCGTACAGATCCTTTTCCGGGCCGGCTTCTAGCAGCGACGCGTCGATGGCTCCTCCGCCGGCGAACCCGGCCTGCTCCAGAATATTGCGGATGCGTTTGAAACTGGCGGCCAGCGGTTCGAAATCCGGCGTGGGCCGCAGGTTTTGGATGCGCACCAGACGAGCCTCCAGGTCCACCAGGTTGCTCCGGCCGGCGGCCATGGCGGCGGCAACTTCGTCATATTTGAAGCCCCGATGGTCGCGGAAGTAGAAGCGCGCCCGGCCCTCGAAGAACGCAATCAATTCCTGGTTGCCTTCCAGCAGGTCGAGCAACGGCAGCTCGATGCGCCCTTCCACCAGAATCTTCACCACGCCTTGGGCGGCGCGCCTCAGCCCGAACGGGTCGCGCGATCCGGAGGGATTCATACCCACGCCGAAGCAGCCGCGCAGAGTATCCAGCTTGTCGGCCAGCGCCACCAGTTGCCCGGTCCGGTGGCGTGGAATTGTGTCTTCCATGCTCTCCGGTTTGTAGTGGTCGTAAACGGATTGCCACACCGCCGCCGGCTCGCCCTGGTGGCGGGCATAGAGGCCGCCCACCACTCCCTGCAGTTCGGTAAACTCCTTCACCAGGTCCGTGGTGAGGTCGCACTTGGAAAGCTCGGCCGCGCGCATGGCGTGGTTATCGCCGCCCAACTCGCGGGCGAGCGTCATCATGCGCCCGGTCTTTTCCAGATAGGAGCCCAGCTTGGCCTGGAAGGTGACGTGAGCCAGATCTTGCTTGCGATCGGCCAGCTTTTTCTTCTGGTCCGAGTCCCAGAAGAAGCGCGCGTCGGTGAATCGGGCTCGCAGCACGCGTTCGTTGCCGCGGCGGATAAAGCCCTCCGGGTCGCTCTCCGTATTCATGATCGCCACGAATTGGGGCGCCAGTTTGCCGGACGCGTCCTGCACCGAAAAATACTTCTGGTGATGCCGCATCACGGTAATCAGCACCTCTTCGGGCAGTTCCAGGAACTGCGGGTCGAAGTTCCCGACAATGGGCTGGGGCCACTCGGTGAGATAAACCAGGGTCTCCAGCAGCGCATCGTCGCGCTTGATCCGGGTGCCCGCCATACGGCTCACAATCTTCTGGCGTCGGTCTTCGGCGGAAAGGATGACGTAGTGGTCGCGCAGACGCTGTTCGTAGTCGCTGCAGGTGATGGCGATTTCGCGCCCGCCCAGGCGGCGATGGCCGGCCGTCAGCGCGCCACTGCGCACTCCGGCCAGTGTAAAGGGGATGATCTCTTCGCCCAGCAGGGCCACTATCCAGCGGATGGGGCGGATGAAGCGCGGGCCGCCCTTGCCCGTCCAGTACATGGTCTTCGGGAAATAGATGTTGAGGATCAGGCCGGGCAGCGCTTCGGCCAGGATATCCTTGCTGGACCGGCCGGGCACCTTCTTCAGATAGGTGTAATACTCGCCCTTCGCGGTGACCTCAAGGATGAGGTCATCCGGCAGCACGCCCTGCTTGCGTGCGAATCCGGCCACGGCCTGCGCGGGTGCGGATTTCGCGGGACCCTGCACGCGCTCCTGGCGATCGGGCAGGCGCAGCGGCAGACCGTCGGCGCGCAGCACCAGCCGGCGCGGCGTGGCGTCAAGGCGGACCGAATCGTGAGGGAGAGCCAGTTTCTCAAAAAGCAGGCGCAGGTTTTCCAGCGCCGTGGGGATCATCCAATCGGGGATCTCCTCGGTCCCGATTTCGAGCAGGAATCGGTTTGCCAGGCCGCTGGTGTCGATGACGTCTACGGCGATATGCCGTTCCATCTGAGTGACTGTCGGGGGCTCGGCGGTGACTGGCTCGATGGTGTCTTCCAGGGCCGGGCCGGCTTCCAGGATGGAGATGTCTTCGATGCCGGGGCTGTCGAGGCCGGGGGTTTCGACGATAGCTGGTTTCATTGGCCGGCCTCCGCCGGGGCGTCCGGTTGCCGATCGGCTTGCTGATCTGCCCAGGCATGCGCCACCGCCACCGCCATTTTCCGCACCCGCTGGATCACGCCGACGCGTTCGGTCACGCTGATAGCCCCACGCGCATCCAGCGTATTAAAGATGTTGGAGCACTTGAGCACCTGGTCGTAGGTTGGCAGCAGCGGGAAGCGCTGTTTCCCAGGAGATTTCGGGTCATACATCTTCACCAGCCGCGTGGCCTCGCCTTCATGCAGGTCGAAAAGTTTCCACAGTGTGGGGACGTCGGCCATTTCGAAATTGTAAACCGAGTACTGCAACTCGTCTTGGTACCGGACGTCGCCGTAGCTGAAGCCGGGCGCCCACTCGATATCGTAGACGCTGTCTTTCACCTGCAGGAACGCGGTGAGGCGCTCCAGCCCGTAGGTCAGTTCGGCCGGAACCACATCCAGGTCAATGCCGCCGCATTGCTGGAAGTAGGTAAACTGCGATATCTCCAGGCCGTCCAGCATCACCTGCCAGCCCATGCCCCAGGCGCCCAGGGTGGGGGCTTCCCAGTTGTCCTCTTCGAGCTTGAGATCGTGCTGGCGTAGGTCGATGCCGATGGCCTCCAGGCTGCCCAGATACTGCTCGATGACGTCGGGCGGCGCCGGTTTCAGGATCACCTGAAGCTGCGAATGCTTGTAGAGGCGGTTGGGATTATCGCCGTAGCGCCCATCGGCCGGCCGGCGGCTGGGCTGGACGTAGGCTACGCGGTAGGGGCGTGGCCCCAGCACGCGCAGGAAGGTTTCCGGGCACATGGTGCCGGCGCCCACTTCAATATCGTATGGTTCCTGAATGACGCAGCCTCGTTCGGCCCAGTATTGTTTCAGCTTGAGGATGATTTCTTGAAAAGATTGCATCGTTCAACTATCCGGGCCGGCAACTACCCGGTTCGGGCTGGCCGGCCTACACTTCCAACATCGGCGCCGTAATGAGGCGGCGCTCCACGTGCTGCTCGATCTGCTGCACCAGAAAGCGCCGCAGATCCGCGGCCGTGGTCTGGCTCCAAGCTGTCTTCGAAAGCCCAGCCACCGGCAACCGCAGCATTTCAGCGGCGATCCCCCGGGACTCCGCGCTCAATTCCCAACTGTTGCCCCCTGCCGACCCAGGGCCAGAGCGGCAATGGCCGCATACCAGACCGGACCGACCGCGGCTGAAAAAAGCCCGTTCCGGATGATCCAGCATGGCGCCGCACCCGAGACAAACGTGCAACTCCGGCAGCATTCCCGAAAGCCGCACCGACCACAACGAAAAATAGGTCACGGCGCGCCAAACTCTGCCCGCGGCGTCCATACTCGCCGCAACTCCGCTCCCTGACGGTTGCGGCTCCGAAATAATCCCCGCGCCAGCCACCGGCCCCGCGCCTGCCGGCTGCAGCGAATCCAACACGGCCAGCAGGAGCCGAAAAAACCTGTCGTTCGCCTCCCCGGAAGGAAGCAACTGCTCAGCCACTTCCGCGAAGTAATCCAGCGCGACACTGGCCTGGTAATCGGAGACCAACCCGAATTGGGATCGAATCAGTTCGCAGGAATCCAGGTTCACCAGTTCGCGGGTTTCGCGCTGGAAATACGCCATCCGCACGTGCGATAACCGCTCCAGCCCCGCGCCGAAAGCGCTCTTCGGACGGCGCGCCCGCTTGGCCACGCCCCGCAACTTACCCTGATCCCTGGTGAGAAAGCTGACGACGAGGTCAGCCTCCTTCAGCGGGTAAGTACGCAGAACGAGAGCTTCACTGACACGCGCTGGCACACGTGGAAATTTCAGAGTATCATAGATGAAAACGTGGCACGGGCCTCCTGGCCTGTGCTGGCGCGCTTGACTGGCTTTGGGATGCACTGTAACGGGAGTTCCGTCACGACTCCCAAGGGTTGAAGAGGGCGACTCCGAGATGTTCAAAGTCCTTCACATTGCGCGTGACCAATGTGAGGTCGTGCTCGAGAGCAGTCGCAGCGACCAGTCCGTCGATGACGGACGGCTGGATTCCTTTCTCCTGCGCCCGCGCTGAAAGCGCCGCCCAGCGGTCGCCGATAGCTTTGGTTACGGGAAGCACGTTCGGCCCGTCAAACGATTCCAGCAAATCATTCTCCAGCCACTTCTCCAATTGGTCACGCCGCCTGCTCGGGGGAAGAAGCTCAATGCTTCGGCGGATTTCCGCCAGGGTCAGCACGCTCACGTAAAGAGAACCGGGAACGGCGGCTTCGAACCAATTCTTAACTCGCTGATCCGGCGCTCCTCTCCGCGAAAACTCAGAGAGGACGTTGGTATGGTACCGACCAGAAGACCCCTCACAGGTCGAGCGGCCTCCAGATTCAGCTCCGACCCGGCAAAGGGTGGTTCACTGAGAACATCGACCAGGTTGCGGCGAGGCCTGGTCGGCAGGGGCGGGGTTTCAGGAGTTGCCAATGACAGCAGCGCGCGATGGATCACTTCGTCGACGCTGCCGAACCCACCGGTGCGAAGCTTCTCCTGGATGATCTTTTCGTCTGCGGGCGTGATGTTGATGGTCATACAAATCACCTTCTTGGGTTAGGGTGATCACCCTGATCGAGCGCCCGGGACCCGTGCCTTTTTCCCTGTCACGTCAGTAGATTAGCATAAGCGGCTCCACCGACTGCCGAATCCCGATGCGCGAGGTTTCGACGTTTCGGCATATCAGTGCTGCATTGGTTGTAACCTGGCACCCCCGCTCGTACATACGGCGAGACTCAGTCCGTCATGGCTAACTGCCAAAGTGCTATCGGAGCCCCAAACCTCGTCTTGATGAAATAGCGTCTGGACGGTCATCCACGTGGTCGTTGACCACATCTTAACCGTCTTGTCCCGGCTACGTGAGGCAACTAGGCCGGCATCAGGACTGAAAGCGACCTCTGTAACCGTGTCGTCGTGGTGTACGGGAACTCCCACCATCAGTCCCATCTCCACGTGCCAGAAGGCAGTACGAATGACACAAGTCCCACCGTGACCAAGGGACGCCATCGGGGCTGATCTCGGTGCAACCTCGCTAAGAGTGTACAGTGTGAGTAGAGATTCGATTAGCCATGCGAGCCCACTGCCTTCCGATTGCACTGGCGTTCCTCTGCCTTCCCGCCCATGCGCAGCCGAACCAGAAATGGGTCACTACCTGGACCGCTTCCATGCACGGGCCGTATCCGTCGGGGAATGCGTCCGCCCAACCCGATCTGCGGCTGGCGTTTCCAACTCCCGAAACCGGCGCGCGCGACCAGACCTTTCGCTTGATCGTGCAGCCGGACCTTTGGGGCGGGCGCATCCGGTTGCGCTTCTCGAATGCCTTCGGGACCAGGCCAGTGACGTTTGAAGGCGTCTTCGCCGGCTTGCAGTGGAGCGCGGCCGCGGTGGTGGCCGGCACTAATCAACCAGTTCGTTTTGGCGGCAAACCGGGTGTCACAGTTGCCGCTGGGGACTCGGTGTGGAGCGATGCGGTGGCGCTGCCCTTCGTGCGCACTCCGGTGCAGGCCGAATTGGCGGGCCGCAAACTCGCCGTCAGTTTTCACATCGGGGCTTCGCCACAAGGCGGCGAGAGCGGCCCCATGACATGGCATGCCAAGGCATTGACCACGTCATATGTTACAGCTCCCAGCGCCGGTTCGAAGGGTCAGTCCGAGGACGAATCGGCCTTTCCGTTCAGCACCACCTCCTGGTATTTTCTGGACGCGGTGGATGTCATGGCGCCGGCCGCAACGCGGGTGGTGGTGGCCTTTGGCGACTCCATTACCGATGGCACTGCATCCACGCTGAACGGGGACGACCGCTGGCCGAATGCGCTCGCGCGGCGGCTGCATCGGGTGTACGGCAATCGCGTGGTGGTGGTGAATGCCGGGATCGGCGGCAATCAGGTGATTGGACCGGCGGAGTATTCGCCGCAGAAGCCGTTTGCGGGCGGGCCCGCGGCGCGGCAACGTCTGGAGAGGGACGTGCTCAGCCTGTCGGGCGTCTCGGCCGTCATCTGGCTGGAAGGCATCAACGATTTCAGCCGGAACGCCGATGCCGAAGTGGAGGCGGTGGAGGCCGGCATGAAGGATGTCGCCGGCCGGATTCGGGCGCGGCTGCCCGGCGTGAAGATAATTGGGGCCACGGTGATTTCCGCGCTCGGCAGCAGCAACGCCGCCCACGGGTCGCCGGCGGAGGACCGGAAGCGGCAATCGCTGAACGAATTCATCCGGACATCCGGCCTCTTCGACGGCGTTGCCGACTTCGACCAGGCCACGCTGGACCCAAAAACCGGCGGTCTGCGGCCGGAATTCGTCCCCGACAGCACCACCGGCGGACCGGGCGACAGGCTGCACCCCAACCGTGCAGGCTACCTTGCCATGGCAATGGCTATCGATTTGAACCTGCTGCGGCCGTGAAGATGGCGAATCTAGAAGTTTATGAGAGTTTGGGGTCTTTTCGTACACTCGTGTTTTTACGAACTTCTATTTTGACACCTTCGACCATTGGGTTGCCATCTGTCTGGTCCCGTTGGTGGTCTGGATCCTGATCAGCGGACTGGACGATCTATTTATCAGCCTGGTGTACTTCCTGAGCCGCTCGCGGCATTTTCCGTGGCCTGCGGATGCCCCACTGCAGGCTGCTCCCGAGCGGCGCATCGCCATTTTCGTGCCGCTCTGGCACGAACGCGAAGTCATCGGCGAAATGCTGGACCACAATCTCGCCAGTATCGGCTACGCCAATTACGACATCTTTGTAGGAGTGTACCCGAACGACCTGCCGACGGTTCGGGCGGTTAACCTGGCCGCTAGCCGGCATCCCCGGGTGCATGTCGCCCGGTGTCCCCACAACGGTCCCACCTCGAAGGGCGATTGCCTCAATTGGATCTATCGCCGGATGGTGGAGTTCGAAGAGCAGCAGGCCGTTCACTTCGATCTGGTGGTGACGCACGATGCCGAGGACTGGATTCACGCCGATTCGCTGCGCCTGATCAATTGGTTCTCGCGGGATTATGAGATGGTTCAGATTCCGGTCCTCCCCTTGCCCACGCATCCGGCCGACGTCACTCACGGGCTTTACTGCGACGAATTCGCCGAGTACCAGTGCAAGGATATCCCGGTGAGGCAGCGGCTGGGCGGGTTTCTGCCCGCCAATGGGGTGGGGACCGGATTTGACCGGGCCGCTCTGGAACGGCTCGCCGCCAGCCGCAACGGCAAGATGTTCGACCCCGAATGCCTTACGGAAGACTACGAAACCGGTTTCCTGCTGCACGCGCAGGGCTGCCGCCAGATCTTCGTGCCGCTGCGCTTCGGCGGCCCCGGGTTGGCAAAAGCTGGGCTGGCGAAAGTAGGGTTAGTGGCTACGCGCGAGTATTTTCCGCGCCGGTTTCGAGCGTCAGTGAGGCAGCGCAGCCGCTGGGTGGCGGGGATTGCGCTTCAGGGTTGGCAGCACCACGGCTGGCACGGACCCTGGCGGCAGGTTTACTGGTTCTGGCGGGACCGCAAGGGGCTGGCGGGGAATCTGCTCTCACCGGTTTCCACCCTGTTTTGTTTCTACGGATTGGCGTCCTACATGTTCAGCAAGTGCACCGGCGCGCCCACGAATCTGGGCACGCACCTGGCGGCTTGGGTGTCCGGCGCCTTTTGCTGCACGCTCTGCATATCGCTGATCCAAGGCGGCGTGCGGATGCAGGCCAGCGCTGCGGTGTATGGCTGGCGGTTCGCTCTTACGGTGCCGGCGCGAATCCCGTGGGGCAACCTGGTAAACTTCGCGGCGACCGTGGCGGCATTGCATCAGTTCCTGGTGGCCAGGGTCCAGGGACGCGGGCTGGCCTGGCATAAGACGGAACATGTGTACCCGGTAGCGCAGTTACGCGAGGCGGTAGCCGCCACACTCCGGGTCGCGAGTTAGAGTCTGGCAGGCGAGGACGTCGGGCGAGGACGCCTATCCCACCAGCGGCAAGAGCACCCGGTCCAGTTCGGCATCGTCCCACGTGTTCAGTTGCACGTTGCGGTGGGCGCTCCAGCGCTCGGTGTGGCTGACGCTCTCTCCGGGCGCCAGATTCGTCAGCGGGCCCAGCGTTTCCAACTCCAGGATGTCCGCGTTGGTGAAGGTCTCGAAAGAGCAGCCGTAGTCGGGATAGCCGGTGGGGTCCCCCTCCGCCCGGTACCGCTTCACAAACAATTCGCCGTTGAGCAGGTAGGCCCCCCAGGTCTGATGGTGGAAACTGCCAAGTTTCTGTGGGACGGGATTATTCGGGTCCTGCCGCAGCGCCAGGTATTTCTTGGACAGCCGCCACCGTGGATCGCCCAGGTCGGTGAAAGCCCACATCACCAGCGGGTTGGTGGGCGCCAGCATCTCCGGGTGAGTGCCGCGAGGTGGGAAGCCGTGAATCCCCGTGCCTGACTGCGCCAACATCGTCAGCGCCCACGTGGCCAGGCGGTACGGTTCGGGGCCGGCATTGCGGAGGCGATGAATCACCTCAACGCCGGTTCCGGATGGTGCCATCTTCACGGTGATCTGCTTCTCGATTCCGGTCAGGGGCTCGACGGTTTGCGTGGCGGTGAGGACGTCGCCATTCACTTCGATTGGGACGGGCCCGTTTTCCGGGGCGTAGCTTTTCACGGGATCCTCGGGGGCGATCCATACGCGGTGGCCTCCGCGGGGCGCCCATGCGGGTTCACCAGACTTGCCGAGCTGATCCGGGAACTCCTTGAAGAAGTTCTGCCCACCCACGAAACCGTAGCGCATGATGCGCGGGCCGATGTCGGACGTGATGACCGCTTCCACTTCGCCGTTTGAAATGCGGTAGCTGTTGGGCCAGCCCTGGTAATTGGTCTTTTCGATAATCATGACATGCCAGCTTAGCGCACGTGCGTGATATCGTGTCCATGATGACGAAGTTCGTGTGCGTGCTGCTGGCTGCGGTTCCGGCGGTGGTTGCCCAAGGTGTCGCTCAAGGTGTCGCGCAGGTTATCGAAGGCACAGTTTCCAATTCGCTCGGCGGCGCCCCCATCGATGGCGCTTCGGTGAGCATCGAGCAGGGCGGCAAGGCCACCTACCAGGCAACCACGGATGCGGCGGGCGCATTCCGCATCGAAGGCGTTAAGGACGGCAGCTACACGGCGCGGTTCAGCAAGCGGGGATTCCAGCCGCCTGCCCGCGATGCCGCCGCACGCAAGCCGTTTCGCGTGGCGGCCGGCGGCGATCCGGTTCGCCTGCGGGTGCAAATGGCGCCTAATGGCAGAGTCTCCGGCAGGGTGCTGGATGGGGATGGCCGCCCGGTGGCGGGCGCGGCAATTGAACTACTGTTCGCCAACAGCTTCGCCGGTAATACGGATACCAGCAAAGAGGACGGCAGCTTCTCGTTTGCGAACGTCGAACCGGGCAGCTACACCCTGAACGCGCGGCCTGGCGGCAAGATCAAACCGCCGGTACAGATGGGCGATCAGGTTCGCGGCTGGGCCCGCACCTACTACCCGGGCGTACTGGATCAGCCAGGCGCCGCCAGAATTATGGTGCGCCCCGGTGCCGAGTTGCCGGGACCGGACATCCGGCTCATCGCCGTGCCCATGCATGCGGTGCGCGGCCGGGTGCTCGATCCCAAAGGGGACCCGGCGGCCGGGATCAACGTGAAACTGGCGGCGGCGGATGAATATCCAGCGGAAGAAGCGCAGTCAGTCTCGGACGAGGACGGGCGTTTTGAGTTCCAGGGAGTCCGCGATGGCTCCTGGCGCCTGTTCGTGGAAACGGCGGCCGGCGGCGTCAAACTGCAGGCTTTTACGTTGCCTGGGATGCTCGGCCACGATCTGGATCACCAGGACCTGCCTCTCAGGCCGCCGTTCACGCTCCGCGGACGAGTCGAGTTTCAGGCGCCGGCCGGTTTTCAGGGCAAGCAGCCGTTAGTGAGCGTTACGCTCGCGCCCCCGAGTGGCTGGGGCCTGACGCACGGGAATGGAAACACGGACCAAGCGGGCAATTTCAAGATCGACGGTGTTTTCGAAGGGGCCTACCGGGTGATGGCGATTGGCGGTGAGGGCATCGGCAGCTACTACCTGGCTTCGATGATGCTTGGTGAACGCGAGGTACTGGCGCAGAGCTTCGAACTGGCGCCCAACTCGCTGCCATTGCGCATCGTGTACCGGTCGAACGGGGGCACAGTTCGCGGCACGGTGGAGGATTGCGCGGGCGCGGGCGTGGTGCTGGTGCCCCAAGACCCCGGCCTGCGGCGGTTTGAGTTTATCCGCAGGGCCACCTGCAACGAAGGCGGGCGCTACGAAATTCCCCAGGTCCGGCCGGGAGACTACGCTGCCTTTGCCTTCGACGATGCACCGGATGCGTTGGACGCGCTCTTGCGTTTCACCCAGGCGCTGGTCACTCAGGCCGTCAACGTAACGGTGCGGCCCGGCGAGGCCGTTAGCGCAGATCTCAAGGTGACAGCGGTGAATTAGAGTCGGACGCAATCGGTGCGGCGACGCGCACCGGCGGGAGTCGGCTGAAGCGAAAACGAGTACAATATGCCTATGGATGAACGGCCAATTACGCGCGCCGACTTGGTGGAGTTGTTGAGTGCCTTTAAGGTTGAGTGGAAAGCCGACCTGGCAGAGTTGAGGACTGAGTGGAAAGCTGACCTGGCAGACGTGAGGATTCAGGTGAAGGCCGATCTGGCAGAGTTGAAAACAGAATTGCAGACAGACTTGAAGGCCAAATTGGCAGAGACAAAACAAGAGATCCTCGACACCACTCAGGAACAGGTTCGCGACGCTCAAACCGAGATTCTCAAAGCATTCCTGCCATTCCGGGAAGATACTGGCATCCGGTCCGCGCATTTGACGTGAAGCTATCCAACACTCAGGCCGAGCTACACGCACGCATGGACGTTATGGAAAAGCGGCTGTGGCAGATCGAAACGAAGTTGCTCCTCGACCCGCCCGCTGCCTAGCTCCATCCACCGCCCACCAACGCCTCGCCCCCTCGCGAGCCTTATACTGAAAACGATTATGCGTCGCGCTGCTGGTTTGGCCGTGGTCTGCGCGCTGGGAGCGTCGTCTCTTCCCGCCCAGGTTCCCGCGCAGGCAATTCAATACATCGAAAGCCGTAAGGTTTGGCTGTTGACCACCGGACAAAGTTCCTATGCCATGGGGTTGGGCGCCGATGGGGCGCTGCGGCATCTGTATTGGGGAGCGCCGCTGTGGCGCGTGGACGATCTGCAAGCGCCCGCACCGCGCCGCGACGTTTCGTCCTTTGACCCGCGCCAGATGCTCGAAAACGAGGAATTTCCAGGCTGGGGCGGTCCGCGGTATTACGAGCCGGCGCTGAAGGTGGCGCGCGAAAACGGCGATCGCGACCTGGTGCTGCGTTACGTGTCGCACCGCATTCAGCAGAACGATCTGGACATCGTGCTGAAAGACATCCGCGACCCGATCGAAGTAACCCTGCACTATCGCGTCTACCCCGGCCACGGCATTCTGCGCCGCGGGGCCACGGTCCGCAACGGCACTGCCACCGTGCTGACCGTGGAGAGTGCGCAATCGGCTACCTGGAACCTGCCGCCGGGCGAAGGGTATCAGCTCAGCTATCTTAGCGGCCGGTGGGCTGCCGAAACCCAACTGAACCATGAGCCCATTCACGAAGGCTCCAAAGTGCTGGAAAGCCGCAAGGGGCACACCAGCCACAACTTCAACCCCTGGTTCGCTATTGATGACGGTGGCGCCGCCGAGGAGAGCGGGCGCGTCTGGTTCGGCGCGTTGGGCTGGAGCGGCAACTGGCGGATCACGGTGGAGCAGACCCCATACCGGCAGGTGCGCGTCACCGGCGGTTTCAACAGCTTCGATTTTTCCTACCCGCTGAAGCCGGGCGAAAGGCTGGAGACGCCTCCCTTCTATGCGGGCTTTACCGAAAACGGGTTCGGCGGCGCGTCGCGCACGTTGCACCGTTTCGAGCGCGAGCAGATTCTGCCGGGCGGCGCCACCTCGCGACTGCGGCCGGTGCTTTACAACTCCTGGGAGGCCACCACCTTCAACGTCGATGAAGCCGGCCAAACCGCGCTGGCCGATAAAGCCGCGAAACTGGGCGTGGAGATGTTCGTGATGGATGACGGCTGGTTCGGGGCGCGCAACAGTGCTCGCAACAACGACCGTGCCGGACTAGGCGACTGGTTCGTCAATCCCCAGAAGTTTCCGCAGGGGCTGAAGGGGCTTATCGACCACGTCAACGGTCTGGGCATGGATTTCGGGCTGTGGGTAGAGCCTGAAATGGTCAACGCCGACAGTGACCTGTACCGCCACCATCCCGATTGGGCCATCAACTTCCCCGGCCGCCCGCGCAGCGAATTGCGCAACCAGATGGTGCTGAACCTGGCGCGCGACGATGTCAAGGACTACCTGTTCGGCGTGCTGGACAAGTTGGCTACCGAAAACAACATTCGCTATTTCAAATGGGACATGAACCGGTCTTTCTCGGAACCGGGATGGCCCGAAGTGGCGCCCGCCGAACAGAGAAAGCTCTGGGTGCAGTATGACCGCAACCTCTATGAGATCCTGGACCGCCTGCGCGCCAAACATCCCAAGCTGGAGATCGAATCCTGCTCCGGGGGCGGAGGCCGCGTGGATTTGAGCATCTTGCAGCGCGTGGATGAAGTCTGGCCGTCGGACAACACCGAGGCCTTCGACCGGTTGCGCATCCAGGAAGGTTTTTCCCAGGCGTATGCGGCCAAGATCATGTCGGCGTGGGTGACCGACGTGCCGAATATGAACGGGCGCAGCACGCCGCTGGCTTTCCGGTTTCTGACGGCGATGCAGGGCGCGCTGGGCATCGGCGCCAACCTGAACAAGTGGACGGATCAGGATTCCGCGATGGCAACCAGCATGATCGCGCTCTACAAGAAAATCCGGCCGACGGTTCAGACCGGCAATCTGTACCGCCTGGCCTCGCCGCGCACCAACGACGTCACCGTGAACCAGTACGTGGCCGCCGATGGCAAGCAGGCGGTGGTCTTCGCGTTCCGGCATTCGCAGCAGTACAACACGGCGGCGCCCACCATCCGGCTGCGCGGCCTCGACGAACGCGCGGTCTACCGGGTAACGCCGATTGACAACAAGTTGATTGAGAAGCAACCGGAACTCTCCGGCGCGTATCTAATGCACGTGGGTCTGAATTTGAACCTGCGGGGCGATTTCGATGCGACGGCGGTGGTGCTGGAACAACAGTAGCGGCTGGATCGGGGTTCTTGCCGGCATGGCGCTCGCGGCCCAGGGTGTGGCACAGGTCGCGGTACAGGTCGCGGCCCAGCAGACGCCGGTCATTCTGATTTCCATCGACACCTTGCGCGCCGACCATCTGAGCGCGTACGGATATCGCACCATCCACACGCCGGGTATCGATTCCTTCGCGGATTCCTCAGCAGGTTCCTTCGCGGCTGACTCCGTAGCGCATCGGGGCACGCTGTTCGCCAATGCCGAGTCGCAGATCCCGCTGACCCTGCCCTCGCACCTTTCGCTCTTCACTTCCACCTACCCCTTTGCGAACCAGATTGAAGAAAACGCCGAGCGCGTTCCCGAGGGGGTGGTGACGCTGGCTTCGGTTCTGCGGTCTCACGGCTACCAGACGGCCGCCTTCGTGGGCTGCGTCTTTCTGGAGCGCCAGATTGGGATTGGCCAGGGCTTCGACCTCTACGACAGTCCGTTCAACTTTCCGGTGCTGTCGCCGCTCTCCGGTTCCATGCTGGCAGGTACCCGTCAAAACCAGTACACCGTGCGCGACCGCCGCGATGGCGCCCTGGTGACGTCCGCGGCTTCGCGCTGGCTGGCGGCTCATCGAGGCCAGCCCGCATTCGTGTTCGTGCACCTGTTCGACATGCACAAGCCCTACCACTTGCCCGCCAGCTTTCACCCGACCCCGTCGGTTTCGGGATACGACGCGGAATTGGAATACGTGGACCACCTGATGGGTTCGTTCCGGCAAACCCTGATGGATCAGGGCTGGTGGGACCGTTCGCTGGTGGTGCTGCTGGCGGATCACGGAGAGAGCCTGGGAGAGCACAGCGAAGACAGCCACGGGACGTTCATCTACCAAAGCACGCTGCACGTGCCGCTGATCTTTCATTGGCCGGCGGACGGGTTCTGGCCTGGCGGCGCGCACGGGCCCGCGGGTGCGCCGGACCAGCCGGCGGTCGTGAGCCAGTCGGTGGGGTTGATCGATGTAGCGCCCACCGTTCTCGATTTCCTGCACGTGCTGTCACCGCCCTCGTTTGCGGGCCGAAGCCTGATGGGCGAGGCCGGCACGGGGCGCACTGGCTTCGATTTGCACCCGGTGTACGCCGAAAGCCTGCACACCCACGATGCTTTCGGATGGGCCCCGTTGCGCAGCTTGCGCGACGGCGATTTCAAATACATCGAAGCGCCCACTCCGGAACTGTACGATCTGCGTGCCGACCCCAATGAACACCGAAACCTGGCGCGCGTCGCGCCTTTGGGGACCGGCGGGGCGCAGGCGCCGTCGCAGGCGCTCTCGAAGGCGCTGGAGATGAAAGGACAACTGGCCCAGTTTCTGGCACGATACGGACCCGCCAGGCCAGCGCCGGCGCGCGGCAATTCCCCGGAGACTCAGGCTCGATTGAGATCATTAGGCTACCTGGCGCCCGGATCGCGGCCGGCACTGTCATCTGACGGTCCCGACCCAAAGGACCGGCTGCCGGAGTTTCGCCTGTATGAGAGCGCGCAGGCCGCGCTTTACCAGGGACGGATTGCAGAAGCTACCGCGATGCTGCTTCAGGTGCTGGCGCGCGACCCTAACAACACGCTTGCCCGCCGCGATCTGGGTGGTTGCTACGTGGAACGCCGGATGTGGAACCAGGCTCGAGCCGCCTTTGAAAGGGTTCTGGAGCGGGCGCCGGAAGATTACGTGACCCATTTCGAACTCGGCATCGCCGAAGAGCACCTCGGTCTGCTCAAGGAGGCCAGGGAAGACCTGGAAACCGCCTGCCGGATCGCACCGGAGGCCTCCCAGTGCCGCCACGAACTGGACACGCTGGGGCAGGACAACCCGCCGCGGTGACGCCGTTGGTACGTGGCGGCTGGCGCTCACCGGCACTTCATCGAACCAGCGATGCGGGGATTGCGGCTTGCGGTAACGGCAAAACCGCTCGCACCGCGGTCGCCTCAGCCTCGGCAGCAATCTCCAGTTGCCCACCAAGCCTTCTAACCCGTTCCCGCATCGCCGCCATACCAATTTCGGCCGCTGGTTCTCCCGCGGGCCAGCCTTCGGCGATCACTTCCAGTCCGACTTCGCAGGCATCGCGAAACACGCGCACCGTAGCCTTGGTCACCCCTGCCTCGGCCTTAGTCACCCCGGCCTCGGTCACTCCGGTCTTGGACACCCCGGCCTCGGTCACCCTGACCTTCTCGGGGCCGGAGTGGCAACGAAGATCCATCAGCGACTCCTGCATGACTCGAAACAGGGTCAGCTCAAATTCGGGCGGCAGCCTCCCCAGGTTGTGCGGGATTTCTAAACTCACCTGGATGCCGCCGGCCTTGTTGAAGTTCTGCACATGCAACTCCATTGCCGCCCGCAGCCCCAGGTGATCCAACAGTGGCGGGTGCAAACCATAGGACAGGGTCCGCAGCTCGGCGGAACACTGCTCCAGCAGCGCGTACCCGTCGGCCAGGATTCGTTGCACGCCGGGGCTCGAAGCCGGCGTCCGTGCCATGGAAAGTCGAATCTGCAGCGCTGCCAGGCACTGGACGGTATTCTCATGCAGTTCCTGCGCAATTCGTTTGCGCTCCTGGTCGTGCACCTGGAGCAGGCTTCCCGAAAGCCGTTGCAGTGCCTCTTCGCTCTCCTTGCGCCTCCGGCGGTCGGCGATCAACCGATCGACCTTCGCCAACAGCACGCGTGTGTCGAACGGCTTATGCAGATAGTCCTGGGCGCCTTCCCGCAGCAGCTTGATCCGCAGTTCCTCGTCGGCTTTGGCTGTCAGCAGCACGATGGGCACGTCTTCCAATTCCCGATGCCGGCGAATTTCTGTTACCAGCCGGTCGCCGCTCATGCGAGGCATCATGATGTCGCAGAGGATCAGGTCGGGGCGCACCTCCAGGGCCTTCTCGAGACCTTCCTGTCCGTCGAAAGCGCAGAACACCCGGTAAGTCGCCGACAATGTCTCCGCAATGAAAGCATTCATGTCGGGGTTGTCCTCAACCAGCAGAACAATGGGTGCGCTGGAGGCGGGTGACGGGCCTGACGGCCAGCGGGTGGTATCCCGTATCTTGAGCTCCTCAAGCGTCTGCCTGATGGCTTCCAGGTCCGGTTCCTCGGCGCCGCGCCTCACCTCCGTACCGCCCGGCGCCACCAGAGGCAGCTCCACCTGGAATAGCGAGCCGCTCCGGTTGCGGGGTTCCTCAACCCTGATGCTACCTCCGTGCAGACTGACGAGTTGCCTGGCGATCGGCAGGCCCAGCCCCGTGCCGCCGAACCGGCGATCGGCCCCGCTCTCAAGCTGACGGAACCGCTCGAAAATGGCCTCCCGCAGGTCCGGTGGGATCCCTGGGCCGGAGTCTTCCACTTCCAAAATGGCCCGGCCGCCAACTCCACGAACCGCAATTCGCACATTGCCGCCGGCGGGCGTGAACTTGAAGGCGTTGGAGAGCAAATTGAGAAGAACCCGTTCGATCTTCGGCGGGTCTACTTCGGCTGCAAGCGAACCGGGCGTCTCAATGATGCACGCAACTCCGCGCTCCTTGGCCAGACTGTCGAAATTCGACGCCACGCGCCGTACCATTCGTACCAGGTCTACCCCCGCATACTCGGCATTCATCCGGCCGGCGTCCAGCTTGGACAAATCCAGCAGGTCGTTCACGTGCCTCAGCACCAACCGGGCGTTGCGCTCCACCAGTTCCAGGTCTTGTCTTTCGTCTGCAGTCATTCCGCCCGCAGCCAGTCTCTTGCGGACCGGGCCCAGGATCAGCGCCAGGGGGGTGCGCAGTTCGTGGCTGATGTTGGCAAAGAACTCGGTCTTGAGCCGGTCCAGTTCCCGGGACTGGAAATAGAGCTTCTCCACCTCTTCGGCCCGTTGCCGCTGCGTGATGTCCCGCAAGATGACGGTGTAGAGTTTCTGCCCGCCGAGACTCGCCTGGGATATGGTGGCTTCCAGTGGGAATTCCTCGCCATTCGCCCGCCGCCCGTAGAGCGTTCTGG
>Ga0210402_10001911_pt1 | contig 20851 bp, 19 predicted proteins | sample IncBWC7MmetaG_FD_161055 | JGI IMG/M metagenome (GOLD analysis project Ga0210402, IMG submission 161055) | Forest soil microbial communities from Barre Woods Harvard Forest LTER site, Petersham, Massachusetts, United States - Inc-BW-C-7-M | ecosystem: Environmental > Terrestrial > Soil >... | reverse complement strand
TGCTGGAAGAGACCAAGCCGGGCATGCACCTGGTTTCACTCTAGAATCACTTGGGAGAGCTCATGACATCCGCTGCCTTCGACGTGCTGGGAATTGGCAATGCCATTGTCGACGTCATCTCGCGCGCCGACGAGGCCTTCCTCGGTCAGCATGGGCTGGTGAAGGGCAGCATGATGCTGATCGACGAGGCGCGCGCCGAGACGCTCTATGCCGCCATGGGCCCCGGCATCGAGATGTCGGGCGGCTCCTGCGGCAACACCATGGCGGGCGTCGCGTCGTTCGGCGGCAAGGGCGCCTACATCGGCAAGGTGCGCGACGATCAGCTGGGCGGCGTGTTCGGCCACGACCTCAAGGCCACCGGCGTGTCGTTCGACACCCCGCGCGCGAATTCCGGCCCGGCGACGGCGCGCTGCCTGATCCTGGTGACGCCCGACGCGCAGCGCACCATGAACACCTATCTCGGCGCCTGCACCGGCCTCGGCCCGGCCGACATCGACACCACGGTCGTGGGCGCCGCCCAGGTGACCTATGTCGAAGGCTATCTGTGGGATGCGCCGGAAGCCAAGAAGGCGGTGCTGAAGGCCTTCGATGCCGCGCATGCCGCCGGCCGGCTGGTCTCGATCACGCTGTCGGACTCGTTCTGCGTCGACCGCTATCGCGACGAGTTCCGCGATCTTTTACGCAACAAGGTCGACATCCTGTTCGGCAACGAATCGGAGATCAAATCGCTCTACCAGGTCGGGACGTTCGAGGAGGCGATGGAGGCCACGCGCCAGGAGGCCAAGATCGCAGCCCTCACCCGCAGCGAAAAAGGCTCGATCGTGGTGAAGGGCGGCGAGACTTACGCGGTACCGGCGGCACCCGTCGTCAAGGTGGTCGACACGACCGGCGCCGGCGATCTCTACGCCGCGGGCTTCCTGTTCGGCTACACCCATGGCAAGCCGCTGGCCGAGTGCGCGCGGCTGGGCGGGCTTGCCGCCGCGGAGATCATCTCCCACGTCGGCGCGCGGCCCGAGCAGGCGCTGCGCGGGCTGATTTGAGCGCTTCCGGCCCCGCCCCTGTCCCTGCAAGGAACTGGCGCGACTCGCTCGCGATCTACGCGCACCCGCGCGTCGTCACGTTCCTGTTCCTGGGCTTCTCGGCCGGGCTGCCGTTCCTGCTGGTCTTCTCGACCCTGTCGGCCTGGCTGCGCGCGTTCGGGGTGAGCCGCACAGCGATCGGCTTCATCAGCTGGATCGGCATCACCTACTCCATCAAGTTCGTGTGGTCGCCCGTGGTCGACCGCGTGCCGCTGCCCTTTCTGACGCGCCGGCTGGGCCGCCGGCGGTCCTGGATGCTGCTGGCGCAGACCTGCATCGGGCTCGGCCTGCTCGCCATGTCGTTCTGCGACCCGCGCACCGACCTGTGGTGGCTGGCGGCGTTCGCCGTCGTCGTCGCCTTCTCCTCGGCGACCCAGGACATCGCCCTCGACGCCTTCCGCATCGAGGCGACCGACGAGACCTTGCAGGGCGCCACCGCCGCGACCTACCAGTTGGGCTATCGCATCGCCGTGCTCGCCGCCGGCGCGGGCGCGCTCTATATCGCCGAGTTCGGCTCGTGGCCGGCGGCCTACATCACCATGGCGGCGCTGGCGCTGGTCGGCATCGTCACCACTTTGGCGATCGCCGAGCCCGAGAAGCGCGTGGCCGCGGGCACGGCCGAGCGCGAGGGCAAGATCGCCCAGTTCGCCGATCGCTATTCCGGCCTGCCGCCGGCGCTGCGCGAGACGCTGGTGTGGATCTACGGTGCCATCGTCTGCCCATTCGTCGACTTCTTCGCCCGCTTCGGCTGGCTGGCAGTGGTTCTGCTGGCCTTCATCGGCCTGTTCCGCCTGAGCGACATCGCCATGGGCGTGATGGCCAATCCCTTCTACATCGACATGGGATTCAGCCTGCAGCAGATCGCCAACGTCTCCAAGATCTTCGGCTTCGTCATGTCGATCCTGGGCGCTCTGCTGGGCGGCGCGCTGGTGTTCCGCCTGGGCGCGTCGCGCTTGCTGGCACCGTCGGTGTTCCTGATCGCCGTCAGCAATCTCCTGTTCTCCTGGCTCGCCATCATCGGCCGGCCCGATCCGCTGGTGCTGGCGACGGCGATCAGCATCGACAACCTGGTGACCGGCATGGCGGGCTCGGTGTTCATCGCCTTCCTGTCGGGCCTCACCAACACCGCCTACACGGCCACGCAATATGCGCTGTTCACCTCGATCATGACCCTGCCGGGCAAGATTATCGGCGGCTTCTCCGGCGTCATCGTCGACTGGCTGCAAAGTTCGGCGCGCGACGTACCGGCCTTCGCCGCCCTGCTCGACGCCGTGGGCGCGGCGCCCAAATTCGGCGGCTTCGCGCTCTTCTTCGCCTATACCGCCCTGCTCGGCCTGCCGGCCCTGATCCTGGCCGTGATCGTGCGCCGGCACTTCGAAAAAGAAACCCCTCCTTCCGCGAGGAAGGAGGGGCAGTAGAAACGGCGACGGGGTGTCAAACCGTGCCGGGGGAACCGACCCATTCCAGAGCGGGGCGTGGGGTTGCCGAGCGGGAACGGGCACGATGGGTGTAGCGGGGCGAAGCTACAAAACCGTTACTGGCAATGTGGAAAACATTTGCTGGGGGCGCGCCACTCCAGTGGCGCGTCTTTTTCAGCCGCCGAGACGACCGCGCCACCGGAATGGCGCGCCCCCAGCGGCTCAACCCGGGGTGGCGTCGAGCGCGTAGCCGGCGGCGCGGACGGTGCGGATCAGGTCGGTGTGCAGATCGCCGTTCAGCGCGATGCGCAGGCGGCGGATATGGACGTCGACGGTGCGCGCCTCGACATAGACGTCCTTGCCCCACACCGCGTCCAGGAGCTGCTCGCGCGAGAAGACGCGGCCGGGATGCTCCATGAAGTGGCGCAGCAGGCGGAACTCGGTGGGCCCGAGATGGACCGGCTTGGCGGCGCGCGTCACGCGGTGCGCCACCAGATCCATCACGATATCGGCATAGGAGAGCGCCTCGTCAGCCAGCGCCGGGCGGATGCGCCGCAGCACGGCGCGGATGCGCGCCACCAGCTCGGTGGGCGAGAACGGCTTGGCGACATAGTCGTCGGCGCCGGCATCGAGGCCGCGCACCCTATCGCCCTCCTCGCCGCGCGCCGTCAGCATGATGATCGGCAGGTTGGCGGTCGCGGTCTGGCGGCGCAGCTGGCGGCAGACCTCGATGCCCGACATCAGGGGCAGCATCCAGTCGAGCAGCATGAGGTCGGGCACGTCCTCCTGGACCGAGGCCAGCGCCTCCTCGCCGTCGTAGGCCACCGAGACGCGAAAGCCCGACTGCTCGAGGTTGTAGCGCAAGAGCTCGACCAGCGCCGTTTCGTCCTCGACGATCAGCACGCGCGGCTTGATCGACGAAGTCTGCGTGTCACGCCGGGTGGTGGTGGCGCCTGCCACGTTCATGACGCGTTGCTCCTGGCGTAGAGCGAGGCGCTGCCCTTGGGCCGCGCCTCGTCGAAGCCGTGGCCGGTGGTGCGAAAGCTCACCAGCTCGGCGATGTTGGTGACGTGATCGCCGGCGCGCTCGATGTTCTTGGCCATGAACAGCAGGTGCGTGCACGCCGTGATGGTGCGCGGATCCTCCATCATGTAGGTCAGGAGCTCGCGGAACAGGCCGGTATAGACCTGATCGATCTCCTCGTCGCGCTGCCACACGTCGTGCGCCTTGGCGACGTCGCCGTGGGCGAAGGCGTCGAGCACGTCCTTGAGCGCGGTGCGCACCAGGCGGCCCAGCCGGTCGATGCCGACCACGGCCGACGCCGGCGCGTTGACCTGCGCCAGCACGATGGTGCGCTTGGCGGTGTTCTTGGCGTAATCGGCGATGCGTTCGAGCGCAGCCGCGATCTTGATCGACGACAGGATGACCCGCAGGTCGACCGCCATCGGCTGGCGCAGGGCCAGGAGCTTCACCGTCTGCTCCTGCACGGCGACGTCGAGGGCGTCGACCCGGGCGTCGTCGACGATCACCTGCTCGGCCGCCTCGGTGTCGTGCTCGCGCAGCGCCACCAGCGACTGGGCGAGCTGGCTTTCGGCCAGGCCGCCCATCTCGCTGATCGTGGCGCTCAGCCGTTCCAGCTCCTCGTCGAAGCGCTTCAGCGTATGTTCCGCCATGTTTCTCTCCAGTCCCTTGCCGCTTTCCTGGCCGCTCGTCAGCCGAAGCGGCCGGTGATGTAGGCCTGCGTGCGCTTGTCCCGCGGCGTCGTGAAGATCGTCTCCGTCTGGCCAAACTCGACCAGCTCGCCGAGATACATGAAGGCGGTGAAATCCGAGACGCGCGCCGCCTGCTGCATGTTGTGGGTGACGATGACGATCGTGTACTCCTGCTTCAGCTCGTCGATCAGCTCCTCGATCTTGGCGGTCGAGATCGGATCGAGCGCCGAGCATGGCTCGTCGAACAGGATGACTTCGGGCTTCACCGCGACGGTGCGGGCGATGCAGAGTCGCTGCTGTTGGCCGCCCGACAGGCTGAGGCCGTTGGCCGCCAGCTTGTCCTTGACCTCGTCCCACAAGGCGGCGCGGCGCAGCGCCGTCTCGACCCGGGCATCGACGTCGGCGCGCGGCAGGCGCTCGTAGAGCCTGATGCCGAAGGCGATATTCTCGTAGATCGACATCGGAAACGGCGTCGGCTTCTGGAACACCATGCCGATGCGCGCGCGCAGCAGGTTGATGTCCTGGCCCTCCTTCAGCAGGTTGTCGCCGTCGAACAGCACCTCGCCGGTCGCGCGCTGGCCGGGATAGAGGTCGTACATGCGGTTGAGCACGCGCAAGAGCGTCGACTTCCCGCAGCCCGACGGGCCGATGAAGGCCGTCGTCTTGTTGGCGTAGAGCGACAGGCTGATGCCCTTGAGCGCGCGGCCGTCGCCGTAGAAGAATTCGAGATTGCGGATCGCGATCTTCTCGGCCAGGCCCGTGGTGTCGATGCTGGCGTGGCCCACGACCGGTACGGCGACGTCGGGCGTGTTGTTCGCGGATGCCATGCTCATGACGACTTCCTTGCTGCGGTAAGAGAACGGGCGATGATGCTGAGCGCCAGAACGGTGACGGTGATGAGCAGCGCTCCCGTCCAGGCGAGCTTCTGCCACTCCTCGTAGGGCGACAGCGCGAATTGGAAGATGACCACCGGCAGGCTGGGCATCGGCGCATTCATGTTCCAGCTGAAAAACTGGTTGTTGAGCGCCGTGAATAGAAGCGGCGCCGTCTCGCCGCTGATGCGGGCGATGGCCAGCAGGATGCCGGTGACGATGCCGGCGCGGGCGGCGCGGTAGGCGATGCGCACGATCATGTGGGCGCGCGGCAGGCCGATCGAGGCCGCGGCCTCGCGCAAGGTGTCGGGCACCAAGGTCAGCATGTCCTCGGTGGTGCGCACCACGACCGGGATCACGATCACGGCCAGGGCGACGGCGCCGGCCCAGCCCGAGAAGTGGCCCATCGGCGCCACCATGACCTCGTAGATGAACAGGCCGATCACGATTGAGGGCGCGCTCAGCAGGATATCGTTGATGAAGCGCACGACACTCGACAGCTTGTCGTGGCGGCCATATTCGGCGAGGTATGTGCCGGCCAGGACGCCGATCGGGGTGCCGATCAGGACCGCCAGCACGGTCATGGCCAGGCTGCCGGCGATGGCGTTGAGCAGGCCGCCCGCCGAGCCGGGCGGCGGGGTGTTCTCGGTGAAGACGGCGAGCGACAGGCCGCCCACGCCCTCGTACAGCAGCACGCCCAGGATCAGCACCAGCCAGCCCAAGCCGAACGCGGTCGCCGCATACGCCAGCCCCCTGGCGATGGCGTTGCGCCGGCGGCGGCTGGCGCGCAGAGGATTGCTGGCAAGGTCGGCCATGGCGTTATCCCATCCGCCGCTGCAGGCGCAGCAGCATGTAGCGGGCGCAGGCCAGCACGATGAAGGTGATGACGAACAGGATCAGGCCGAGGGCGATCAGCGACGACGTGTAAAGGTCGCCGACCGCCTCGGTGAATTCGTTGGCGATCGAGGCCGAGATGGTGGTGCCGGGCGCCAGGATCGAGGCCGAAACCTTGTGCGCGTTGCCGATCACGAAGGTGACCGCCATGGTCTCACCCAGCGCGCGGCCCAGGCCCAGCATGCAGCCGCCGATCACGCCGACCCGGGTGTAGGGCAGGATGACATTGCGGAAGACTTCCCAGGTCGTGCAGCCGACGCCGTAGGCCGCCTCCTTGAGCACCGGCGGCACGGCATCGAACACGTCGCGCGAGATCGCCGTTACGAAGGGCAGGACCATGATGGCCAGGATCAGGCCCGCGGTCAGCATGCCGATGCCGTAGGGCGGGCCCTCGAACAGCGAATTCAGCACCGGTACGTTGGCGAAGGCGTCGATCAGGAACGGCTGGATGTACTTCTGCAGGAACGGCGCGAACACGAACAGGCCCCAGATGCCGTAGATGATGCTGGGGATGCCGGCCAGCAGCTCGATGGCGATGGCGATCGGCCGGCGCAGGATGGGCGGGCAGAGCTCGGTGAGGAAGAACGCCACCATGAGCCCGACCGGCACGGCGATCAGCATGGCGATGGCGGAGGTGATGAGGGTGCCGTAGATCGGCGCCAGGGCACCGAACTGATCGGTCACCGGGTTCCACACCTCGGTGGTGATGAACGTCAGGCCGAAGGTGCCGAGCGCCGGCGCCGAGCCGATGATCAGCGCCAGGATGACGCCGCTCAGCAGCAGCAGCACGAAGAGGGCGGCCCCGCGCGTCAGGCCGTGAAAGACGAGATCGCTGGTGCGCAGCCGCCGCAGCACGCTCGCGCGCGAGGATGATTCGGCCGTCTGCACACTCGTCCCGTTCAATGTCGCTTCGGACACTCTAGCATCCTCTCGGCCGATGAAAGGTCCCTCGCTACCGCTCGGGATGACAGTCTTGTCGTCATCCCGACAGCAATGGTGTCATCCCGAGGCCGAAGGCCGAGGGACCTTTGGTTCTCAGTTCGTCGGCGAGAACAGCGGCTTGCCGCTCGCGTCCTTGATTTCCGACGACCACATTTTCTCGATGTCGGTGACGACCTTGGCCGGCATCGGCACGTAGTCGAGGTCCTCGGCCATCTTGCCGCCCTTGGCATAGGACCAGGCGAAGAACTTCAGCGCCTCGGCGGTGGCGGCCGGATCCGCGGGCTTCTTGTAGAGCAGGATCCAGGTGGCGGCCGTCATCGGCCACGACTTGTCGCCGGGCTGGTTGGCCAGGATCACGCCGTAGCCGGGCTGCGAGTTCCAGTCGGCATTGGCCGCCGCGGCCTGGAAGGCATCCATGGTCGGCCCGACCGACTTGCCCGCCTTGTTCATCATGTTGGTGTAGGTGAGCTTGTTCTGCTTGGCGTAGGCGTACTCGACGTAGCCGATCGCGCCCTTGGTCTGGGCGACGTTGTTGGCGACGCCTTCGTTGCCCTTGGCGCCGATGCCGGCCGGCCATTGCACCGCCGTGTTGGTGCCGACCTTCGACTTCCAGTCGGGGCTGACGTCGGACAGGTAGTAGCTGAAGTTGTAGGTCGTGCCCGATCCGTCCGAACGATGGACGATGGCGATCGCCTGGCTGGGCAACTTGGCGCTGGGGTTGAGCTTGGCGATGGCCGGATCGTCCCACTTCTTGACCTCGCCCAGGAAGATCTTGGCGAGCGTCGGACCGTCGATCACCAGGTCGCCCGACTTGACGCCGTCGATGTTCACGACCGGCACGATGCCGCCCATGACCATGGGGAACTGGGCCAGGCCCGACTCGTCGAGCTCCTTGCCGGGCAGCGGCGCGTCCGAGGCGCCGAAGGTCACGGTCTTGGCCTTGATCTGCTTGATGCCGCCGCCCGAGCCGATCGACTGGTAGTTGAGGCCGACGCCGGTCTCTTTCTTGTAGGCGTCCGCCCACTTGGCATAGACTGGATAGGGGAAGGTGGCGCCGGCGCCGGACAGGTCGGCGGCCTGGGCCGCCAGGGAAGAGAAGGCAAGCGCGGCCGCCGCCAAGGTAATCTTTGTGACGTTCATAGAGGTCCCTCCTTCGTGAAATCCCGAAGCGCCTATCCCGTAGGAGCCCCTCGTCACTGTCTTATTACGAAGATGTGACAGTCCGATGACAGCTGATGTCGCCCCTGAGGATGATTCGCCGGAAGAAGCTAACCCCTTGATGTATCGGGACGAATAACACTGGTGGCGGAAATGTTGGTCGCCGCCGTCCGCTATCCACTGTTGCGAGCCGTCGGCAGACCGCCCATTCCCGCACTTCCCGCAATTTCCGCTGCTGCGGGAGAGAAGGGCGCGACCTCATCGGCATGCAGTGCATGCCCTGCTACGACGACGCCACCTCGCAGTGTATGTGGTCCTGGTGATACATGCGCAGACCCGGGTCGGGCGTGTCGGGGCACAGGATCTGGCTGCGGTCGCCGATGGAGCTCTCCTTGTTCGTGCCGTTGTCTGACGCTTCCCCGGCGAGGAAGTGATAGACCGCATAGAAGAAGCCGCCGGCGGGCGTATCCACGTCGAGCCGGAAATAGGGCATGACGTTCAACGGCCACGCCTTGGCGGTCTTGCCATTGGGAAGCGTGATCGGCTGTTGCCCCCAATTGGCCGCGACATCGAACTTGCCGAAGTTCGTCAGCGCGCCATGAAAATCGATCGCAAGGCCCTTACCGTGGCGGTCGTTCTCGTCGCGGCCGACGCCCATTCCACCCCAATAGATCGTCGAGACACCCCATTTGCTTTCCTCCCGCAGATAGATTCCGAGCCGGACGGCAAGCACCGCCGTGCGCAGGTCCATCGCGCCGGTCATCGTCCAGCCGGCGGCCGCCTTGCTGTCCGGAACGAAGCGAACGCCGCCGATATTGTCGAGCTTGAGCCGCGCGCGTTCGCCGACCTTGGGATAGGTCGGCGCGCCGTCTTGTCCGAAGGTAACCGGCTTCTCCAAGGTGAGGTAATTGTTCAGCACATAGGTGACGGCGATGTCACGTGCCTCTTCCTGCGAAAGCTTGTAAGCCGCTGTCCAGTTCTCAACACGCGGCATCATGTTGTAGGAGGCCCGCCGGTTCTTGGCCGCCCAGTCAGGGTCATTCATCGGTCTTCTCCAGGAGGTTCGGCGACGATATCCGGCGGCACTACAGCCAATTCCGCCATCGCGAGATGTGACATACGCCACCTTGCAAGGGCGAAGGCAACTTCACCAGGTCATGCGCAGGCCGGCGGTGAGGGCGTGGCTGGAATCCTGCCCCGCGATGGTGCCTTCGTAACGGAGGTAGACGCCCATCGCCTCGGTAAGGGCGGTGCTGGCGGAGAAGCCGACGACCGCGCCATCGCGCGTCGGCGCCGCGCCGAACACCGTGAACGGCACCGCCGGTGCGCCGGCGAACGACGCCGTCACCGGACGGGCGGTGTCGGAATACTCGTGGCTCCAGCCGAGACGAAGTTGCGCCGCGATCTTGTCGCGCAGGCCCACATCCATCGCCGCGCCCACTTGCGCGCCGAAGATGGTGCGCAGCGAGCTGGTGGTCTGCTGCGCCACGCTGAGGTTGAGCGACTGCGCGCCGGTCTCGGTGAAGCCGTTCTGGGTCACTACCGATCCCTGCAGCAGCGCGAACGGCGTCACGAAGTACGCCGCCGCGCCGCCCAGATCGACGCGCCAGCCGGCCTCGAGCTGGCCCAAAAACTGGTTGGCCCCGGCCTGGCCGTAGGCGGTGCGCGGCGGCAGGCCGGCGATGTTGATGTTGCGCCACAGCTGGTTGGAATTGTAGGCGTAGGCCGCCACGGCATCGACGTAGAGCGGGCCCTGCAGGAAGCTCGCATAGAGCCCGGCCTGCACGCTGTCGGTGACGCTTCTGCCATCGAAGCCGCCGGTCCACTGGCCGCCGGTCTGATAGCCGACGGTGACGCCGGCCAGGAAGTTGTCGGTGAACCTGCGATCGAGGCCGCCCGAGAAGCCGCCGACGCTATAGGTAAAGGTGCCGGCGTTGTCGTTGCCGGCGATGGTACCGGTGCCGCCGACCGCGCCGCCCCAGGCGCCCCACAGAGCGGGCGTTGTGCTATCGCAGGCGACGTCGCAGGCCTCGGCCAGCGCCACCTTGCTGCCTCCGCCGCTGGCGCTGCCGGCGCGGTTGGCGAAGTTGCTGAGGAAGAGCTGGGCGCCCTGCACCATGGCGTTGCTGAAGCCGGCGTAGTTCTGGCCGCTGATCGCATCGAGGATCAGCGGACCCTGCGCGGTGCTGAGGCCGGCGATGGCGTTCAGCACCGTGGCGTAGTCGCCGCTCGCCGAGCCGAAGGTCTGGTCGAGCACGCGGCCGACCGCGCGCTGGTTGAAGGTGCGGCCGCCGAAGGAGAAGGCGTTCTGCGCCATCGTCAAGGTCAGGAACACGTCGTTGGCGTCGTACGACAGCGAGGGCGTGAGGAAGGCGAAGTTGCTGCTGACGCCGGAGTAGGTGCCGCTGACACCGCCGGTCGCCTTGAGGATCGTGTAGGTCGTGCTGGCGCCGTAGGTGCCGGGTTGCGCCAGCACCTGCACCGAGGCGCCGTTGATGGTGGCGGTGCCGCCGACATTGACCCGATCGCTCTGGCCCTGGGCATTGGCCTCGACCTGGTAGACGCCGCCGATCTGGGTGAAGCTGCCGTTGACGGTCAGCGTGCCGATCGAGTTGCCGGGCGCCAGGATGCCGCCGTTCGAGACCAGACCGCCGATCGAGCCGGTGCCGTTCAACATGCCGCCGTTGTTGAGGGTCACGGTGCTGGCCAGGCTGCCGTTCACCGACAACGTGCTGGCATTGACGGTGGTCGGGCCGCTGTAGCTGTTGGCGCCGGTGAGCGTCAGCACGCCGCCGCCCTGCAAGGTCATGCTGCCGGTGCCCGACATCGCGCCGGCATAGGTGCCGGTGCCGGTTTGGTTGAACACCACAGAGGCGTTGTTCGTGATGTTGCCTTGCAGGCTCGTGCTGTTGCCCTGCAGGACACCGGCCGCGACGATGGTGCCGCCGCTGTAGCTGTTGGTGCCGGTAAGAATGAGCGTGCCGGCCCCCATCTTGCCGAGGATGCCGGCGCCGCCGATGTTGCCGCCCAGGGTCAGGGCGGTGCCGGCGGCGGTGTCGAAGACGCCGCCCGGGCTGTTCAAGGTGACCGTGCGCGCGCTGCTGAACGTCGCCGTCGTCTGCAGGATGCCGCCGGTGAAGGTGAGGCCGCCGCTGGTGGCGCCGAGAGCGCCGTCGCTCGAGATCGACAGCGTGCCGTCGTTGAGCGTCCACGGGGTCACCTGCGTCGTCGTACCGGTCAGCGTCCAGGTGCTCGAACCCGTCTTGGCGAAGATCCCGAAGTTCCGGTACTGCGCGGCCGGTCCGATCGACGCGACATTGAAGCTCGCATTGCTGCTGCCGCCGAGCTGCAGCGTGTCGGCGGCACTGAAGGCCATGACGCTGCCGGAGATGGTCGAGCCCGCCTGCAGCTCCAGCAGGTTGGTGCCGCCGGTGAAGGTGATGGCGTTGACCGTGACCAGGCCGGCCTGGAAGCCGACGCTGATCGTGCCGCTGTTGGTGATGGTGAGGCCCGCACCGACGATGCCCGCGCCGGCCAGGCCGCCATTGCCGGTCGCGGCGCCGCCGCTGGCGACACCGCCCGAGCCGGCAATGCCGCCGGTGACGGTGCCGGTATTGAGGAAGACGGCGCCCTGCGTCGTGAACTGCACGCCCACGCCGCCGTCGCCGCCATTGCCGCCGGAACCCAGGGGACCTTGACCGCCGCCGCCACTACCACCGATGCCGCCGGTGATGGTGCCGGCGTTGCTGCTGAAGCCGGTGCCGGTGACGATGGCGCCATAGCCGCCGCCGCCACCACCGCCGCCGCCGGCGCCGTTTACGGGACCGGCGGCAGTGCCGCCATTGCCGCCAGTGCCGCCCGTCAGCGCCGCGCCGTTGCTGAGGTTGGCGCTCGTGGCGCTGAAGCCGCCGCCGCCGCCGCCGCCGCCGTTGTCGTTGCCGGCGGTGCCATTTCCTCCGGGTGCTCCATTGTGACCGCCGGCGATCCCGCCAAGGCCGCCGGCGCCGCCGCCGGTTCCGGCTCCAAGGCCGCCGGCGCCAGCGGTACCGCCGCCGCCGGCGGCGCCACCGCCGCCGCCGCCACTGCCGCCGACGAGGGGGACCGCGTCCCCGCCGTTGCCTCCGGTAAAGCCCACTCCGCCCGTTCCGCCGGTGCCGGCGCCGCCGCCACCATGGCCGCCATCGGCCGAGGCGGGTAGCGTCGTGCCCGCGAGCAGGACCGCGGCCGTTGCCGCGCCAAGCGAAGAGGTGAGCCAAGTGGTCGAGCGAAGCGCCGCGATCCAGCGTGCGGCTGGCCGCCTTCTACCCCCGCGAACGTGCATGATCCGCTCCCCCAAATGGAACGGCCTTGGCGCAATGCCTGGCCATTCTCCCCCCGAGAACGCTGACGCCCTGCACTCACATAGACTCTGCACGCACATAGAAAAGCATTACGCGCACCACGGCAAAGGAATATGCGCCGTGATCCACTGAAGCCGGGGTTAGTTGCGTCGCGGGTGAAAATTGCGCGCGATGTTGAGGCGAAGGCTTCAACAGCTCATGCGCAGGCCGACGTTCAGCGCGTGGTTGTCGGTGCCGCCGCCAACGACGGCGGATAATCCTCGCTTGTCAGGCAGGTCGAAGTCCGGGCTTTATCGGGCCGGCCGAACCGTCGGTAGCGAAGGCAGGGCAAGCATGGTGTCAGAGATTTCCGTCCGCCGCCGTCTGGCGATCCTGGGCCTCGCGCTGGCCTTGGCCGCGCCCGGCCTGGCGTCGCCTGCGCCGGCGCAGGACACGCCGCCGTCGGCCTGGCGGGTCGAATGTGCCGGCGACGGCAAGAGCCTCGACTGCCGCGCCATCCAGCAGATGATCAACCGCGACGACAAGCAGCTGGTGGCGCAGCTTTCTGCCCGCACGACCCCCGACAAGTCGGCGATCCTGCTGATCCAGCTGCCGCTCGGCATCAGCCTGACCGAGCCGGTCCAGCTCAAGGTCGACAATGGGGCGGCCGAGCGTTACCCGGTTCAGACCTGCACCAACGTCGGCTGCATCGTGAACGTGCCGCTGAAGGACCCGCTGATGGCGGCGATGCGCACCGGCACCTTGCTCAAGATCTCGATCCAGGACGCCAGCAAGCGGACCATCAACATCGACGTGCCGCTGCTGGGCTTCGCGCTGGCCTTCGACAAGGCTGCGAAGTAACCGTCGTCTCTCCACTCCGCGCTTCGCGCTCCGGTCGAGACGACGGAAAATCGTTCAGCCCGCCGCCGGCAGGGTCACCGTGAAGGTCGAGCCCTTGCCAGGCGTGCTCTGGATGTCGAGGCGGCCGCGGTGGCGGTTGACGACGTGCTTGACGATGGCGAGGCCCAAGCCGGTGCCGCCGAGCTGGCGCGAGCGCGCGGCATCGACGCGGTAGAAGCGCTCGGTGAGTCTCGGCAGGTGGTTGGCGGGAATGCCGTCGCCCTCGTCGCTGACAGCGACGGCCACCCTGGCCTCGCCGGCCGGCCGCGCCGCCACGCGCACCGTGGTCGCGGGCTTGGCGTACTTCACCGCGTTGTCGACCAGGTTCTGGAACACGATGGTGAGCTCGTCGTAGTCGCCGACGGCGCGCGGCAGGGCCGGCGCCAGGCTGAGCTCGAGCGCCACCTTGCGCGAGGAGGCTTTCAGCTGCAGCAGGTCGAGCACGCCCTTCAGCACATTCGCGAGGTCGACCGCGGCGTCGGGCCGGGCATGCTCGTGCTGCTCGATGCGCGACAGCATCAGGAGATCGTCGACCAGGCGGCGCATGCGGTCGGCCTGCTCGGCCATGATGCCGAGGAAGCGCTCGCGCGCGCCGGCATCGTCGCGCGCCGGGCCGCGCAGGGTCTCGATGAAGCCGGCGAGGCCCGCGATCGGCGTCTTGAGCTCGTGGCTGGCATTGGCCACGAAATCGGCGCGCATCCGCTCGGCGCGCCGGAGCGCCGTGGTGTCGTGCAGCACGACCAGCGCCAGCGAGCCGTCGGCCGCCGCGCGCGGCAGGCGGCGCAGATGGGCGATCATGTCGAGCTCGGGCGGACCCGACAGCACGAGCTCGACGGCGGTCTGGTCGGGGCCGGTGAAGTTGCCGTCGATGCCGGTTTCCAGCAGCCCGTCGATGGCGGCCAGCAGCTGCGGCTGGCGGAACGCCGTCGACAGGTCGCGCTCGGCGCCGACTGGCCCCAGCAGGGCGCGCGCCGCGAGGTTGGTGCGCACGATGCGGCGCTGGCGGTCGACGGCGATCAGCGGATCGGGCAGGCCGTCGACGATGGCCTGCGCGGAGGCGGCGAGATTGTCGATCGAGGCGCGCTGGCGGCGCCAGCCGGCCGAGAGCATGGCCGCCGCCGTCGCCAGCTCCTCGGTGGCGGGCGCGAAGGAGAGCCGCGGCATCACCGGCTCGCGCTCGTCGGACAGCTCGCCGACAAAGCGCGCGAAGCGGGCGAGCGAACCGAGATAGCGCTGCACCAGGAAGATCGTCACCGCCGCGATGGCGGCCATGGCGATCAGGGCCGGCCGGCCCGCCAGGTTGTCCGACCAGTAGAGCGCGGCGAGCACGGTGAAGGACGGCGCCAACGCCACCGCATTGGCCGCGAGGTAGCGGCGCGTGGGGACCGGCTCGGCCATCCACTCAGTCCTCCCCCGTATGACGGGGGAGGCAAAGGAAATCATGACCCTCGGTCATGACTGGCGCGGCAGAAAGAGACGGATGGCCGCCAGCCCGTAGACGAAGCCGCCGATATGGGCGACCCAGGCGACCTGCTCGCCGGCCGCGCCCGGCGTGCCGCCGAAGATGCCGAAGAAGACGTTGAGGGCGATCCAGATGCCGGCGACCGGCAGCAGCGAGGTCAGGCTGCCAACATAGCGCATCAGCATCAGCACGCCGCCGAACACGCCGCTGATGGCGCCGGATGCGCCGATCACCGGATCGGTCGAACCGGGGAAGAACAGGATGTGGACGGCGCCCGCCACGATGCCGGACGAGAGATAGAACAGGATGAAGCGGCGCACGCCCAGCAGGCGTTCGACCGGCGCGCCGAAGGCGGCCAGCGTGATCATGTTGACGCCGAGATGCATCCAGCCGCCATGCAGGAACTGATAGGTGATCGGCGCCAGGACCTGCGACACGAGATCGTGGCCGCCGTCGGTATAGTTGGCCGGTATCAGCCCGAACTGCAGGATGATGGCCGAATCGGCCTCATCGCTCAGCAGGCTGCGCAGCAGATGGACGGCGACATTGATGCCGATCAGCCACAGCACGGCCGGCGGCAGATTGATGGCCCGCTCGCCCGTACCGCGTCCCGGCCCCGGGCGTTGGGCGTTGTCGAAAGGCATCCAGAACTCCGTTAACTGCGCGTTTGACTGGCGCTGTGCTGCCGACTGCTTAGCGCTTTAGGCGGCGCGAGCCCAGCCAAAGGAAGACGCCGCCCAGGATCAGCGTCGGCGAGCCGCAGATGACGGCGAGTTCGCCCTCCTCGCCCCACAAATGGCCTTCAGTCAGGGTGAGCATGCAGGCCAACGTGAGCAGCACGATGACGGCGCCAAACATGGCGAAAAACCAGCCGAGCGCCCGGTTCTTGGGCGGTCCGCCCGGCGGTTGTGGCGGGAAGACCGGCGGCAGGGGCGGTGGAGGCGGCGGCGGTGCACCGGCGGGATCGCTCATCGGCGGGGCCTCTTTGGCGTCTGCTTAGCGCTTCAGGCGGCGCGAGCCCAGCCACAGGAAGACGGCGCCCAGGATCAAGGTCGGCGAGCCGCAGACGAGACCCATGGCGCCGTCCTCGCTGAACGGCTTGCCGTCGGACACCGCCACGATGCAGCCCAGCGTGAGCAGCAGCACGATTGAACCCGACACGACGAAAAACCAGCCGAGCCCCCGGCTTGTCGGCGGCCCGCTCGGCGGCGATGGGGGAACGGCCGGCGGCGGCGGCGGCGCAGCACCGACGGGATCGCTCATCGGCGAGACTCCGCCAGGCGAGCCTCGGCCAAGCGGGCGTTTCCGGCGGCGCCCGGGCGATAGAAGGTGTTGTAGGTGTCGAACGGGATGATGCTGCCCTCGGGCGTCACGAAATGGACACAGGAGCGCTTGACGTTGGCCAGGCAGAAGTTGAAGCGGTCGAGGAACTCCACGATCGTGACGCGAAAGACGTTCTCGTAGCCCGAGCCTTCGGGCATCGGCACGTCGGGCAGGCAGCACAGTAGCGAGCCCAGCCGCTCCGTGGTGTTGGTGTCGGCGGTCGACAGCGACAGAAGATCGACGAAGCGCCGGCGCAGCTCGGGATATTTCTCGAACGAGATGGCATTGGGCATGGCGGGCAAGAGCGCCTCGCGCGGCACCAGCGAGGTGAGCGGGATCACCTGCTCGCCGTTGCGCACGCCGTAGCCGATCGAGATCGACGCCGGATTGCAGGGCAGCGGGATCATGTCGCCGTCGGCGAAGACGCCCGAGTCCTCGACGATGCGCCGGCGGATCTCCGACAGCACGATGCGGTTCAGCTTGGGATCAAAGCCCTCGTTGCGACCGGCATCCTGGACCGGCTGGAAGTTGACGCCGCGCACGCACTTGTAGGTGAGGGCGTGGCGCACGATGGCGCCGATCTCGGAGTCGTTGACGCCGCGCTTGACCGTGCAGACGAGGGTCGTCGAGATGCCGCGCGCCTCGAGATTGGCCAGCGCCTGGCGGCGGATACGCGACAGCGCGGCGCCACGGAGGTTCTTGAGCGCGACGTCGTTCAGGGAATCGAACTGCAGGTAGACCTCGAAGCCCGGCCTGAACTCGGCCAGCGCATCCGCGAAGGCGGGATCCTCGGCGATGCGGATGCCGTTGGTGTTCAGCATCACGTGCTTGATCGGCCGGCGCCGCGCGGCGGCGATGATGTCGAGGATCTCGGGATGGATGGTGGGCTCGCCGCCCGAGATCTGCACCAGGTCGGGCTCGCCTTCGCTTGCCACCAGCGCGTCGAACATGCGCTCGACCTCGGCCAGGCTGCGCTGCGTGTTGCGCTTGGGCGAGGAATCGGCGAAGCACACCGGGCAGGCGAGGTTGCAGGCCTCGTTGATCTCGACGATGGCCAGGCAGGAATGCTGCTCGTGGTCGGGACAGAGCCCGCAATCCCACGGGCAGCCGCGCTCGGTGCGGGTGTGCGGCTGCAGCGGGCGGTCGCCCGGCTTCAGGTATTCCAGCGTGCGCCGCCAGTAGACCGGATCGTCTGACACCAGGGTCTTCATCACGCCGTGCTCAGGACAGCGCTTGGAATAGTAGATGCCGCCCTCCTCCTCGACGATCTTGGCCGGGACCAGGCCGAGGCAGGTCTCGCACAACGAGGTGGTCTGGCCGAGGAAGAGATAGGGCGCGGACTTACGCGCTATGCCATCGTACATCGCGGCCCCCGCTGCGGATCATGGCGGCAGCGTACAGGACCAGGCCCAGGCAAACCACATGGAAGAGATTGAACGGGCCGATCACGGTTGCATAAGGTTTTAGGAATTCCCACACGAAGCGCTGCAGCGCGTACCACCCGACGGTGAGGTAAAAGCCGTTGCGGAGCCAGAAGGGATCGCGCGCCCTGAACCGCAGGATCAGGACGACGAACATCGCGGCCATGGCGAAGGATTCGTAGAGCTGCACCGGATGGCGGGCGATGCCGTCGCCGAAATCGACGCCCCAAGGCAGGGTCGTGGGCGTGCCGTAGGTGAAGTCGGCGAGGCCCGAGAAGAAGCAGCCCCAGCGGCCGACCGCCACGGTGGCGGCGAAGGGCGCGGCGAAGACGATGCCGGTCGAGCCCGCGACGCCGGTGAAGCGCTTGAAGGCTTCGACGGCGGCGATGGCGCCGGCGATGCCGCCCACCATGGAGAAGCCCAGCGCATGCACGCCGGACAACAGCGCGTTGGCCGTGCCGAAGAACATGGCGCCGCACAGCGCGCCCATCCCCGCCGTGATGGCATAGGCGCCGGGATAGGGCACGCGGTTGGCCGGCAGCGCCTCGGCCGGCAGGAGATGGCGCGTCACCAGCCAGAACACCGTCATCGAGGCGAGCCACGCCGCGACGTCGAACACGGCGTGGATGTAGGGCAGGCCGAAGTAGGTCATCCGGACCGCGGGCGTCCCGCCCGCTCATGTCGGCGCATTCACATGCGCCTTTTCTTGAGCGGGCGGGACGCCCGCGGTCCGGAAGAACATCGCTCCTACTTCTTCGGGCCGCCCTGGCCCAGGCCGCGCAGGCGCAGCCTGAGCGCGTTCAGCTTGATGAAGCCCTCGGCGTCGCGCTGATTGTAGGCGCCGGCATCCTCCTCGAAGGTGACGTGCTGCATGGAGTAGAGCGACTTGGGCGACTTGCGGCCGACCACCGTGGTGTTGCCCTTGTAGAGCTTGAGCCGCACCGTGCCGCTGACGTTCTCCTGGCTTTTGTCGATCAGCGCCTGCAGCATCTCGCGCTCGGGCGAATACCAGAAGCCGAAATAGATCAGCTCGGCATATTTCGGCATCAGCTCGTCCTTGAGATGGCCGGCGCCGCGGTCGAGGGTGATCTGCTCGATGCCGCGATGGGCGGCGTGCAGGATGGTGCCACCCGGAGTCTCGTAGATGCCGCGGCTCTTCATGCCGACGAAGCGGTTCTCGACCAGGTCGAGACGGCCGATGCCGTTGACCTTGCCGAGCTCGTTCAGCTTGGTGAGCAGGGTCGCCGGCGACATTTTCTGGCCGTCGACGGCGACGGCGTCGCCCCGCTCGAAGTCGACGGTGATGTAGGTCGCCTTGTCAGGCGCGGCCTCGGGCGAGATGGTGCGCTGATAGACGCTCTCGTCGGCCTCCTTCCAGGGATCCTCCAGGATCTTGCCCTCGCTCGAGGAGTGCAGGAGGTTGGCGTCGACCGAGAACGGCGCCTCGCCGCGCTTGTCCTTGGCGATCGGGATCTGGTGCTTCTCGGCGAACTCCAGGAGCTTGGTGCGGGAAGAGAGATCCCATTCGCGCCACGGCGCGATCACCTTGATGTCGGGCTTCAGCGCGTAGTAGCTGAGCTCAAAGCGGACCTGGTCGTTGCCCTTGCCCGTCGCGCCGTGACACACGGCGTCGGCGCCGACCTCGCGGGCGATCTCGATCTGGCGCTTGGCGATCAGCGGCCGCGCGATCGAGGTGCCCAGCAGGTACTCGCCCTCGTAGAGCGCGTTGGCGCGGAACATCGGAAAAACGAAGTCCTTCACGAACTCCTCGCGCACGTCGTCGATATGGATGTTCGCGGGCTTGATGCCCAACATCTCGGCCTTCTGGCGCGCCGGACCGAGCTCTTCGCCCTGGCCGAGATCGGCGGTGAAGGTCACGACCTCGCAGCCATAGGCCGTCTGCAGCCACTTCAGGATGACGGAAGTGTCGAGCCCGCCGGAATAGGCCAGGACGACCTTCTTGATGTCGCCCTTCTTGTAGGGCCCGGTATAAGTAACGCTCATGGCTGGCGGCTTTCGTGACGGTTCGGAAAAGGCGCGCGAATATAGCGGCCGACCCCGGCCGGGCAAGCTGCCGCAAAGCTGCTATAATGAATTCTCAAGTACGTAAGACATGGTTTCTACCCTAGATCGTCTCACCTATGCCGCGCGCCAGACCGCGCGGGTCGCCTGGTATGCCGGCCACTACGCGGCGGGCCGGCGTCTGCTCAAGCCCATGCCCAAGCCCGATTTCCCGATCGGGCCGACGCCATCCCGCGCCGAGATGACCGCCGACATGCGCGCGCTGTTCGAGCGCGAATGGCAGGACATCGCGGCCGGCCTGTTTCCCGCACCCCGCGCGCGCGGACCGGAGCCGGCCGAGTTCCTGCGCCGCAGCCTGCTCTATTTCCGCGACCTGCCGCAGGTCGATGCCCGACGCCACGGCACGCTCAACGGCGAGCTGCCGCCCGGCCAGCAGGGCGACGGCCTGCCCGCCTACTACCGGCAGAACTTCCACTTCCAGAGCGACGGCTGGCTCAGCGACCACTCCGCCGCGATCTACGACACCCAGGTCGAGGTGCTGTTCACCGGCGCCGCCGACGTCATGCGCCGGCGCTCCTTCAAGCCGATCGCCCAATGGATGGCCGGGCGCAACCAGCGCGACCTGCGCGGCCTCGATGTCGGCTGCGGCACCGGCCGCCTGCTCGCCTTCCTGCACGACGCCTGGCCCGGCCTGCGCCTCAGCGGCCTAGATCTCAGCGCACCCTATCTGACGGAAGCGCGTCGCCTGATCGGCCGCACGGCACGGGTCAAGCTGATCGAAGGCGCGGCGGAGAAGCTGCCGTTCGAAGACGCGAGCCTCGACTTCATCGTCTCGTCGTTCCTGATGCACGAGCTGCCGCAAGCGGCGCGCACCGAGGTCCTGGCCGAAATGGCCCGCGTCGTGAAGCCCGGCGGCCTGGTGGTGATCGTCGATTCGATCCAGAAGGGCGACCAGCCTCAGTGGGACGGCCTGATCGATCTCTTTCCGCACTACTTCCACGAGCCCTACTACGCGCAATACGCCAATGGCAGCCTCGAAGCCTGGGGGGAAGCGGCCGGGCTGAAACCTGTCGCCAGCGAGCGCGCCTTCCTGTCAAAGGTCGCGGCGTTTACGAAGTAGCTCGTCGGTATGCCGACACTGTCATCCCGAGCGCAGCGAGGGACCTTTGATCGGTATCTCTAAAGGTCCCTCGCTGCGCTCGGGATGACACCTAGTTTGAGCCAGCGGCGACGAGAGGCTTTCGCGACAGTTCGCTAAAGCGCGACCTTCTCCCTCCGGCCGCGTTGGCTGGCGCTCTTGAGCTGGCCGCAGGCGGCGAAGATGTCACG
>Ga0210402_10001909_pt1 | contig 20864 bp, 20 predicted proteins | sample IncBWC7MmetaG_FD_161055 | JGI IMG/M metagenome (GOLD analysis project Ga0210402, IMG submission 161055) | Forest soil microbial communities from Barre Woods Harvard Forest LTER site, Petersham, Massachusetts, United States - Inc-BW-C-7-M | ecosystem: Environmental > Terrestrial > Soil >... | reverse complement strand
CGGTCCTAATAAAATATTAATTGCAGGAAAAGAAGATAGCATATTAGCGATAGAAGACAGCTTATTGAAAAAACACGGAAATAAATTCAATATGTCTAAATCCAAAACAACTTACCTGGAGGTAATGAGTTTGGAAGCTTCTAAAACAAAAGCCATTCAATTCTTAATGGATAGATACGGCATTAAACAAAACGAGATCATCGCGATCGGTGATAATTTCAATGATAAAGAGATGATCGAATTTGCTGGTGTTGGTGTAGCGATGGGAAATGCTCCGGATGAAATAAAAGCAATTGCAGATTATGTAACCGATACCAATAACGAAGATGGTGTTGCCAAAGCATTGAACCACTTCTTTTATAATAATTAGGAGAAGCGTCTTTTTACCAACTGGTCAAATTGTTTTACCAATTCATAATTATCCTGCCAGCCCAGTTTTATTTTTAATTCGCGGCGTATCCAATACTCTGCTTCGGGCCAGATAGAAAAACTATTGATGGTCTTGATGCTGCGCTCATACATCGTTTCATCGCCCCTGAACAATTCATTGATATATACAAACCGGTCATTAATTCCGATCGCTTTTTTAAGATCTTTAATAGGCGTATCACTTAAGAATTCGCTTATTTCACCACCGGTTGTTTTTTTCAGTGTGTCATTGAGAGATGTTCCTTCCGCTTCATTAACCGCTTCAAATACGATCTTATCCTGCGCACCCTTTTTCTTATTATTTATTTTTTGATGAACGAGCGTTGGCACTTCATCATCCATCATTTCAAAAACAGATTGTGTCCTGCTTTGCAGGCTCATGCGTTCCACCGCTTCTGCTTTTCTTTTTATTTCTTCCAACTCAGCTTCGATGTCTGCTTCATCCACTTGTAATACTTCAAGGATCTTTTCTTCCTTCAATTCTTCAACTTGTTTTTTATCTACAGGAGCTGATGCATGAGGAGTAACACTGGGCATATGTATATGAACAGCGGTATGCTCTACCCCTTCTCCTTTTTGGAGATGAAGCAGTTCATGCTGTAGCATTTGAACTGTCAATAATAACTGTGATGAATTGGCGCCTTCGTTAAATTGTTCAGACAGCTTTTGCAAAAGTGTTTCCACTCTTTCCATAAAAACCGTTTGTTTAGTTTATGAATTATACAAGATAAACTTAGCTTTGACAAATGGTTCAAAACTATACCCTTTACTTACTGGCTTAAAGTTACAAATTGAATTTGATAAATTCTACACAAAAATGTTCATAGAACCCAATTTAAAGGCTGATCGGCGTGGTTGGATAGAAGTGATCTGCGGCAGTATGTTTAGCGGAAAAACAGAAGAATTGATACGCCGTTTAAAAAGAGTAAAGATCGCTAATTTGGAAACGGCTATCTTCAAACCCTCTATTGACGTGCGTTTCGACGAATCGAACATTGTAAGCCATGACACCAATTCGATCAAATCTATTCCGGTAAGATCGGCCAACGACATCTTATCAATGGTTAAAAATGTAGATGTAGTGGGCATAGATGAAGCTCAATTTTTTGATGAAAATATTGTGAACGTATGTGAACAACTGGCCCTAAACGGGCTCCGGGTGATTGTTGCGGGCCTTGACATGGATTTCCAGGGCAAGCCTTTCGGACCAATGCCCGACCTGCTGGCAATAGCAGATTATATTACCAAACTACACGCGATCTGTGTAAAATGCGGCAATATTGCACACGTGAGTTATCGCAAACAAACCGATAACGATCAACAAATAATGTTGGGTGAAAAAGAATTGTATGAACCAAGATGCCGGGTATGTGCTGCATTAAAAGATTAGTATGAGAAAAGCTGTTTATGCATTATTGAAAAAAGATCTGTTGTTGGAACTAAGGCAACAACATACTTTTTATGGGATACTGTTATATGTGGCTTCTACTATTTTCGTTTTATATCTTTCTATCAATAAACCGGAAGCAGATGTATGGAACGGTCTCTTTTGGATCATTCAATTATTTGTTTGTGTAAATGCCGTTGCAAAAAGTTTTTTACAGGAAAGCCGCGGGCGCATGTTATATTTTTATTCCATCGCTGGCGCTAAAGAATTCATCATCGCAAAATTGATCTATAATATCTTGTTGATGTTATTAATGAGCTTGTTGAGTTTATTCTTATTCTTTATCTTAATGAAAAATCCTTTGCAAGATGCGGGAAGATTTGTTGCGATCGTTTGCTTAGGAGGAATTAGTCTGAGTTTAGTATTTACTTTATTAGCTGCCATTGCTGCAAAAGCACAACAATCCGCTGCATTAATGGCGATACTAGGTTTTCCATTGATCGTTCCGCAATTATTATTATTGATACGTCTTTCAAAATCAGCGTTTGGTGAAGTGTTCAGAGATGGCGCCATCTTGCAGATCACAGCACTTTTAGTTGGACTTGACATAATGGTAATAGCCCTCTCGCTGATATTGTTTCCTTTTCTATGGAAAGACTAAGTTCTTTCCCTAATTTTGTGCCCTCATTATTCTTTACATGCGTAGCAATTGGTGGAAAATAGCAGCCGTAATTTTATTAGCATATACCTTCACGGCAGGCTTTATGATCGGTGTTCCTGATATCGGTAATTTACAACAGACCATTCGTAATCTTTTTTTCCATGTACCGATGTGGTTCGGACAAATAATATTGTTCACCGTTTCATTGGTCTATTCCATTTTATATTTAAGAACCCCGAATCTTAAGCATGATATTTATGCTGCTGCATTTGCAACAACAGGAATTGTAATGGGTTTATTAGGATTAACCACCGGCGCCATCTGGGCAAATTATACCTGGGGCGAACCATGGAGCAACGATCCTAAACAAATTGCCGCAGCCATTGCATTACTTATCTATTTGGCGTATATCGTATTGCGTGGTTCAATTCCTGATATTGATAAACGTGCTAAGGTTGGTGCTGTCTATAACATCTTTGCCTACTTTATTTATATACCATTGATCATGATCTTACCAAGAATGGTAGAATCGTTGCATCCCGGCGGACAAGGAGTACAAGGCAATCCCGGGTTGAACGGAAGCGACCTGGATGCAAGAATGCGTTTAGTATTTTGGCCGGCTGTTTTTGGCTGGACATTATTAGGTGTTTGGATAAGCAGCCTTGTTATCAGAATTAATTTATTGAGAGATAAAAATTTAATCCATGCGTAGCAGAATTTCAACATCGGTCTTATTCCTCGCTTTCTTTTTGATAAGTAATTTTAGTTTTGCTCAGGATGCAGCACCGGCCGAGGGTATGCGCAGCAATGGAAAGATATATGTAGTGATGGCTGTATGCATTACCATCTTAACCGGACTCATCATCTACCTCATTAGCATCGACCGGAAAATAAGCAAACTAGAAAAACAGGACTAGATATACTAAAGAATCAAGTGCTTCGTTTTTTGATTAGAAAAATAATGTCCAAAAAACAAAACCCAATATCCGAATATTCAGATTGAAGCCTCTTTAAATTAGCGTCAACCCTGAACTTTGGATTTTGTTTTTTGGATTTTGAATCTTCATAAATACCTATTATGTCTACACAACAACCCTACAGTTTCTTTAATGCAGTAGAAAAAAGTTTCGATAAAGCAGCCAAATTCACCACATGGAATCCGGGGATACTGGAGCAGATAAAAGCCTGCAACAGTGTGCTACAAGTACGTTTTCCGCTAAAGCGCGATGATGGAAGCATCGAAGTAATTGAAGCATACCGCGTTCAACACAGTCATCATAAAAGTCCGTGTAAAGGCGGTGTTCGTTTCAGCGATGCCGTTAACCAGGATGAAGTAATGGCACTCGCCAGTTTAATGACCTACAAATGCGCGATCGTAAATGTTCCGTTTGGCGGAGCAAAAGGTGGTATCAAGATCAATCCAAAAAAATACAGCACATACGAGTTAGAAAAAATAACCCGTCGTTATACAGCAGAATTAGTGAAGAAGAATTTTATTGGTCCCGGTATTGATGTACCTGCTCCTGATTATGGAACAGGCGAAAAAGAAATGTCCTGGATGGTAGATACTTACATCTCATTAAAAACAGGAGATATCGATGCATTGGGTTGTGTTACCGGAAAACCGGTAAGCGAAGGTGGTGTAAAAGGAAGAAAAGAAGCAACCGGCTTAGGTGTTTTCTTTGGTGTGCGTGAAGTATGCAATATGCCCGACATCATGAAAAAATTAGGGTTGACAGATGGTATTGTTGGTAAACGCGTAATTGTACAGGGATTAGGAAATGTAGGTTATCATTCTGCAAAATTCTTCCGCGAACACGGTGCCATTGTTGTTGCTATTGCTGAATTTGAAGGCGCTATTTACAATGCCAAAGGATTGAATGAAGAAGAAGTATTTCAACATCGCAACGCAACAAAATCAATTTTAAATTTTCCGGGAGCAACTAATGTCATTGATTCATCTGAGGCATTGGAAATGGATTGCGATATCCTGATACCAGCCGCGTTAGAAAATGTGATCAATGGTGATAATGCAAAAAGAATAAAGGCAAAGATCATTGGTGAAGCAGCAAACGGGCCATGTACTCCCGAAGCAGATGAAGTATTTATACAAAGAGGAATACTTTGTATCCCCGATATGTATTTGAATGCAGGTGGCGTTACCGTTAGTTATTTTGAATGGTTGAAAAATTTAAGTCATGTTCGTTACGGGCGTTTGGAAAAACGTTTTACCGAAAACATGAACACACATATATTGGCACAGATAGAAGAATTAAGCGGTAAAAAAGTAAGCGAAGCAGAACGCACTTTCATCAAACATGGCCCGGAAGAGATCGACCTGGTACACAGTGGTTTGGAAGAAACAATGATCGCTGCTACGCAGGAAGTAATGCAGATCTGGAAAAGCAACCCGGCAATACCCGATATGCGCACAGCGGCTTATGTAAGCGCTATTAATAAAGTAGCTATTACTTATGTTGAGTTAGGAATATTTCCTTAGCCTAAAGATACAAGGCACAAGAGAGAAGGCACAAGATTCGATTTGAAACTTGTGCCTTGTTTTTTATACTGCATTGAAAAATAATTGAGTAATTTGGAGACAAATAAATAAACCATGGCAACAACACCTACCACTGAAGAACCTAAAAAAAAGAAATCTGTTGTAAGGAATGTAAATATTGAACTCAAGCAACATCTGAGTAAGCTGGATAAACTGGCACTTTGGATAACAGACCATGTTGGATCAATGGGATTCTTTATGCTCATTTTTGCCTGGACAGCCATTTGGCTTGGCTGGAATATAATTGCACCTGCTGCTTTACGTTTTGATCCATACCCTGCATTTGTATTATGGTTGTTCATCTCTAATATGATCCAGATATTTTTAATGCCGTTGATCATGATCGGACAAAATCTTCAATCAGCACATGCCGAAATACGCGCGGAGGTTGACTTTGACATTAATAAGAAAGCAGAAAAAGAAATTGAAACGATCTTAGCGCATTTGGAAAAACAGGATGAGATGATACTACAGATACTGCAAAAAATTGAAGAAGGAAAGAAATAATTCTATAGATGAAGAGGCAACGCCTCCATTTCAATAAATCCATTACTCGTTTTTTCAAACCCAATACAATAGCTGCCATTGGTAATTACTAAATAAGGAACAGGAATACTCATGTGATAACGTAATATTTGATCCAGCACTTTTTCATCTAACGATACATTCATTTCTTTACACTCAATGATCATCCAGGGTTGTGTATTTTTATCATACACGATAATATCTGTTCTCTTTTTCAGATCATTTAGCATCATTTCTTTTTCTACCGCAATTAAAGAAGCCGGATAGCGTTGAGTATGTATGAGATACTGAAGAAAATTTTGTCTTACCCATTCTTCAGGTGTTAATAAGATCCATTGCTTACGCACTTCATCAAAAATGAATTCTTTGTTATCTTCTTTTTTGATCTTTGGTTGATATGGTGGGTAAACGATCTTTATCATTGAGGTGTAAAGTACTTGAATTTTGGAAATGCGAATTGCGAATTTTGAAATTTACGAGCTGTATTTAATTCCAAAATTTCCCAATTTCAAAATTCCAAAATATTGCCTATTTTATTCTGTACTTTTATAATCATAAATAAACTTTGTTATGAAGACGAAAGAAGAAATAGTGCAGAATTGGTTGCCTCGTTACACAGGCGAAAAACTCGAAAACTTCGGTAAATATATTCTGCTGACCAATTTCTCTCATTACTTACATCTTTTTGCAGAGTGGAATAAAGTAAAGATCGTTGGGGCAGACAAACCCATGCAATGTGCTACTGCTGATAACATTACTATCATCAATTTCGGAATGGGAAGTGCAGGTGCTGCAACCGTAATGGATTTGGTGTCTGCCATTGAACCAAAAGCTGTTTTATTTTTAGGCAAATGCGGAGGATTGAAAAAACGTAACAAAATAGGCGATCTGATATTACCCATTGCTGCTATACGTGGTGAAGGAACCAGCAACGATTATTTTCCACCGGAGGTTCCGGCATTACCGGCATTTATGCTGCAAAAAGCGATCTCTACCACCATTCGTGATTACTCTTGCGATTATTGGACTGGCACTGTATATACAACCAACCGCCGTGTTTGGGAACATGATGAAACCTTTAAAGAATATCTACAAAAGATACGTGCTTACGCCATTGATATGGAAACTGCTACCATTTTCACTGTTGGTTTCTTCAACCATATTCCGACCGGTGCTTTATTATTAGTAAGTGATAGTCCGATGATACCAGAAGGTGTTAAGACAGAAGAAAGCGATAAAAAAGTAACCGAGGTTTATGTGGAACGCCATTTAAAGATCGGTATTGATTCATTAAAGCAATTGATCAACCATGGATTAACGGTAAGGCATCTGCATTTTTAGTTTTCCTTTGTCTGAACTGGGATTTTATGGGATGTATGGGATTAATGGGATTTTAACATCCCACTTATCCCAATAATCTTATTAATCCCAGTTCAGACAATTTGCACATTTACTATACTTTTGCAGGATGCCAACAAACACATTCTCTTACCAACAACTATTTACTTTCTCCAGGAACATATTTTTAAAGATCGGATGCAGCGAAGCCAATGCGGATATCGCTACCAAAACATTGTTATCAGCAGATCTTCGTGGGGTTGATAGTCATGGTATTGCCCGCCTGAGCGGCTATGTACGTTTATGGGAAGTGCAACGGATCAATGCCAATCCAAATATTAAGATCGTTCATGAAACACCCTCCACTGCAGTAGTTGATGGTGATAAGGGATTAGGTTTAGTAGTTGCTCCTGCTGCCATGCAAATAGCGATTGATAAAGCAAAGAATGTTGGTACGGGATGGGTAAGCGTAAAGAACAGCAATCATTTTGGCATTGCCGGTTATCATGCGATGATGGCATTGGAAAATGATATGATCGGTATTGCGATGACAAATGCTTCACCATTGGTCGCACCAACATTTTCTATTGAACGTTTATTAGGAACGAATCCAATTGCAGTTGCCATTCCTGCCGGAAAAGAACAACCATTCGTTGCCGATTTTGCGACCACAACCGCAGCCAATGGCAAATTAGAAATATTGCAACGCAAGAACCAGGATACACCTAACGGTTGGGTACAGACGAAAACAGGCGAACCTTCTACCAATGCCAATGAAGTAAGAAATGGCGGCGCTTTATTACCATTGGGTGGTGATAGAGAACATGGTAGCCACAAAGGTTATATGTTAGGTTCGATAGTAGATATTTTTTCTGCCATATTAAGTGGCGCTAATTATGGCCCATGGGTTCCGCCATTTCCGGCTTATGTACCAATGCCGGAGAATATGCCGGGTGAAGGAATTGGCCATTTCCTTGGTGCAATGCGAATTGATGCTTTTAGAACCGCGGATGAATTCAAAGCGAATATGGATCAATGGATACATCGTTTTAAGACAGCCAAAACTGTTCCGGGAGAAAAGAAAGTGATCATTCCCGGTGATCCGGAACGGGAGATGGAAGCTGAAAGGATGCTAAACGGAATAGAATTACTACAGCCGGTCATTGATGATCTTACTCAATTGGCCGAAAAGCTCGGTATCCAGTCGATCTAAAGCTTTACTTCTTTTTTTGGCAGAAACTGTCAATCTAATACCTTTGCACTCCAATTTTAAATGGAGTCATATGAAAGTAATGAAGTTCGGCGGTACAAGCGTTGGCAAGCCGGAAAGAATGCACGAGGTTGCAAAACTGATCACCAAAGATGAAGAAGCTAAAATAGTAGTGTTATCTGCATTAAGCGGAACTACCAATGCGTTGGTTAGCATCAGTGATTTTTTAGCAAAAGGCGATCGCCCTGCGGCAAAGCAAAAGATCGATGAACTGGAAAAACATTACCAGTCATTCATCACCCAACTGGTTAAGTCCGATACTGCTTTAGCAAAGGCAAAAGATATTCTTACTGAACATTTTGAGTTCCTTAATATCATACTGAAGATATCTTTCAACGAGGCATTGTATAAAGATATTTTGGCACAGGGCGAATTACTGAGCACTAAATTATTTTCTACTTATTTAGAAGATCAGAAGATCGACCACCTGTTACTTCCTGCATTGGACTTCATGAGCATTGATGAACATGATGAACCGAACCTGGATAGTATCAAACTAAAATTGAATGCTCTTTTAGAAACGAATAAAGCAAAGAAGATATTTGTAACACAAGGATATATCTGCCGCAATGCAAGAGGTGAAGTAGATAACCTTAAAAGAGGTGGTAGTGATTATAGCGCATCGTTGATAGCGGCCGCAGCAAAATGTACGGTTTGTGAAATATGGACCGATATTGACGGTATGCATAATAACGATCCGCGCATTGTTAAAAAAACAAGACCGATCGAAGTTTTGAGTTTTGAAGAAGCGGCTGAGTTGGCATATTTCGGTGCTAAAATTTTGCATCCAACCTGCATATGGCCGGCACAGCTGGCAAAGGTTCCGGTAAAATTATTGAACACTATGCAACCCGAAGCGGCCGGCACGGTTATCCGCCAGGAAGCAGGTTCATCGGGAGTTAAAGCGGTTGCAGCAAAAGATGGTATTACCGCTATTAAAATAAAGAGCAGCCGTATGTTATTGGCTTACGGTTTCCTTCGTAAAATATTTGAAGTGTTTGAAAAATACCGCACTTCTATTGATATGGTAACCACTTCTGAAGTAGCTGTATCTGTAACAATTGATAACGATACCTATTTACCACAGATCATTAAAGAACTGGAACCGTTTGGAACGGTGGAGATCGATAAAGACCAAACCATTGTAGCCATCGTTGGTAATGAAATAACCGATACGCCGGATATCATGCACAAACTATTTGAATCATTATCTGCTGTTCCGGTACGCATGGTTAGTTATGGTGGCAGTCACCACAACATTTCTGTATTGATCCCAAAAAGCTATAGGGACCAAACCCTTCAATTGCTGAACAAAGGTTTATTTGGATTGGAATAATGGTTAATAAAACAATACTCTTCGTTGTTAAAAAACCTTAACAGTAAACACAATAAAATCATTCGCCCATTCACACAACATTTGTTCGTGAATGGGCGTTCTACTTTTAGTTTTTCATAGGATATTGGATAAAGTATGTACGGGCCGGAGTTTCTATTCTGGCCCCTCTTTATTTATAAAACAGTTGACGGTTGTTAGTTGGCAGTCAGGAGTTGTTAGTTGACCGTTGTCAGTTGACAGCTCTTCGATTTGAATATTTTCTATATAAATTAAAAAGCTCTTCGGTTTGAAGAGCTTTTTAATTTTATGCTTAATCGTTGGCTTCGACAGACTACTCATCTGTCAACCGTCAACTAACAACTGACAACTTAGATGACCAACATCGCATCTCCATAACTGAAGAAACGGTATTTGTCTTTGATGGCTTTTTTATAAGCTTCCATTGCAAGGTCATAACCGGCAAATGCACAGGTCATGATCAACAAGCTGGTCTTTGGCAAATGAAAATTCGTTACCAATGAATCTGCTATAGAAAAATTATACGGTGGATGAATGAACATATTGGTCCAGCCTTCAGAAGGTTTCAACATTTTTTGTGCTGTAAAAGAAGATTCCATCGCACGCATAGTAGTGGTACCAACAGAACAGATCCTTCTTCCATCTTCTTTCGCCTTGTTCACGATCTTACAAGCGGTTTCATTGATATCATAATACTCCGCATCCATTTTATGTTTGCTAAGGTCTTCTACTTCAATAGGACGAAAAGTTCCCAAACCTGTATGCAGGGTAACTTCCGCGAAGCGGATACCTTTAATTTCCAAACGTTTGATCAGTTCTTTGCTGAAATGTAAACCTGCCGTGGGCGCTGCAACAGCACCTTCGTGTTTTGCATAAACCGTTTGATAACGTTCTTTATCTTCTTCATCCGGTTTGCGCTTGATGTATTTAGGCAATGGTGTTTCACCCATAAAATCCAGCATCTTGCGAAAATCTTCTTCACTTCCTTCCCATAAAAAACGAATGGTACGTCCGCGGCTGGTAGTATTATCAATTACCTCTGCAACCAATTCATCATTTTCTCCAAAGTATAATTTATTACCCACGCGGATCTTACGTGCGGGATCAACAATTACATCCCATAAACGGTTAGGCTTATTCAATTCACGCAATAAAAAAACTTCGATCTTGGCGCCGGTTTTTTCTTTACGTCCGTACATACGTGCCGGAAATACTTTGGTATTGTTAACGACCATTGCATCCTTATCATCGAAATACTCAATGATATCACGAAAATGACGATTTTCAATTTGACCTGTCTTGCGATGAACAACCATCATACGGCTGTCTTCTCTTCTTTTAGTGGGATTTTGTGCGATTAGGTTTAAGGGTAGATCGAACCTGAACTGACTTAACTTCATGTGACTCCTTTGATTTTAAATGTGATCACATGCCTATACTGTATGTTCTACAGAGATGGTAACCCCGCTAAGGGCACTTATCATGTTACGGCATGATTTTAAGAGGGCAAAGGTAACATTTTTGAAATAGAATATGGAAATATGTTAAACCCGTGAAAAAGAGCATTGGGTACTCAAAAAAGGGAAAGAATCTTTATTACCTTGTGTATATCATTGTTCCCCACATCTTAAGATTAGGACCCATTCTAACTACCTTATATTTATGTATAAACCTCTTCTAAAAGTTTCGATAATTGCCTTATTCCTATTGGTTACTTTCTCTGCATTCAGCCAAAAGAAACAAATACACAAAAAATACCCCAGTCTGCTTTGGGAGATCACTGGTAATGGGTTAAAAAAGCCTTCTTATCTTTTTGGCACCATGCATGTTAGCAGTAAACTGGTATTTCATTTAAGCGATTCTTTTTATTATGCATTAAAAAGTGTGGATGAGGTTTCATTGGAACTAAATCCCGATGTATGGCAGGGACAAATGGTGAACCTGGATAAAATGAAACTGGACTATGGCAATTATGTGCAGGTAGCAGGAGGCGATTATATAAACGAAAATTCATTCCGCATTAATAAATATGATGATGAATTAAAATTAGCACTGAGTTCGGAACCAACTGTAGTGAACAGTTTATTATACCGTTCCTATCAGACCAAACAGGATTTTGAAGAGAATACTTTTTTAGATCTGTATATTTTTCAAACCGCTAAAAAAATGGGCAAGCTTACTACCGGCGTAGAAAATTATTACGAAGCAGAAAAAATGGTATTGGAAGCATATGGTGATATGGCACTCGATAAAAATAAAAAAACATTTGACGGAGATGGGGAATCACGTGAAGATATAGAAGAAAAAACACAGGATGCTTACCGCCAGGGCGACCTTGACCTGATGGACTCCTTAGATATCTTAGTAGAAGAATCCATGGCCTTCCGCGAAAAGTTTTTATATAAAAGAAGTGAGATACAGGCCAACTCCATTGATACCATCTTACAAAAACATTCTTTATTTGTTGGGGTGGGTGCTGCTCATTTACCCGGCAACAGAGGAGTGATAGAATTGCTGCGAAAAAAAGGATACAAACTTCGTCCCGTTAAAATGGCCGATTACGATGCCACCGAAAAAGAAACCATCGATAAATTAAAAGTGCCGGTTGTTTTTTCAAAACGCATATCCGATGATGGCTTTTACAGTGTTGACATGCCCGGGCCATTATATAAATTAAGTGAATCCAATCAACCGATAGACAGAAGACAATACTCGGATATGAGCAATGGCGCTTATTATCTGGTATCAAGAGTAAAAACACATAGCGCCTTCCTCGGACAGAATGAAGATATCGTATCCAAAAAAGTAGATAGTCTGCTTTATGAAAATATTCCCGGCAAAATATTAAAGCAAACTTCTATTGAAAGAAATGGATACAAAGGATTTGATATCACCAATAAAACCCGCAGGGGCGATATTCAACGCTACAATATTTTTATCACACCATTTGAAGTGATCATCTTTAAAATGAGTGGCAACGAAGATTATGTGGAAGGAAAAGAAGCAGATCAATTCTTCTCTTCCATACAATTAAAAGAACAACCCAACACACCGGTTCTGTTCACACCAAAGCAAGGAGGCTTTACCATTCAATTCCCGCAAGCACCAAGCGAACATTTAAATACAGTTGCTACAGATTATATCAATCGCTGGGAATACGAATCGATCGACAAAACAACAGGAGATGATTACCTGGTACTTAAAAAAAGTATTTACAATTTTGGATTTTTAGAGAAGGACAGTTTTGATCTGAAGCTGATCGAAGAATCTTTCCAATCGCCTGATCTTTTTGATAAACAATTAAAACGAAAGCTTTCTACTTTCAACGGATATCCTTGCCTGGATGTAAAAGAACAACTGAAAGACGGCTCCATTGTAAATGCACGATACCTTATCAAAGGGCCCGATTATTATGTTGTTGCCGCGCGAAGCAAGAATACTAAAAAAGATTTTTCCGATTATTTAAATTCATTCCGGTTCACTTCTTACCAATCCGGAACGCCGGCAAATTATACGGATACCTTCCTGCATTTTAGTGTAACCACTCCCGTTATATTAAAAATGGATACCAGCTACCGCACCTCGGTGGAAAAAGTAAGTCAACAGATCACCGAAAGCAACCGCAACACAGATTATAGCAACAACTATTGGCCCATACAAAAAAATGCTTCCTTTAGGAACGATTCAACCGGCGAGCTAATAGGAGTAAGCTTTCAAAAATATCCTAAGTATTATTATATCAGCGATATTCCGCTATTTTGGAAGAACCAGATGAATGATTATATTTTCCCCGATGATCTTATTTTATACAAAAACAATTCTTTCCATCTAAGCAATGGCATCACTGGTTTTAAATTTGTATTGCGGGATACCGGTTCTTCACGTACCATAACAAGGACCATGATGTTGAAAGATGATTACATGTTCTCTTTTGTTACACTTGGTGATACGTTAAGTCAGCCAGGTGAATTTGTAAAAACATTCTTCCAGACATTTGCGCCCGAAGAAAAGAAAATAGGCCGCAATCTTTTTGATAGCAGCTGTCTTGATAATTTCTTTGCAGACCTGTTCAGTAAGGATAGCGCCGTACATCAACAGGCACAACAATCTATTCCCAATGTTTATTTTGGAGAACCCGGCGGGCCAAAGATCATTGCTGCGATCAATCGCTTAAAACCATCCTACAAAGATTATTATGATACCAAAGAAAAACTGATCACCGAATTAGGTTATATAAAAGATACTACCAATCCCTTTGTAGTAAAGGCACTTAAAAAGATATATGACCAAACTGCAGACACCAGTATCTTTCAAAACCAGGTGATCAACTCACTTATATTACACAGAACCCCGGACTCTTACAAACTGGTGAAAGAGCTGATGCTACAGGATCCGCCGATATTCGACAATGATTATGATTACAGTAATTTATTTTCAGGATTCCAGGATTCTCTCGCACTTTCAAGTACCCTTTATCCTGATTTCTTACAACTGGATGCACTGGATGATTACAAAGAACAGGTACGGTCTTTATTGGTTACACTGGTGGATAGCGGATACACCAAAACGCCACAGTACGAAACTTATTTCAGCAAACTTTTCTTTGATGCCAAGATCGAACTGAAAAAGCAACGCGCTAAAGATGAAAAACAAATGGAAGAAGAAAACAGCAAATCGGGTGATAACGACAATGATAATACTTACAGTTATGACGACCGAAAGAACAGCCTGGATGATTATGCCCTGTTGTTAATGCCTTTTTATGACAAGAACCCGAGTGTCCCTAAATTCTTTGACAACCTGTTGGCATCCAAAGATGAAGACCTTCAATTGAATACTGCCGTATTGATGATCAGGAATAATAAACCGGTACCAGATAGTATTTTATTGTCACTTGCTTCAGAAGATAGATACAGCGGGACTTTGTATACAGCATTGGATAATATCCATCACACAGAAAAATTCCCTGTTCAATATAAAACCCAATTGAAACTCGCACGCAGTTATCTTTTCGATGATTATAAAAAAATAGATTCTGTGGTTTATCTCTCTAAACAAACAGCTTCTTTGGATGATCAAAAAGGAACGGTTTATTTTTTCAAATACCGGTTAAAGAAAGACGATGACTGGAAGATCGGCATCAGCGGATTGCAACCAAAAGATAGTAGAAAAGTGAGCAGTGATACAAAGCTTACAGAAATGACCGACAAGAAATTGAAAGACGATGAACCGGTGAACAGCCAGTTACAGGAGCAATTGAAAAAATTATTATACGGGTTCCACAGAAGTGCCAAGAACTTTTTTGATTCGGATAATTATTACGGCTTTTTTAAAGGAGATGGCGAATAGGAATTAACAATTTTAAATTGTAAATTTTTTCCCGGGCATCGCATCTATTAATTGTTTGGTATACGGTTGTGTTGGAGAAAAATAAATTTCATCCGCAGTTCCGGTCTCGATGATCTTGCCTTTATACATCACCATGATGCGATCACTTACCTGGTGTACCACCGAAAGATCATGCGAAATAAAAATAGCCGTAAAGCCAAATTCTTTTTTCAGGTCTTTCAACAGATTTAATATTTGTGCCTGTATAAGCATATCCAAAGCGCTTACGCTTTCATCAAAAATTAAGAAGGAAGGATTTAACGCCAATGCCCGCGCAATGCAGATCCGCTGGCGTTGCCCACCACTGAACTGGTGCGGGTATTGGTTATAAGCAGATGGATCTAAACCTACTCTTTCTAATAATTGTACTACTTTTTCTTTTCGTTGTATATCCGAACTCAATATGCCATGCACTTTCATTGGCTCTTCAATTGCTTTGCCGATTATCATACGTGGATTCAACGATGCATATGGATCCTGGAAAATGATCTGGAAATTTTTGCGCAATGGTCTTAATTCCTTTTCATGTAAAGCACTAAGCTCGATTCCATCTAAAATAATTTTTCCTGATGTCGCTTTTATTAGTTGAATGATCGCCCTGCCCAAGGTCGTTTTACCACAACCGCTCTCGCCTACTAATCCTACTATTTCATTTTTATAAATATCAAGGCTTACATCGTCGACCGCTTTAAAATAAGGAGCGTGTTCCCCGAAAACTACGTTAAGGTTTTCAACTCGTAAAAAAGTTGACAGTTGACGGTTGACAGTTGACAGAGGTTCCGCATCTGTTAGACTATTGACTTTGCTGTCATCTGTCATCTGTCCTCTGTCATCTATCCTGCACGCCAACAACGCTTTCGTATACTCATTCTTCGGCGCTTTTAAAACAGTTGCAGCTTCACCATACTCAACGATCTCACCTTTATACATCACTGCTATCTTATCCGCGATATCTGCAGCAACTCCCAGGTCATGCGTGATCAATATAACCGCCATACCCGTTTGCTTTTGCAGATCTTTTATCAAGTTTAAAATAGCAGCTTGTACGGTTACATCCAATGCGGTGGTAGGTTCATCCGCAATTAATAAAGATGGAGAACAACTCATTGCCATCGCGATCATCACCCGTTGCTTTTGTCCCCCACTCAATTGATGTGGATATCGATCATAAATATTCGCCGGATCAGGTAATTGAACTTTATTAAATAACTCAATAGCTTGTTGTTTCGCTTCTTTTGCAGAAACCTTTTTATGCAATTGAATCGCTTCCTGAACCTGTGAACCGCAGGTCAATACCGGATTCAAAGATGTCATCGGCTCCTGGAAGATCATCGCGATATCTTTTCCACGGATCGCATTTATTTTATCTTCCGTTAACTCTAAAAGATCAATCCCATTGAATAATATCTTCCCATCCACTTTTGCCTGTTTAGAAAGCAATTGCATGATCGACAAAGCCGTAACGGATTTTCCTGAGCCCGATTCTCCAACAATAGCAAGGATCTCTCCTTGTTCAATATCCAACGAGATATGCTTCACCACTTTATTGGAAGCAAAATCAATGGTTAAGTTGTCGATATGTAAAACAGGTAGTCCCACAATTCTAAAATTAATCAATTAAATTTGTTGCGATACGAATTACACTCATCTAAAATATGCGCAATGCCTGTCATACTCCCCGTTAATGGAAAATCTCCCGCCATGGGCAATAATTGTTTTGTAGCACCCAATGCAACCATCGTTGGTGATGTTATCATGGGTGATGATTGCAGTGTATGGTTCAATGCTGTGGTACGTGGTGATGTAAACAGTATCCGCATGGGTAATAAAGTAAATGTGCAGGACGGAGCAGTGATCCATTGCACCTTCGAAAAAACAAAAGCCATCATTGGCAATAATGTCAGCATCGGGCACAATGCCATTGTTCATGGATGTACGATCGATGATAATGTATTAATTGGAATGGGATCGATCGTAATGGACAATGTACACGTGGGCAGCAACAGTATCGTTGCGGCAGGAGCCGTTGTTTTAGAGAACACCATCATTGAGCCGGGCAGCATCTACGCAGGCGTTCCCGCTAAAAAGGTAAAAGAGGTTTCACCCGAGCTGATCAGCGGCGAAATTGACCGGATAGCCAATAATTACCTCAAATACAGCGGCTGGTTCAAATAAAATAACTCCTGTTTTTTGTAGTATGTATTTATAATAATTACTACCTTTAAAGTCATATGAAAAAACCGATTGTTGCCATTGTATGCCTCTATCTCTTTTGCGGCTGTTTTTGTAGCTGTTCCATTTTTCACAAAGAAAAATATGGTTGTCCTGATGATCCTAAAGCTATTGGTGCTGAGCGCTTAGCTTCCGGTGATCCTGCTGCAGCTAAACTTGCCAGAAAAGCGAAGAAGTTCAGACAAGGTTTCTGATCAGTTGATTGCTGAACCTCAAAATCCAAAACGATGTGTTACCATTTGAAAAATCGTAACGGCAACACCCAGGCCGTTATTGATGACAACTGCGGTATCTCCAAATTTTACGCAATTGCCAACGCGCTTACCAAACAATTACAGGTTATTTTTTTGAACCAGGTAGATGATTCTGAGAACCTCAACTGGGATTTCAATTACAAGAACCAATTACTCACTTTGCATTACAGCACTTTTGAAGGCGTGTCTATCTATCCAAGACATGTGGCTAAGAGTGAGATAAAAGAAAACAATGCAGTGTTGGAAGTATCACAGTTCTTAGAACGAAACGCGTATTAATTAATATTATTTCACGCAAAGCTCGCAAAGGGAAATACACGTCGCTAAGAAATACTTAGCGGCTTTGCTTCTTTGCGAGCTTTGCGTGAAACAGATCAATATTTCTTATCGTCAATAGAATCTAAAATGTTACAATAACTCACGTAACGTTCCATGCTGATCGTATTATCGGCCACTGCTTCTTTAATGGCACAACCCGGTTCATTGATATGCATGCAATCGTTGAACTGGCAGTTGTTCATCAGCTTTCTCATTTCAGGAAAATAATGAGCAAGCTCCTGTTTGGGAATATCTACCAACCCTAATTCTCTGATGCCGGGTGTATCAATTATTTTTCCGCCAAAAGGAAGATCAAACATTTCCGCGAACGTAGTAGTATGCAATCCTTTGCCGCTCCAGTCACTCACTTCCTGCGTTTTAATATGCAATAGCGGAAAGACCATATTGATGAAAGAAGATTTGCCAACACCTGAATGCCCGCTCACCAACGTGACCTTATCTTTCATTAATAATTTCACTTCCTCAATTCCTTCGCCGGTTATCGTACTCATGCGCACCACTTTATAACCGATCTTTTCATACATATCTTTCGTCTCAATAAAAATGGCGTCTTCTTTTTCTCCGTAGATATCCGTTTTATTAAAAACAATGATGGAAGGAATTTGATATGCTTCTGAAGTAATTAAAAAACGATCTATAAAACCCGTTGATGTTTTAGGATCTTTTAATGTAGCAAACAATAAGGACTGATCTAAATTAGATGCAATAATATGATGCTGATGTTTATTATGCGGAGAAGTACGCGTGATATAGTTCCTGCGTTGATCAATAGAACTGATGATCAATGAATTTTCTTCTTCATTCTCCATTGCCGCCTCTACAATATCACCCACCGCAATAGGATTGGTAGACGTAATACCATCGATCTTTAATTTGCCTTTGATACGCGCATTAAATATTTTGCCTTCATCGTCGTGAACAATGTACCAGCTACCCGTACTCTTATATACCGTTAGTTTCATTCAACACAAATTTCACGAATTATTTTGATACCGGCTTTTGTTTTTCATGGGAGCATCGTTGTGTCACTCCCTTGTACGGTATACCATTGAGCGGCTTTATTGAAGCGAGGATAGAATTGCCATATCAATTTACATGCGAAAGCTTTACGCTATTGTATTATATGGGTTTCGTACATTTGAGAGTTGGGTTTAATTATAAACCGACCTTATAAACAAACGACAATGAAAAAAATCCTAACAGTATTTTTATTACTTATTGCGACACAAAGCTTTTCACAAACTGACCACAATGGGAATCCCGTATTTAATTCAGTCTCTACAGGCGAGGACACCATAAAAGATTTTCAATTTATTTCAAACTATTATACTCTAAGAAATAATATTGACAATAAAGGTTCCTCTGTTTACATTTCAGACAATCCTACGCTTGACGAAATTTCAAACGCTGCAATTAATTTGCCTTCGGATTTTTTTCTCATAACTAAAGGACAAAATATTGTCAATATGGTTATGATTATTAATCAACCGTCAAGGAAGTTTATTGTTATCAACCCGATGACAGGAAAGCAAAGTGAATTCGGCTGTTCAATAAAAGGCGATATAACAGAAAACAGAGCAACAGAAATTATCAAAGAAAATTATGACCCCAAAGCAAGAATTGACGACAGCAAATTATATTTCAACGGCAAGAAGCTAAAGATAATTTCAAACCAAGAAATTAAGAGTAGTGTGTTAGCCTTAATTGAAAACCAAAAATTAAGTGTTGGCGACAGTTCAAACATAAAAATTCTTTCAAAAGAAGAATTGAGAAAAATAGTTTTAGCAGAAAGCAAGGAAGGTGGAAAACTGGATTTTTTCACAGAAATCAAAGGACACGAAATGGACGGCATTCAAATTAAGCCTGGGCTGTTTGATACTAAAATTGGTATAGCATTATACAAATGGGGACGTGCAAATTTTGACTTGGGGGTTAACACTATTGAAGACGCACTTGAGTTTTGGGCTGAGTTTAAAGGGCGACAACCAAACCAACGAGAGAAAGATTATATCAAATTAGGTTTTAACAAAGAGTTTGAAAAATAACTTCGCCATGGTTCGTGGAGACACGAACCATGGCATCAGGCTTTACTTCTCCAAACTTGAAAGTGAAATAATTATTGAGAATTAAAATTTATAGGTAAATCCAACCATTAAGGCAGCTGTTGCATTGTGGCTTGCATCGCGGCCATTGTCATAATATGGTTGTTGTACATTATTGAAATTGTAAGTAATGCTTTTCCTTCGCCTCGGTTCGTGCCCCACGAACCGAAACAAACACAAGTAAAAACGAATTGAGTTCTATATATTTGATATTGTGAAAACAAAATGGACAATAATAGAAAAATCTATTGGTGCTCTCCAAATAATCTGGGGAGCACTTTGCCTTGTTATCATTATCTACGCAATCGAATCATTTAAAGAATACTTAAATTTTCACTTAAGTATCGGCTGGGTGTTAAAGCTTTACAACTACTCGCTGCTATCGTCCATTCTAACTTTATTTTCAGGCATCGCCTTGCTCTTGAATAAAAGAATCGGATGGATTATTGCTGTTGTCACATCTTTCCTAAGTGCTCCAGAGTTTATAATTATCCTTATTAGAAACATCAAAAAATCAGATAATAATTTACTTGGGTATTTATTTACCATAGCCCTATCTGTAATTTTCATTTGCATTTTTTGTCTTCTTATAAGTAACTTCTTTCGCTTGAAATACAAGCCTAGTAAATATACATGGCTAATAATTGCGTTTACGAGTATTATCTTGTTTGTCGACTTTTTATTAAATCTGAAATAATCTCATAGTTATGGACTACGGAAACTTCTTCAAATAAGTAAACCTTAACACCACTTCTAATAAAAGGCAGGCCAGCGCTATCATTACAAAAGGAAAGTATTTTTCATTGTAGCTGGTATAGGTAGTGGATTGTATCTTTGACTTTTCCAAACCATTGATGTCTTTATAAATATTGGATAACACGGCGTTATTGGTAGCACGATAATATTTACCACCAGTTTCAGTAGCAATATCTTTTAAAAGATCTTCATCGATCTCTACTTTTTGTTGTTCCATCATCACTCCTTCCGGCGTATTCACCGGGAATGGTGCTACCCCTTCTGTTCCC
>Ga0210402_10001908_pt1 | contig 20865 bp, 12 predicted proteins | sample IncBWC7MmetaG_FD_161055 | JGI IMG/M metagenome (GOLD analysis project Ga0210402, IMG submission 161055) | Forest soil microbial communities from Barre Woods Harvard Forest LTER site, Petersham, Massachusetts, United States - Inc-BW-C-7-M | ecosystem: Environmental > Terrestrial > Soil >... | reverse complement strand
CACGTATAACGCTTGTGGCTGTCAAACGCGATATATTCTTCCATGCGCGGCTCCTTTCCTTCTTTCTTTCCCTCAGCGCCAGCCTACGCCGGCGCCTGGAGTCGCGCTTTCATATTTTCATCCTGAGGGCATCCGACGAGGATGCCCGAAGGACCTCAACTTAGAATGCTTCGCACATTCTCTGTCGAAGCGCTCACACCCCCACCTCCCGCCACGCCACCGAACACCTCCTCCCGCTACTCTCCCTCGCCAACTCCAATCCCACCATCACCCGCAGCGCCTGCTCCGGCGTCACCTGCAATTCCATCCTCCCCAAAATCGCATCCCGCACGTTCGCATAGAAATCCCGCCAGTCCCCGAACGATTCCACTTTCCACCTCCGCACGTTCTCTCCATCCACCTGCGTCACTTCTGCGAAATTCTCCGGCTTCTCCAGCATCCAGGATTCGCCCGGCCCCGGCGTCCTCGTCCGCAACACGCTCTCCAGCGGATCGAACTCCTTTTTCAAATACGTTCCGTTCGTCCCCATCACAACAAATCGCGGCCGCAGTACAGCGCTAAGCATCGACTCCCCCAACACCGCCATGGCATTCCCCGGATAGTGCAGCCAGATATCGAACGCATCGTCCGTGACAAATCCTTCGCGTTCCGTGCGTACATCCGCCGTCACCCGCTCTGGCGCGCCAAACAAGGCCAGCGCGTAATCCAACAGGTGCGGACCCAGATCGGCCAGCACCCCGCTTCCCGGCCCCGGCACCTCCCGCCACGCGCCCGGCTTCAATTTCGGCCGGAAGCGGTCGTAGTGCGCCTCAAACCGCACAATTCTTCCCAGTTCCCCGCTCGCCACCAGTTTCCGCAGCCCTTGAAAATCCGCGTCGAATCGCCGGTCGTGATAAACCGTCAAAATTCGCCCCAACTTTTTTGCCGCCCGCAGCAGATCCACGGCTTCCGGCACGCTATTCGTGAACGGCTTGTCCACCACCACATCCCGCCCAGCCTCCAGGCATTGCATCGCAAACGGAAAATGCGTCTGGTTCGGCGTCGCAATCACGATCAATCGAATCGTCTCGATCGCCAGCAACTCTTCCAGGCTGCGCACAATCCGCGCGTCCGGACAAAACTTCTTCGCCTCGTCGCCCGTCCGCTGCACAATCGCCGCCAACCGCAATCCCTCCACCGCCTGAATCACCGGCGCATGAAACCCGCGTCCCGCCAACCCAAATCCCACCAGCCCCACCTCTATCAATTCAGACTCCTCTCTTCAAGCGCCGTAGGCGCGACACAAGTTAGCCCAGGGCGTGAGCCCTGGGTCTACCACCAAAAAACGCTCAAGCCCCAGAGGGGCGACAGACTCTTCCCTTTCCCAATCGCGCGAAAAGTGTATCACCTCCTAATCCTGCCTCACGTCCCCGCGCTGTTGTGTAGGTTCCATCCGCCGCGGCGGACGGGCCGCTCTTCGTCATTCACGTTCGCTTGCCATGCCGTCTTGGTCTCCCCCTCACTCGCGTTATATCCTTTCCCCAGTGCAAAACACCCCTCCCCCTCAACAAGCCCCGACACAAGGCCTCTATCTCGGCCTGGTCATCACCGTTCTCGCCGTCCTAGCCTATGCCGCCTACATCACCATCCAATTCGCCGGCCTCCGCAAACTCCAAAGCGAACTCGTCGACCGCAACCGCCGCGACTCCCTCCAACTCCTTCGCATCCAGAACGATCTCAACTCCCTCGGCCTTGCCATGCGCGACATGCAGGATCCCACCGAGCCTTACCCCATCCTCGCCTGGGTTCCGCAGTTCGAACGCATCCGCACCGATCTTGTCGATGCGATCGAGCAGGAGGCCGCCCTCTCCGTAGCCACTCCAACCAGCGATCAGCGCGGCTATCTCGATCAGTCCCTCGCGCAATTTTGGGATTCCGTCAATCGCATGTTCGCTCTTGCGCAGGCTGGCTTCGAATCCGTGGCGGCCCAGCAGATCCGAGACACCTTGCAACCGCGCCAGGCCGCCCTCAGCTCCGCCGTCTCCCGCCTGCTCGTGCAAAACAACGAAGCCGAAGAGCGCGCCGCCGCCCGCATCTCCGCAATCTATGACCGCGTCCAGCGCCAGCTCTATTTCTTCCTCGCCGCCATCCTCGTCGCCATCGTCCTCACAAGCCTCTATCTCATCCGCAACAATCGCCGCCTCTTCGCCCATGTCGCCGAACTCTCCTCGCAACGCAGCGATCTCGCGCAAAAATTAATTGCCACTCAGGAATCCACCCTCCGCCACATCTCCCGCGAACTCCACGACGAGTTCGGCCAGGTCCTCACCGCCATCGGCTCGCTCGTCCGCCGCACCGGCAAGCATCTTCCAACAGATTCCCCCGTCCACGCCGACCTCCGGGAAGTCCAGGGCATCGCGCAATCCACGCTCGACAACATCCGCAGCCTCTCCCAAGCTCTTCATCCCGTTCTCCTCGATGAAGCCGGCCTCGTCTCCACTCTCGATTGGTACATCCCCATAGTGGAACGGCAGACGGGTCTTGTGCTTCACTACGAGAAGTCAGGAGACACCTATCCCGTGGGAGTATCCGCTGGAGTCCAGATCTATCGCGTCCTCCAGGAAGGGCTCAACAATGTCGCGCGGCATTCCGGCGCAAAAGAAGCCTGGATTCGCCTGCAATTCGAAGCCTCTACTCTGATTCTCGAAGTCGAAGATCACGGCAAAGGTTTTCGTCCCGCGGAAGGGCAAACCGGCATCGGCCTCGTCGCCATGCGGGAACGTGCGGAAATTCTTGGTGGCTCGCTCAAAGTCTCGCCGCTCCCCACCGGCGGTACCCTCGTTCATCTGCAAGTCCCTCGCGATCAGGTGGAACCGCATGCCGAATAAACTTACCGTGCTGCTCGTTGACGACCACGCCCTGGTCCGCCGTGGTTTCCGCCGCCTCCTCGAAGACGAACCTTCCTTCCAGGTCGTCGGCGAAGCCAGCGACGGCCTCGAAGCGGTTCAGCTCGCCGAACAGCTTCACCCCACCGTCATCGTCATGGATTGTGCCCTTCCGCAAATCAACGGCATCGAAGCCACCCGCCGCATCCTCGCCAAATTTCCTGAAGTTTCAATCCTCATGCTCAGCATGCATTCCGAAGACACTCTTGTCCGCCAGTCTCTCGAAGCCGGCGCTCGCGGCTATATCCTGAAAAATGCGATGGATCTCGACCTCGTTTCCGCCATCAAACAAATTGCCGAGGGCAAAACCGTTCTGGATCCGCAAATCACCCTCACCGGCAATCTCAAGGGAGAACGCGACACCGGCCTCACCCCGCGCGAACTCGAAATCCTCCAGCACATCGTCGCCGGCAAATCCAACAAGGAAATCGCCGCCGAACTCAACCTGAGCGTCAACACCGTCTCCGTCCATCGCGCCAACATTATGGACGCGCTCGGCATCCACAAAACCGCGGAGCTGGTCGTCTACGCCATCCGCAACGGCCTGGTGACTCTTCCGTGAAGCGCCGCGATTTCCTTAAACAATCCGTTGGCGCTGGATTCCTCTCCGCCGGTTTTCCATTTTCTCTTCCAACGAACACGCTTGGATTTCAGTTCGCTGATGTTACCGCGCAAGCCGGCCTTCATTTTCAGCACAACAGCGGCGCCTACGGCGGCAAGCTCCTCCCCGAAACTCTCGGCTCTGGCTGCGCTTTCCTCGACTACGACGCCGACGGCTGGCCGGACATTCTCCTCATCAATTCTATGGACTGGCCCGGCCACAAGCGCCAGCGCTCCACGCTCAAGCTCTATCGCAACAATCGCAACGGCACTTTCACCGATGTCACCAAAGCCGCTGGCCTCGATGTCGAACTCTACGGCATGGGCGTCGCCGTCGCCGACTACGATAACGACGGCTTCCCCGATATTTTCATCTCCTGCGTCGGCCAAAGCCGCCTCTTCCACAACACCGGCAAAGGCACATTCACCGACGTCACCCAAAAATCCGGCCTCCTCAACAAGCAGGGCTTCAGCACCTCTGCTGTCTGGTTCGATTACGATCGTGACGGCTTCCTCGATCTCTGCGTCTGCAATTACGTTCGCTGGTCCGCCGACCACGATGTCTTTTGCAGCCTCGACGGAAAGAATAAATCCTATTGCACGCCCGAGGCGTATCGCGGTGACACCTGCTGGCTCTTCCGCAATCGCGGCGACGGCACCTTCGAAGATGTCACCTCCACCAGCGGCATCTTCGACACCAGCTCCAAATCTCTCGGCGTCGCCATGCTCGATTTCGATCAGGACGGCTGGCCCGATCTCCTCGTCGCCAACGACACGCAGCCCAACAAGCTCTACCGCAATCTTCGCAACGGAAAATTCAAGGATGTCGCCGTCGAAATGGGCCTCGCCTTCAGCAACGAAGGCAAAGCCCGCGCTGGCATGGGCGTCGATTGCGCCGACTTCGATAATTCCGGCAAACCCGGCGTCATCATCACCAATTTCGACAACGAAATGCTCGGCCTCTACCGCTCCAACGGAAAAACCTTCGACGACGTCGCCATGCAAGCCGGTCTCGGCCCCGCCTCCCGCAACACCCTCGGCTTCGGTTGCGTCTTCTTCGACGCCGATCTCGACGGTCGTCTCGACCTCGCCGTCGCCAACGGCCACATCGACGACACCGTTCGCAACATCCGTGGCAACGTCGGATATGCGCAGCCTCCCCAACTCTTCTTGAATCAGGGCAACGCAAAATTTCTCGAAGTTGCCGGCGAACTCGGCGGCGGCTTCGCCCAATCCAAAGTCGGCCGCGGCCTGGCCGTCGCCGATTTCGACCGCGACGGCGATCTCGATCTCCTCCTCACCACCAACAACGGCCCAGCCTATCTCTATCGCAACGACCAACTCGCCGGAAATCGCAGCATCCGCCTCCACCTGGTCGGCACAAAATCCAATCGCGACGCCATCGGCGCTTCCGTCCGCCTCTACTCCAACGGCCAGGCCCAGTCCCGCCTCGTCCGCAGCGGCTCCAGCTACCTCTCCCAATCCGAACTCCCACTAACCTTCGGCGTGGGCCGCCAGGACGAAATCGACAAAATGGTAGTCGATTGGCCCAGCGGCAAAACCGAGGAATACCCCAAACTAAAATCCGCAAAATCCTACCAACTAACTGAATCCAAAGGCATTATCGAGACACACCCGTAGGGCTCGCCTTCTGAGGCTGGCCGCTCTTGGGTTGGCCTTCTCTGCGAACTCTGTGGCTCCTCTGTGTCCTCTGTGGTTAATCTTTCTTTTGCACCCCCTAATCTTTTCCCACTATTGCGCCCCCTCCCCACCCCGAATATAAATGTCCCAATTAGCAGTTGCTTCCCACCTGGCTTTCCCTAGCCATTGCTGGAAGCACCCCAACAAACCTTGCGGCCGGGCCAACGACCCCCGGCCGCATTTTTTAATGGCGACGGCGCCTGATAAACTTTGACCACTCCCAGGGGGGAAATGCATGCAACGCTGGCGCTCCCTAAGCGTTCTTGTTCTTGCCGTTACCGCCGTTTATCTCTACGCATTTCCCGCCGCCAATATCCCATACGCCGTCGCCGTCCTCCTCCACACCGGTCTCGGCATCCTCACGACTCTCGGCATTCTCTTTTTCCTTTTTCGCGGTCTCAAGCAGGAACCTTGGCTCGCCCGTTTCGGCTGGCTCTTCCTCTTGGCGGGTGGGGCACTCGGTATCGCCCTCATCAAAATCGGAACGCCTCATCGCCTAAAAATCTGGCTCTACACCCACATCGCTCTCTGCCTTATCGGCGTCTTCTTCCTTGCCTCTTCCTGGCTCGCCTCCCGCGGCCGGCTCAACACCGGAATTCTTCAGCAATCCGTTCGCTTCGCCGCGCTAGCACTCCTCATCGCGGCCATCGCAGCCGGCGCCTGGTGGACCCGCACCATCGCCTGGAAAAATGCCTACCGCGTCAACAATCCCGCCATCGCCCCCGCTACCATGGATCAGGAAGGCGACGGCCCCAACGGCAAATTTTTCCCTAGTTCCGTGCAAACCAAGGACGGCAACTACATTCCCTCCGACTACTTCCTGAAATCGCAAGCCTGCGAGCGCTGCCACTCCGACATTTACAAGCAGTGGCAAAGTTCCATGCACCACTTCTCTTCCTTCAACAATCAGTGGTATCGCAAAAGCATTGAGTACATGCAGGAAGTCGACGGCGTGAAGCAGACCAAATGGTGCGCCGGCTGCCACGATCCCGCTCTCCTCTTCAGCGGCATGATGGACACGCCCATTCAGCAGAACATCCACAAGCCCGAAGCCAGCGCCGGCCTCAGCTGCATGATGTGCCACAGCATCGTTCAGGTAAAAAGCACCATGGGCCAGGGCGATTTCGTGCTCGAATATCCGAAACTCCACGAACTCGCCGCCAGCGAAAATCCCGTCATCCGTGCGCTGCACGATTTCATGGTTCGCCTGAATCCCGAGCCGCATCGCCGCGTCTTTTTAAAACCGTTCATGCGCGACCAGGTCCCCGAATTCTGCTCCGGCTGCCACAAGGTTCATCTCGACAAACCCTTCAATAACTATCGGTGGTTCCGTGGCTTCAACGAGTACGACAACTGGCAGGCTAGCGGCGTCTCCGGCCAGGGCGCCCGCGCCTTCTATTACCCGGCAACTTCCATGATGTGCGCCGATTGCCACATGCCGCTCGTCCCCTCCAAGGACGAAGGCAATCTCGACGGCTACGTCCACTCCCACCGCTTCCCTGGCGCCAACACCGCCGTGCCCGTGGCCAACGAAGACTCCGCGCAACTCGTCGCCAGCCGCAATTTCCTGCAAGACAAACAACTCAGCGTGGACATCTTCGCGATCTCTCCCATCTCGAAAAACGAATCCCCGAAGAAAACTTTCGACTATCCCAAGCAGGAACTCTCCACCACCTTCGCCGTCGGCGAAGAATCCGATATCTCCTCTCCGCGTGGCCCAACCGGCGAAGCTCGCCCCATCACCGCCCCGCTCGGCCGCGTGGACGCCGCCGTCCGCCGCGGCGATGACGTCCTCGTCGACGTCGTTGTCCGCACCCGCAAAGTCGGCCACTTCTTCCCCGGCGGCACCGTGGACGCCTTCGACGTCTGGCTCGAACTCCAGGCCACTGACGAAAAAGGCCAAACTATTTTCTGGAGCGGCAAAGTCGGAGACGATGGCAAAGGCCCCGTCGAACCCGGCGCGCATTTCTACAAATCTCTACAAATCGATGGCCACGGCAATCCCATCAACAAGCGCAACGCCTGGGCCACCCGCGCCGTCGTCTACGTCCACCTCATCCCTCCCGGCGCGGCCGACACCGCCCACTTCCGCCTGCACATCCCGGAAAACGCCGGCGAACACATCACTCTCCATTCGAAACTCAACTACCGCAAATTCCAGTGGTGGAACACCCATTTCTCTTATGCCGGAGTGGAAGAGGATATAACTGGAGTCACACTAGGCAAACCTCGTGAGGTTTCGCCCGATCACGACGACCGCAGATGGATTTTCGATGGTGACACTTCGCAGGTATCCGGAAAGCTGAAATCGATCCCCGATCTACCCATAATCACCGTCGCCGAAGACACCAAAACCCTTCGCGTTCTTCCGCACTCCGCCGCCGGGCCCGTGCCGCAAGTCACCCTCGCCAAAGACGACTGGACCCGCTGGAACGACTACGGCATCGGCCTCTTCCTCCAGGGCGATCTCAGCGGCGCCGAGCAGGCCTTCACCAAAATCACCGAAATGGCCCCCGACAATTTCGATGGCTGGACCAACGTCGGCCGCGTCCGCGTCCAGGAAGGCAACACCGAAGGCGCAAAAGTCGTTCTCCTCAAAGCCCTGGCCCTGAAACCCAATCTTCCCCGCGCCAATTTCTTCTACGCCCGCGTCCTGAAAGAAGAGGGCCACTACGACGAAGCCACGCGAGCCCTCGAATCCGTCCTCGCCCAATTCCCCCGCGATCGCGTCGTCCACAACGAACTCGGCCGCGTCCTCTTCCTGCAAAAACGTTACGCCGACGCCGTCAAAGAATTCAATCAAACGCTAGCTATCGATCCCGAAGATCTCCAGGCCAACTACAACCTCATGCTCTGCTACACCGGCCTCGGCGACGAAGCCCGTGCCAACGAACACAAGGACCGCTATCTCCGCTTCAAAGCCGATGAATCATCACAAGCCCTCACCGGCGCCTATCGCCAGGCCCATCCCGCAGACAACAACGAGCGCCAATCCATCCACGAACACGTCTCCGTCCCGCTCCAAGCCAAAAAAATTCCCGCAGCAAAAACCGCCGCCGGAGCCGGACGCTAAAATGTTTTCCTTTAGGAGGCCGGGGCTTCAGCCCCGGCGTAACGAGCCCAAATCGATCGGGCGTTAGCCCCTGAAGAAAGGTTTTCTCGAATGGTTTTCCGGAGCGCATGGTTTCAAGGGTTGAGAAAAAGCTGCGCCAGGTGTCATCCCGAATCCACGCCGTTTGCGGGTGAGGGATCTGCTTTTGGGAACAATCAAGAGAAGGCCGATTACAAAGCACCGCCCCACATCGGCAATATGATGGGCATTAAGCAAAAGTCGATCAAAACTTAAAGCGAGGACCCTGTCAATGACCTGGATCAAAACCCTCCGCCTCGAAGACGACGAACGAGTCCGCGAGTTGGTCATGAAGCAGCGCCAGCTCTATCCCATCGAATACTCGACGCCCGCGCCTACCGTTGATCGCGGCTTCGAAAACAGTATCGTCGGCTCCCACACGCTCTTCCCCGACGTCCTCTTCCACTCCTTCAGCGCCTTCGGCGCCATGATGTCCCCCGATCTCCCTCTGAAGCGTTACCAGCACGAAATGATCGCCACCATGGTCTCCGTCACCAACCGCTGCTTCTATTGAATCGAATCCCACGCAGAGTTTCTGCGTCGCGTCAGCCTGAACGACGAAATGGTCGCAGCCCTGCAAAAAGATTTCCGCACCGCCCCGATCAGCGCTCAGGACAAAGCCATGCTCGAATATGTCGTCAAACTCACCCATGACGCCACCCAGTGCAGCCGCGCCGACCACGACGATCTCCGCTCCGCCGGCTTCGACGATCGCGGCATCCTGCAAATCACCCTGATCGCCTCATGGTTTAATTACATCAACCGCGTCGCCGACGCCCTCGGCGTAGGACGCGACATCCCGACGGAGACCGCATGAAGAAACTTGCCACCGCGCTGCTGCTCGTATCTTCCACACTCATCGGCAGCGCGCAAACTCCCCAGACTCCAAAACCCCAACCCGCCGTCACCTTCCGCGACATCACCCAACAATCCGGCATCCATCTCCTCCACAACAACGCCGCCTTCGGCAAAAAATATCTTCCCGAAACCATGGGCCCCGGCGTCGCCTTCATTGACTATGACAACGACGGCTGGCCCGACATCTTCCTTGTCAATGGCACGAACTGGCCCGGCCAACCCTCCAAACATTCCACCCCCAAGCTCTACCACAACAATCACGACGGTAGCTTCACCGACGTCACCCACAAAGCGGGCCTCGACATCGAATTCTTCGGCATGGGCGTAGCCGTCGGCGATTACGATAACGACGGCTTCGACGATCTCTTCGTCACCGCCCTCGGCCAAAGCCATCTCTTCCACAACAACGGCAATGGCACCTTCACCGACGTCACGCAAAAAGCCGGCCTCGCAGGCCCCAAAGAATTCAGCACCAGCGCCGCCTGGGTGGACTATGACAAAGATGGCAAGCTCGATCTCGTCGTCGCCAATTACGTTCAGTGGTCCATTGAAAACGACCTCTACTGCACGCTCGACGGCAAAAGCAAATCCTACTGCACGCCCGAATCCTACAAAGGCACCTCCGTCCGCCTGTGGCACAATCGCGGCGACGGCACTTTCGAAGACGTCACCAAAAAAGCCGGCCTCGGCGATCCCACCTCCAAAACCCTCGGCATCGCCATTATCGATTATGACAACGACGGCTGGCCCGATCTTCTCCTCTCCAACGACACGCAACCCAACAAGCTTTACCGCAACAATGGCAACGGCACCTTCACCGAAAAAGCAGTCGTCGCCGGCGTCGCCTTCAGCGAGGACGGCGTCGCCCGCGCCGGCATGGGTGTTGACGCCGCCGACTACGACCACTCCGGCGCGCCAAGCATCCTCATCACCAATTTTTCCAATCAGATGGTTTCGCTCTACCACAACGAAGGCAAAGGCCTCTTCGTTGACGAAGCCCCGCGCTCCGACGTTGGCCGCGCTTCTCTGCTCACCCTCGGTTTCGGCTGCTTTTTCTTCGATTACGATCTCGACGGCTGGCCCGACATTTTCATCGCCAACGGCCACATCGACAGCGACATCGAGCGCGTGCAGCCCAACGTCAAATACGCCATGCCACCACACGTATTCCGCAATCTCGGCAAAGGAAATTTTCAGGAAGTAGCCAAGTCGCTGGGCAAGTCTTTCAACACGCCGCGCGTCGGCCGCGGCGCCGCCTACGCCGACATCAACAACGACGGCCGCCTCGACCTGCTTCTCTCCACCAATGGCGGCCCTGCTTATCTTTTTCTGAATGAAGCCGCAGGCCCGGCGGCAACCAACAAAAGCCTGCGCATAAAACTGGTAGGCACAAAATCCAATCGCGACGGCATCGGCGCCATCGTAAAAATCTCCGCCGGCGGCGAAACGCAAACCCAAATGCTCCGCAGCGGCTCCAGCTACCTCTCCGCCAGCGAACTCATCCTAACCTTCGGCCTCGCCCAAAACACCCAGGTCGACTCCCTCGAAATCCGCTGGCCCAGCGGCCAAATCGACAAACTCTCCAACATCCCCGCGGGCCAAACCATCACCATCACCGAATCCCAAGGCCAAACCGCCTCCCGCAAATTCTCCAAGCCTCTGTAGCGGCGACCTTCAGGTCGCCGCGTACCTGTACGGCCGATGTAGAATTTCGGGCGAGAGAACGTTGTCATTCTGAGCCTATCCGACAAGGATAGGCGAAGAACCTCAATTTCTGCACCAGCGCCCAAACCAAATCGTGTGCAACTCCCCTCCCCAATCCCCTCTTCTCAGCGCCCTCAGCATCTCTGCGCCCTCTGCGTTGACTCTTCTCTTTCCCGTGTTCACCCCCCCACCGTCCTCCCCGCAATCACCGCCTGCCCCAAACTGATCCCCCCATCCCCCGCCGGCACTTCCGTATGAAAAAATACCTGAAACGCCCGCTCCTTCATCTCCGCAATCGTCGTCTCCAGCAGCAACGTATTCAAAAAACATCCTCCACTCAGGCAAACCCGGTTCAGGCCCGTCCGGTCGCGAATCCTCTCCGCCGCGTCCACAAAAACCAATGCCAGTCCGTTGTGAAACTTCCGGCTAATGTCCGCAACGCTGGTCTGCTGTCGAATATCCTTCAGCAACCAGTCGAACAGAGGTTTCGTCCCAATCTGCCAAGTCGTTCCGTGCAAATTCAAATCCAGCGGATAAGCCGCCTCGCTCCCCGAATCCCGCGCCGCCATCTCCAATTCAATCGCCGCCTGCGCCTCAAAATTCACCGTACCGCGCAAACCCACCAGCGCCGCCACTGCATCAAACAGCCGCCCGCAACTCGACGTCCGCGGCGAATTGATCTCCCGCTCCATCATCTGCAAAACCACGCTCAATTTCCGCGCATCGATCTCCTCCAGAAACGGCAATCCCAGCTTCTTCACTTCCTTCCCGTAATGTTTCGCCAGGTAACTCACCGCCATCCGCCACGGCTCGTGAATTGCTGCCGCTCCGCCCGGCAATGGCACATATTCCAAATGCCCCGCTCGCTCGAAACCCTCGTAATCCGCCACCAGCACCTCTCCGCCCCAGATCGCTCCATCCGTGCCGTAGCCCGTCCCGTCCAGCGCAATCCCGATCACTTTCCCGTCCAGATGGTTTTCGGCCATGCAAGCCGCAATGTGCGCGTGATGGTGCTGTACGCCCACCAGTTCCACGCCCGTCCGCTCCTGCGCCCATTTCGTCGAAAAATAATCCGGATGCAGATCGTGCGCGATCACCTTCGGTTCGGTTTCCAGAATCCGCTGCAGGTGCTGCACCGCCTCCTCAAAAAAACGGTAGCTCTCCAGATTCTCCAGATCCCCAACGTGCTGGCTCGAAAACGCCTCGCTCCCCCGCACTACGCACACCGTATTCTTCAGTTCTCCGCCCACCGCGAGCACGGGCTGAATCTCTTTCTCCAGTTGTACCGGCATCGGCACAAATCCCCGCGATCTCCGCAACTTCTGCGGCTGCCCCGCCGCCACGCGCACCACCGAATCGTCGCACCGCCGCACAATCTCCCGGTCGTGCGCCAAAAACGCATCCGCAATCCCGTTCAATCTTCGAATCGCTTCTTCGTTGTCAATGGCAATCGGCTCTTCGCTCAGGTTTCCGCTGGTCATCACCAGCGCCTCGAATTTCCCGCTCTGAAATAAAAGATGATGCAGTGGCGTGTAGGGCAAAAACACTCCCAAATCTCGGTTCCCCGGCGCCACTCCCGGCACAAACGCAACTTCCGCCCGTCGCGGAAGCAAAACAATCGGCCGCTCAAACGAGTTCATCAACTTCTTCGAAATCCCATCCGTCACGCAGAGCCGCTCCGCATCCTCCACCCGCCGCACCATAATGGCGAACGGCTTCCCCACCCGCCGCTTCCGCTCACGCAATTTCCCCACCGCCGCTTCATTCTGCGCGTCGCACGCCAGGTGAAATCCGCCCAGCCCTTTGATCGCCACCACCGAACCCTTCTGCAGCAGCCGCGCAGCCTCGCGAATCGGCTCCGCAATATCCATCCGCGCCCCATCCGCCCCCACCAGCGCGACCTGCGGCCCGCAATCCCAGCATGCATTCGGCTGCGCATGGAATCGTCGGCTGGCCGGATTTTCGTACTCCGCCTGGCAAGCCGCGCACATCTTGAACTTCGCCATCGACGTGCGCGCCCGATCATACGGAATGCCATGAATGATCGTGAATCGCGGCCCGCAATTCGTGCAGTTGATGAAGGGATACCGGAATCTCCGGTCGCGCGGGTTCATCAACTCCCGCAAGCAATCCTCGCAAACGCTTACGTCCGGCGAAATCAGCGCCCGCGCCGAGGCATCCGTCCGGCTCGCCGCAATCCGAAATTCCGTCTCCGGCTGTAATTCGGCCTCCCTTAGCGCGAGCACGGTAATCTTCGATCGCGGCGGAATCTCCTTCGGCAGCCGCTCCAGAAATTTTTCCACGGCCTCCGTCTCGCCCTGCACTTCAATGCTCACGCCCGCCGGCGAATTGGCAATCAACCCCGTCAACCCACACTCATTCGCCAGCCGGTAAACGAACGGACGAAATCCCACCCCCTGCACAATCCCGGCGACATCGATCACCTTTCGACTGACACTAGTACGCACAGTTTCTGTCATGGTGTGAGCCTACAGTGTACGGAAAAACCTCCAGAATTGTCATTCCGAACCCTGTTCGCCTTTTGAACGGGGTATGGAACTCTTCGCCATCGCGCGCTCTTTGCGCGATAAATCCATTTATTCTTCTTTGTAGTTTTTTGTTCCGGCTCCTTCGCTGTAAGCTGTTGGCTGTCAGCTTTTGACTAAAAACTGAAATTAAAAACCAACCACTGCCTCTCCATGTTCTCCGACCGCACCAACTGGCCGCTCGCTCGCAATCGCTTCACCATCGCCCTCGACGAACTCCGCGCCGCCGGCATCTCGCTCCTCGATCTCACAGCCTCCAACCCCACCCAATGCGGCTTCCTCTACGATTCCAGTGCCATCCTCTCCGCCTTCCAAAACCCCGCAGATCTCACCTACGACCCGCAACCCAAAGGCACTCTCGCCGCCCGCCGCGAAGTCGCCCGCTACTATCTCGACGACCACCAAACCACCGTCGATCCCGAATCCCTTTTCCTCACCACCAGCACTAGCGAAGCCTACTCCCACGTTTTCCGCCTACTCTGCAATCCCGGCAACGAACTCCTTCTCCCCAAGCCCAGCTACCCTCTCTTCGAGTTTCTAGCCGGCCTGCAAGACGTCCGCCTCGTTCCCTACTCCCTCGCCTACGCCCACGGCTGGTTCATCGATTTCCAATCCCTAGAATGCGCCATCACCCCGCGCACCCGCGCCATCCTCCTTGTCCATCCCAACAACCCCACCGGCTCCTACGTCCACCTCGAAGAACTCGCCCGCCTCAACACTCTCTGCCGCGATCGCAATCTCGCTCTCATCGTCGACGAAGTCTTCCTCGATTTCCCGTTCGACTTTCCGCCTCGCAATTCTTTCGCCGCCAACACGGAAGTCCTAACCTTCACGCTCAGCGGCCTTTCCAAAATTTCCGCGCTCCCCCAAATGAAAGTAGCCTGGCTAGCCGTCACTGGCCCCGATTCCCAAGTCCGCCCGGCCCTCGACCGCTTGGAAATCATTGCCGACACCTATCTCTCCCTCAGCGCCCCCACCCAAGCCGCTCTCCCCGCGCTCATAGCCGAGCGCCACTCTCTCCGTCCGCAACTCCTCGCCCGCATCAGCGAAAATCGTGCCCACCTCCAATCCCAACTCCGCACGTATCCTTCCTGCGAACTCCTCCACGCCGACGCCGGCTGGTACGCTATCCTCCGCTACTCCGCAAACTCCTCCACTCGCGCCTCCGACGAAGACCTCGCCATCCATCTCCTCCGCACACACCACGTCCTTCTCCATCCCGGCCACTTCTACGACTTCCCCTCCAACAATCACCTCGTCCTAAGCCTCATCACACCCGCACCCGACTTCCGCGAAGGCATCCAAAAACTCCTCTCCAATTTTTAGTTGGAATTCTTGCGGGCCAATCTCTGTAGCTCACCCCTTCAGGGGTGAGCCTTTCCAAAACGTAACCCAAACTCTCTTGCGTAATAAAACCCCAACCTTCTCACATCCCGAAGATCTTTCCTGTCTCCACCATATTCCCTCACTCAACCGCCCCCGATCGCCCTCAAAAAACAAAAAAGGCGCCCGAAAGGCGCCTCGTTACAATTCAAATCTACACTTCTTGTTTTTGTTTTTCCGAAGCTAACGGCTGTTGGCTAATAGCTGTCGGCTTCTTGGTAGCGATACCGGGATTCGAACCCGGGTTTCCGCCGTGAGAGGGCGGCGTCCTGGACCCCTAGACGATATCGCCATTGCCGTTCGCAGCCATTTTCGCTGCGTTCGCCACAGCTTCAAATTTTCTCACGCCACCACTCGCCGCGCAAGCAACGTTCTCATTTCGTATCGACACTTGCCGAAACATCGCTCGTCGCCAACACGCTTCCCATGCACCTCTCCAGCAACCCGTCCAACTCCTCCGGCCGGATCGGTTTCGTCAGATATCCGTCCATCCCCGCCGCCAGGTATCTCTCCTCATCCCCCTTCATCGCATGCGCCGTCAACGCAACTATCCGTTGGTGCCCTCCGCTCAGCTTCTCCTTCTTTCGAATACGCGCTGTGGTTTCTATGCCGTCCATCTCCGGCATCTGCACATCCATCAGCACCAGATCGTAGCTTTCCTTTTCCAACGCGGCCAGAGCCTCGCGCCCGTTTGCCGCAGCTTCCACCAGATGTCCTCTCTTCTCCAAAAGCCTCATCGCCAGTCGCTGGTTCACCAGGTTGTCCTCTGCGACCAGGATCCGCAATACCTTCTTCGAGGCATGACTCTCCCCCCTCGGGTCGCGCTCGCTTGCGGCAATCACCTTGCTTTCCGCCGGTGCGCCCAGGATCTCGGCCACCGCTTCGCGCAGTTCCATTCGCCGGATCGGTTTCACCAGGGCCCCCGCCACTCCCAATTCCCTGCATCTCTCTCCATCCCGCCTCTGCCCCGCCGAACTCAGCAACAGTATTTTTGTCGCCGCCAACATCGGCGTCGCTCTGATTCGCGAAATCAGCGCAAACCCGTCCATCCCCGGCATATTCCTGTCCGTCACCACCAGCGCGTACTCCGCCCCGGCGTCTCGCTCGCCGCACAACTCCGCCAGCGCCGGCTCTCCTCCCTCCACACTCTTCACGCTCAACTCCCACCCCCGCAGCATCCCCTCCAGGATTCGCCGGCTCGTTTCGTTGTCGTCCACAATCAAAACTCTTGCGCCTCGCGGAATCTCCGCCCCCAAACGAGTTCCTGCCGTCAACACCACGGCTGAGCTCTTGAGCCGCGCCGTAAAATGAAACTTCGTTCCGCGCCCGACCTCGCTTTCCGCCCAGATCTTTCCTCCCATCATCCCGGCCAGCCGCGACGATATAGTCAACCCAAGCCCCGTTCCGCCATATTTTCGCGTCGTCGATGTATCCGCCTGCGTGAACGGATCAAATATCAGTTTCAATTTCTCTTCCGGGATTCCCACTCCCGTGTCCGTCACTGTAAAATGCAACAGGCCATCACCGCTCCCTTCGCTTTCCGGGCGCACCATCACTGCCACTTCGCCCTGCTCGGTGAATTTGATCGCGTTCCCCACCAGGTTCGTCAATATCTGTCGCAGCCGGCCCACATCCCCTTCCACAATCTCTGGCACCCCCTCCGCAATGTCACAAAGCAGTTCCAGCCCTTTCTCTTCGCTGCGCAACGCAAAAGTTTTAAGCGTTGCCTCGACGCAATCGCATAAATCAAAATTAACCGCCTCCAGATCAATCTTGCCCGCCTCGATCTTTGAAAAATCCAGAATGTCGTTGATCACCGAAAGCAAAGCATCCGACGACATCTTCACCGTCTGCAGATATTCGCGCTGCTCCGCATTCAGCTCCGTGTCCAGAGCCAGTTCCGTCATCCCGATCACTCCATTCAACGGAGTACGTATCTCGTGGCTCATGTTTGCCAGAAATTCGCTCTTGGCGCTGTTCGCGGCTTCCGCCGCCTCTTTGGCTCTCCGCAACTCCTCCTCCGCTCTGATCCGCCCCACGAACTGCCCGATACTCACCGCCACCGTCGCCACGGATTTCAGTGCGTCCTCTCCCAACGGCTCGGCCGCAAACGTCCCCACCACTCCCACCACCTCGCCGTCCATCAGCAGCGGCCGGCCTACGAACGCCGCCGCTTGTCTTGAAAGTGCCCGCGGAAACGCGCTGCCGTTGGCCAGCTCCGAAGTGTAGCTCACGCTGTACGCTCTCCCCTGCGCCGCAATTCTCCCAATGGCCGCTGTTCCCGCCTCTCGCAATTCCCTCACGTCGCAATTTCCTGCGCTCGCCTGCAGTTCCATCGTTCTGCTCCGCTCATTCAGGCACCACACGCCCGCAAAGGACACCTTGAGATACCGTTCGAAACTCGCCACACTCAAATTTAGTCCTTCCCGCAAGCTGAGTCCCCCCGTCAACGCTGCGCCAATCTCCCCGGCGAATGCTTCCAGCAGCGCGCGCCTCGCCAATTCGCGGTCGGCGCGCCGCCATTCGCTCACCACCGCTCCCAGGCACAATCCCGTCAGCCCCAACGCCAGCATCGCCAGTTGCAACCGTGGCATGGCTCCCGGGTGTGCTTTCGTTGCCCACGCCGCGAACATCATGCCCAGATTTATGCCAAAGGTTGTCAGCGCCGCTCCCGGCAAGCCGTAACGCACCGCCGTCCATATCACTGGAATAAACAGCAGGTACAGCGGCTGGTACGGAATCGCCGGTGCAAATCCGAAAAGCAGCCAGATCGCCACGACCACCGACGCAATCTGCGCGCCCAGCTCCAGGAATGTCCGCGTCGTGACCGGACCCCGGTTCTTCGGCCGCCCCTGAACTTCTGTCCCGGGATTCATCCAGGCTTTCAGTCGCGGCGTCACATGCAAAAGCAGAAAGGGAGTGAAGGTGATAATCGCATTCGTGTCGCTCGTCCACCAGTTAACCACAGTCCCCAATGCCTCCGAACTCGTGGCCAGGCCGTCTCCCAAAAACGTCAGCGTTCCGATGATCGCGCTGAAAATCGCTGCCGTCAGGAACACGGCCACGAATCGACCAGCGTCACGCAGTGACCCAAGTTGCGGATCGATTCGCCATCGCCCCCGCAGCAGGCTCGCCCCACCCATGTAGGCGACGTACAAAAGGATTGCTCCCGGCAATCCGCACCACGACAGGATCGGCCGGTGATAGTTCACGATCGCCGCCGTCAGGCTCGCGACAAATACGACCGGGTAGTATCGCTTCCCTCCCCACAACATTAGGGCCAGCGATAACCCCACCGGCAGGTAGCAAGGCGGCGAGCCCTCCCACCCCTGCGACGCGGTTGCCGATCCGTCGGTAAACAGGAATGCCGCTACAAAAATCCCAGACAGCAATATTTGTTTGAGGAGGGGTATTCGATCATTGGGCTTCGGTTCACGGGCACTTTCACCCTCCCAATCGTTCTCTGGTTCAGGTCCTATTGCTCCCAACCGTTGAATCGAACTATGTGGAGGACAATGATCCGTCTCGGTATCGTTGGTCTTCTTGAGGTTCACGCTCATCTGTGCACGCTTTATCTTCTGCTCCCGAGGCTGGCACACTCAGGTAATTGCCCCCAACCGGGATCGCACACGCTTCGGACGCTCCACGAAGATGGCACTCCCCTGCTCTATCGGCAAAGGACACACCCCGCTTTACGCTCGCGGAGCCCGCAATAAAACTCGTGCAATTCCCTCTCCATCAGCGGAAATTTGCTCCAAGAATCTCCTCACAATCCAATCTGCCCCTGGTCCCCTGTTCCAAATTGGAATCTGTTCTCTCCCATTCCCAGCATTCTCCTCTTCCCCACTCCTCTGCTAGACTTATCCTCGTTCCGCGCTCAACTTTCGCTTCTGGAGATTTCTCAATGAACTCGTTCGCTCCCTTCACCCGCAGGCAATTTCTCTGCAACGCATCTCAATTCGGCGCACTCTACGCGTTGGCCGGAGCGATTCCCTTTCCCGCTCTCGCCTCTTCCATCGCCCCTTCGCTTGTTGACGACCCCCGCGTCTCTCAAACGCCTATCGCCGACGCCGGCTTCGCCTCCGTCCGCAAAATTGGCGATGGCCTCTACGCCACCATCTCCGACACTTCCAAAGGCTTCACCACCATCTGCAATGGCGGCTTCCTCGTCGGCAAAGACTCCAGCCTCCTCCTCGAAGCTTACGGCTCGGCCCCCGGTGCGGCTTTCCAGATGGACACCTATCGCAAAGTCACCAAGGTCCCTGCCTCCAGCGCGCTCCTCACCCACTATCACTTCGATCACTCGATGGGTAGCTCCTTCTACGGCGCCAACGGAATTCAGCTCTGGGGACACGCCGCCGTTCCAAAACGCATCATGGAATCCTACGTCGCCATGCAAGGCGCCGATCGCGCCGCGTTTCTCGCTCCCACCGAAAAACGCATCAAGGACGCCAAAAACGACGTCGCTAGGCAGCACGCCCAGGGCGATCTCGGCGCCCTCAGCAACGTTTTCGACATGGCTAACAAGACACCGCTCGCCTTTCCCAATCGCCCTCTCGATCCCGCGAAACTCCCGATGAATCTCGATCTCGGCCACTTCCCCATCGTCATCGAACACTACGCCGGCCATTCCGGCACCGACCTCATTGTCCGTGTCCCCGATCAGAAAGTTGTCTACGCCGGCGACCTGGTTTTCAGCCACGCCTATCCCGCCTGCTTCGACGAAAAGTGCACCATGTCCGGCTGGCGCAAAACCCTCCAGACCTTTGCCTCATGGGACAAAGACACTCTCTTCGTCCCCGGACACGGCCCCGTCTGCGGCCAGGAAGGCATCCGAGACCTCCGCGATGTCTTCGACGACCTCTACATGCAAGCCGAAAAAATGCACCAGGCCGGCGTTCCCCTCTCCGACGCCACCGACCAGTACGTCATCCCCGAGAAATTCAAAACCTACCCCGTCTTCGCCTGGGGCTTCTGCATCGCCGGCGCCATCTCCAGGATCTACGCCGAAATGGTCACCGGCTAATCCGCGCGACCTCGTCGCAAAAAAAGGGCGCCCCGAATCTTCGAGGCGCCCTTATCTCTCTCCTACTCAACTAAAAGGCGTTGTCATCCTCAGCGCATCCGACAAGGTCCGGTGTTGGGACTCCGGTGGTATTCACCGGAGATGCGCGAAGGACCTCAACTTCAACACGAGCACGACACTCCCCTAAAACTTCACCATAATCGACAAATCAATAAACGACTCATTCTTCCTCAAATCCGGAAACCACACGCTGCCCAATCCGCCGCCGCATGCCGTCTCCGCCGCACCAAGACTCGTCTGCCCCGAAGACGTCCCGTTGCTGCAAACAAAAAATTGCGGCGAGCCGGTATTCCCGCCGGGTGGTGTGATCCCGCCTTGCCCCGTCCAGTACGGCACGTTCGCATGACGGTAGTCATACTCCGCCCGGAACGTAATGTATTGCTTCGGCATATAGTCAAACGTGATCGATGAATCCCACGCCTTGAACGGGTCTCCCGGATTCCCGGTGAAGTATGGCGCATTCGTCGCCGCTGTGATCGCCGTCGCTCCATTGATTGGCGGAACCAACACAAGGTACCGCCCCGGATTGTTGATCTGCCCGCCGCCAATTGTCAGTCCAAACAAATCCCGGTGGAACCAGAACCGGTTGTAAATCATGTACCCGACAAAGCTCTGCTTCGGCCCGCCCTTGTGATTCCCATAGCAGCTCACTCCGCTGCCGTATTCGCAACCCAGGTCGCCCGTGAGTGAAAACGCCATCTTGTCCAGCGTTTTTTCCGGTTTGTCGTAGTATTTGACCTCGATGCTGTTGTCCGTGTGGATGCGCGAGCGGCCGTGGATGAACAGGTCATCCTCGCCAAGCCCGTAATTGTTCGAAATGATGTTCAGCCACGGCTTGGGAGTCCATTTGATTTGTCCTCCGAGTCCCGGCCTGTGATTCGCCGAAGCATAGGACTGCCAGCCATTGATGAACCACGGTTCAATCTTCAAATG
>Ga0210402_10001904_pt1 | contig 20880 bp, 17 predicted proteins | sample IncBWC7MmetaG_FD_161055 | JGI IMG/M metagenome (GOLD analysis project Ga0210402, IMG submission 161055) | Forest soil microbial communities from Barre Woods Harvard Forest LTER site, Petersham, Massachusetts, United States - Inc-BW-C-7-M | ecosystem: Environmental > Terrestrial > Soil >... | reverse complement strand
CTATATCCTCTGCTGATGCGCCTGAGTGACCAGGGATTGCTGCAAAGCCGTTGGTCCGAGTCGGATCAACCGGGAAAACCTCCGCGGCACTTGTATCGACCGACCGCGGCTGGCTTGGCCCTCGCGCGTGAACTCGCGGGTGCGGCGGCCGGCAGATTCCAATCCAAGCCGATAGGGTTGCGCGCATGACGCGCAAGTTGACCTGGCATCGACTCATTGCGCAGAAGGTGCTGCGCCATTGCGTCGCGCTGCTCCCCCAGGATCGATCCTCCTGGGCTATTGCCATGCGTAGCGAAATACAGCACATAGAGGATGATCGTGAGGCACTCAGCTGGGCGCTGGGCAGCCTTCGAGCTTGTCTAATCGAAAGACTGCGGGCATTGCGGCCCGGCAGATTGTTCTCAGCACACTCGCTCGGAGTACTGTGGATCGTCGTATTCATCATCAGTAGTGCGTACAACATGAGCATTGCCTTGGCCGCGAGGCTCGGCTACCTACGGATGACCTCGGCCTTGGGGTGGTGGATGAAGGACTTCCAATCCGATAGATTCGCGCAGTTTGCCGACTCGATCCCCATCGGCCTGTTCGCCTTAATGGGATTGACCGTCGTCTTATTCGTCGCATCGCTTAACCTCAACCTGCGCGGTCGCCCCACAGGATTCGCGACGTTTTGTTGTGCCGTGGGTCTAAGCTTGGTTGCGTGGCTTTGCCAGCTCGGCATTCCTGCTTATCTGCAGGCCATGTCGCCGTGGCACCTCTGGCGAATCGGCATCTGCTTTGTCCTCACTGCAACGGTCTTGAGCACCCTGCGAATCCTTCGCTTGACGGCGAATTCATCCACTCACGCGTGAAGAGGGCGCCGACATGATTCGCTCCACCGTCGCTGTCATTGTCGGTTTGTTCGTTTGGGCCATTTGTGCCACGGGACTTGACCTTCTCTTGCGACAGGTCCTCTCCGGTTACGGGGCCGCCGAGCCGCAGATGCAATTCACCACGGGCATGATGATTGCCAGACTGGCTTTTCCTGGAGGCATTCCGTCTGTCGCGGCTGGCTTCGCCACTTCCTGGATTGCACGGGGAAACGGCCGGGTCGTCCTAGTCCTGGGCATCATCCTGTTGGCGGCATTTATTCCCGCCCACTACCAGTTGTGGGCGAAGTTTCCCCTCTGGTACCACCTCACTTTTCTCGGCTCACTGATCTTTCTGCCCTGGTTCGGCGCAAGGCTGCAGGGACTACTCGGGAAGACTTGATGCGCGCTGCGTCGCTCGAATCGAGCGACCAAGTAAACGTCGCGTCCTTCCAATTGAAGACGCGATCCAAAGCCCGTTTGTCATAGTGCAGGGCAGGGCGCTCGTCGAAGCTCGCATTCTCAAGAAACTCCACCGGAATGAGCGGCCGGTCACGGCGATATCTTGGCAAGCTTCTAGAGTGGACCCTCGCTCGACCCACGAACACTGACGGGGTTCCGCTATGGGCATTCTGATCATCGGCAAGATGACCGGCGTCGCACGAGATAAGCCACGCGCTGTTGCGCTCGTCGCCGTCGCTCTGTTCTTCGGTATCGCGGGGATAATTCTTCCCGCCGCGGCGGACAACGGTGCTCTGTATGTGGCCCCGGGGCCCTCCAGTCTGGTCGCGCCAGACGTCGTAAAGCGCAGTCAAGAACAGCTTGCGGGAACGGCGAGAAAATTGGGCGACCTCATTGGCAGCTCGCTTAAATCCTCAACCAGCCACGCCACCGATCTGGTGGTCACGACCAAGTGCGGACACTACCTCTCCGCAAGCATTTCCTATGCAGACGGGACGGTCAAAACACTCAGTTTAGGCAACGCCGCGGCAAGTCAGAGTGATATGGACAAGGCGAAGGCGGCCATCCCAATTTTGCGCATCGTGGAAGAGTACGGCTGCGAACGCTGACGCCAGTCATCTCCTCCTGCCCGGACCCTCGGCGCCGCCACTCGCTGGCATTGGCACGGCCAAGTGTTACCATCGATCAATGGCGTCAGATCCGATCAAAACCTGGCACGACATCGTCGAAAGACATGATGTTCAGGGACTCGACGCGCTCCTGGCCGACGAGGCGGTATTTCATTCACCGATCGTGCACACGCCGCAAGTCGGCAAGCCCATCACAAAGAAGTATCTCACCGCCGCTTTCCACGTGTTCTTCAATGAATCGTTTCGATACGTGCGTGAATTGCAAGGCAATCGAGATGCCGTGCTCGAGTTCGAGGTCAAGCTGGATGGAATTACGGTTAATGGTGTCGACATGATCAAATGGAACGACGCCGGAAAGATCACCGAATTCAAAGTGATGCTTCGCCCATTAAAGGCCGTGAACCTGATTCACCAGAAAATGGCGCAAGCCCTGCAAGCCGAGGCGGGCGAAGCTCGACGCCGCTAGAGCGTTCGCGCGTCCAACTACCGCGCACCGCCATTGCCCGGCGAAATCACTCTGCCCAGCTCAGAGGCACGGCTGAGACGATCGAATAGATCGAACGCCAAACGCGAAATCCGAGTGATTGCCTCCTCGCCGGCTCGCTCATTTGCAAGATAGGTGGTCATGATACAAATCACGTAGGGGCGGTTCTTGAGGAACACGATGCCGGAATCATTGCGTACCCCCTCGAGTTCGCCCGGTTTGTTCGCAATTTTGAGATCCGCCGGCAGATCGCGCGGTATCCAGCTATCTTTGTTGGTTGCCAAGACGTTAAAGAAATCATCGAGCAGCGGTGGCCCGATCACCTTGCCCCGATACAGCTGCTCAAGCAGCTGCATCATTTCGCGCGGCGTGGAAATATTCTCCCTACCCTGGGCCGCAGCCTGGAGATCCATCATCTTGCGGCGCAGTTGCGTGTGCGTAAGGCCCAGCGATTCGGTCAAGCGCACCACGTTGTCCATGCCGACGCGATCGATGAGGACATTAGTAGCTGAGTTATCGCTGACGGCCACCATGATCGTCGCGAGATCGCGATTCGTGAGAGAGGAAACCCCAGGTGTGAGGCCACCCAGGATGGAACTGTCAGGAACGACATCCGCGGCGCGCAACACATAGCGGTCCGTCAATGCCGCCTTGCCGCTCACGCCGTGCGCCGACTGCTGCGCCTGATGGTAGAGCTCCGCGAGCACCGCAATCTTGATGGAACTCGCCTGCGGAAATACCTCGTCTGGACGGATCAGAAGGTTTTGTCCCGAGTTCAAGTCCAGGACAGCCACGCCCATGACGCCGTCGAGTCGCTGCTCCACCTCGGCAATCGACTGCCGCAAGTGATCCCACAACACCTGCTGTTTGGCGTTGAGCGGTGTATCCGCCGCATGCACCGTCGCGGAGGCCATTAGAAAAACCACGACAGCCAGCCGCATTAGCATCCCAAGCACCCCCATGCCTTACACCGCGAACAACTGCGCTTCAATGTTCTGAAATGCTTTGAACTCGAGCGCGTTGCCGGTGGGGTCGAGGAAGAACATTGTCGACTGCTCCCCGGTTTGGCCTTTGAATCGCGTATACGGCTCGATGACGAATTCGACCTTGTGGTGCCGCACGCGCTCAGCCAGCTCGGCCCACTGCGCCGGCCTCAGCACCACGCCGCAATGAGGCACGGGAACACCCTGTCCGTCGACCGGGTTGAAATGGCTTGCCAGCTTGCCGTGAGAACCCAGATTGGGATTCAGATGGCAGACGAACTGATGGCCGTAGAGATTGAAGTCCACCCATTGCGCGCTGCTGCGGCCTTCACTGCAACCGAGAACTTCTCCATAGAAACGGCGCGCCTCGGCAATATTGCGCACTTGAACTGCGATGTGAAAGGGTGTCAGTAACGCGCTCATGGGTATTGAGCTTAGCAGCAACCCGGGCGCAAATAAAAAGGCGCCCGCGGTGTCGCGGGCAGCTGCGCTTGGGCAGCCCTTAGGAGGAGATGCCCTCGATCCAAGTGCGCTTGACCTGCAGGTCGTCATCCACCAGCACCAGATTGGCGCGGTAACCTGGCGCAATGCGACCCAGTTCGCCGTCCAGCCCAAGGAAGGCCGCGGGATACTCGCTGGCCATGCGCGCTGCCTCGGCAATACCTAAGTCCAGCAGCTGTACCGCGTTGCGCACGGCCGTGGCCATGTCGAGCGCGGTGCCGGCGAGAGTTCCATTCTCGTCTCGGCATACACCATTGCTCACATGAATGGTGCGCCCCTGCAGAACAAAACTGGTCGCGGGCGAGCCCACGGGTGGCATGGCATCCGTGACCAGCATAAACCTGTCATGGCGCTTACAGCGCAAAGCGAGCTTTAGCATGACCGGGTCAACATGATAGCCGTCGACGATGATGCCGCACCAGGAGTTCTGATCGTAGAGCGCGGCTCCGATGATGCCGGGTTCGCGCGGCGCCAGCGGCGCCATGGCATTGAACAGGTGAGTAAATCCACGCACTCCGTGCGCGATCGCTGCCGCGGCCTGTGCGAAGCTTGCATCGCTGTGGCCCGCGGAGATCAAGATGCCGCCCGCAGCCAGTTGCGCGATCATGTCGGTTGTCGTCATTTCCGGCGCAATGGTCAGCACCGTGCGGCCGCCGCGCAAGCTGCAAAGCAGGGAAATCACACCGTTGTCCAAGCGCCGCAGGTGCTTCGGATCATGCACGCCACGGCGTGCCCAATTCAGAAACGGGCCTTCGATATGTATGCCGAGCGCGCCCGGCAGGCGCGCATCCAGTGAAGATTGCGCGGCAGCGATCGCTTGTCCGATGGTGTCAAGATCATCGCTGATCAAAGTGGGCAGAAAACCCGTGGTGCCGAATTGCCGGTGCGCGGCGCCGATCGCACGGATCGATTCCGGACTCGGGTCATCATTGAACAGCACGCCGCCGCCGCCGTTGACTTGCACATCGATGAAACCCGGCAGCAAGATCTGTCCGTCAAGATCCACCTTTACGGCGTCGCGACAGCGCGGATCGGCCGGATCGACGACGGCCTCGATGCGGCCGTCCGCGATCAGCACGGTCTGTCCAGTCACGATTCTTTCGCCGGCCAGAATCCGGCCGTTCACGAGTGCGGTAGGCACTACACGGTCTCCGTGATCTTGCGCAAGTGCGGCGGTCGATCGGGATCGAGTCCGCGGCGCACCGCCAGCGCTGCAATCATGCGGTAGGCGCTTTGTACCAACAGTATCGGCTCAAGTTCGGCTGGCGCGCCGACCGCCGGCAACAACATCGAGCCGGCGGCGTTGCCGCCGGCAAGCAGTACCGGAACGCCGCGGCGGGCAAGCTCAATGGCGAGAGCCTCGATTCCCGGGCGCGTCGCATCGTGCTGCGCCAGCAGCAGCGCCGGAAATCCCTTTCTCAACAGCGTGTAGGGTCCATGTCGAAGCTCAGCGCTGCTGAAGGCCTCGGCGTGGATACCGCAGGTTTCCTTGCACTTGAGGGCAACCTCTTGCGCGGCTCCGAGGCCCAAACCCCGGCCCACGACGTAGAGGTTTTCGACAGACTCAAGCTCCGGCAGCGCCGCGGACCAATCCGCCGCCCAACTCCTATCCATCAGTTCCGGCAAGCGAGCGAGCGCCGATTCGAGTGCGGCATTCTCGGTCCAGGCAGCGACCAGGCGAGCAATCGCTGCCAGTGATGCCAGGTAGGATTTCGTCGCCGCGACGCTGCTTTCAGGTCCCGCATTCAATTCAACCACGAGATCCGCCGCCGCCATCAAGGGCGAATCGGCGCTGTTGGAGAGTGCCAACACCACGGCGCCGGACTCCTTTGCAGATGCGACGGATGCCAGCAGGTCCGGACTGCGTCCCGATTGGGAGATCGCGATGAACAGACAACCCCGAACATCTTGCGTGACCCCATACACCGAACTCACAGAGGGTGCGGCGGACGCGGTCAAAACTTGCGCATGCGTTTCGATCAAATACTTTGCGTAGGTTGCCGCATGATCGGAGCTGCCGCGCGCGCACGTGATCACCGCCCGCGGCTTTAGCTTGCGCAATTCTGCACCGAGCGAGCGCATCGACGCGGAGTCGTGCTGCAACTGGGCGCGCACCGCATTGGCTGCGTCCGCGGCTTCCGCAAACATAAGCGTCCGCTCTGCCGATCGCGAACGCTCCTGGTTCACGTGCTCAGCTCGGCGACGAAATCGTAGGTGTCGCCACGATAGTACGACTGCGAAAATTCTATGGCGCGGCCGTCGGGCAAGGATCCCAATCGTTCCACCAGCAGGCCCGCATCTCCGGCTTTCGCTTTCAGAAGTTCGGCTTGCTCAGAACTGATCAGCACGGCGCGCAAGCGCTGCAGCGCGCGCACCGGGCGGTGCCCGGCGCGCTCCAAGGCTTCGTATAGGGATGCATCGACCGCCTCGAGTGACGGCAGGGCGGTGGCAACGATGGTGGCGTATTCCAACGCCATCGGCGCATCGTCGGCGTAGCGAATTCGGTTGAAGCGAAATACCGGCGTTCCCGGACTCAAGCGCAACGCCAGTGCTTCCTCGGGCGTCACGGTGCCGGCCGCGCGTTTCAGCCAAACGCTTCGCGGCGTGCGGCCACGCGCACGCATGTCCTCGGAGAAGGACGTGAGCATGGCGAAATTTTTATCGACGCGCGCCGAGACAAAGTTTCCGGCACCTTGGCGCCTCACCAGAAGTCCGTCGGCCACCAGTCCGTCCAGCGCTTTGCGCACCGTAATTCTCGATACCGCGAAATCCGTAGCGAGATCGCGTTCCGAGGGCAGCGCATCGTCGGGGCCTAAAACACGGCTATCGATGGCCTTGCGCAACACCCGTTGCAACTCCTGATACAGCGGCAAATTGCCCTGACCATCCAAAGGACCAATGGTTTTCGCAAGCGATGTCATGGGGGCCGCGGGCACTTCTGTAGTGGTCTTAGTCATCGCATAATACCAAACGAATACCACTTTGAGAACAACAACCACTGCCTGTAATAATTAATCGATTGATTTTGATCATAAAATAGCCATTAAGATTGTATTTATTACGCAGCACTAGCGATTTTCTTAAATTGGTATTATATTGGGTTCAAATTGGTGTGGCATGCGGTCGGCATCCACCCGGCGGATGGGGCGGATTCTTAACAAAATTTGATGACAGGACAGGGGGCATCGATATGAATCGGACAGGGGATATCTATATGAATCGGATCGCACTGGCGGTCAAGTCGGCACTCGGAATCGCGATGCTCGTGCCGCCCGGGTTGGTACTGGCCGCGGCGCCCGATGACAACGCGCTGCAGGAAATCGTGGTCACCGGCATCCGCAAATCCGTCGAACTGTCGCTCGAGGCCAAGCGCGACTCGACCGAAATTACCGAAGTCGTGACCGCGGAAGACATCGGCAAGATGCCGGATAAGAACGTCGCCGACTCCCTGGCCCGCTTGCCGGGCATTACCACCAGCGCCGCCGGCGCGAACGAAGGGGGTTTCGACGAAAACGACCGTGTCAGCATGCGCGGCACGAACCCCAGCCTGACGCAGACCCTGATCAATGGCCACGGCGTCGCCGCCGGTGATTGGTTCGTGCTCGACCAAGTGCAAACAGTCGGTCGCAGCGTCAGCTACACGCTGCTGCCCTCCGAGATCGTCAGCAAAGTCGTGGTCGAGAAGAGCTCGAGCGCGTCGCTCGTCGAAGGTGGCGTGGCAGGTTCGGTCGATATCATCACGCGCAAGCCGCTGGATTTCGCCAAGCAGTTCACGCTCGAAGCATCGCTCGGCGCGGTGTACGCGGACCTGCCCTCGAAGACCGATGGGCAATACAGTGCAATCGGCGCCTTCAAGAACGATGCCAACAATTTTGGCGTCATGGTTCAGCTCTTCTCCGAAACCCGGGATTTGCGCCGCGACGGCGTTGAAATCCTGGGCTACGACACCATTGCGCCTGGGAGCGCCATCGCGACCGCGCACCCGGATCTGTCCAATGTGCAATACCCGACCGAAATCGGCGCCGCGTTTTTTACGCAACGGCGTCAGCGCAACGGCGGCATGCTCGACATCGAGTTCAAACCGATCGACGACCTGACGTTGGATCTGTCCGCCTTTTCATCGAAGCTGACGGCATCCAACTACAACCGCAATTACCTGATGTGGTCAACGCACTTCGTCAACTTCGGCGCGGGCCAGAGCCCGGACCCGGGCTACACGGTTCAGAACAATACCCTAACCAAGGCGAACTTCACGGCGGTCCCGGGCACCCTCTACGGGGTCTATGATCAAATATCGCGTCCCGACGAAACCGCCACGGCGAATTTCGTCAACCTCGACACGACTTGGAATGCCAACAGCGTCTTGAGCTTCTTCGGGCAGGTCGGATATTCCTGGGGTGATGGCAAAACGCCTCACCAAGATGTCTCCGAGACCAACCCTGGGCTGAGCAGCGGCGCTGGCTATCAATTGAACGGGCTTGGGTCTGCTCCTAATTTCAATCTCGGCAACACGGTCAACAACACACCGACGCCGGGTGGCGTACCGGTGACCTTCGGCTGGATATTCGGCGCCGCCGATATCGATATCCGGGACACGGAGAAATGGGCGAAGATCGACAGCGACTACAAGATCGATAACGGCGCCTGGAAGGATTTGAAATTCGGCGTGCGCTACGAGGCGCATGACCGCACATCCCCGACCGGCGTCGCCCAGGGCCCTCTTAACACCAGCCCTTCGGCTTACCCGACGACATTCTCGAACTATCCGTCCAACTTCAACACCTTCGGCGGCAATATCCCGACGGACATCTGGTATTGGACCCCGGCGCAGCTGGCGGCCTACAACAGTCCCGCCAATGTCAACCGCGATCCGATCACGCGCGAGTACTATCAGTATTTGTTTGCGGTGTACGAAAAAGACGCGGCTGCATTCGTGCAGGCTGATTTCAAGGGCGACAACTGGGCGGCGAACGTCGGGGTACGCTACGTCAATACCAAGGAAGACGCCATCAGCTATACGCAGGTGGATCCGACCACGCCAGGTGCGGTGTTGACGTCCGCGTTTGGACCCTTCGCGGGCCTCGAGAGAAAACATACTTATAACGACGTTTTGCCGAGCGCGAATTTGAAGCTGGATGTGACCAAGGATTTGGTGGCGCGCTTCGCGGCCTCGGAGACCATGACACGCCCCGACTACTCCGCGCTTGCCGGTTTCACCAACCTCACACCGCCGGGAGTCGCCGGCAGCGTCGGCGGCGGTTCGGGCGGCAACCCGGATTTGAAGCCGATTCGCTCCACCAACTTGGACGCCGGCCTCGAGTGGTATTTCGCAAAGCGTTCGCTGCTGTCGGCGACGGCTTTCTACATGGACTTGCGCAACTACGTCGGATTCGGCTCGGAAATCAAAACCTACCAAACCTACGGCTCGATCTGTCCGACCGGCTGCCCGGTGGAATACAACTTGTCGGTTCCGGTCAACGCCAAAGGCCGCGTCGGCGGCATGGAATTGGCCTACCAGCAGGCGTTCACCGACAACCTCGGCTTTATCGGCAACTACACCTATGCGGATGGCAAGCAAACCTCGAATGTGCAGCCGAATCCGGACGGTTCCCCCGGCGACGATCGCTTGGTGGGCACGTCGAAGAACACCTACAACGTGACCGGCTACTTCGAGAACAAAATGTTCAGTGCTCGGGTGGCCTACACGTATCGGTCGGCGTTCTTCAGCGGCTTGGATCGCAGCACCGCATTCTCGCAGGATGCCATCGGCACCCTGTCGGCGGCGCTGGGATACACCATGAACGATCATTTCTCCATCACGTTCGATGCCATGAACTTGAATAATCCGACGCTCAAGTACTTCGCCTTGAACGAGACTCAGCCGCGGGCCTTCTACTTGAATGGCAGGCAGTACTACTTGAACTTCCGCTTCAAGCTGTAGGTCGGCGGTATCGGCCCGCGCACGAGGCATTCGGGTAGAGTGGGGATCGTGCGACAGGCCTTTAGTCCGGTGCGATGCTCCCGGGCGGCGGTGCAAACCGCCGCCCTTGCTTTGAGTCTCGCGCTGCCGCTGGCCGCGCAGGGCGGAGTCATTCCGGCGCCGGCCGAGGTTAAAACCGGCAGCGGCTCGTTCCGTGTTGATTCCGCGGTGGTCATTCGTGTGCCGACACGTGATCGCGACGCGGAGGCGGCCGCACACTACCTGACTGATTTGTGGACTCGTACCAATGGACTGACCTTGCCGGTCCTTGCGGGCCCCGCTGAAGGCCACGCGCCGTCGATCGTGTTCCACCGCCGCCGCGGTTTTCGCCCCGAGGCCTACGGGATCGAGGTCAAACCACAGCGGATCACCGTGAGTGCCAGTTCGCCCGCAGGCCTGTTTTACGGCGCCGTCACGCTGTGGCAACTGCTACCGGCAGGCCCTATGAGCGGCGCGATCGCCGCGCAAACCATCCTCGATGCGCCCCGATATCCCTGGCGGGGGCTGATGCTGGACTCCTCTCGGCACTTTCAATCGCCGGCCTTTGTGCGCTCCATGATCGATTGGATGGCCTGGCACAAGCTCAATGTTCTGCACTGGCATTTGACCGACGATCAGGGCTGGCGCCTCGAGATTCGCAAATATCCGCGCCTCACCTCGGTGGGCGCGTGGCGCATACCAGCCTCGGTTCCGGGAAGCCCGAGCCCGAAGCCGTACGGTGGCTACTACACTCAGCAACAGGTCCGCGAGATTGTCGCCTTCGCGGCAACCCGGCATGTGCAGATCGTTCCGGAGATTGATATGCCTGGCCACGCGCAGGCCGTGATTGCCGCCTACCCGGCGCTCGGCTCAGTCGACAGCCGCGCCGCGCTGCCGGTTTCTGCCAAATGGGGCGTGCATTCGCACCTGTTCAATCTGGAGCCCGGCACGTTCGAGTTTTTGCAGAACGTGCTCGACGAAGTCGTGCAATTGTTTCCGTCCCGCTACGTGCACATCGGCGGAGACGAAGCCGTCAAAGACGAATGGATTGCATCGGCGGCGGTCCAGGCGCGTGCGCGGCAACTCGGGATCAGCGACGCGAATGCCTTGCAGACCTATTTCACCCAAAAGATCAGCGGGTATCTGTCTGCCAAGGGTCGGCGTGCGGTGGGCTGGGACGAAATCCTGCAACCGGGTTTGGCAGCCGACGCGGTCGTGATGTCATGGCACGGCGCCTCGGCAGCGCACGCGGCTGCTTTAAGGGGCAATGATGCCGTGCTGGCGCCGGATCCGGGGCTGTATCTCGATCATCGGCAAAGTCCGCTGGCGACCGAGCCGCCGGGGCGCATCGCGATTATTTCCCTGAAGAACGTGTATGACTTTGAGCCGCATGACGCAGAGCTTTCCGAGGCGCAGCAACGGCATATCCTTGGGCTGCAAGCGGATCTGTGGACCGAGCACATGCAGACCGAAGGGCGGGTCGAATGGATGGCGCTGCCGCGGGCGGCGGCGTTGGCCGAGGTGGGTTGGTCCCCGGCGCAAAGAAGCTGGCCGGATTTCCTCAAGAGATTGGTGCCGATGTTTGCCCGCTATCGGAGTTTCGGCATCAACTACGCGGACAGCGTGTTCGGCATCGATCCGCAGTACGCGGTTGAGGCCGGCGCGATCCGCGTGACATTGTCCCACCTGTCCGAGCTCCAAGGCGCTGCGGATGTGAGCATTCGTTACACGCTCGACGGTCGCGAGCCGAACGCCGCATCAACGCTCTATGCGCAAGCCCTCGATTTGCAGCCCGGCACGGAAATTCGCGCCGCGACATTTTTGGGCTCCGATCAGGTTTCGCGTACGTGGGTGTCGCGCCTGGACGCGCACACGGGTTGGAGGCGCACCAGCCATCAGCTCGAGCTCTGCGCCAACGGTGTTCCCCTGCTGCTCGAACCCAGCGCCGGCGCCAAGCCCGATGCGCCGTTTGCAGTCGATATCTTGAATCCGTGCTGGATCTATCGCGGCGTGGACTTGAACCGCGGCGCGCGAATCACGGCCGCCGTGGTTGCGCTGCCATTCAACTATGAATTGGGTGCCGACGCCGCCAAGATTCCCCTCGGGGATGCTCGCAGCGCGGAAGGCGAGTTCGAGGTCCACATCGATGGATGCGAGAAGCCGGCGGCCATTACGTTGCCGCTCGCGCCTGCAGCGATGCGCGATGGGGTCACGGTATTGCCGGCAAAAGAACTGCCGGTCCTCGCCGGTCGACACGATCTATGCCTTAAGTTTGCCCGTCCGCGCCTCGATCCGTTGTGGGCGCTCGATTGGGCCGAGATTGGGGAGTAGGCGCTTGCAGGAAATCATGGCGCCGTTCGCCGGCTGGTGCGCAGCGCTGGACGAGGTACCCGACGAGGTGTTTGCGGGCCGCTTGCTCGGCGACGGCCTGGCGATCGATCCGACCGACGGTGTCGTACTGGCGCCGTGCGACGGGGAGATCATCAATGTACCGGCCAGCGCTCATGCCGTATCGATTCGCACTCCGCATGGATTTGAACTGCTGATTCACGTCGGGATCGACACGGTCCGGCTCGGCGGCAGGGGATTTGACGCACGGGTGAAGCCCGGCGCGCGGGTCAAAATGGGAGATGAGCTCATTCGCTTCGATTTGGATCTCGTGGCTCGCGCCGCCAAGAGCCTGATGACCCCGATCGTGGTGACTTCTGAGGGCGCAGTTCTCAAGAATTGGCGCGCCCCAGGCGCGATCAGGGCGGGAGAGGTGCTGTTCCTGATCGATGGCGCCGCGGTTCGGCCGGGATCCTCGCTTCCACAGCCAGCCGCGCAATCCGCCATGCGCGCGCAACAAGCCGCGGTGATTGCGCTGGCGCACGGCCTGCACGCTCGCCCTGCGGCGCTGCTGGCGCGGCGCGCCAAAGGCGTGGGGACCTCGATAACGCTCGGGGCACACGGCCGGACAACCGACGCGCGCAGCGTTGTCGGCATCATGGCGCTGGGTGTGCGTTGCGGCGATGAGCTGCTGATTCAGGCCGACGGTGAAGGCGCGCAGCAGGCCGTCGCGCAGATCATGGCCGGCCTCGAGGAGGCGCAGCGTATCGACTTGGCGCACACATCCGCGCCGGCAAACGCCGCGGCGAACGTGCCGGCAAAGGCGCCCATGACGGAGCGCGCCGCAAGGTCCGGCGAGATGGCCGGCATTGGCGCATCGCCCGGCTTTGCCGTGGGGCGCGCGACTCGAATCGAACGCCGCGAGATCGAGGTCACCGAGACAGGCAGCGGCGCGCTCCACGAAAAAACCGAGCTCGATCGAGCGCGATCCAATGTGAGGCTGAGACTGGAGCGCGTGCGCAACGCGGGCGGCGCTGAGCGGCAGGACATTATCGGTGCGCATCTGGAATTTCTGGACGACCCGACACTGAATGAAAGTGCCGACGAACTGATTGCCAGGGGCAAGAGCGCCGGCTTCGCGTGGCGCGCTGCCACGCGCCGATCCATCGCTGCCCTCGAAGCGCTGGACGACTCGCGCCTGCGAGAGCGTGCCGATGATCTGCTGGATGTTGAAGCCCACGTCTTGCTCGCCCTGGCCGGCGAGGCAAGACCCATGCACCTGCCGCTTCCCGAGCACGCCATCTTGCTGGCGGACGATTTGTTGCCGTCCGAATTGACGGCGCTCGATCGGCGGCGATTGGCCGCCATCGCCTTGAGCGGCGGCGGCGCCACGTCTCATGTCGCGATTCTGGCCGCGGCCATGGAGATACCGATGTTGATCGGAGTGGGTCAGTCGCTTCGCGGCGTGCCGGACGGTCGGACCATTATCGTCGATGCCGACAACGGCACGCTGCAATATGAACCGACCACAGAGGCGGTTGCACGGGCGAAGCTGAACGTCGAGGCCCGGCTTGCGCGAAGCGCTGCGCTGCGCTCGGCGGCAGCCCGCGACTGCCAGTCGCTCGACGGCACGCGCATCGAAGTGTTCGCGAACCTGGGCAGCGCGGCGGACGCGATTGCCGCTGTCGAGAACGGTGCGGAAGGCTGCGGGCTGCTTCGAACCGAGTTCCTGTTCATTGATCGGGCCACCGCACCGCCCGAAGACGAGCAGCTAGCCGCTTATCAAAGCATCGCCAATGCCCTCGGCGGTCGTCCCATGATATTGCGCATGATGGACGTGGGCGGCGACAAGCCCTTGCAGTACCTGCCGCTGCCTGCGGAATCGAATCCAGCGCTGGGGATGCGCGGCGTGCGAACGGCCCTGGCGCACCCGGCTCTGATGCGCGCGCAACTGCGGGCGGCAATGCGCGTGAGACCCTTCGGGGTAGTGCGTCTGTTGATCCCGATGGTCACCGACCTCTCGGAAATCCTTGCGGTGCGAGGCGTCATCGATTCGCTCACGGCTGAGCTCAAATTGGAGGCGAGAATTTTGCTTGGCGCCATGATCGAAACGCCCGCGGCCGCGCTCACGGCTGCCGCCCTGCTGCGTGAAGTGGATTTCCTGTCCATTGGCAGCAATGACCTGACTCAGTACACGCTCGCCATGGATCGCGGCCACACAGAGCTCGCGCGCCGCACCGATGCGCTGCACCCTGCGGTGCTGCAAATGGTCGCGGCAACAGGGCGGGCGGGAAAAGCAGCCGGCAAGCTGGTCGCTGTCTGCGGCGGAGTGGCAGCCGATCCTACCGCCGTGCCGATTCTGTTGGGTTTGGGCGTTCGCGAACTGTCGGTCGTGCCGACCGCGATTCCAGCGCTTAAGCGGAAGATCAGTGCGCTTCGCATCGCGGACTGCGAAGATCTCGCCCAGCGCTGTCTTACCCTAAGCTCGGCAGCCGAAGTGCGTGATTTGGTTGAAAGGCTTGCCGGCAATGCAGGAGATTAGCCAATGAGCTTTCGTTTCGCAGGATTCCAGCAGCTCGGCCGCGCATTGATGCTGCCCATTGCTGTACTGCCTATTGCCGGCCTGCTGCTCCGCCTGGGTCAGCCGGATCTACTGAACTGGGTCGCCATGGCGGCGGCCGGCAAGGCCGTGTTTTCGAATTTGGGGTTGCTGTTTGCCGTGGGCGTCGGGGTGGGGCTGGCCCGCGAGAATCACGGCGCCGCGGGACTCGCGGCCCTGGTCGGCTACCTTGTGACGATGCGATCGGCCGAAACCTTGCTGCATGCACCACCCGACTCGCTCTCCAAGCTCAGCATTCCGGTCGGACTGCTGTCCGGCATCATCGCCGGCGTGGCCTACAACCGCTACAGTAATATCACCCTGCCCAGCTATTTGAGTTTTTTTGGCGGCCGGCGCTTCATCCCGATTGTCAGCGGGCTCTTGGGGCTGGTATTGGGTGCGGTCATCGGCTATGCGTGGCCCTTCATCGAGCACGGCATGGATTCCGCCAGCCACGCCATCTTAGGCGCAGGCTCGATCGGCCTGTTTGCATACGGTCTGTTGAACCGGATTTTGATCGTGACCGGTCTGCATCACATTCTGAATAATTTCGCGTGGTTCATTCTCGGCGACTATCACGGTGCAACCGGCGATCTGAACCGATTCTTCGCCGGCGATCCAAGCGCCGGTGCATTCATGTCGGGTTTTTTTCCGGTCATGATGTTCGGCCTGCCGGGTGCCTGTCTCGCGATGTATCACACCGCCCGTCCCGAGCGCCGAGCCGGCGTTGCAGGTCTTTTGCTGTCGCTGGCGTTGACCTCCTTCCTGACGGGCGTCACCGAGCCCGTTGAGTTTACGTTCATGTTTCTTGCCCCCGTGCTCTACGCTCTGCACGCGGTCGCGACCGGACTCGCGATGGTCCTGATGAATGCAGTAGGCGTGCATTTGGGGTTCAGTTTCTCGGCGGGACTCTTCGACTACGTGCTCAATTTCACGCATGCGCAGCGGCCGCTGCTGTTGATACCGATCGGCTTCGTATACTTCGTGTTGTACTACGTGGTATTTCGAGTCTGCATCGTGCGCTTGAACCTTTCGACACCCGGCCGTGAGGCTGATGACACACTGGCCCAATCGAACGCACCCGCGACGGTGGGTACGCGCGGTCGATCCTTTGCGGATGCCTTGGGCGGCGCGGGCAATCTTACGGAAGTCAGCGCCTGCACGACGCGCCTGCGCTTAACCCTGGTCGACAATCGGGCCATCGACGAACCTGCTTTGACGCGGCTAGGCTCGCGCGGGCTGCTGCGCTCCTCCAACACCGGCCTGCAGGTGGTTCTAGGACCCATTGCCGACCAAGTCGCCGGCGAAATCCGCGATGCGCTGCGCGCCGGCGCGCCGCGGCAGAATGCTGCGCTGAACTCGGCAGCTGCGCCGAACTCGGCAGCTGCGCCGAACTCGGCAGTTGCACCGAGCCCGGCTGCGGCGCCACCCTCGGCGGAATCGCTGATTGCCGCGGTGTCTCTCGACGCGCCCGCCATGTTGGCGGCATTGGGCGGGCGCGATAACGTAGGAGAGGTCGAGTGTTTTGCCGGCCGCATGCTGGTGCGCATCGCCGACCCCAAGGCAGTCGATGAGCCTGCGCTTAAAAAGCTTGGTATCCGCGGTGTCGCGCGCCCCACGGCGGGTTCCGTGCAGTTGCTCATCCCGGCGGCGGCTGAGGATTGGATGCGGCCGCTGCGCCAATTGCTGGCCTGAGCTTTGAAGGGAGCAAAGATGAGCGACACCGCCACGGTTTACAATCGAACGCCGGAGGAGTCCATGCGCCGGCAATCGCGGCAGTCGGCGCTTCCCCCGACGGTGCGCCGAATCCTCATTGTCGGCGGTGGAACTGCCGGCTGGATGACGGCCTTGATACTGGCGCGCACTCTCATCGAGCAGGGAGTTGAGATCACTTTGGTGGAGTCGCCCACGGTGGGCATCATCGGCGTGGGCGAGGGGTCGACGCCCTGGCTGCGCGGTTTCTTCGACAGCTTGGATATCGAGGAGGCGGAGTGGATGCCGGAGTGCCATGCCACTTACAAGTGCGGCATTACCTTTGACGGTTGGTCGACCAAACCGGGTCACGCCAGTTACTTTCATCCCTTCGCCTCGATGCTCGACAACCTCACCATGACCCAGTTTGTCCAAAACACCGACGCTAGAATCAGGGGCGCCGATGTCTGCGCGGACCCGGATCGATTTTTCATCGCCGCGCGCCTCGCTGCCAAGCAGCTGGCGCCGAAGCCCGCCGAACATTTCCCCTTCGACATCTGGCACGGATATCACTTTGACGCTGTGCTGCTAGGTCAGTTTCTGCACAAGAAAGCGTTGCAGCGCGGCGTTCGCTACCAGACTGCTCATGTTACTCATGCAAATTTGGATGAGCAGGGCGCGATCGCTTCGGTCAGCACTCGGGAAGGAACCACGATCAGCGCCGACTTGTTCGTCGATTGCACCGGATTTGCAGGGCTCTTGATCAGTCAGGCATTGAAGACTCCTTTTGTCAGTTTCGCGGAAAATCTGTTCAACGATGCAGCCGTTGCGATGCCGACTCCGATCGGTGAGACGATACCGTCGGAAACCGTCTCGACCGCGATGAAGCATGGGTGGGCATGGAAGATCCCGCTCACGCAACGCTTCGGCAACGGCTATGTCTATAGCTCGCAGTTTTGCTCCGCGGACGAGGCTGAGACTGAGTTGCGGGAGCGCCTCGGATTGCTTGAATCCGATACGCCCGCGCGGCATTTGAAGATGAGAATCGGGCGCGTGACCAAGCACTGGAATAAAAACTGTCTCGCGGTGGGGCTGTCGCAAGGGTTTATCGAGCCGTTGGAGGCCACCGCCTTGCTTTTCATCCAGCAAACCGCGGCGGTGTTCGTGGACTTCCTCGAGCAGGGCGATTTGAGCGAAACAGCCCAGGCGCGGTTCAACACGCACGTCAATGAACATTTCGAAGGCACGCGCGACTACATTGTGACGCACTACAAGACCAACAGCCGCACCGACACCGAGTATTGGCGGGCCAACGCGGCCAACCTGAATCTCTCGGAACCGCTGAAGCAATTGCTCAATTTGTGGATGTCCGGCAACAGCATTGCGCCCGTGGTGCGCAAGCAGTCGCTCGGGCGCGGTTATCCGATATTTTCCTGGTATTCAATCATGTCGGGAATGGGCATTTTCCCGGATGCAGGCGATCTGCACCCGCCTGCGGCCACGGAGAAGACATTCGGCATCGCCGAGATCGACAACCTGCTCGAGCGCAGCGCGGCCAATTATCGAGATCATCGCGAGGTTCTGCAGGCCATCCCGCCGCGGCGCCGCGGCCAGACGCTGCAGGTCTACTTTTGGTGATCGAACATTCGGGCCTGAGCATCGAGGACATCCGGCGCGATGTCTTGCCGGATAAGCGTCCGGCGATATTGCGCGGATTGGTACGCGACTGGCGGGCCGTGCGCGAGTTCTCGGAATCCCCCGCATCCCTGGTGCGCTATCTCAAGCTACTTGACAGCGGGGCGCCGGTGGACGCATTGATGACCCCGCCCGAAGCCGACGGTCAAATTTCCTATAACGCAGCGATGAACGGCTTTAACTTTCACCGCAATCGGCTGCCGCTGTCGGAGATTGCGGCGCAGGTGCTGCGCTATGCGCAATTCCCCAAGCCCCCAGCGGTGGCGGCGCAAAGCGCGCTGATCCGCGACTGCTTGCCGGCATTCTCGGCGGAAAATTCGCTGCCGCTATTGGACGCGGCGATTCTGCCTCGCATTTGGCTGGGAAATCGAATCACGACGCCCGCGCATGTGGATGAATGGAACAATATCGCGTGCACCGTGGCGGGCCGGCGGCGCTTCACGCTGTTTCCGCCCGAACAGATCGCGAATCTCTACATCGGCCCGCTGGACTTCGCGCCGACCGGAGCGGCAATGAGCGTGGTGTCGCTGCGCGATCCGGACTTCGCGCGCTATCCCAAATTTCGCGACGCCAAGGCCGCAGCGCAGGTTGCAGTGCTGGAACCCGGCGACTGCCTCTTCATTCCGCCCCTGTGGTGGCACCATGTCGAATCGCTCGAGCCCTTCAATGTACTCGTGAATTATTGGTGGCATGATCCGCTCGGCGAGAATTCAAAGGCCGATTCGGCATTCGATGCGCTGCTGCACGGGATCTTGAGTATTCGCGCGCTGCCGCCCGCAACGCGCCGCGCCTGGGGCGCCTTCTTCGAGCAGTACGTGTTCGGCGCGGACAGCGAATCCATCGAGCACATTCCCGCTGACAGGCGCGGCATCCTCGGCGAGCTATCCGCGGACCAACTGAATATGCTGCGCAAGCATCTCGCGAAAAAGCTCACGCGTTAGGAGCCTGTCTGAATACTCAGACAGGCTCCTGGCCCGCGACGGAATTGGCTTGGGCCGGCGCGGGCCGGCTCCGGCGAAATCGCCTGTTAGGGACTGCCTTCCACTTGGATCTGCAGTTTTACGTCCATCTTGAAGCCGTACTTGTCGCCATAGTTCACGCCGAAATCGGCGCGATTTAAGTTGGCAGTGGCATCGGCGCCGCAAACTTCCTTGTGGGAAACGGGGTTCGGCATGCACTTGAAGGAATCGATTGTCAGCGTTACCGGCTTGGTGACGCCGTGCATGGTCAGCGTGCCTTGCGCCTCCGTCGGCGTGGCGCCGTTGAACTTGGTGAATTTTCCGCTATAGACGGCAGTGGGATACTTCGCCGCGTCGAACATCTCGGCGGACTTGGCGTGCTCGTTCAACTTCGGCATGCCGAAATTAATTGAAGTCATGTCAACCGTCACGTCAATGGAGCCGGACTTGCCGTCCTTGTCGTAGACCACTTTGCCTGAGGTGGAGTCGAACTTACCCCGCCAAACCGAGAGCCCGCCAAAGTGGTCGGCGGAAAAGCTCGGGAACGTGTGGTTGGGATCGAGAGTGTAGGTGACCGGCGCTGCCAGGGCGCTCGCGCCGAGCAGGGCGGCCAGTGACGCCAAAACAATACGGTTCATTGAAGGCTCCTTAGGACGTACAGGTATAATTTCGAGCTGCCGCTCCGGCATCCCGGAGGCGAATCATAGCCGAAAGCGCTCGGGTTGCCCGAGCTTATCTTTATCCTTTATCGATTACTTTGGGAGTTTTTTCATGGAATTATTCGATGCGATCGCATCGCGCTCGATGGCCAAACAGTTAAGCGGGCCCGGGCCGAGTGCCGAACAGATCGCACGGCTCCTGGCGGCGGCCGACCGCGCCCCGGATCACGGACGCCTCAAGCCCTGGCGCTTCGTTCCCGTCAATGGCGCCGAACGGGAAATTTTTGCAAACGCAGTGGCGGAGGCGCGGCGCGACCAAATACCTGCATTTACCGATGAGCAGATGGAAATCGAGCGCGAGAAGATCCGGCGCTCGCCCAGCATCCTGGTGGCCGGTTGCGTCGTGCGCAAGGACATCCCCAAGGTGCCTGAAATTGAGCAAGTGATTGCCGTGGGCGCGGCGGTGGAGAATCTGATGCTGGCAGCGAATGACTTAGGGGTAGGCGCGATGTGGAAGACCGGACCTGCGGCCTACAGCGCCAGGGTGAAGGCGGCCGTGGGCCTCGCCGCGGATGACCACATCGTGGCCATCCTGCATCTGGGTACGAAGGTCAAATAGCGTGGGGGCGTAAGGAGGCGGTCTTTACCAGGGCCCATACGGCTTTCCCCGGCGCGAGTCCCAGTTCGCTCGTAGCGGCTTTGGTGACGCGCGCCATGATCAGGGTGCCGCCGATATCGATTGCGATCAGGTCCGAGTCCTCGACGTCATTCGCGACGCTCATCACCACGCCCTTGAGGTTGTTGCGGACGCTTAAGTGCCGAGGCGCCTCGGTCGCGACGATGAGATCGCGCGCCAGCAGTTGCACACGCAGCTTCGTGCCGGGCGCGGCCTTGCCGCAGTGAACCCTCAGTACGCTCGAGCCCACTTGTACGCGCGTCAATCCGCTCGATGCATCCGTACCCAGTACCACGCCGTCGACAATGGCTCCCACCGCATCGGCACCGATGATCGCACGCACGCGGGGGTGCAGACTCATCTCGCCGAGATCGCCTTGGGCAATGGTCTTTCCCGATTCCATCAG
>Ga0210402_10001903_pt1 | contig 20885 bp, 20 predicted proteins | sample IncBWC7MmetaG_FD_161055 | JGI IMG/M metagenome (GOLD analysis project Ga0210402, IMG submission 161055) | Forest soil microbial communities from Barre Woods Harvard Forest LTER site, Petersham, Massachusetts, United States - Inc-BW-C-7-M | ecosystem: Environmental > Terrestrial > Soil >... | reverse complement strand
GAGGCCCTTGGCAATCTCGGTGATCTTATAACCGGTCCTGACGATCTCTGCCGGTTGCGGCGGGGGCGGTACTCCGCGGACAGATTCGGGCGCCACGTCGGCCCTCGCCCCCGAACAAATCGCGGCAGCGAGCGCGACGATCAAAGTCACGCGTGCGCAAATCTCCTGTACGCAACGATCATCCGTTAAGATAGACACCCCCTTGGCAGGACTCGCCCATGACACAGCCGTGGAAGGTTTGGATGCTACGCCGGATGTTCGCGTTTGTCGTTGCCGCCGCCGCGATGGTGCTGTTGGGCTCCGTCGCCCATTCATATTTTGTACAGCAGGCATGGTCCATGGCTGCAGGTCACGCGTACGGGACAGCGCCCGCCGCCGTCCCCTTCGTCGACCGCATCTCCTGGGCCGCGCATGATCTTATCGGCATCCTCTTACCCTACGGCGCACTGACCTCGATCGCGTTGTTGGTCGCATTCTTGATTGCTGGCGCGCTGGCCCGGTTCAGTGGGTTTGCGCGTGATTGTCGTCGTCATCGCCGGCGCATTGGCACTCTTCGTGCTGTTTATGACCATGAGGAGGTTGCTGGGAACCGTGGGTATTTTCGGCGCGCGCGGGCCGGCCGGGCTCGCGGCGCAAATGGCCATCGGCGCAATTGCCGGGGTGGTGTTCGCCCGGCTCACCGCGCCTCGCAATCTTCCCGCACTATAAAATCTTGCGCTGGAGCGGAATTCGACGAAGTATCAGTCCGGACAGCGCGGGACGGGCGGGGAACACCCCGGCCATCGGAGAAGCGAAGGAGGGGACATGCATTACCTGCTTTTCTACGAGTTCGTGCCCGACTACGTCCAGCGCCGCGCGCCCTTTCGAACCGCACACTTGTTGGCAGCCTGGAAAGCGCAGGCGCGAGGCGAACTCATTCTTGCCGGCGCATATGCCGATCCGGTCGATGGGGCCGCGCTATTGTTTCGATGTGAATCACGGACGGTACCTGAGCGCTTCGTGGAGGCCGATCCTTACGTGATCGGGGGTCTTGTGACTCGATGGTATGTTCGGGAATGGACAACGGTGGTCGGGGACGACGCAGCAACTCCGGTGAAGCCGGGGACACCCTAGAGATGCAAAGCGCCTACCCAGAGGACCGGCGCCGGCGACTGCGCCGGTCCTCTCTACCCGAGCCCCTATTCCGCGTCTCGGGCAACGTGGCTACAACTGCTGCAGGGTCTTCTTAATCTTCGCGGCCATGCCTTGCTTGGGCGAGGCAGCAGCGTTGGGGGAGGGAGCCGCCGCCTGAATGGCGTTAGACGCTGCGGCACTCGCCCCCGACTGTATTCCATTGTCCTGGTCGGTATCCTGCTGCAGCGGGCCCTTGGTATGATCGAAAGGCACCGTCGCCGCGAATGTGGGCAGGTTGTGCGCGCGCGCATGGGTCGCCGCTTCGTATCCCGACGCTAGCTTGATCAGCGTCGGCTCGCTAAATGCCGTGCCGAAGAAGCTGATGCCGAATGGCACCCCGAACACCTCACCCGCAGGGACCTGCACGATGGGATATCCCGGTCCGGCTGCCAGGCCTGAGGTTCCGAATATAAAATGGTCTCCGTACACCAGGTCGGTGGACCACGCCGGATTGTCGGTTGCCGATACCACTGCATCCAGGTGAAATGTGCTCAAGGCCTGATCCATGCTGACACCGGCGGCCTGATCCAGGTCGAGGGCGATATTGTAGGACGACATTCCACCGCTGTTGGCGCCGAAGAGGCTGGGATCCTGAGGCGCGTTTGGATCGCTCGTGTTCAGTGAGTTCGCAAGGTCGAAGATGTCCTGACTAAAGAACGGCATCTCAACGTCTGCGTGGGCATTGTTGAAGTCGATCGCTGTTTGCAGCGACCCGCCGGCTACAGGTACACCGACGCGGGTGGCAAAGTACGCCCGCACATCGTTCTTGAAATCATAGAGCAACACGCCAGTCTCGCCCGCCGCGGGTGTGAAGGTGAATCCCGCCGCGTCCAGGTCGATGACAGTCGCGCCAGCATCCGTGAGCGCTTTGAATGCGGCTTCGATGGCAGCGGTCACCGCAGTGGGCGTCGTCACATTGGTGAATCCGTTCAGGCCCACCCGTGTAATGCCGATCCTCGCGCCCTTCAGTCCATTCGGGTCGAGAAATTGTGTGTAATCGGCAGGGAGGTTGGTCGGCCGGGAAAAGCGGCCGCGCCAGCCCAACGGCGCGCTACCGGTCGCGGGGTCGCGTCCGTCATACGTGCGGCTCTGGATCACGCCGAGCGCCGCCGCCGCATCCGCCACCGTGCGCGCATGTGGACCGACCGTGTCCTGGGTATGCGAAATAGGGACAACCCCTGCCCGGCTCGTGAGTCCAACCGTGGGTTTGATGGCAACGACGCCGTTCGCGTTGCCCGGGCAGACGATACTTCCGTCAGTTTCCGAGCCGAACGACACGGTGGCGAAGTTCGCCGACGCGGCCGCGCCGGAACCGGAGCTGGAGCCACAAGGATTGCGGTCGATGCCGTAGGGATTGTGAGCCTGTCCGCCTCGTCCCGACCAGCCGCTGATTGATTCGAATGACCGGAAGTTTGCCCATTCTGACAGGGTCGTCTTGCCGAGAATCACGGCGCCCCCGGCGCGCAGATTGGCTGCGACCGTGGAATCGTGTGCAGCAGGCGTTCCCACCAGCGCAAACGATCCTGCACTGGTCTGCATTTTATCGCCGGTGTCGATATTGTCTTTCAAAAGCACCGGGATGCCGTGCAGCGGTCCGAGCACCACGCCATGTCTGCGCAATTCGTCGGCCTTGCGCGCTAACGCCAGTGCATCCGGGTTGAGCTCCATTATGGCGTTAACCCCAGGGCCGCTGGAGTCCAGTGCGTGGATGCGCTCAATGTAGGCGCGCGTCAGCTGTTCCGAGGTCAGCCGACCGGCAGCCATCTGAGCTTGGAGTTGTGCCACGGTGGCTTCGCGAAATGGGAATCTGTCATCGGAATCGGATAGCGCCGCAAGCGGCAACAGCAGCAGCCCTGCGACCAGAATCCGTCTTACCATGCGGGATTTCATGTGGTCCTCCTTGAATTCTAATTGTGAGTGGGGCAGGAAAAGCGCGCAGCGGAATCTCGCTGCGCCGAATCATCTTGTGCCGCGGAAGACCTGCCGTTCTGCCGCCAGGGCGTGGATGCTACTCGCATGATATTTCAAATGCATGTCCTTCCGGAGTTCCAAATAACACTGCGATAGTGATTGTCGATCTCTTGGAAGGCTTGACTGCGGTGGCCCGTGCAGCTCAACGTTTTGGTTCGCTGCGGAGCGTAATAATTACAATCTCCCGCGGTACTCCAAAGCGTATGGGAAGCCAATGGCCAAAACCCGCTGAGACACCGAGATAGAAGTCCCCGCGCCGATACAGACCCTGCAGATAGGGATATGCATCGATAAGGGGGTGGCCGAAAAACCTTAGTTGTCCACCGTGGGTATGGCTGGCCAGCGTCAGTTGTGCGCCGTGTGCAGCTGCATTTAGGAGCCGCGATCGTCGGGTATGCCCCACATGCGGCGGCGGGTAAGTGCCGGGAGGGGGTGATGTGACGGCGTAGAATGCTTAGGAAGTGCAAGTAATTTCCTTCAAGCAAACGATACTTTTCAAGCGTGGCATTTGGCTGAGTGCGGTCGCGTTGATGGTCTTTGTGATCGTTCCTGCGGTGTCTGATGGAAGTGTTTGGGGAAATCCAGTACCTACGGTGGTTGCGTTGTGCGTCCTGATCGTTTTTTTTGCGTATGTTCTTTGGAAACTGCCGATTCATCGTCTCGCGGACTTGGTGATAGATTGGGGAGATCACTTGGTGGTTCGAAAGAGGTGGACCCAAGAAATTATTTCCTTATCCAACGTCGCCGGCGCTGAAGTGTCTAGCGGTTTAGGGATTCATCGGATCAGGATTCGGCTCAGGAAACTCTCAAGCCTTGGGCAGCAAATTGAATTTCTGCCGCAAGCCAGCTTGTGGTCAAGTCTCTCTAGAGTTCAGCAGGTCGCGAGCGACCTCACAGAGCGGGGGGATAGGACGAATGGCAAATAGGCTGCCAGAGGTTATGGGACTCGACTTTCAGTGCTGGCCCATTGAGCGTGGGCCTCCGCGGAACACCGGGCGGTCGATGCCAGGCAGGGGGTGGGTGGCGGGTATGTCGGGCAGTTCCTAAGTCCGATGAGGCAAGGCTGGACGTCCTTTAGCTGATAATCGCGCAGGACGATGAAGGTTGTGCTCGTTGGCATGGCGACTGGGCGCCATTGCAAGGGTTCGGTGGCATGAGTGGATATCGTGACGACGCCCATGGCAAGGAGGGCGGCGGTGACAGTCCGTGCGGCGTTCAGCGTGATCCAACGCATAGAACCTCCCAATGGGCCGTTGCGGGATTGCGGGCGAGCCTAATGGGAGACCCAAGTCACCGCGCGCAAGTTCCATGAGTACACTGGGATCTTCGTCGACGCGAGGCGCAGCCGATGGGCCGGCTTGCTTAGGGCTCAAGCATCCGGGAGACTGCGGATCTGCAGTAGGGAGTGCTTCATGGGGGAAAGTGGACCGGAGAAGTCCTCTGAGGTGGGAGCTCAACCGCTTGGCGCTTCTGCGGGCGCCACTTCGCGTCCCGTATTTATCAGCTATGCATCGGTCGATGCCCCTTTCGCCCAAAAGGCGTGTGCGGCGCTGGAGGTAAGCGGGTTTTCCTGCTGGATCGCGCCACGGGATGTGGTCCCGGGCACTCAGTATGCCGATGGCATCGTCGGGGCGATCGACGAATCGAGGATTTTGGTCCTCATTGTCTCCAAAGATGCCTTGGCTTCCGCGCATGTGGGGAGAGAACTCGAACGTGCTGCCTCCAAACGGCACCCCATCGTTGCGCTCAAAGTAGATCCCGCACCGCTCAGTCGGGCCTTCGAATATTTCTTAAACCAATCGCAGTGGATCGAAGTGGCCCCCGGAGGCATTGACGGCGCCATTGCCAAGCTGGTCGAAGCGGTCAAACAGCATCTGTCATCCGGTTCGGCGGCTGCACCGACTCACGCTTCTTCCGAGCCAGCGCGCAAGGCGGCAATGTCGCGACGTGTGTGGGGCGTCGCTGGAGCCCTCGTCCTCGCGTTGATTGCGGCGTATTTCCTGGTCGATAAGGCATGGCTTTCTAAACACGAAACGGCCGCTGTTGTTAGCGACAATTCGATTGCAGTGTTGCCGTTCGTGGACATGAGTGAGAAGCACGACCAGGAGTACTTCTCCGACGGTCTTGCCGAAGAGTTGATCGACGTGCTGACGCGGGTGCCAAATCTGCGAGTTCCGGCCCGCACCTCCTCGTTCTCCTTCAAGGGCAAGCCAACTACCATCGGGGTGATCGCGCACACGCTCGGCGTCACGCACGTGCTCGAGGGGAGCGTGCGCAAGGCGGGTGACCATATGCGCATCACTGTGCAGCTGGTGCGCTCGGATAACGGCTTCCACCTCTGGTCGCAAACCTATGACCGTGACGTACGCGACATTTTCGCGGTGCAGGACGATATCGCGCACGCCGTGGCGGAGCAGCTCAAGATCACCCTGCTCGGAACCGATGCGGCGGCACCGAGGGAGAGCATCAGCCCAGAGGCCCACAACTTGTACCTGCAGGCGCGCTACCTCACGGACCGCGATTCGGCGGTGGATCTTGATCAGGCGGTTCTTCTTTACCAGCAAGCGCTTGCGCTTGCTCCGAACTACGCGCCTGCGTGGGCCTGGCTTGCCTTCTGTCACGTGCGCCGGGTAGGTCAGGGCCTGGACACGACTGGCGCGGGGTTTACCAAGACAACGTCCGCAGCAAGACGCGCCATAGCGATCGATCCCACGCTGCCTGACCCGTACGTGATGCTCGCGATTGCTCACCTGCAGTACGACCGTGACTGGAAGGCGGCGGCGGCGGAACTCGAGAAGGTCACGGCGCTCGATCCGAACAACGCGTTGGGGCAGCAGAGTCTTGGCCACCTGAATATTGCCAGCGGCCGCATGAGCGAGGCGCTGACCCACTTCCGGCGAGCGGTCGATGGCGATCCGCTCAATCTGCTGCATAGCAAGTTTCTAGGCCGGGCGCTGCACTACGCCGGCCATCCGGCGGAGTCTGCCGCACTGCTGCGCCACGCCATCGAGCTCAACGCGCAATTTCCCGGTCTGCACTACGAACTGGGGCGCGCGCTGCTGCGGCTGGGCGATTCGCCGGCGGCGCTGACCGCATTCGAGGCGGAGGCGGATCCTGCCTGGCGCAGCTTCGGGCTGCCCCTTGGTTACTTCGCTACGCATCGCGAACAGGAAGCGCGGGCGGCTCTGGCGGCGTTGGTTGCCCAGTCCGAGGGCTCCGAATTCCAAGTCGCGGAGACCTTCGCCTTCTTCGGCGAGGCCGACAAGAGCTTCGAGTGGCTCGATCGAGCCCGGACTTTGCACGACCCGGGGATCATTTGGAGCAAGCGCGATCCGCTTCTGGCATCGATCATGGGCGACGCTCGCTACGGGGCATTCCTGCAACAGCTAGGTATGCCCCCGGTGCCGAAGGACGACTGAGCAAGGGTAGACATCTTTCCGCACTCGCGTGGGTCTCAAATTGAGCTACAAAATGGGTGAAAAGCCACAATTGGGGCCGAAAGGGCAGAAATGAGTGGAAGGCATCAGGCCGCGAGCTAGTCTTCTTCCTACACCCGTCTGCGGAGTTCGAAGCTTTCTATGTATTCGCGGGCGGCGCATGATTGAACCTTCGACGTCCGCGTCTCGGCATGCAAACAAATAAGGGGAAGCGAACATGTCATTTATCGCCTGGATAGTGCTTGGGCTGATAGCCGGATTTATTGCCAGCAAGATCGTCAACAAATCCGGAGAGGGCTTTTTGCTGGACATTGTGCTGGGCGTTGTCGGCGCGGTGGTGGGTGGTTATTTATTCCAAACCTTTGGCATGGCAGGCGTCAGCGGCGTGAATCTTTACAGCATCTTAGTGGCAGTCATCGGCGCCGTCGTAGTGCTGGTCATCTATCACGCAATTCGACGGCGGGCTTAAGATCGTTTTAACTCGGGTCGCCGAGCATTTCAGGTGCGGGTCGTCTTCTCGCGATACGCATCCACGGTACGGCGCAGTACACCAGCCTGCCCCTGCGGGGTAAACTGCCTACTTGCCGCGACGATTGTCGCGCCGAGAACCGCCTATTGCTGAAACTAAAGTCTGCTCGCGCGCTGGTCATTGCTTCGGTAATGACAACGATGGCCATGACTGCCATCGAGGCGACCATCGTGTCCACGGCGATGCCGCAAATCGTCGCAGACCTCGGGGGATTGCGTCTCTACAGCTGGGTATTTTCTTCGTTCCTGCTGACGCAAACCGCCATGACCGTGGTTTTCGGCAATTTCGCGGACGTGTACGGCCGCAAGCCGGTCATGCTCATAGGGATTGGGATTTTTCTCTTCGGATCGCTATTGGCCGGTTTCGCGTGGTCCATGCCGTCCATGATTTGCTGTCGACTGATTCAAGGTGTCGGCGCCGGCGCTATGCAGCCCGTCGCCATGACCATCGTGGCCGACCTCTACCCAGCGCGCGAACGCGGCAAGGTGCAAGGGTATCTTGCGAGTGTGTGGGCTGTGGCGGCCGTGGCCGGACCCCTGTTGGGCGGACTAATCATTCGCTCGGTGTCATGGGCCTGGATCTTTTGGATCAACATTCCTGTGGGATTCGCGGCCGCGGCTGGATTTATCGTATTCCTCAAGGAGAAATCAACGCACCAGCGCCGCTCCATTGACCTGGGCGGTACCGCCTCTTTCACGATCGCCGTCACGTCCCTGTTGATCGCGCTCACCGAAATCGGGAACCACCCGGCACGACTCGCGGCGGCTGCCGGTCTGTTCTGCATCGCAGCTGTGAGCTTTGTGCTCCTGGAACGCCGCGCCATCCATCCCATCGTCCCCTTTGCGCTCTGGAGTCATCGACCCATCGCAGCGACCAATGGCGTTGCCGTGCTGGCCTGTATGACGCTCGTCGGTCTCACCACGTTCCTGCCGATATTCGTGCAACTCGTCATGCAGCGCTCGCCGACCACCGCAGGATTCACGCTGACGACCATGCTCATCGGCTGGCCAGTCGGCGCCACGCTGGCGGCCCGGCTGTTCCATCGGTTTGAGCTGCGTCAGCTGCTCCTCGCTGGAGCGCTGCTGCAACCGCTGGGGGCGATATTCTTTGTCACATTGACGCCCAGCACGTTACCTCTCTTTCCGGCGATAGGATCTCTCGTGATGGGTTTCGGTATGGGACTGATCAGTGTGCCTTCACTAGTACTCATCCAAGAAATTGTCGATCCCACGCAGCGCGGCAGCGTCACGGCGTCCAACCTCTTCTCGCGCAATTTGGGCAGTACGCTGGGCGCCACGGTATTGGGGGCCGTCCTGAACCACGGCTTGAGGGCGTCCGGAAACCTGAATTCGATTACTTCGGATCAACTCCGTCAGCTGCTGAATACGCACGGCCTGATTACGGGCGACGCGGCGATCCGCGTGGCCTTGGCGCAAGCGTTGAACCTCACGTTCTGGGCCATGCTGGTGCTGTCGCTGGGTACCGTGGTGCTAGCCCTGCTCATTCCCCCGACTGCCACTGATGCAGCCCTCAAGGCTGCAGCAGCAGCTCAGCTAGATTGAAGTTGAAGAAAAGGGGCCCGTAGCGGCCCCTGAATCTGTTGCATTTGCGATCCGCGTTACCAGGCGTTCTTGAAGAAGATGAAATTGTCGGAGTAAAGCGGACGGGTGCGGCGGCGACCATGCAAGCCATATACTTATCATAAGGAGGCTTGTTGAGATGCCAAGCCAGGAATCGAGCAATTTTCCGGAGCCGTGTACCGAGGCGGAAATCAACGCGCTTCTGGATGCGCACGATGCGCTGGTACAGGCCTGCGCCGACTCGACTCTTGAGTTTTCGAATTTCATATTGGCTTACGGTGGGTTCCCGAACAATTATTCGCTGCGCGGACTCGCGGGCAGTGCCCAAGAGCGGGCGGTGCGGCGACTATTCGGCAGGCGGCTTGCATTTCACTCTCGGGTGGCATCCTTGCTGTCCGTGCTTCGCTCGGCGGATGATCCCGCGGACATCCCGTATGAGGACGCCGGGCGGTATCTTCCAGCAGTGGGACTTAGGAGACTGCGCGAGCTGGTGAATAAATACCCGGACTTTAAGGCGGAGCCGGATGTACGCGAAGGGAGTTAAACGCAATGCGAATGACTATAGAAAGTCATCCCAGGAGTGACATGCCATGAGGTTTGTCGGTCTACTGTTCGCTGCGTGCGCGCCGGCGTGGTTCGGCACCGTTGGGCCCGCTGTCGCGGCAGAGCCGGCAGATGTTCTAATTCAGGGCGGCACCGTTTACAGTGGCGCTGCCGTGCCGCCGTCGAGCGATGATGTGGTCATCGTCGGCGACAAAATCGTTTATGTGGGTCTGGATGGCGCGAAGCGCTACCAACCCCGAGAGATCGTCAATGCGCAGGGCAAGATTGTCGCGCCCGGCTTTATCGACGCGCACACTCATCCTGAAACCTTCGTTCGATCGAAGGATTCCAAACAGCGCCTAAACGCACCTTGGCTGTACCAGGGAGCAACGACGTTGTTAATCGGAGTCGACGGGTATGGAACCCCCGATGTGACGAAGGAGCGTACCCTGTTCGAGGAGCAGGGCATCGGCACAAACCTCGTGCTCTATGTGGGTTTCGGCGCGGTGCGCACACAGGTGTTGGACGAGGACGATCGTACGCCCAGCACCGTCGAACTCAGCGAGATGAGCAAGCTAGTGGCCAAAGGCATGTGCGAGGGTGCGATCGGGTTTTCAACCGGGCTGTTCTACGCACCACAAAGTTTCGCGAAAACCGCTGAAGTGATCGCGCTGGCCAAGGAGGCCGCGACACGTGGCGGTATCTACGACACACATCAGCGCGATGAGTCATCTTACAGCATCGGCCTATTGAATTCGGTGAATGAGGCGATCCAGATTGGCCGTGAGGCCGGAATGCCCGTGCACTTTGCGCATATCAAAGCGCTAGGCGTCGACGTGCAGGGACAGGCGCCACAGGTCATTGCCGCAATCGATGCGGCCCGCAGAGCGGGGCAGGATGTGACTGCGGACCAGTATCCCTGGGCTGCGTCTGGCTCGAACCTAGAGTCCTCGCTCCTGCCCAGATGGTCGGTCGACGGCGGGCGCTCGGCGCTATTGATACGGCTCGACAGCGCTGCACAACGAGAGAAGATCCGCGCAGAGATGCGCGAGAACCTCAGGCGTCGTGGTGGCGCCGAATCGCTGCTTTTGACGAGCGCAGACACTCCATGGACTGGTAAGACTCTGACAGAGATTGCGCAGACCTGGACGATCGAACCGATCGATGCGGCTCTGCGCATCATTCGTACCAGCGAGCATGGGACCGACGTTGCATCGTTCAACATGAGCGAGAACGACATTCGGCTGTTCATGCGTCAGCCCTGGGTGGTCACTTCGTCCGATGGTTCCGACGGGCACCCGCGACAGTACGCCACGTTTCCGACGAAGTACGCAAAATACGTTCAGAAAGAGAAGGTCATCAGTTTGGACGAATTCATCCGCAGCTCTACCGGCCGAAGCGCCGATATGTTCAAACTCGACCGCCGCGGCTATCTTAAAGAAGGATATTTCGCCGACGTCGTGGTCTTTGATCCCGCCCGCTACGCGCCCAGAGCCGACTACTTGCATCCGCAGGTACTATCGGAAGGGGTTGAGGAGTTGTGGGTCAACGGCAGATCTGCCATTCACGCCGGGAAGTTGACCGGACAGCCGGCCGGACGCGTTCTGCTGCACACGCCGCCGGTCGGCAGCTGTCCGTGACGACCCTTGCAGGCACGTTCCCCTAAGATCAAGCTAGCGCGGCCGGCCCGCCCGTGGGCTCCATGGCGACTCAAGCGGTGACCAAGGCCCTAATGGCTGTCAAATGAAGGAATCTCATGAGAAGGGTTTTACGTTTCCTGGTTTTTTGTCTTGCGGGCTTGCTCGGCCTTGTTGCATTGTGTGGCGCACTATTCGCTTACTTCATCTATTCGCCTGCCCCTGAGATTCCACGACTGTCCGGCACGCTGACCAAGAGTTCGATCGAGGTGGGCGGACTGAAGCGGACCTACACGACGTACGTTCCGGGCGAGCTGGCGAAGGGCGCGCCGCTCGTGGTGGTGATGCACGGATCGGGTGAAAACGCCGGGCAAATTCGAGCTGAGACAGGGTATGGATTCGAGCGTCTGGCGGAAGAACACGGTTTTGCGGTCGTCTATCCGAATGCGTACACCTTCGATTGGGACGACTGCGGCAAAGTTGGTGACTTCAGCGCGAACGGCCTCAACATCGACGACGTCGGGTTCTTGACCGCGCTGGTCGACAAACTTATCTCTGAAATCGGTGTCGATCGGGGTCGCGTGTTTGCAACCGGCGTTTCGGCGGGGGGGTTTATGTCGATTCGTCTTGCACTTGAAGCTCCCTCCCGGTTTCGCGCAGTCGCGGCGGTATCGGCGAATATGCCTACGGCGGAGAACTCCAAATGCAAGCCAGCGGGGCAAGGCACTTCCGTCATGATCATGAACGGTACGAAGGATCCCCTGGTCCCATTCAATGGCGGAGAGGTCAATCTCCTCGGCTTGTTCTACAAGGGCGGCAACGTCCTCTCGTCGCGAGAGTCGGGTCAGTATTTTGCGGATCTCGACAATATCACCGGCACGCCTGAAATCAGCCAGACCCGCCTGGCCGATGGAGTAAGCGTCGAGCAGGTCCTGTGGCGCAATAGCTCGAAAGCGGAGGTCGAACTCGTTGCCATTCATGGCGGTGGGCATGGCATCACGCAGCCATACTCGCGCCGCCCGCGATTATTAGGCCCGTCTCCCATGGAACCAAACGGGCCGGCATTGATCTGGGCCTTCTTCGAGCGACAGCGGCCATGAGCGGTCGACCGGACATAGAACCGCCTCGACGAATAAGAAAGACCCTATACGCAGCGCTATTGGGTCTTTGCGCTCTGATTGTCATTGGCGGTGTCTTTGCGGTACTACTCATTTACCCGGGAACACCTGGAAATGCCAAGAGCCTGACATTTAAGGGCTACGTTCTGCTGCCGAGGGGCGCACTGCTCACCGTTTTAGACTACATGAACGTGACTGACACAAGACTGTTTGTTACGGACGTAAGCAGTGGGAGTGTCTACAAGATCGATTTGCGCAACCAGTCACTGCCCGGTGATCAGGACGTGTCCTCATTTGCTTTGGAGCCGGCTGCACATGGTGTGGTCGTGGATCCGCTCACCGGTGTTGCTTATGTTTCGCGAAGCAAAGCGAACACCGTCGATATCTTTGATCCTGCCAGCATGAAATTGATCGTTCGCATTCCGGTGGCGGACGACCCAGACGGCATCTTTTACGATCCCTTTCACAAGCTGGTCTACGTTGCCAGCGGTGACGCAAAAGTGGGGACAGTCATAGATCCTGGGACCCGCTCGACCATTGCAACAATTCCTCTGGGCGGAAAACCGGAGTTCGCGGTATTCGACCCGCAAACAAGTCTGATGTATCAAAACTTGCAAGACACGAACAGCGTGGTTGCTATAGATCTTGACAAGAAGGCAGTAGTTCAACATTGGACGCTCGATCAGTGCCGGGGCCCCTCGGGAATCGCCATTGACGACACAAGCCGCCGACTGTTCATAGTATGTTCAGGCAACAATGTGCTCGTGGTTTTCGATATCAATAAGCAACGTGAAATACAGACGTTTCCAATTGGCGGCGGCCCGGATTCCGTTGTATTTGATGGCGATCTGCATCGGATTTATACAACCGGCAGAGCGGGTGTCTTAGTCGTATTTCAACAGGATTCACCGGACGGATATCATATGATCGACTCCGTAAAACTTCATTTCGGAGCGCACACGCTCGCTGTCGATTCCGCCACCCATTTTGTCTACGTCGGGTATGCGAGCCTGGGCGTTGGGCCACGGGTCGCCGTATTTCAGCCGCTCCCATAGATTGATTGCCAAGGCGACTGGCCCCGGAGCATTCATCAATTGGCAGTGGGAATTAAGAGGCGCGGAATCTGGATCGTTGTGATCGTTTCCATCGCGGCGCTCGCAGTGCTCGGTGCGGCACTGTTGTCGCGGTCAGGCATTCCAGACCTGCATCGGTTGTACGAGAGCGGGATGGAGCGCGCCCGAGTGCCGCCGGTGATCATCGTTCCAGGGATATTGGGATCTCGACTGCGCGAGCGCGGCAGCGGCCGCGAGGTGTGGCCGGGATCTTTGTACAACGTGCTGATTTCCGCAGGATCGTTGGCTCTTAAGATAGATCCGAAGACGCTCGAGCCTCAAGCGGACGATGTTGAAGCGTACGATCTGTTTCGCGGCTTGCTGGGAAACGATTATTACGGGCAAATTATCGATACGCTCGAGAAGCAGGGGGGGTATGTGCACGGTTACCCGGGCCGCATTGCGGATGCCGGCGTTCGACGCTACTACGTCTTTCCCTATGATTGGCGGCAGGACAATGTCGTCACGGCGCGCAAGCTGGACGCCTTGATCGATCAGATTCGGCAGGACTATGGCGATCCCAAGCTCAAGGTCGACATCGTCGCTCACAGCATGGGCGGACTGATCACCCGGTATTACATTCAATATGGCGTGACCGATGTTCTTGGCAGCAACGACTTTGCCGCCAACTTCGCAGGTGCAGACAAGATTCGCACGGCAGTGCTGCTTGGCACTCCCAACCTGGGCTCTGTCAACGCCTTGCACAGTCTCCTATTTGGACATCACGTGGGCTTGCAGGCGATACCCGTCGAGGTGCTTGCTTCCATGCCAAGCGTATATGAATTGCTGCCTCACCCGGTCACAAATTGGATCGTTGATATCAAGGGTCAACCACTGGAGCGCGATCTGTTCTTCGTCGGCACGTGGATCGCATCTCAGTGGTCGGTGTTTGATCCTATGATTGTCAAGCGCGTGAAGGCACGTTATCCGAGCGCAACAGAGGGGCAGCGCCAGATTGGCCTGCTGCAAGACTATTTTGCAAAGCGCATTGAGCGAGCAAGACGATTTGTCTGGTCGCTCAGTTACAACGCCTCAGAGAATGCGCCGGTTCGACTGGTCGTGTTTGGAGGGGACTGCACTCTCACACCGGCGCGAGTGGTCGAAGAGTCCGATTCCGTGCGCGTGGCAGAAGAGCGTTCGTCGGTGCGCCTGTCTCCGAAGGACATTCACCACCCGGAGCCGGGGATCGACTACTCCCGCCTGATGCTCGAGCCCGGCGACGGGGAGGTTACAAAGCCCTCGTTGCTTGCGCGACAGTCGTTGGACCCCACCGTGTCGCGTTCCGACGATGTCTTCTTTCCGCTGGCTTATGCCTTTTTCCTGTGCGTGGATCATGAACATCTCACGGGGAACATTAATTTCCAGGACAACCTGCTCAATGTACTTCTCGAACGGGAGCGGCCATGGGAAAGACCACCGGCCGAATCGCCGGGTACGGCGCGATAGCTGTCTATCAACGCCGCGAAGCCATGGGTGAGCCTTGTGCCGGCGAACGGGCTTTATCTCAGCCGAAGCTGTGCTTCTCCAGTTCTCTGACGACGGTGTCACCTTCATCACCGAACCAGCAGAGCTTGGCCGTCTCTGCGTCGAGATTGTTTTTTAGGTTTTGTTCAATCAAACCGGCGATGCGCACCAACCGTTTGTATTCCGCGCTGCCGGGGTTATGCGTCGCCAGTGCCTTCGTTAAGAATTGGGTCGCGACTGATAGGTGCTTTCGACAGTAGGTCTCGGCGAAGCCGGTAAGCTGTACGAATCCGGGGCCGGATTCGTTCAGGGGCTCGATGAGAAGTCGGCAAAATGCCAACGCGAGACCATGGGCCTGGTCCGCCTTACGGCGATTAAAGGCACCCGCCTTGTCGGTCACTCGTAGAGCGTCCGCGAGGGCCGCGCCCGCCGTCAGCACGATGGAGCTCATGGCTTTTTTGAAGTCATTACGCATGATGGGAGTTGGCACTTCGCAACCCTAACAAATGCATTACCCCGCGATGATGGATGCACTTAACGGTTTCGAGTGTGGGCCAAACGGGAGAGACTAATCAGGAACAGCGTGGTGAGAAAAAGCGTCGCAACCTGGCAGTTTTTGTCACGACGCTGCGCGGTTTGCTACAGGAATGTGACAACGGACTTTGCAATCTGTGTCCCGTTCGATCAATTCAGTGAATGGAGTATGCACACATGAGCAACGAGACCAATTTTATCGAGAGATTTGGGCAGGGGCTGCTGGCCGTCGCTGCCACCGGAGCAACGGTGATCGTATTGGGTTTTGCGCTGCTGGCGTAGCGCTAGACCGAGCTGTTTGGCCCGAACGGGGTCACGGAAGATCCCTTTTGTTGACGCAACAATAAAAATCACGCTTTTAACTCCTCGTGGCTGCGCCAGCGCTGGGATGCTGAACCGCGCAGCCGATCGCAGAATTCCGGCCATCGAAGCCTCGCGGTGTGGGTCGCGCGTCTGACTCGCCGATGCCAGGCGACGGGGTGCGCATTCATGTCAACGGCTTCTGTAGCGGCGCGTTTACTCCCGGGAGCGAGCGTAGCTCGCCCGCCAATTCCGACAGACATGCCATTTGTAAGATTTGTGTGCGGTGATGCATTGGAAATGCGGCTATTCAACTCGTACAGATGCAGCTGAAATCGGCTGGGATGGAGAGCGGTGTATGAGCGCAGTTCGTCTCGTGTATGTGTCCAGCGCGCTTTTACTCAGCCTTGGCGGCTGCGGCGGTGGCGGTGGCACGCCGCCACCTAGCTATACGCTCTCGGCTGCGGCGCTAAATCCGGCCACGGTCACTGCGGGGAACATGTCCTCCTCACTCATAACGGTGACCTCGGTGAATGGCTATACCGGCAGCGTCAGCCTATCGTGCAGCGTCGTCAGTGGCGGCTCGCCGTCTCCCAGTTGTTCCTTGAGCGCAACTGCAGTGACGGTCAGCGGCGCCACGCCCGGCACATCCACGCTGAACGTATCCACGACGAGCAGCACACCGGGCGGCAACTACGCTTTCTCCGTTGCCGCAATCGACGGCAATAAATTGACTCCCGGCAACGGATCACAGACTCTCAACCTGACCGCCGCGGCGGTAATCCAGCACGTGGTAGTCATTTTTCAGGAGAACCGAACCCCCGACAATCTTTTCCAAGACTCGGTGCTGATCGCGCGGGGCGCAGACATCGCGAGCAGCGGCGTCAATTCTCTGGGAAAGACCATTCCGCTCAACCCCATCGACCTAGGTACTGCCGGCTCAAACCCTCAAAATTACGATAACAGCCATGCTCATAGCGCCTTTGTTGCCATGTACGACGGCGGAAAAATGGACGGGGCGAATCTGATCCCGTCATGTGGACCGCCCCTCCAATGTCCACCCAATCCACAATTTATGTATGTCAAACCAGCGGATGTCCAGCCGTACTTCGCCCTGGCCGAGCAATACACATTTGGCGACCGCATGTTTCAGACTAATCAAGGGCCGAGTTTTCCCGCTCACCAGTTCATCATATCGGGTACGTCGGCGCCGACTGCAACCAGCCCGCTGTTCGCGGCCGAGAACCCTGCATCGGCCGTCGCCGGATGCATTGCGCCACCTGGTGCGCTGGTCTCCATGATTGATGCCAGCGGAAGCGAAACCAAACCTGCGCCCCAGTACCCTTGCTTCGAGCATCCCACGCTAACTGATCTGCTCGCAGTCAAGGGCGTGACGTGGCGCTACTACGCTCCCAGCGCTGGTTCCATCTGGACTGGGCCGGACGCCATTGAGCATATCTGTCAGCAGCAGACCATCAACGGCACGCTCACGTGCGCGGGGCCAGAGTGGATGAACAACGTGATCATCCCGGAAAAACAGGTCCTTCAGGATATCGTTAACGGACAGCTCGCCCAGGTGACCTGGATCATTCCCGACGGCTTGAGTTCCGATCATGCCAAAAGCAACGACGGCAGCGGACCATCCTGGGTGGCCTCGATTGTCAATGCCATCGGCAACAGTCCTTATTGGGCGAACACGGCAATTATCATTACGTGGGACGATTGGGGCGGCTGGTACGACCATGTTGCCCCTAAAGTCATCGACGATGGCCTGAGCTGGGGATCAGGATATGTCTACGGCTTCCGGGTCCCCCTCATCGTTGTATCGCCCTACGCCAAGGCTGCTTATATCTCCCACGTACCGCACGATTTCGGCAGTATCCTGAAATACATTGAGACTACCTTCGGTCTTCCGTCGCTCGGATATGCGGACGGGCCGGCGGATGACCTGGGCGACTGTTTCGACCTCACCCACTCGCCACTCACGTTCCGAACGATTCCCGCCCAGCTAAGTGCGGCCCACTTCTTGAACGACAAGCGGCCACCGACCGACCCCGATGATGACTAAGGCACATCCGGCTGGTCGCCGGCGTGGGCCGATCCGCCGCGGGGCAGGGCAACGGGGCTCCTTATTAAGGCCGCTTCGCGAAGCGACGATCTCCGCGCGAGGCCGTCATTGAGCTCTTAAGTTTCTTGCTTGTCCGAGCTTCCCTTCAGCGACAACCAAGTATTCGTGGATCTGCTCCAACTCCAATTCCGTAGCGGTCCAAATCACGTCGTGGCAGGTAGCTACCAGGCTAATGTCCGAGCCCCTATTGAGGGCATCCTCCACTTCGCTTACGGGAAGTTCAGTCAATTGCTCCCTCCCGCATTTCGGACACGCAACGGGAAATCTGATGGTAGGTTCAATCATCGCTTGCCTCCCGTCATGCGTCGATATAGAACATACGTCGAAGACAACGGAAATGATCCGAGACGGTTGACAAAAGTTGCTGTTAATTCAACCAGGGTGATTTTTTGACCACTCACAGCATCGAGTGCACACTGCGACGACGTCGTATCGCGCAAGTGCATACGATGACGGCCGCGAGTAACGGGGGAGACCTAGATGAACCGATTCGCTGTCTCCGTCTGCTGCGTCTGTTTCCTCGGTGCCACGGAAGCGAGCGCACAGGCGCGCCAAAGTTGTGCCGGCCCGCAACTGGGAACGTGGAAACTTGAGTCCTACACCACTGAAGACCTCGCTACCGGCCAGAAGTCCACCCTACTTGGACTGCACCCCAGCGGATTCTTAAACTATGGACCCGACTGCCGGATGTATGCCATTTTGGTGAGGGATGCAAGACAACCGCCTGCGAGCTTTGTGCCTACCGATGCCGAACGGATCGATCTTTACAGCGGGTTTATCGGCTACGCCGGGACTTACCGTATTGAGGGCGACAAGGTCAGTCACCAGATTGATGCGTCTTGGAATCAATCATGGACAGGGACGACTCAAGTGCGTCGGTTTAAAATCGATGGCAAACGGTTGTACATTACAACGATGCCGACAAAGAACGCTCTGACCGGCAAAGAGAGTTCGTCCGTGTTGGTTTGGAATAAGGTCGAATAGGTGCCCTATGGGTTATCATTTGCAAAACTACTTAGGGGGCTGGCATATGCGAATGCTCGGATTGTTTTATACGTTGGCTATCTCAATGGCGGCTGGAACGATCGCATTTTCGCAAACCGCTGCGCCCGCACCCGACCCCGCTTGGAAGGCGTCCGAAGTTGTCGAATTCATCGGAGTTAAAAAGGGAGACAAGGTGGCCGATATCGTGGGGGGGCGCCTTACAGCATCGCTTGCACAGGCCGTCGGGCCAACCGGAAAGGTATACGCGATGGAAACGGCCGAAGTCGTCAAAGCCCATCCCGACGCGTTAGCGCACATGAAAGCGTTGGCGAGTCAGTCGCCCAATGTCATTGTCAGTGCGGAACCGGTCGCGTCGCCATTGCCTTCGGGACTCGATGCCGTGTTCATTCGACAGAATTATCACGATCTCTATGACAAGTTTATGGGACCTGCGGACGTTGCCGCATTCAACAAGGCAGTCTTTGCTGCCCTGAAACCGGGTGGTGTCTATGTGGTGTTGGATCATGCAGCGCAGGCGGGCTCGGGGGTAAGCGCAACGGATACGCTGCATCGCATCGATGCGGCAAGAGTGAAGGCGGACGTGCTCGCGGCCGGCTTTAAGCTGGATGCCGAGAGTTCAATTCTCGAAAACAAATCCGACGATCACACCAAAAATGTGTTCGACCCGTCGGTCCGCGGCCACACCGACCAGTTCCTGTTTCGCTTCAAGAAGCCGAATTGAGGATTGCGAGTGTGCCCGCACTAGGTGTTTGAGAAACGGAATCTGGGAACGCCCGGTTCGGTGGGAAGGTTGGCACGCTCGAGATGAGTCAAACGTTTGGCGGGTAATGCCAAAAGATAGCGATTTCCGAGCCACGCCACTGCGCTCGCTAGGGCCGAACTGTAGTCCATTGCGGCGGACTTGTCGGATGGATTCAAGTAACGCATGAGATCTCCTTATATCCTCGGCGATGAACCACGTGATTCATCAGTCCTGTCAATCGGCCGTCGCCATGCAGCGGCAAGGTCTTGCCGCTTGCCGCGGCAAGCGGGCTCTGGTCTGCCTGTAACCTCGACAGCGACAACATAGGGAAGGAGGTTTGCAGAATTCGTGCCAGGTCAATCGAATTGAAGGTTCGCAAGGGCTGGATGGCTGCTCGTGATGCGCCCACTAAGAGTTAATGGATGCATATTTTTGTGCTTATAAAACACAATATAATCATATGTTTATACAAGTATATTCGATTCTGTATTATCTACAAGATGGAAATGCTGATGACGAGAACATATGGTCAAGGTGGCCATTGGGTCAGCAGCGGCTGCGGGCCGCAAAGAGCGCTCCTACCCTAGCGCGCGACCGACGAGCGATTGGAAGATTTCCTGAAGTTGCTCGGGCGACGGCGCGCTAGGCTGTTCGAGCGACCAGGCAATCAGTGTAAGCAGCGTGCTCGCTACAAACCGCGGCGCAAATGTCGGGGTCAGTGCAGGTGCATCGGCGCGGGCCGCCACCGCTGAAGCGATTCGCGCCTCCAGTACGTCCTGGACAATGCGCTCCGTAACGACATGGGTTGGGCCACCGGTCAATGAGCGAAAGATTGCGCGGGCGTGCTGTACGTGGGCAAAGAGCCTTGTGCATTCAACCAGGCAAGACTCTTTGGCGGTGTCAACCAACGTGAGGGACATGATCCGCACCAGCTCGGCCTGCAGAAGAGCGTCCTTATTGGCAAAGTGTGCATAAAACGTTGCGCGACCGACAGCGGCCTTGCGCGTGATGTCGCTGACGCGTATGCGATCGTACGGACGTCGCAACAACAGTGCGGCAAATGCTGCGGCGATGGCTGCTCGGGTCTTTGCGGCTCGCGGATCGACAACTTCCGCGACAGTTCGCGATTTCTGTATCACGACCGGAGTTTTGGCGCTGCGCCTAGTTGCCATGTTTGTCTGACCTGTGGTCTCTTACATCCGTGAACACTCTATCCATTGATCGATTTATCCGACAGTCGCAAGCCATTGCCCTCGTGGGATTGCCGGTGTTGTGGTTGATAATGTCCGTGCTGCACTTTCGCTCACTCAATGATATGTTGATCGTGCGACTGCGTTACGTTCCGCAACCGGCGGCGGACACGGTGAACCGTCTTATTGTCGCGCACAATCGCTGGCCCATGATCCACGATCCACACTGGATCGGCTATCTGAGTCTGCCACTGCTGGCGCTCGGCGCCTTCGGTCTATATTCGCTTGGGCGCCACTTTCGGCCTGTCATCGCGGCGCTGGGCGTGTCCCTGACCATCACCGGATGTCTTTATGTTGGCGGGGTGTTTGGTCTCTTTACATCGTTGATGCGCGGGCTGGGTGACGTCGACCACCGTTTTACC